>Ga0137307_100603_pt1 | contig 44608 bp, 31 predicted proteins | sample NAcewD2O_March_2_FD_97180 | JGI IMG/M metagenome (GOLD analysis project Ga0137307, IMG submission 97180) | Mouse cecal microbial communities from Vienna, Austria - N-Acetylglucosamine amended D2O_March | ecosystem: Host-associated > Mammals > Digestive system > Large intestine > Cecum | place... | reverse complement strand
AAGAAGCCAAATGGCGGGTTCCCGCTTGCGATATCGTAAATCACGTTAATCATCATGACGAGAATCATACTGAAAATCGGCAGGAACAGCTTCATTTTTGTAATTTTCTTGACCTTATCCATTATTTTCCACCTCCCGCAATTGCTTTCATGACGCCTTCCTGTGTCAGGTCATCGCCGCTGATTTCCCCGACCTTGGCGCCATCCCTGAGCACCGCCATGCGGTTGCAGGTCCGGAGCATCTCCTCTATCTCGGAGGAAATAAACATCACGCTCTTTCCCTCGTCCGCAAGCTTGAGCACCAGCTTCTGGATCTCGGTCTTGGTTCCGATATCAATACCGCGTGTGGGCTCATCCAGAATCAGGAAATCAGGATTTGTCGCAAGCCATCTTGCCAGAATCGCCTTCTGCTGGTTGCCGCCGGAAAGCTGTTTAATCAGTGTCTCCCTGCTCGCTGTCTTGATTTGCAGCATCTCGATAAATTTGTCTGCAATCTCAATCTGCTTTGCCATCGGGATTTTCTTGAAAATGCCCTGTTTTGCCTGCATGGCAAGAATGATATTTTCACGGACAGACAAATCCCCGATAATGCCCTCCGCCTTTCTGTCATCCGGCAGGAGTCCCATGCCAAGGTTCATGGCATCAATCGGATTTTTGATGGATACCTCTTTTCCTTTTACTTTCAGTGTCCCCGTCTGTGCCCTGTCTGCGCCATAGATTGCGCGCGCCAGCTCACTCCTGCCGCTTCCGAGCAGACCGGTCAGTCCGATGACCTCACCCTTGTGTATCTCCAGGTCAAACGGCTTGATGGTTCCGGCATGGCTCAGACCCTTTGCGTCAATGACAAGCGGCTCCTTTGATTTGTCACCGCTTCCCTCCTGCTTGATGCTGGCAAGGTCGTCAAAGTCCTTGCCCATCATGGCGGCAACCAGTTTGACGCGCGGTAATTCATCAATGGTGTACTCTCCTACCAGCGTGCCATTGCGGAGCACGGTAATGCCGTCACAGACCTCGTAAACCTGCTCGAGAAAGTGCGTCACAAACATGATGCCGACACCTTTTTCACGCAGCCTTCTCATCATGACAAAGAGCTTTGCAACCTCATTGTCGTCCAGCGAGGAGGTCGGCTCGTCGAGAATCAGAACCTTGCAGTCCATATCCACCGCGCGGGCAATGGCAATCATCTGCTGTAACGCAAGCGAGTACTCTTCCAGATTCTGCGTCACGTCAACATCCAGGTCCAGATCCTTCATCAGCTTTGCAGCCATTTCGTTCATTTTCCTTCTGTTTACCGTGTGGAACTTCGTCATTGGCTCCCTGCCGATAAACAGGTTCTCCGCCACGGACAGGTTCGGGCACAGGTTGACTTCCTGATACACCGTGGAAATCCCCTTGCGCTGCGCGTCCAGCGTGTCCCTGTTCACGACCGGACCATCGATACCATCAAGATGAATTTCCCCAGCCTCAAACTTGTTGACCCCGGTAAGGCACTTGATTAATGTGGATTTCCCCGCGCCATTCTCCCCCATGAGCGCGCGAATCTCGCCTTTTCGCAGATTGAAATCCACATTCTGCAATGCTTTTACACCAGGGAAGGTCATACAGATACCTTTTGCACTCAAAACAATATTACTATCCATACCGCCATCTCCTCTCCAGAGTTTTCTGTAACATATACTCACGACAGATGAAATCTGCCGTGAGTATCGCGCCAACCGCAGCCTCCGTACCCCCGCAAGAGCGCGCATGACGGTACGGGCGTTTAAAAAATGTGTGAGGGGAGAAAGCCAAGTCCTCCCCTCTGCCACTACATTTTTTCAATACGAATTAATATGCACGGCCATCCAGTACTTCCTGGCTCATTGTTACTGCATATTTGCTTGTGATGCCCGGTGCCACGAACGCTTCATCGACAACGAGTGTCCATGCATCAACTGCCTCGCCTGCCTGTAATTTCTTGATAACGTCCTCTGCGAAGCCTGCCTGGAGAGGATTACACTCTACGTTACAGGTAATCTTTCCGTCAAGTGTATACTGAAGTCCGTCATGTGTTGCGTCGAAGGAAATAATCGTCACATCACCGTCAACGCCATACGTAATACCAGCTGCATCCATCGCATCCATTGCACCGTATGCCTCGTTGTCGTTCTGGCACACTACAACGTTGAAATCGCTGTAAGACTTAATGAATGACTCCATAACTTCCTGTCCGCCTGCCTGTGTGAAGTCACCGGACTGGGAATCAAGAACCTTCCAGTTCGAATTCTGTGAAACGATATTGTTAAAGCCCTCTGTACGTCCAAGTGTCGCAGATGCGCCTACGGATCCCTCGATTACGAGGATGTTTGCGTCCTCGCCGTTTAAGTACTCAGCAAGCCAGTTTCCTGCTGCCTCGCCCTCGGCTACCATGTCACAGCCAAGCGCTGTCGTGTAGAGTGAAGGGTCTGCATCCACTGCACGGTCTACGATAAGTACCGGAATGCCTGCATCCTTTGCTTCCTGAAGAACGGTATCCCATCCTGCGGACTGAATCGGTGCGATACAGATGTAATCCAGTTCCTGCTCGATAAATCCACGGACGGTTTCAATCTGGACTGCATGGTCATTATCGCAGTCTACAAAAGATAATTCATAGCCGTTTGCCGCGCTGAATGTATCCTGATAATTCTTTGTGTTAGCTGCACGCCAGTCAGACTCATGACCAACCTGTGCAAATCCCACACTGATGGTTCCGCCGTCTGCTGCCGGAGCGGGCGCCTCTGCCTGACTTTCTGCCGGTGCCTCTGCCTGGCTCTCCGCCGGTGCAGGCTCTGCCTCCTGCTTCTCTGCCGGTGCCGGTTCCTGATTTGCCGCCGGGGCATCAGAGCCTGAGTTTCCGCAAGCTGTAAGGCTGGCAACTGTCATTGCTGCAACGAGTAACGATACGACTTTTTTCTTCATTTTTGTTTCCTCCCTAAATCTTGATTTTGTCAGAAGCTTTCCTGTTTCTGTAAAATAATTTTAACGCTTTTTAATTTGTTAATCAACCGCATTTTGTGCACCTTATATAATTTTGTGCAAGTAAACAATACAAATTTATACACTTTTCTTATATATCAGGAATGAATTTTATATATAGTGGTGAATATTTTACGATTTTGTTCAATATTCTATGATTTTCAGAAAAAAAAGAGGTATTTTTGACAATATTTGGATGCCTGACTCACCATAAGCTATTATAAATTTGAACAAATTATAAATAAACCTTGAATATTTTAAGCAATATGTGAATGAAATGGGAAGATTTTTACTTTTCTGATGTCTTCCAGTCGAAAAATAGATGCACAAACAAGACCTGCAAAGAGAAAAAGTCAAAGGATTGCTGTATGACACACATTATGATAAAATAAGGAATGATTTACGGAAATTTTTATCCGGAAAATAACCAGAAAAGGAATCCTGCCCATGTCTGCAAAATACATACAGCTCGCAAACCAGCTCAGAAGCTTAATTGAACAAAACCTGGAATCCGGTGCTGCTTACCGGCTTCCGACAGAGACGGCGCTCTGCCAGACGTACCATGTCAGCCGCCAGACGGTCAGAAAGGCGCTCTCCGTGCTCGAGGCGGAGCATTTGATAAAAAAGCGCCAGGGCAGCGGCTCATACGCTGTCGGAAATCTGCGGCGCGATGGTGCCAGCCAGATTGCCATTCTGGTTCATTCCAATACAGAGTACATTTATCCGAGGCTTCTTGCGGACTTATGTGGCACCTTGCAGAAGCACGGATTTTCGTGGACGGTCTATGTCACGGAGAACCAAATCGCCAGGGAACGGGAAATTCTTGCGTTTTTGTTGGAAAATCGGGACAATCCTGTGCGCGGAATTGTAAGTGAGGGCTGCAAGACCAGCTTTCCGACGCCGAACCATGACCTGTACAGTCGTCTGGCGCAAAGCGGGATCCCCATCCTGTTTTTCCGGGGAAGCTATCAAAACCTGCCCGACTTTCCTTTTGTAAAAGACCCAGACTGCGAAGGGGGCTATGCGCTGGGGCAGCATCTTGTCTCCCTTGGACACCAGGCAATTGGCGGTATCTTCAGGACTGATGATGCACAGTGTGTTGAGCAGCGCACCGGTCTGCTCTTGGCCCTGCGGGACGCGCAGCTTTTGTCCTGCGAGGATGGCATCTGCGGCTTTGACACATACCAGCTCACAGCGTTGCGGAAAGAGCAGGACACCGGCTTCCTGTCCGGGTTCCTTGACAGACAGCTGAAGAATATGACTGCCATTGTCTGCTGCGACGACGAGATTGCCTACTGGCTGATGAAGGAGCTGACCCGCAGGAAAGTGAGTGTCCCCGATGATGTCAGCGTGGTCTGTTTCGACTGCTCTTATCTTGGCGATTTGTCCTCCGTACCGATTACATCCTACACTCAGGCAGAGCACGATATCGGCACGGCCGCCGCCGAGTCAATCCTGAAATTAATCAGCGGAAAAACTATTACCCCCAAAAGACTGCCGTGGCAGCTTGTGATGAAACGCAGCGCCGGTTCGCCGCCCGCATGAATTCATGCAATTCTCATTTTCCATTCCGGTACTCCCTCGGCGTACAGCCTACGGTCTTTTTGAATACAAAACTAAAATAGTGCGGGTCTTTATACCCTACCTCCCCCGCAATCTCACTGGAATGCAGCTGCGTCTGGACGAGGAGCTTCTTTGCCTTCTCCATACGCTTTTTGGTGACATACTCGATAAAGGTCATCTGCATTTCCTGACTGAATATACTGCTGAAATAATTGCCGCTGACACCGATGGCACCCGCCACGCTGTTCAGTGAAAGCGACTCATCACTGAAATTTTCCTCAATGTATTTCAAGCCCTTTTTGAGCACGCGCTTCCCCTGGTTATCACTCTCCCTGTCGCGCAGTGCAAGCGCACATTCCAGAAGCTCCTGCATATATGCGTCAATACTGCCGCCGCTGCCGGATGCCCCGCGCACCTTGGCATCATCATCCTCCGGCAGAAAATCCTGCTGGCTCACGCCGAGCATTTCCACATAGTGAATGACCGTAAACCGTATGTTTAGCAGCAGATAGTCGCGGAACAGGCGCGATTCCAGCGCATCCTTTACACCCGCGAGGTAGCCGTTCACAAAGTCCATGATTTCTTCCTGTTTGCCTTCCCGCAAAAATCCATGAATGATATCCGGACTGACCTTCGCGCTGTCCACCGACGCAAAACTTTTCAAATCCTTTCCCGGCAGCAGCTCCTCCGCATCCTTTTGTGTGAGAATATGGCGCTGCGGGCTGAAAAAACGGTACGCAAGGATGTGGCTCACTTTCGTATAGCATTCCGGCAGCAGCGAAAGCCGCTCCACCGGCTCCCCCACTGCCACATACCACTCCATGGAACACGCTTCCTGCAGGCAGATTTTTTCAATACTGCGGACACACGCCTCCCGCAGCTCCTCCATCTGATCGGATTCGCCCTTGATCAGGACACCGTATAAACTGATGTTCCACTGGAAAATCAGATACGCCGGAAATCGCATAAAGTACCGGAACAATGCCTCTCGCACCTGTTCCATGCCTTCCGGCTCCTGCATCGCGTGTTCCGGATTTTGCCGCTTTACCTGTAGGCTCAGCAGTACGAGATTATAGCAGGGTCCGTCCAAATCCAGCGAGATCTTTGCAGCCTCCTCATAAATCTGCTGGACGGAAAACACACCGCCAAACACTTTTTCAAGGAAGCTCCTCCGGGCGTAATTTTCATACTCCTTCATCTCATTCTGGAATGTTTCCAGATAGTTCTTCTGCTCCTGTTCCGTCTCAATCTTTTCCCGAATCTCGAGAAGCACCTTGCGCAGCGTGCCTTTTGTGATGGGCTTGAGGAGGTACTGCTCCACGCCGACACGGATTGCCTGCTGTGCATACTCAAACTCGTCATATCCGCTGATAATGACAATCTTCATCTCCGGGATTTCCTGTGTCACAATCCTGCTGAGCGCAAGCCCGTCCATAAACGGCATCTTGATATCCGTGATGAGGACATCCGGACGAATTTTCCGAATCATCGGCAGCGCCATCTCCCCGTCACTCGCCTCTCCTGTAAACTGATATCCGTACTCCTGCCATGGAATATTGTTTTTCAGTCCTTCCCTGACAATGCTTTCATCCTCCACCAAAAATACTTTTAACATTTGTTTTCCCTCTTTTGATATCCGTTCATCCGATTAATATTTCCTGTCTTCCAGAAATGCCGTGGCGTTTTCCTTCGTAAATACCACTTCCTCCACGACATAGTACTTCTCCACCGTCTCTCCGTTTTCAAGCTTTTGTATGATTTCATCGACATAAGCGCCCTGCACCGGATTGCACTCCACATCGACATTGATTCGCCCCTCTTTGACCAGCTCCAGCGCGTCCCGTGTCGCATCAAACGAAATGACCGTCACGTCACCGCCTTCCCCAAAGCTGACACCGGCTTCCTGCATCGCCTCGATGGCACCCATCGTCATGTCGTCATTCTGCGAGATGAGCACATCCATCTCAGGGTAGCGCCGCAGCACACTGCGCATCACTTCCTTTGCCTTGTTCGCCGTAAATTCTGCCGTGACGGATTCAAGGATATGCCAGTTCCCATGCTGTGCTGCAATCTCGCCAAGCCCTTTTGTCCTGCCAATTTCTGCCGTGGAACCGACGGTTCCCCTCAGGACGACAATATTGACTTCCTCCGACTGTCGCTGCTCCTGTTCCAGATACGTTTCCAGCCATCTGCCTGCCTTTCTTCCCTCCTCCCTTGCATCCGTTCCAATCCATGCCGTGTAGAGCGAGTCATCCTGCACATTGACCATACGGTCCGTGACAATCACTGGAATTCCCGCACTTTTTGCCTCCTGCAGCACTGTGTCCCAGCCGTCCTCGATCACCGGTGCAAACACGATATAGTCAACCCGCTGGGAGATAAAGCTGCGGATTGCCTTGATCTGGTTTTCCTGCATCTGTCTGGCATTGTTAAAAATCAGGAAATAGCCTGCATCTTTCGTGAGCGCCTGCTGTATGGACGCAGTGTGCGCCGTGCGCCAGCCCGATTCACTGCCCAGCTGGGAAAAGCCAACCACAGTCAAATCCTCCTCCGTGCGGACAGGAATCTGTTCTATTTTTATGTCAAATCCCCGAAAAAGGCTGTATCCGATAAACAAAAGCGGAACGATGCAGAGCAGCATGATGCATATGCCCACATGTCCAAAAATCATCTCTTTCCCTATTTCTGATGCCTTTTTCATACACACTCCCCTTTTCCATCCTCCGCACTGTCAGCCTGCCTGCTCTCCCGCAGCAATTCTTTCGCCTGCGGCTCACTGAATTTCACGGCAGGGATGACAATACTGACCTTTGTGCCTGCACCTTTTTCCGACTCAATTGTCATACCATACTCCATGCCAAAATTCATGCGAATCCGCTCATTCACATTCGCCAGTCCGAATCCCTTTTCCGTCTCCTTGCATGGTTTCGCAATCTCTGCCCGCAGCCGTTTTAACTCGTCTGCATCCATTCCGGCTCCGTTGTCCCGCACACAGAGCAGAATCGTGTCCTCCCCCGGCGAAGCGCCACGCTGCAGCACGCCGGTGACCCATATTTTTCCTTTTGCGCGTTTGTACTTAATCCCATGGTACAAGGAATTTTCGACAATCGGCTGCAAGGTCAGCTTCAATATCTTATACGCATACAGCTCTGGCGGAATAGCGATTTCATAGTCCAGGATGTCCTGGTAACGCACCTGCTGGATTTCAAGATAGCCGCGGATGTGCTCCTTTTCCTCCCGTATCGAGATGGTTTCCTTTCCCTTGCTCAGCACCAGCCGGAAAAACTCCGAGAGCGCCACGACGACATCCACTGCCTTGTCGGGGTCGTCGCCCTCAATCAGCCATACAATGGTGTCAAGCGTATTGTACAGGAAATGCGGGTTAATCTGCTCCTGCAAAAGACGCAGCTCCGCATGGCGCATCTTGCGCTCATCCTCCTTAATCTGTTTCACCATCACCTCCAGATTTTCCGACATGTCATTCACACTGTCCGAGAGCACCTCCAGCTCATCCTCTGTCTGCACCCGCGCACGGTCCGAGAAATTGCCCTCCGCAATCCTGCTCGTAATGCCGCACAGCTCCTGAATCGGCCTGGTGATGCTGTTGAGTATCGCGCTGGTTATCAGAATCACCGCGGCCACAATGCAGCCCCCGAGCAGAATGCTGACGATGATAACGCGCTCCACTTCTTTGTTTAACTGTATTTTTAACTGCTCAATGCTTTTCGTCTGATAATAAATATAGTACTGGATATCGTCCTGTATCAGCTCTGTCAGGATATAAATGTCATTGTACAGCATGTCGATATTTTTCTCATACTGCCCCTGTGCCTCCTGGTTTGCCTTGATATCATCCACGCGATCCCTCAGTGTATCGACATTGCGCAGAAGGCTTTGCAGCCAGACACGGCTTTCCCGGTCAGTTGTCATGGCAAGCAGATTATTGCTCTCCGTGCGCAGTTCGTCAATGAGCTTGTAGGGATCCTTAAGCGTCCCATCCTCCTCTATTGTGCCAAAAGTAATGTTGTTGCTGACGACCAGCTTGTATAGGCTCTCGTCCATCTCCTCCTTGAAGTTGATGTTGTAGGCATTGGCAAGCAGCATGCTGTTCACAATCTGGTCGTAGGCACGGCTGTAGTTTACGAGCGCCAGAATCAGATAGATTGCCACATAAAGTATCGGCACCATAGCAACCAGCACCAGGACAATCAGTTTATTTTTCAGGGGATATTTTATCTTTTCCGTTTTCATGCTTGATTCCTTCTCAATGAAAATAGCCATGTTGCATCTTACAGCTATGATTATATCATAATATAACTTTTCCTGACAACATTCGCATTCTTCCTCTGTATGGGGCTATATATGAAAAACCTTGATTTTTCAGCAAAATCAAGGTTTTTCATATGCATCCCAATTTAGGACTTCCTATTTGCAGGCGCTATATCGCCCGCACCTTTTCCCGCACCTTCAGTACCATGGGCGGCGCCACGGACAATTCGTCCACACCCATATTCACAAAGGTTTCCGTAAGCGCCATATCCGCGCCGAGCTCACCGCAGATTCCTGCCCATTTCCCGCACTTGTGCGCGTTGTCGACCACCATCTGGATCATGCGCAGGACTGCCTTGTGGTGCGGATTGTAAAAATCCTCGAGCCGCCGGTTCTGCCTGTCAATCGCAAGCGTGTACTGTGTCAGGTCGTTCGTTCCAATGCTGAAGAAATCAACCAGCTGTGCAAGCTCATCACTGATCATCACCGCCGCCGGCGTCTCAATCATGATGCCCTGCTCCGGTATGCGGTACGGTATCCGTACCTGCTTGAGCTCCTCCTCCACTTCCGCGACAATCGCATAAATCTGCCGCACTTCCTCAGCCGAGATGATCATCGGATACATGATGGAAAGGTTCCCATACACTGCCGCCCGCAGCAGCGCCCGCAGCTGCGTCTTGAAAATATCCGGCTGTTTTATGCAGATGCGGATTGCCCGATACCCCAGCGCCGGATTGTCCTCCTTTCCCAGCCCGAAATAGTCTGCCTGTTTATCGGCGCCAATGTCGAGTGTCCTGATGATGACTTTTTTCTGTCCCATCATCTGCACGACCTGTTTATACGCCTGGAACTGTTCCTCCTCCGATGGGAAATCCTCCCGCCCCAGATACAGGAACTCACTGCGGAAGAGTCCGATTCCGCCAGCGTCATTTTCCAGCACGTACCCGACATCACTGACGCTGCCGATATTGGCATAGATATTGATTGTCCTGCCGTCATGCGTCTCGTTCTTCTTTCCCTTTAATTCCTGTAACAGACGCAGTTTTTCCTGCTCACCTGCAATCTTTTTTTCCGCCTCGCTGCACTGGAATTCTGTCGGCTCGAAAATCACTTCCCCTGCTGTCCCATCCACTATCGCAGTCATTCCTGTACTGATTTCATTTAAATCCATCTGCACGCCAATCAGCGCCGGGATGTTCATCATGCGGGCAAGGATTGCCGTGTGGGAATTGGTGGAGCCATGTACGGTCACAAAAGCCAGTATCTTTTTCTTATCCATCTGTACCGTCTCGCTTGGACTTAAATCATCCGCCACAATAACAGAAGGCTCCATGGCAGAGAAGTCCGCACTGCCCTGACCAGACAGGTTTCGAACCAGACGTGCGGAAATGTCCTTCACGTCCGCTGCGCGCGCCTGCATATACTCATCCTCCATGCCTGCAAACATGGCTGCAAAATTATCTCCCGTGATTGCAGCCGCGTACTCTGCATTCACCATTTCCGTCCGTATCACATGGCAGATGGCATCCAGATAATCCTCATCCTCCAGCACCATCTGGTGCACCTCGAAAATGGCGGCGCTGGACTCGCCAACCTCCTTTACAGCCTTGTCATAGAGCGCCGCGAGCTGTTGTTTTGATGCCTCAGCCGCCCTCTGCATCCGCTCTATTTCAGACTCCGGATTTTCCACCCTTTTCCTTCTAATCTGCTCCTGATCCTTGCGCAGAACCCGCACTTTTCCCATCGTTATGCCATTGTACACTGTTTTCCCCGAAAATTTTTTCCCTGAAAATTCCTCTGCCATATCCTACCTCCCAGTACCGCACAGATTTTCTATAAATTCTCCTTTAAAAATGCCTCCAATGCCGCTGCCGCAGCATCTTCATTGTCTCGCTCTACCTGTACAGTGATTTCCATTCCCTGCTTCACGCCAAGTCCCATCAGCCCGAATACCTTTTATGCATCCGCTTTCTTACCCTCTTTGATGACGGACGCTGATGATGTATAGGACTTTGCCAGTTTTACCAGTTCTCCCGCCGGACGCGCGTGGATTCCTTCCTTATCGGTGATGACATATGCAAAATCCTTCATATTTATTCTTTCCTTTCTTATCTTTATTATAAACCTTTTGGATTTCCTAACTGTTTTTTAATGCCGCATATATCTGCTCAATCTCCTGCCTTGTCGCCAGAAGCTCCGAGAATGCACTCGCGCTTCCTGCCGAAATTCCCATGCGGAATGCATGGCCATAATCCTTCTTCTCCGTCCATCCTGCAAGGAATCCGGCGACCATGGAATCCCCCGCACCCACTGCGTTGACAAGATTTCCCTCCGGCGCTGCAAGCATATGGACAGCGCCAAGTGCATCCACAAGGACGGCCCCCTGCCCCGCCATGGAGACCAGCACATTCTGCGCGCCCTTTTCCTGCAGCCTTTTTGCATATGGGACAACCGCTTCCCGCGTGTCCAGTGTTACCTGAAAGATTTCGCCCAGCTCGTGATTATTTGGCTTGATGAGAAATGGTTTGTACTGTAGTACATTCAGCAGCAAATCCTTTGTGGCATCCACGACGAACAGGACGCCTTTTGTTTGCAGCCGTGCCAGAATATCGCTGTAAATGGAATCCGGCAGACTTTTCGGGATACTGCCCGCCAGCACCAGGACATCATCCGTCTCAAGCCGTTCCAGCTTCTGGTACAGTGCATTCACATGAGCCTGCCCAATCTCAGGCCCCATACCGTTGATTTCCGTGCCGTCATAATCCTTCAGCTTGACATTGATGCGGGAAAGTCCCTTGTCGATGCGGATAAAGTCGGTGAGCAGTCCCATCCGCTGCACCTCGCGCTCAATCTGTTCCCCCGTAAATCCCGCGGTAAATCCCAGTGCGGTATTTTCGATGCCCAGATTGCCCAGCACGATAGAAACATTGATTCCCTTGCCGCCGGGGAACATCTGCTCCCCGGTCGTGCGGTTGGTTCTGCCCATCTCAAAACCATCCATCGATACGATATAATCCAGTGAAGGATTAAAGGTTACTGTATAAATCATGCCTGTGTCCCTCCAAAATGTTCAAACAGCATATCTGCCGCCTGCGCCGTGGCAATCGGCGTAAAGATGCCGTGATTAATCGCATTATTCAGAAACAGCACCTTTGCCGGTTCGATAAACACGGCAATCAGGGGCAGCATACCGTTTGCCATCAATATGTTGACCCCGGCGGTCAGTATCGCCTTTCTGATTTTCATGTCACACATTTCCTTTCATTTTACCATTTTTCACAGCTTCTTCAACCATAACTTTTATTTCAACAATTTTCCTTTTATTTGTAAAAGGGAAACATCCTGTACAATCGAGAGAAAAATTTATCTTATTTCATTTGTACGCCCGTGTGCATAAAAAGCGATAGGACAGGAAAACAGTCTGATAACCAGATGTTTCCTGTCCTATCGCTTTTTATAAACCTTATTTTTCTCCGTTTGTATACCGTGCGCTCTGTGCGCTGATCAGCTCTGTGTCCTCAAAGTAGTCAATTTTCATGGCATGCTTTACCTCCGAAAGGGTCTGGGCCGCCACCTCCCTTGCCGCGTCAGAACCCTTTTTGAGAATATTGTAAATCTCAGGAATGTCCTTCTCAAATTCCGCACGGCGTTTCCGAATCGGTTCCAGCTCCTCCTGCACGACATTGTTCAAAAACTTCTTGACCTTGACATCGCCAAGCCCGCCCTTCGTGTAATGTGCCTTCATCTCGTCAAGATTTGCATAATCCGGACAGTACCGCGCGAAGTGCTCGTCACGCGCAAATGCATCCAGATATGTAAATACCGTATTTCCCTCAAGATGACCGGGGTCACTTACCTGTAAGTGCAGCGGGTCCGTGTACATACTCATGATTTTTGTGCGCACCTCGTCCGCGCTGTCTGCCAGATAAATACAGTTGCCGAGTGACTTGCTCATCTTCGCCTTTCCGTCTGTCCCCGGAAGCCGCTTGCATGCTTCTGCTTCCGGTATCAGCGCCTTTGGCTCCACCAGAACGGGATTATCCGGCGCATATACGGCGTTAAACTTATGCACAATCTCCTTGGTCTGCTCTATCATCGGAAGCTGGTCCTCCCCTACGGGAACCACGTTTGCCTTGCAGAACGTGATATCTGCCGCCTGGCTGATTGGATAGGTATAGAATCCAACCGGAATGCTCGCCTCGAAGTTCCGAAGCTGTATCTCGCTTTTGACCGTCGGATTTCGCTGAAGCCGCGCAACCGTAACCAGGTTCATGTAGTAGAATGTAAGCTCCGTCAGCTCTGATATCTGGGACTGGATAAAGAGTGTGGATTTGGCGGGATCAAGTCCCGCAGACAGATAGTCCAGCGCCACCTCGATGACATTCTGCCTGACCTTCTCGGGATTGTCAATATTGTCCGTGAGCGCCTGGGCATCTGCCACCATGATATATATCTTGTCATACTCCCCGGAATTCTGCAGTTCCACCCTTCTTCTGAGCGACCCTACATAATGGCCGATGTGCAGTCTTCCCGTCGGTCTGTCACCTGTTAAAATTATCTTACTCATCTATGCTATTCCCCATTTCCATCTTAATTTTTCGCACAGCACTACAGACTGCCATGCTGGTTTGCCGTCTCAAGATCCTTATAACCGTAAAACCGCACTGTATTTTTCATAATCTCATATGTCGCATTTTTGCCGTTCTGTGCAAACTCGACTATATAACGGCCATACATCTCCAGCATCCTGTCAGAGTACGTGCCAAGCTCGCCCCTCAGATAGGTCTCATATGATGTATCATATGGCAAATCCTCCGATGTGTGTATGGCGCGGGCATTGCCTGCAAGGTTCGGGTACGCTGTGGCAAACTCCTCCATCCATTTTACCTGAAATCCGATAATCTGCTCCATGACCGTCTTCTTGTCCTCCGATACTGGCGGGAGCTTGTCCGCAAAACGTGCATACGCGTCCGGTGCCGTGGATTCCATCATGCGGGCGTATTTCTCCTGTATCATATTCCTGCCGTTTTCATAGTTTGTCTTAAATTCATACAGATACTGAAGCAGCATGTCCTCCGTCCATGTCATATATTGGCTCATGCGCATGATTTTGAATGTCGGCCAGTTATTCTGGCAGCTTGCCCTTCCGCCCTCGTTCTGCACCTTGTCAAACGCCTCGAACTCTGCTTTTGCTATGGAAAGCGAAAGCGCTGTTATAATCGGCGTATCGGCGACAATGGCAGTCAGCAGGGCATCACTCTTGGCCGTCAGTTCCTTCGTGGATGCATCCAGATAGACGTCGCACGCGCCAATCATATTCTGGCGCTCAAGCTCATTTGCAAAAATAACGGCAAGCGACTCGATTGCCACAGTGAGTTCTGCCGCATGCGCATCATCCATGGGAAGCAGGCATACCTTTTCCACAAGCTCGGATACCTGCATGCGTTTTCCGTCTTCGCCGGTGACTGACATCGCCGGATTCCTGGGCATCCCCTTAAAGAGCCATTTGTCATGCGGCGCATACGTTTTATTGAGCAGATAGTAAAGCTTCATCGCCTGTCTCGCACACTCAGCCTTGGCAAGCTCTGCCGCCACGAGCTGTCCGCGTCCGCGCATACGCGGAAGATTATACTGGCCGCTCTGCGAAAACAGTGCACAGGTCTGTGCAATTTTCCGGTACCACACAGCCTTGGGATAATATGCCTTCAATTTGTCGCGGTACCGCGTAAATATCCCTTCATCATCCCGGAAAACAGCGCCGTTGACGGCTGCGGCAAGCGCATAATCATGTACCGCCAGCCAGCTTTTTATGGTTGCAAGGCTCTCTTTTCCCAGCGTGTCATTCCCGCTCCCCTGCATCAAAGCGCCTATCAAATCATATCCCAGCGTACTCTTGTAAAAGTCTTCGATGACCATAACGCCGCTGCGGTCCCTGCCGTGGAATGTCTCTATGCGTTCTACGCCCATGAAACTCCTCGGAAGCCTCTCATATGCCGCCTGTAGTTCCTCGCCAATTTCACCGTATACCTTTTTGGTTACCCACATGACAAAGCGCGGTCCAAAGTCATGATCCCGCGACTGGATATCATCAAAGCCAAAGCAGTCCGACCCCTTCCCGACAAGCCCGACCGCAATGAGGTGCTCATATGCCTGAAATTTTTCGGCAATCATCGGTTTTCCGTACTCCTCATAATAACGCCTGCACAATTCAAGCCCTGTGATTTCCGGTGTACTTTCCGGGACGGCAGCTGCTTCTCCAGTCCCTGATTTGTTCTCCGTTCCAGCCTGAATACCTGTCGTATCTGCCGCCCCTTCCTCTTTTGCCTTGGTGGAAGGCTCCTCCGAATGCGGTGTTTCCACTGCTGACTCTTCCCTTATTTCCGGAACGGACTCCTCCGAATCTGGCATTTCAGCTGCTGACTCTTCCCTTATCTCCAGGACGGACTCCTCCAAATCCGGCATTTCAGCTGCTGACTCTTCCCTTATCTCCGGGACGGACTCCTCCGAATCTGGCATTTCCACTGCTGACTCTTGCCTTATCTCCGGGACGGACTCCTCCGAATCTGGCATTTCAGCTGCTGACTCTTCCCTTATCTCCGGATTTTCCGAGGGTGTCAGTTCCTCGGCAGCTTCTCCAGCCGCATCTGCTGTAACAGACTCCTCCAAATATGCAGCTTTTTCCACTGCCTCCGCAGCAGGCATGTCATTCGCCGATGTACCATCCGCTGTTTCCTCACCTGTCCCTGCAGCAGAATCCTCAAAAGAATCCTCCGTATACTCAAGATTCCGCAGTGCCTCTGCCTCTTCTTTTGCATCTGCTGCCTCGCGAATTTTGCGTTTTATAATTTTAATGTTCTCGCTGAGTCTCTCATACTGAATATTTTCACTTCCAAGATACTTCGCCACACAGTCCCTTGCCTTTTCCATGACGCCAAGTGCGTTCTCGTAATCCTTATCCATATAATAAAGGCTGCCCAGCGCAGACAATGCCGCACTGTAATGCGAATCGTCCACGCCAATTTCCTCGAAAATGCGGATTGCCTCCTCTGCCCGCGCCTTCGCCTCTTCATCCTGCTCAAGCTCTATGCACGTGTTGGCAAGGTTTGCCTGCGTGACAGCAACCTCAAACTGCTTATCCTCTTTATGATTCACGATACACAGCGCATTCACAAGCTGCTCCTTTGCCGCCGCAAAGTCCCCCATCTCCTGGTAAAGCAGGCTCAGGTTATTGTAAAAGCTGGCAAAATACATATCGTCCTCGTTGAGCAGCGCCTCATAGACCGGGCGCGCCTGGTTGTAAAATGCGAGGGAATCCTGGAGACGCCCTGCCGCGCGGTATGCATTTGCAATATTTAACAGCGTTGTCGCGTAGGGAATCGAATTCTGAATCCCCATCTCGTCCATAAGCGCCAGCGCTTTCTGGCAGTTTTCGACCGAAAGCTCATACTGCCCGGTTTCCCTGTAAAAACCAATGGTCTCATTGTAGAGGTTCAGCACGATATCCTGTGCGCCTTCTTCCAGTGCCTGCGCAATATGTGATTCCAGAAATTGTGGTATTTCATTTATTTTTTCCTGTGCAAAAAGCTCGTCAAGCTCACTCGTTACCTGATTTATGTCCATACTAATCCCCCATGCCGCCTTGGGCGGCTCAAATAGATATAAAAAACGCTGCCTTTTGCGTTTTTCCTGTGTGAAATTTTAATACTTCTTAGGTAGCGTCTTTTGCTGCCTTAGAAGTATTTTTCACACCAATCTCCATGATTCCGTTTTGCGGAATCCCAAATCAATGCAGATGTTTCCTTAAAATATCAACCGTATGCGCCCCCGCCCCAATCAAGTCAGACCGCTCACAGACTGCCATCTGATACCGGACAAACGCCTCAAACTCCTGGTCATCCAGCTGGTTTAAAAATGGTCTCATATAGTTTGCCGGTCCGTCAGGCGATATGATTTTGATGCGCGCAAGCCCCACGGACTGATTCAGGGCATCGATGTCCTCCAGGCGCATATAGTCATAAATTTTGTCGGGCGATGATATCGTCTTGAAATCCTCGGTAAAACGCCCCTGTGCAATACATTCAAGAATATGCCTTTCCTTAAACCCATACGTAATGACACCATATTCATTCATGCAGTATGCCACCAGAATCACACCGCCCGGCCTTGTCACGCGCGCCGCCTCGGCAAGCGCCTTTCTTTTGTCGTCAAATCCAAACAGGTGGTACATTGGTCCGAACAGAAGCGTCACATCAAAGCTGTCGTCCTCAAGCCTCTTTAAATGCATCGCATTCCCTTGCATTGCCTTGACACCAGCCGCCTTTTTTTTCAATATCCCCAGATTATGCCTTACAAGCTCCACTGCCGTGACATCATAGCCTTCCTCCGCAAGCGCCACACTGTAGCGTCCTGTTCCTGCGCCGATATCAAGGAGCTTTACCATTCCTTTTATAGCGGTTTCCTCACCGTCGGCAAAAACAGCCTCACGTCTCTTCCCCGCCACTGCCTCATCAAGGTACGCGTGGATATATTTCATTGACACGCGGTACTCCACCTGCCCATGCCGGGAATTCAGACGCTTTTCCTCATTAAATTTATTGTAATATTCTTCCAGCTCTGTCATTTATATAATAACGACCTCCAGTTTTTTCTGTACCCATGTGATAATCGGTCCTAGGAAAAAGGCGACAAGAACCGTGACAATCCCGACATCCCCGCCAAGCAGAAAGCCTGCAGCCATAAAGCTGATGTACCAAATCATGCGCACAGCCTTGAAAGAAATCTTTTTCACATGTCCGGAGATAATAAACGGAAGCGCGTCGTATGGCGATGAACCAAGCCCTGCACACATATATGCCGCAGCCCGCAGCAGAAAGACACAACAGCACCATTACCATCCGGTTTTGAAACTTCGGCGGACGTGCAAAGCACTTCATATCCTTGAGATTAAAACTCATAAAAATTGTGCTCCTCCACCTTCTCAGGCTCACTCCTGACAGTTTTTTCCTCAGCGTTTTCCTCTGTCGCCGGCTTTGCGTGCACATGGTCTGTCCGGATGTCAATGACTGGTCCGCCAGTGCCATTGATATAATCGCCCGTGATTGTGACTTCGCCGATATTGTCGTCCTTTGGAATCTCGTACATGATATCCAGCATAAAATCCTCGATGATTGCGCGCAGCGCACGTGCACCCGTATCACGCTCCATCGCCTTTTCGGCAATGGCTTCCAGTGCACTGTCATCAAAGTTGAGTTTCACCTCGTCAAGCTCAAGAAGTTTCTGATACTGCTTGAGAATTGCATTCTTGGGCTCCTTTAAAATCTTGATGTAGCTCTCCTTTGTCAGGCTGTCCATCGGGCAGATAATCGGAAGACGCCCGATAAACTCCGGAATCATGCCAAATTTCTTGATATCCTCAACGGTTACCTTTTTCAGGATGTTTTTCTCCTTGTCGAAAGCATCCTTTAATTCCGCATTAAACCCGATGGAGGACTGCTTGGTCAGTCTCTGCTTGATAATCTCCTCCAGATCCGGAAACGCCCCGCCGCAGATAAACAAGATATTCCTTGTGTTGATTGTTGTCAGCGGAACCATCGCATTTTTGCTGTTCGCCCCGACAGGCACTTCCACGTCCGAGCCCTCCAGTAGCTTCAGCATCCCCTGCTGCACCGACTCACCGCTCACGTCGCGCGATGTCGTGTTCTTCTTCTTGGCAATCTTGTCAATCTCATCGATAAACACAATTCCCTGCTCTGCCTTTTCCACATCATTGTCAGCCGCCGCCAGAAGCTTTGAAATCACGGACTCAATATCATCCCCGATATACCCTGCCTCAGTCAGCGATGTGGCGTCCGCTATGGCAAGCGGCACGTCAAGAAGCCGCGCCAGCGTCTTGACCATATACGTCTTGCCGCACCCTGTCGGTCCAAGCAGCAGGATATTGGATTTCTCGATTTCAATATCATCCATCGTCCCAGTCGTCACACGCTTGTAATGATTGTAGACGGCAACCGATATCACTTTCTTGGCATAATCCTGCCCGACCACAAAATCGTCAAGCTGTGCCTTAATTTTGTGGGGTGCCGGCAGATGGTTGATGTTAAACACTGCCTTGTCCTTCTTTTCCTTCGACTTTTTCTTCTTGAGCTTCTGGCGATTGGGAATTCCCCCGTCTCCCTGTAAGTCTGCAATGTTGACAAAGCTAATATTCGGAAAATGTTTCCTGCCGTCCTTGCCATTGTCCTTGTCAAAATTAAAATTTGTATTGTTCAGCATTCCCTGGTAGTCAAACTGGCTGACCGTATCCATTGTCTTATGCATACAGTCGGAACATACGGAGATATGGTTGGGCAGCTTGAACATTTTTCCGGTTTTGCTCTCCGGGCGCCTGCATATGAAGCACACATCCTCATACTCGCTTTCCTTCTCCTCATTCAATCCGTCCACAGTTGCCTTATCCTTTTTCTTCGTATCCTTTTCGTCCTCCGTGCCAGATCCCTCATCCGCCACATCCACGATTTCCATATCCTCATTATTGTCTAAAAAATTATCTAACATGATGTCCTCCGTTTGCTGTAATCTTGTCCGCCTTAATCTTCCTTCGCGCCGAGCGTCACATCAATTGTCTGCTGCCTGTACTCTCCGTCCCTCTGCCGCATAATGACCATCTCAACCTCTGTTCCAGCTGCATAATATTCAAGCATGCCCTGCAGCTGGTCCATCTGCGTCAGTTTTTCTCCGTCTATGTAGGTAATAATATCCCCTTTTAAGATTCCTGCCTTGTCTGCCGCCGTATTTTCTAATACATTAGAGACATACACACCCTCCGGCATTTCGTACCGCGCATTCGCGTCCTCCGTCACATCTGTGCCGGCAATGCCGAGAAACGCGCGCTCCTCCAGGGGAACCTTCTTTTTTGTCTCTTTCTGCATCAGGTCATCGATAATCGGTTTTGCCGTCGATATCGGTATGGCATACCCCATTCCCTCTATTACATAATCTGCAATTTTGCTGGAATTAATACCGATTACCTCACCCCTTACGTTCAGCAGTGCACCGCCGGAATTGCCCGGATTGATTGCCGCATCCGTCTGTATCAGGTATCCTGGATTTACTTCCGGGTCATCCGCAAAAATATCCCTGTTCAGGGCGCTTATGACTCCTGTCGTGACCGACTGTCCATAGCCAAGCGAATCCCCTATCGCAATAGCAGGCTCTCCCACCTGAAGGCTGTCCGAGTCGCCAAGCGCAGCAATGGCAATGTTCTCCAGGGTATCGTCCGACACATCCTCCAAAAAGACGGTGATGACAGCAAGGTCATTTTCCGGGGACTGCCCTTTCACATAAGCCACTGCCTCCTTGTCATCATTAAACTGTACAAAGAGATTATTGTTGTCCTCTACCACATGGTAATTCGTCACAATCAGAAGCTCATCGTCACTCTGTGCAACGATAATGCCGGAACCGTTTGCTTCCTCGTCGTACTCCTCATCATACCAGTAATCATATGCCGTATATTCGTTTGTGATGGACACGACACATGGCATTGCCACTTTCACCACTGCCGTCACATCCGCAGCAACCGCGCTGGACAATTCTTCAGGCTGAATTGTCTGCACATGGTCTACCTCCACCGGCTTGCGTCTGCTGTCCTTTTTGTCTTCTTTGTCATTTTTATCCTTATTGTCAATCTTATCGTTTTCACGTTCTTCCGTCTCTGTCGTATTTTCTGTCTCTGATTCCGACTCCGTTTCTGTCTGCTGCTTTGTCTCCGTGACGGATTCTGTCTCTATCTCTGTTTCCGTCTCGGTCTCCGCATCCTCATCATCCCTGAACCGCGGCTCCTGCGGGACATTGTCCAAATCGGGGTCCGGCTTGCCGTCCCCTCCGATATCGGATCCTTTTCCGGCATAATTTCCGTCTGCGAAGACATCTGCATGCTCCGCACCGGAATTACTTTTCTCAATGGTATCTGTATGAAGCTTTCCGTCTGCGGACGCGGACGCCGCATTTTGCTCGTTCACGCGGATTTCCACCTTGTCAAGCCATGCAGGCCTTAAATCGGTGCCGTCTGCGCAGGAGCTTGCTATGTATCCTCCTCCCATGACAACCACACCTGCAAATGCGCCACATCCCAGCGTCACCATAACGTTTTTAAATGTTGAATTCTTCTTTCCCATGCCCGAAGACCTCCTATCTACTCCACTGTGACAGATTTTGCCAAATTTCGCGGCTTATCAACGTCACAGCCTTTCCCGACTGCCACATAATATCCAAAAAGCTGTAACGGAATAATTGCCAGTGAGTTGGTGAAATACGGATTTGTTCTCGGAATATAAATGACATAGTCCGCCGCCTTCTCAATTTCCGTATTTCCCTCATTTGTGACTGCGAGTACAAATGCCCCCCTCGCCTTAACTTCCACCATATTGCTCAGCACCTTTTTGAACAGCGCATCCTGTGTCGCCACTGCCGCGACCAGTGTTCCCTCCTCAATCAGTGATATCGTTCCGTGCTTTAGCTCTCCTGCGGCATACGCCTCGGAGTGAATGTAGGATATCTCCTTGAGCTTGAGCGAGCCTTCCATGGAAATCGCATAGTCGATTCCCCGTCCGATAAAGAAGACATCCTTGGCGCCCACATAACGGTTTGCAAAGCGCTGGATTCTCTGCTTGTTGGCAAGCAGCATCTCAATCTGTGCCGGCAGCTTTTTCAGGTCTTCCAGCATATGGAAGAATTCCGTGCCGCCAAGATTGCCACGCACCTTTCCGAATTTCATCGCAAGGAGGTAAAGCGCTATCAGCTGTGCACTGTATGCCTTCGTGGTGGCAACCGCAATCTCTGGCCCCGCCCAGGTATACATGACATTGTCCGCCTCCCTGGCTATCGAGCTTCCGACCACGTTTACAATCCCAAGCACCTTGTGCCCGAGCTTCTGTGATTCCCGCAGCGCGGCAAGCGTATCTGCCGTCTCACCGGACTGGCTGATGACGACAACCATCGTACCCTCCTCAAGAATCGGGTTGCGGTAGCGGAACTCACTTGCCACATCAACCTCCACAGGTATGCGCGCAATGCCCTCAATAATGTATTTTCCTGTCATTCCGGTGTGGTAGGCAGATCCGCAGGCGACAATGAATATCTTTCTGACTGCCCTGATTTCATCGTCTGTCATCCCCAGCTCCTCTATCACAATGTCATCGTCCTTAATGCGCGGCATCAGGGTATCCGTCACGGTCTTTGGCTGCTCATACATTTCCTTTAACATAAAATGTTCATAGCCGCCCTTTTCTGCCGCATTCGCATCCCACTCAATCGTGACAGGCTCTTTCGTAATCTCCTCCTCATCAACAGTGTAGAAATGCATATGGTCCGCACGCAGACGGACAACCTCCTGATTCTCAATAAAATAAACCTTTCTCGTGTATTTCAGAATCGCAGGCACATCCGATGCAATAAAGCACCCATCCTCGTTCTGACCGACAATCAGCGGACTGTCCTTGCGGACCGCAAACACCTGGTCCGGATGGTCTGCAAACAGAATGCCCAGCGCATAGGAACCCTGCACACGATGCATAACCTTTGTAATCGCCTCGAGCGGATTCCCCTTATAATAATAGTCAATCAGGTGCGCCAGAACTTCCGTGTCGGTGTCCGATGCAAACTCGTACCCTTTTGACAACAGCTTCTCCTTTAATGGCAGATAATTCTCTATAATACCGTTATGAACGACAGCAATCGTCTCCTCCGCATTGTAGTGCGGGTGCGCGTTGACATCGCTTGGTGCGCCGTGTGTCGCCCACCTCGTATGTCCGATTCCCACCATCCCCGGCATTGTCGCACCACCGTGCGTAAGTTCCTCAAGTACCTTCAGTCTGCCGACAGACTTTTTTATCTGAATGCGCTCCCCATCATACACTGCCATTCCTGCCGAGTCATATCCCCTGTACTCCAGCCTTGAAAGGCCTTCAAGTATTACCGGTGCTGCCGGATATTTTCCAATATAACCTACGATTCCACACATCTATGTTCTCTCCTTCATTTCACAATTTTTTTGTCATCTTTATTGCCAGTACAGTTTATTGGAACTGCACCACTTTACCATTCTGTCCGGCAGGCTTTCATAATGTTTCCCCAGCTGGTAGCCGATGAACTTATATGCGCTTGACACTATCAGGAACGGTATCAGTCTTTTGTGTTTCGTCCTGCCCAGATATTTTATCGTGTCCTTTATAAGCCTTATGCCCTCGCTTTCCGAGGATACAATGTCAAATACCTCCGGATGCTCTGCCTGCGACACGCCCAAATCAAAGTTCCTGCGGAACTGCTGCATACAGGTATAATTGTGGGAATGCCGGACGCGCGCATCCGCCGCATAGGCGATACGGTAGCCTGCGCTGACTGCGTGCCCCGCATATATCATGTCCTCGTTAAAAATCGCTTTTTTCACAAACCCGCCCATATGCTCATAGATTTCCCTGTTATATGCCGCACATACATTCGAGCAAAAAAATGTCTTGATGCCAAGCCGCTCCATATCATCCGCTGCTTTCACGGAGGACTGTTCCGGATAATTAAAGCTTCTGGTATACTTCTCGATTTCCCTGCAGTCCGGCAGCGGAAGCTGTCTTGCATACGCAGCTGCGATATCATCCTGCTGCGTCAGCGCATCCACCAGCTTTTGTATCAGCTGGTTATTCTCCGGAACTGCGTCCTGTGTCATGCACACGAAAATATCCGCCTTGGAATACTGCACCGCCTTTGCCCTTGTCCTGCCATGGTCAAATTCCTTCTCTGAAAGATGATGCACTTCGATATTTTTATATTTTTCAAGAAACCGCGTCCCATAAAACAGCTTTTCAAAATACCGCTCCTCCGTGTTCATGATAATCATTTTCCGTATGGGATACGTCTGCTCCTCCACCGCCTTAATCAGCTCCTTGACTCTGCTGTCCGGCTTGTGCGTCAGCAATATGACATCTACACTGTACTGCACCCTTCTCCCCCCTTGTGTACATACATGGCAAAAAGGGACCGACTTTCCGGCCCCTCATTGGTTCCTTTATTCTCCATTATAGCTTACGCCGGAGTCTGCCGCTATCTTTTTGCTGCACTTTTTAACCGATTCTGACGGTTCATAGTCCTCCTTGTCGAACAAAAATTTATGAAGCTCTTTCACGTTTTTGTTCAGGTCAACCGGTATTACAACAGAAGCTCCCTTGATGCGTCCTGTCTGGCGGTACTCCTCAAACGGGAATCCTGACTGTTCCCCTATCTTATAGCTTGCAATGCCTGACAGCAGTGACCATATCTCCGACATGTCAAGTGATGTAGCCATCTCCCCTGCTATCGACTCCGCTATTTTATTCAGTGTTCCGACATTCATTGTCATTGCTTTTTTTGCCACCAGTGTCAGAACCGTTCTCTGGCGCTCGGTACGCTGGAAATCGTCGCCGACATACCGGATACGGCAGTATGCAGTCGCCTGAAGTCCGTTCAGTGTCTGCAGTCCCGCATGTGCCACAGGCGTGTATGTGCCCGGTTCCGCGTAATATTCATCATCACCGTTCGCATTTTTTCCAACCACTTTTCCGACCATTGAAATCTGGTAATTGTTCAGGTGAACAACCTCCGCCTCTTTCACGTCAATTTCCACGCCGCCGACAGCATCAATCACGTCAATCAGCGCATCAAAACCGACCGTGACAAAATCCGTGATATCCAGGTCAAGGTTCATGTTGAGCATGCTGATTGCCTGTGCGGGGCCTCCCTTTGCATATGCCGCATTCGCCTTGTTGTAGGCGTCCGTGCTCAGGTTCAGCCATGTGTCCCGATAGACAGATATCAGCCGGACCTCATTGGTGTCCAGATTAATGGATGCAATCATAATCACATCCGTGCGTGTACTCTTGTCAAGCTGCTTGTTGCGCGAGTCAACGCCAAACAGCGCAATATTCCTGTAGCCTTTTTGGCTGCTGCTTCCTTCCTTTATTTCCGTTGTGCCCACACCTTCATTTACAATGACGTCATTCTCGTCTATCTTTACAAGCTGAACCTTCTGCGCCTTGGTCACTGCCCACAGTACGCCTGCCAGTATCAGCAGCAAAAATATTTCAGACACAAACAGCACAATCTTTCTTCTCTTTTTCTTTGCGGCATGCTGCGGCGGCGCGCTGTTCCTCGGTTTTTTCCTTACATTTGCATTCCTGTTTGGGGCTCCCGCTGCGCTGCGCGGCATACGGTCTTCATAGCCTCCTGGTCTTGTCTGTCCCTGCGGTCTTCTCGGCGCCCCCTGCTGTGGTGCCCTCCTCATCTGTTGTCCCCCCTGCGCGGCACGCTGTCCCTGCACTGGTCTCCTCGGCTGGCCGCCCGGCGTATCATACTGTCCCTGCGCCGGCCTCCTTTGCTGGCTGGACGGTCTTGGCTGTGACACTGCCTGCTGTCCCCGCACCGGTCTTCTCGGCTGTTCGGCTGACCTTGGCTGTCCTGCTGGTCTTGGCTGCTGCCTTCTCGGCTGGCCGCCCTCCATGGATGACGCCCTTGCGCCTGAAGGCCTCGCGTTTGGTATCCTGCTGCCATTTCCACCGCTCGGTGCCCTTCCGCCCTGGCTTCTCCTTATATTTTTGTCTTGGTTATTATCATTATAATCCTGCATTTTGTTTTCTCTCCTATTTTTTAATAGGCATTTTTATTGATAAAGCCCTTAAAGAATGTAAGGAATAAGATTTTAAAATCAAATGCCATTGACCAGTTTTCAATATAGTAGAGATCATACTCTATCCGTTTCTTGATGGAGGTATCTCCCCTGTATCCGTTTACCTGCGCCCATCCGGTTATGCCCGGCCGCACCTGATGCTTTATCATATACCTTGGTATTTCCTCTTTAAACTTCTCCACAAAAAGAGGTCTTTCCGGACGTGGGCCTATCAGACTCATATCGCCCTTCAACACATTAAAAAACTGTGGAAGCTCGTCGATACTTGTGCTTCTCAGCAGCCTGCCGACCTTTGTGACCCGCGGGTCATTCTTGGTCGTCCAGCCTTTTTTCTCATCTGCATCACTCTGCACTTCCATGCTGCGGAATTTGTACATCTGGAATGGCTTATTGTGCAGCCCGACCCGTTCCTGTTTGAAAATCAGCGGTCCCCTGCTCGTCGTCTTAATCCCAATCGCAGCGGCAAGCATCAATGGGGAAGACAGCACAATCGCAACAATGGCGCCCAAAATATCCACCAGGCGCTTTATCAGCATATTAGCCATATTGGTAAGCGGAACCCGCCTGATATTCACCACCGCAAGCCCATCCAGATCCTCCAGATACGGACGGCTTGGAATCACACTGTTATAATCCGGTATAAATTTTGTGTGCACGCCTGATTTCTCACATATATTTACGATATCTTCCAGCCTGTCATAGTCCGACAGGGAAAGTGTTATGCCAATTTCATCCAGCTCATTCCCGGGCAGAATCCTGTGCAGGCTGTCAATCTCACCAACAACCTCGACTCCCTTGTAGACTGCCCCGCGCGGAACATGGTCATCCAGGATGCCGCACACCTCGTACCCCCATTCGGGATTTGCCTTTATCTTATTGATGTACTCCTCTGCTGCACGAGAATAGCCTACCAGCAGGATGTGCTTGACATTGTAGCCTTTCCTGCGCAGACGGCGCAGCCCATACCTGACGGACTTGCGCATCAGCGTCTCCGCTATGATATTAATTCCGTAGAAAACGCCGACCATTCCTCGCGAAAAATCCGGAATATTGATGGCAAACAGCACCACCATCACTGCCAGAAGCCCGATTGTATTGGCTTTTATAATATTAAAAACCTCATAAACCGTCTTCGCCGTCCGCTTAGACGAATACAGGTCAGATGCATTGTACAAAATCAGATATCCTGGCACAATCGCCAGAAACGCGGTAAAGTATATCTCCACCGACAAGATACCGGTGCCGGGTTCGTTCTCCCTGACATACCCGCTGAGCCACAGAAACCATGACAGCCAGTAGGCAGCCCCTATAACCAGTGCATCGAGCAGAACCAGCAGTCTGTTAAAATACTTCTGATTATCTCTTATCAATTATCTCACCTTATTCATTGGAATGAAAAATTTAACTCTATTCATTCTACAATATTTGCGCAAAAAGTACAACTTTTTTTTTTCTTATACCCCTTCTTATTCGAAAAGCCGCAGTAAATTTCTCCAGAGCGCCAGCTGTATGGAGACATAATTTCCGATTTTCGCCGCGTCAAATTTCTGCCTGTGGCTCCTTCCCACGGCGCTCATGGAAAGCCCGATCCCGCTGACAAGTCCTGCCACATAGTCCCTGCCCATTCCTTTTTTTGCAAAAAACAGCGTCTTAACCAAAAATCCCGCCATGAGAAACGGCAGATTCATCAGTACCTGCAGGAATGGCATATTCTTGTAAACCACATAGACGCTGTTTCTTGACGCCAGTTTTGTCTTAAAGCGGTTGTACCTGGAACCGCTTGTGGCGCTTCCCGCATGATATACTATAGAGTTTGCCGCAAATCTGTTTCTATATCCATATATTTTTGCGCGGTATCCGATATCAATGTCCTCAAAATACGCGAAATGTTCCTCGTCAAACAGTCCCACCTGGTTTTCTTCCAGCAATTCCCTGCGGTAAATTGCAGCCCCCGCGCAGGATGCAAATATGTCACAGTCCCTGCGATACCGGTCAGGCGTCTTCCCCTTCCCCCTTGCAAATGCCCATCCAAGGGCACAGTAAAAATCTCCCGCATCATCCGTGGCATTCCTGTCATACAGTGACACAAGCTTCGCCGATGCAGAAAATATCCGCCTGTCCTTGTCGTCATCCATGACTTTTTCCAACTCGTGCACAAAGGAAATGTCTGCCTGCGTGTCGTTGTTCAGCAAAATAACATATGGTGTCGCACTCTGCTTTATCCCCTGGTTGACCGCATGGCTGAATCCCGTATTTTTCTGGTTGACAATCAGCTGAACCTGCGGAAATTTATCCCGCACAAGCTCCATGCTTCCGTCTGTCGAGGCATTGTCCACCACTATGACCCTGATGTCCTTTGTCGTCCCGCAGTACAGGCTTTCCAGGCATGCCTGTATATAATTGATTCCGTTGTAATTTGGTATCACAATCGTCGATTTTGCCATGCTTAGCCGCTTTCCTTTTCTATTTCTATATTTTCCGCACGCATACCGGATCCAGCAGAAGCCTTGCACCGTCTTTTGTCAGCGCCGCGCTGAGCTTCGCACTCAGTTCCTCAAGCTGCCCGTTTCCCTCTTCCGTTATCCACTGCGGCAGCTCCCTTTTCTCCGTGTACAGCGTGCTTTCATAGGGATGGCCTGTCACTTCCTCATAGATTCCCTGATATGCCTTGTTCACCGCCAGGTTCCTGATATCCAGAAACGCTGTATTCTGAAACAAATCCATCCTGTTCATATAGCCGGCGTACAGCACTGGCTGCCCCTCATAAATTCCGGATGCAACCTTTCCGTGCCTTGCAACAAGCCCGCCTGCCGCCGCAAGGTCCGGCCGGTGCGCAAGCACACTGTCACCATATTCTATGCGGTAAAAACCCAGATGTTTATTGTGCCGGACATCCACCTTCCAGCCCATGCGCGACGCAAAGTCAATCAAAGCCTTCTTTCCCGCCTCATACGCGTACATCTTACTCTGCGGATTTTCCGCCGTGGAGTTCTCATGGCAGCGCCAGTGATAAAGCACCTTCGGCACATGCACAACTGCCTCCTCAACAGGCCTTGCATCCTTGTTTTCCTTTTCTTTCAGCAATAACCCGCCCACAATCCGCAGGATAATGTCATAGTCCTGTGAGCCGTCAAATTCTTTCCGGATCCGGAGCTTGCGGAGCACGTCCGCCCTGACAACCATCAGGTGGCAGATGTAATTGTTGGTCAGTATCAAATCCAGGTTAAACGCAAGCTTAAAATGCGGGTCATAGAAGCGTTTTCCCGAGGCATCGCACTTGTCCTCGTCGGAATAAGCGATAATCGGTCTGCTGTCCCATATTGCATGTGCCATCTCATACAGGGCATCCACGGTGAGCATGTCATCGTGGTCCAGCAGAGCGCAATAGTCACCTGTGGCGTAGTCAATCGCCTGGTTTGTATTCTCGGCTATGCCGTTATTTTCCGCAAGCTTTATATATTTGATACGCTTGTCCGTATACTTGTCGGCCGTATTTTTTACGATATCACTGGCGCTGCCGTCCGCGATAATCAGTTCCCAGCTGTCGTAAGTCTGTCCGATACAGCTGTCTATCAGCGCGCGCATATACACCTCCTGTGTCTCAAATGCAGGCACCAGTATCGAGAATTTGATGTCGGACACGCTCCTGTCATTGCGCTGTGCCTCCAGAACCGCCTCATCGGGTGCATGGTAATCATAGTCCGCGCAATACTTCTCGGTCACGCGCTCCCACGCTGCAAAAAACGCCTCCCCATAGCCGTTTTTTTTGCTATAATTGATTGTCTTTTTGATATTTTGTACCAGCGACATCGCAATCCTCCATCATCACGTTTCGTTCTTTTTTTCCAGAAATATTTTCCTAGTAATAAAATTGTACACCATAACAATCGCTGTCGCAATGACTTTCGCGCCTGTATAGGCAAGATTGTAGTTCAAAAGCCTGCGCAGCAGCGCTACGTTGTTGTATATCGGTCCTACGCACACCCAGATAATCAGCTGGTTGAGTCCCAGGCCGATGACGCTCAGCACGATAAACGCCACAAACTCCGCCTTGCGGTTCAAATCCTCCTTGCGCTCAAAAACAAACCGAAAACTCAGTATATAATTTATGATTACTGAAACTGTGAAGCCCAGCGCCGAGCCTGCCATGGACGCAAACTCAAAATACTGGTTCCCACCCAGCTTCAAAATGATATTCAACACTGCAATTCCAATCAGGTAGTCAATCACAAAGCATATGACGCCCACCATGCCAAATTTCATAATCTGAGCAAAAAGCTTTTTCATTCTTGATTCTCCGCACTCTTGAAAAGGAAACCGGACATCCGCCTTTGTAATGTCCGGTCTCCTGATTTTATATTCCACTATTTTTTCGCAAATTATTCTTCGATAACCGCCTTGACCTCGTTTGTCAGGTTCTCCACTTTCTTCTGGGCATCTTCCAGGCTTGTTCCTTTTACGCCCATGTAGAACTTAATCTTCGGCTCTGTGCCGGATGGTCTTGCACAGCACCAGGAGTCATTTGTAAGGTCGAAATAAAGGACATTCGACTTCGGAAGCCCTGTCGGATATGTCTTTCCTGTCTCAAGCTCGGTGATGACATCATTCTCATAGTCCCTTACGCGCACAACGTCCAGCTCGCCAAACTTTTTCGGCGGGTTATTCCGAAATTTATCCATCAGCGCCGCTATCTGCTTCGAGCCGTCAATGCCCTTCATCGTGATGGCATACTGGGTTTCCTTATAATAACCATACTTCTCGTAAATTTCAAGCATCATGTCATACAGGGTCTTGCCATTCTTCTTGCACCATGCCGCAACCTCACACAGGCACATCACCGCAACAACTGCGTCCTTGTCCCTTGCATGTGTTCCGGCAAGACATCCATAGCTCTCCTCAAGGCCAAACACATAATTGTTGGAGCCTGTCTGCTCAAACAGCTTAATCTGCTCGCCAATAAACTTGAAGCCCGTGAGCACTTCGATCAGCTTCACATCATATGCCTTCGTAATCGGGGCTGTCATGTTTGTCGTGACAATGGTTGTGACAAGCGCCGGATTTTCCGGCATCGTGCCAGTCGCCTTACGCTCCCTTAAAATGTACTCTGCAATCAGCATGCCTGACATGTTTCCTGTAAATGCCTTGTACTCCCCGCTCTTTGTGTCAAGCGCATAGATGCCAAGCCTGTCCGCATCCGGATCCGTTGCAAGCACGATATCCGCGTTCTTTTCTTTTGCAAGCTTTAAGGCATATGTAAATGCCTTGGGATCCTCGGGATTCGGATAATCCAGTGTTGTGAACTTCGGATCCGGATTCTCCTGCTCGGGAACAACATATACGTTCTTGAAGCCCAGCTCGGAAAGAATCCTTCTGACCGGCTTGTTTCCCGTACCGCACAGCGGTGTGTAGACAATCTTGATGTCATCGGCAACTGCCTGAATCACATCGGGATGAATAATCTGTTTCTTTAACTCTACCATGTAAGCGTCGTCAATTTCCTTGCCGATAACCTGGTATAATCCGGCATTGACTGCCTCCTGCTTGTCCATGGTCTTTACAGTGTGGTAATCCGTCACAGCCTTTACTTCATTGATAATGTCCTTATCCTTGGGCGCCGTAATCTGTGCGCCGTCCTCCCAGTATACCTTATATCCGTTGTATTCTGGCGGATTATGGCTTGCCGTGATGACAATTCCGGAGATGCAGCCAAGCGTCCTAAGCGCAAAGGAAAGCTCCGGTGTCGGTCTCAGGGACTCAAACACATACGCCTTGATACCGTTTGCAGCCATGCAGAGTGCAGCCTCGTCCGCAAACTCGGGCGACATGAAACGGGAATCATATGCGATGGCAATGCCCTTTTTCTGTCCGTTTGCCTTGATAATGTAGTTTGCCAGACCCTGTGATGCCTTTCTGACGGTATAGATGTTCATGCGGTTTGTGCCTGCACCGATGACGCCCCTGAGTCCGCCCGTACCAAACTCAAGCTCTTTGTAAAAACGTTCCTCAATCTCGCCCTCATTGTCCTTAATCTTTAAGAGCTCGTCCTTTGTTGCCTGGTCAAAGTAATCATCATTGAGCCAGAAATTAAATTCATCCATAAAACTCATACTGCTACCTCCACTTAAATACTTTAAATTCAGTGCCCTCTCAACACAATTTCAGGTTTCGGTAAGATTGCACCACACCACGCGTTAAATCCCCACACAATATTTGCCATGCATACGGATTTTCACATACTTCCATTAAATCAAATATTTGGAAATATTTCAAGATTATAAGCAAATTTAGCTATATTTAATCTTTTTATTTTTAATCTGCCGATACTTTCAGCGCATAGTCACTGTGGTCAAGCGAGAAATTCGGATTGTAATACGGATCCCCCTTTGCAAGCAGTTCTTTCCAGCGCGCGCGGAACAGCGCACACTCCTCCTCATAGCGCCTTGCCTTCTCCTCGTCCACAACGTCAACGCCGCGTGACGCCGACTCATAGTGGTACAGCTCCGCAAACGGCGTGAACACGTTCAGATATCCCTTTTCCCTGACACGCAGGCAGAAATCCACATCGTTGAGCGCGACCCGGAACGACTCGTCAAGCCCGCCAAGCGCCTCATAAATGCTCTTTTTCACCATCAGGCAGGCACCGGTGACCGCCGAGACATTCTGCGCGTAACACAGTTTTCCCATATATCCCAGGTTGTCATAGTTAATCTTGTAATGGGTGTGCCCCGCCGTCCTGTGCGCGCCAAGCCCGACGACAATCCCCGCATGCTGTATTGTCCTGTCACCGTAATAAAGCTTTGCCCCGACTGCGCCCACATCAGGACGCTGCGCGTACATCAGCATCGCCTCAAGCCAGTTCATGGAAATCACCTGTGTGTCATTGTTCAGCAGCAGCAGATATTCCCCTTTCGCAAACCCTGCGCCAAAATTGTTAATCCCGGAATAGTTGAACGCCCCTGTGTAGGTGACAACCGTGATATTTTCCTGCTGCGACAGTGTCTGGTAATAATCGAAGGTTTCCTTTTCCGTACTGTTGTTCTCTATCACGATAATCTCATAGTTTTCGTAGGTGCTGCGCTCCTTTATCGAGTCGATGCAGCGCCGCAGGTCGCTGACGTGGTCTTTGTTCGGTATGAGTATGGATATCTTATCCTCGCTTTTTATCTCATACTTTATCTCAAATATCGTATCGAACGCGCGCGTGCTCTTAATCTCAAAATTGTGGAACCCGCACCTTGTAAGGTGGTCTGCCACTGCGCCCTTTGCCGCCGCAATGGCATATGGCTTCGCGCTGATGTCGCTCGCCACGCTCGCTTTGTGCGAACGCCAGTAATATAATAGTTTCGGGACATGTACGACTTTTTTGGCATTTGTGGTCAGCCTTAGAATCATATCGTGGTCCTGGCTCCCGTCAAACCCGCTGCGGAAAAGCTCTGTCCCCTCGAGAAGCTCCCGCGCAAACACGCTGAAATGGCAGATGTAATTGTTCGCCCTGAGATTATCCGGCGCATAGTCGGGCTTAAAGTGCAGGGTAATCATATTGTTGATGCTGTCGCCCTTAAATGTGGTCTCGTCACAGTAGATATAGTCTGCCCCCTGCTCATTAATCACCCGGGCATACTCGTACAGGGCGGACGGGTGCAGCACATCATCATGGTCAAACAGCCCGATGTACTCCCCCGTCGCCATGGAATAGCATTCATTTGTGTTTCCCGCGATTCCCTCGTTCTTTTCCAGCTTTTTATATACAATCCGCTTATCCCTGGCAATGTACTCCTGGCATCGTGCGCCCACATTGTCATGCGCACTGTCCGAGCCATCCGCCAGGCAAAGCTCCCAGTTCTGGTAAGTCTGGTTCTGTACTGATGCAATCATCTCGTCAAGGAATGACAGTGGTGTATTATACAATGGGACCAGTATGCTGATTTTTACCATGCGGTCAAACCTTGTGCTGCGCTGGATTTCTGCCTGCTCCGGCGTTGGAAAGCTCGCCGTGCCGTGCAGCTTTTTCGCCTCTGCCTCTATTTTTTTCTGTTTCAGTTTCCGGACGATGCCCTTTGGCCCGCCCAGGTTGCGCAGGCGCCTGTAATTCCGGATGCCCCAGTGCATCGTCTGCCGGAGCGGCTTTGATGCTTTCCACACCGGATTGTTCTTGATGCGATCCAGCTGGAACTGCAGGCTGTCCGCCTCGTTCTTTGCATCCGCAAGCCTGCCGGCAAGGGATGCTGCGCGCATTTTCTCCTGCTCATACGCCTGTCTGTAGAATTCCACGCCCCGCTCATCATTATTCTGCAGGCTGTCCATATTATCCTTTGCCATTTTCTGTCTCACCTCTCTGTTTTCATACTACCTTTATATATACCGGACATCCGTCGGAATGCGCGGTATATAACAGCTGTTTTTTATCTGTCAGTATGCCAACCCGGTAATTTCCTGGCTGTAATCCGTCCTTATTAAACCGCAGCTGTATTCCCGAAAGCGCCGCATTTTTCGTCCCTCCCCGCAAGACGCTGTTTCCATCGCCCGCAAACAGCGCTGCCACGTCCTCGCGAAGCTTCGGCAGCATGTCAAATGCATATACCACCGGTAAATCTTCCCTGTCATTTATCAGCCAGATTTTCGCAGTCCCCCGCGCATTGTCCTGATTTCTGCGCACAAACCAGCCGTTTATCGTCACAATGCCTTCCTCTTCCTCGATGCTGTCTATCCTTGCCATGAGCAGATGATACCCAGTCAGCCTGTCGTACAGCTTTCCAGCCATACGCCACTTTTGATTCAGGCGGCTGCGGAGACCATATTTTTGAAAAACCGCGTCCCTGTCCGCATCACTTGGACACTGCGGCTGTACGGCCTTGTCGCACGCATACTGGTACTCTGTATAGTATGCCGCATCCTTTTTCCATTGTACCAGATTGGGACTGTAAAAAGGATCCTTTGCCCGCAATGCGGGATACCGTTCATACAAACGCCGTTTCTCGTTGTTCAGCCGCCTGGCCTTCTCAGGTGAAGTGTCCTGCCCGCGGCTGAGCGATTCATGGTGTATCAGCACGGCATCGTTGACCTGCACGTTAAAATACCCCTTCTGATACAGGGAAAAGCAAAGCGCCACATCATTGTATGCCACCGGAAATGCCGGGTCAAAGCCGCCAGCCTCCTCGAACACGCTGCGCCGGATTAACATACACGCAGCGGTAACCGCCAGCATATCATAGGTTTCCGTATTGTGCCCATGGTACAGACAGCCCTCGTCCGCCATGCCGCCCAGCTTATGCGCCGGTCCGATTCCCATGTTCGTGATTCCCGCATGCTGTATCCTATAACATCCGCTATTTTTCTCATCCGGCGGATAATACAGCTTTGCCCCGACTGCGCCAACATGGCTTTTTTCGGCATACTGCATCATATAACCGAGCCACTTTCCGCCCTCCCTGTCCATCACCTCTATGTCATCATTCAGAAAAAGGAGATACCTGCCGTTGGCAATATGCGCCCCCATGTTGCACATCGCAGAAAAATTAAATTCCATTTCCTGATAGAAATACTGGATGACCAGCCCGTCCTTTTCCTTTTTCAGCGACTCAATTACATCTGTTATCCACATTTTTTGTTCGGGAATGCTCCCATTATCCACAACAATGACTTCATAACTGGGATAACACGTGTATTTTATGAGGGACACAAGACATTTTTCGAGCACCCTGGCATTATCCTTGCTCGGAATAATAACCGACACCAAATCGCCGGACGGTGCTGACGCATTCCATGTCCTTATTTTATCCGAGTGCCATGTCTGATACGCACTGTCAAGCTTGTCATTTGTGTACAGGACTTTCGGAATATGCACGACACTGCCCCTTTTATCCCGCAGCGCATCCATGAAAACATGGTATACCAGCTCATAAATGTCAGGCGGCTCCCTGTCTTTGTCACGGTATGCCCCAATCAGCTCCCAGACCACGTCCGACCTGACCGCAAAGATACTGCCGACATAGAAAAACGATGCAAGTGTATCCGGCGAGAAATCCGGCTTAAACCACGGAGCCCCCCTGTAGTCCGCCGCCCCGGTGCACGGATGGCCTATGCTGGCGAACGTGTCGTCCGCAATGCCGTAAAGTGTTTCCAGACTGCCCCTGTAATCCTCGTCCGCATAGACAAGAACGACATCATCCTTTCGTGAAAACACCTCGGATACCATCTGCTCCGCATATGCCGACAGTGTACCGCCCTCCTTCACAAACAGGCAGACCGACTCAGCCGAATGCTCCCCGGCATATGCCACGCTGTCCGTACACGAAGAAAAGGGAATCCTGAAAATCCGCTTCCCATACTGCCCGTCAAGTTCCGTCTCCTGCTGTTCCAGCCATTGCAGGTACGGTGTCTTCTGTGCAAAAAGTTCCTGTAAATACTGCATCCTGTCCCCCAAATGATACTCATGACAGATGAATTCTGCCGTGAGTATTGTGCCAGCCGCAGCCGCGAAGCGGCATATTTCCTATCTGAAAAATTATCATATAAGATTTTTCAGATTGTGTCCTGTGTACATCATATAATACTGAGCGGTCAGTCTTTTCGACTGTCAGTATATTCTATCACAAGCTGCTTCTCCATGCTCCGGTACAGCCGCTGCCGCGAGCATCCATCCTTCGCGGTCATCCACAGATCATAGGTGCCGGCAGGAAGCGTCCCCTCGAATATCCAGCTGCAGAATCCTGTCAGCTCCACATTGGTCTCGTCGGGAAGTATCGCTGCCACATCCTTGCGGTAACGCTTCTGCACCGGCAGCTCCCACACGCGGCCGCTGCCGTTTACCAGAAGAATCTTGAACTGGTAACGCGCATTGTCTGCACCGGGCACATATGCCCAGCCTTTCATCAGGTAATATGCCTTTTTCTTCTGTCCGTTTTTCGTCACTGCCTTGGCAAAATTTTCCCTGCCGCAGTCCTCCACGACAATCTTAATCGCCTGGTTCATGGACTCCAGCTCCGGCAGTTTCTTTGCCTCCGTAAGGATATTGTCACTGTCAAATATATTGACAAGCTCATACCCCTCAAGCCAGCGGCAGCTGTAATCCGGCTCCCCGCTGTTTAACAGCGTGCCGAGAAACGGATCCTTCCGGTAAAACTTCGGATGCCGTTTATAAAGCACGTTTTTCTCTGCCATCAGGCGCCGCAGCTTGCCCTCGTCCTGCAAGTCGTCACCTCGGCTGAGCGACTCATGGTGGTACAGCACGACATCATTGCGCAGGACATTGTACAGTCCCTTGCCGCACAGGCGGAAGCACAGGTCCACATCATTGTATGCCACGGCAAGCCCCTCGTACAGTCCTCCCATGGCAAGGTAGTAATCCCTGCGCATCAAAAGGCATGCAGCCGTGACGCCAATCATGTCATAGATAAAGCGGTTTCTGCCGTAGTAGTATGACACACTGTCATCAAACTGTTTAAGCTTATGTCCTGGTCCCGATACCGTATTATTGACCCCTGCATGCTGTATGAGGCTGGAATTAGGGTACAGCAGCTTGGCGCCGACCGCACCGACATGCTTCAGCGATGCCTGCCCTGCCATCCTGGTCAGCCAGGAATCCTCCACTGCCTCCATGTCATCATTGAGCAGCAGGACATACTCGCCTTTCGCCTCCTTCACGCCAATGTTGCACATATGGGAAAAATTAAACTCCATCGGCATGTAAAGATATTGGAACGGAAAATCCTGCCGGAAGTTTTCCAGCCCGATACGCACCCTTGCCGTGCTTCCGTTGTCCACTACCACAATCTCAAAACTGGGGTAGTCCGTATGTTCATAGATTGAGCGGATACACTGCCTGAGCACTTCCAGATTGTCCTTGGAAGGAATCACAATGCTCACAAGCGGCTTATCCGCAAGGTCATATACCGGATAAGAAATCCCTGTCTTCTCATCCAGAACCATTCTGGCATGCAGGCCGCGCCTTGCAAACGCACGCTCACGGATAAAATCATAGGCACGCCCGACTCCGATAAAATCCGTTTCGTGCATCAGCGATTCCTCGATTGCGCTCCTGCTGTCCCCTGTTTTGTAGGCATGAAACAATATTTTTTCGATATGGCCGGGACGTTTCCCATGTTCTGTCGCCTTGAGTACAAAGTCGTAGATATTTTTCCGGTAGTCCTCGTCGCCAAGCCATTCCAGTCCCATGTATGCTGATTTGCGCACCGCAAAGATACTGCCAAAATAGAAAAAGGAAAACAGCGTGTCCGGAGACCACATCGGTTTCGTCCATGGAAAAATGCGGTGTGCGCTCTCGTCACCTTTTCCCACAGCCGCATCCTGCCCAAGCATCCACACATCCTCATCCGCATAGACAATGTTTACGTCCTTATGGGTATCAAAATACTGCATGATCTCCCGAAAGGCACGCTCCGCCACCCTGCCCTCCGCAGAGACAAACACGATATATTCCTTGTCAGGATTCACTCCGGCAAGCGAAAAATTGCTGCCGCAGTTCTCCATATACACAACCTCAAGCGAGGGATAGGATTCCTCTTTTGTACCTGACGCACTGCCCTGCTCGTTCTCCTTTATCCATAAAAGATAGGGGTCTGTCTGATAGCGCAGTTCTCTCTGATATTCCTCGATACAGTTCTTATATAATCTGCCCTGTATGGCGTCCTTTATCTTTCCAAACATACTCATCCCCACATTACCCGTCCTAGCCGTGACTGTGCGCACCAGCTACTGACGGCCTTTCATCCTAGCTTTTATAAAACCTTTGGTTTTTGTAACAAAGTCCTCTTTTGCAGCCGCCCCTGCAAGCTGGGCAGCAAGTGCCTGCGGCAGCTCCATAACCTCCAGATCGGCAGTGAGTCTCCTTCCGCCTGCCACGTCAATGGCAAGGTTCGGATCCTCGGTGTCAAACACCAGCGTGCCGCATTCCTGCCAAACGCCATTCGTCTCAATCACGTCCGCCGTGTAAATCCTGTCACCGACACACAGCTCCCGGATATTTACGGCACACCGGTACGAGCACGGGTCAATCCGGATACGCACGGCATCGTCTGGTATGTCATACGAAAGCCGCAGATACCGCTCGGCAAAGAAACAGTCCATCAGCTTTACAGAATGCTCCTCGCTGAACCCTGCGCCATAATCCACATAAATCTGTGCCACAAATTTTTTATCTGCATAATTGTAGTACGTAAGCATGCCTTCCAGCGCATATGCCCTGTTCCCAATCAGTTCCCGCATATTTTCCGCCGAGGAATGGTTTCCTGTTATCTCCATCTGAAACCTGCGTTCCTGCGCGATGCCTTCCTGAAGCTGCTCATCCGTAAGCCCCAGGATATCCCGCATCAGCAGGTCCTCACATGCCTTGCGCATGCCGCCCCCGAGCGTGTAATTATAGAATGCGCGGAATATGATGTCGCGTGACGGAACATGCCTGTCCAATGTCCACTCATAGTCAATGACATGCCACTGCTCCTCATCTCCCTGCCTGTCAACAAGGATATTCGGAAAAATAAAATCAATATTGCTCGCCTCGACGGCATCCTCGTTGTAGCCCGCCCAGTACATATACTCGTCAATCAGCGCCTTAAAACCCTGTACGTCAGCCCGCGCAAGGCATTCATCCAGCAGCGTCTCAAGCGTCCTGCCGTTGCAGAACGAAAAGGAAAGCCCCTGACTGGCATCCTCCCCGACCTCCCTGCACGCATTGATGGCAATTTTCGTGCCCTCATAGCGGCTTGACAGGCAGTCATAGGCACGTCTCGTATGCATCAGGTGCCCGCACGCTGACTCTGTGTCCGGCAGCTTCTCCACATGGAGCTTTCCCGGCGCGTCCCGCACAATCAAGGTGCGCACCGCCCACTCGGCGGCCCTGTCGTTAGAAAACTTCGCATAGACCACATTCGGCGCACCGCCGACCACAAGCAGATACGAGTTGGAGAACAGCGGAAATTCGTTCTCCTCAAGAACCTCGTCAAACACCTGTTTCTCATCAAACAAAAGCACACGCTCCCTGTCAAAATTCCTGAGGTTGTTGCAAAGCTCCCCTTTTTTGGGAAGATAGCGGTCAGAATAGATTGTCGTCATAAACTTGTAATCCGGATACGGATAATAGAATGCATATTCATGAATGCCGGTCTTTTCCAGAATCTGTTCCAGTCCATGACGCGTAAAGGTACGCGCCGTGCCCCCTGTATGATATCCTTCCAGTCCGGAAAAATAGGTTCCCAGGTGATCCTCCCTGCATCCTGCCCAGTACTTTAGCCCGAACTTGTTCTCGATGGCAATGACAAGACGGCCGTCCAGCTTCCTGTGGCGGCTGCATATCTGCATAAAATCCTCATAAGGCGTACTGCCGCCAATATATGCCTGCCCGTACTCAAACACGCCGACAAGCAGCACATAGTCGTAATCCGTGTCAAGGTGCGGCTCAATATCCTTGAAATTTCCGACCATAATCGTGATATTGTCCGCATCACGGTTGCGGTATGCATTCACCATGCTGCGCTTTTTGGACAAGTCGACACAGGTGACGCTGCCTGCCCGTTTCGCCAGCGCTCCTGTAATCGCCCCGCACCCTGCGCCAATCTCGAGCACCTTGTCCGTCTTTTTGAACGGAATCCAGTCAATGATATTGGCACGCAGCGGGGAAAAATGGTAAAAAATCGGCCAGCTTTTTTTCTCCTCGATAATCTCCGGAAAGCGTTCTGCCGGATAGTTCCTTGCAATATCGAGCATCTCATCCTCGATGTCGCCGTCCGAATAAACATCCTGTCCCGAATAGTACGTTAGATTCAGCATAACACTGCCTATCTTCTCCTGTTTTATCCCATCCTCTGACATCCTAATCCCCCATTCTGCCATCACACGCTCAACTGTTCACAAATTACCTGCCATGAGTAATTTATTAACAGTTCCTTACTGTCACCCTGGAATCCATATCATAATATCCCACTGTATTTTTGTCTGAAACGACTGTCACATCCAGTGCGTCATAGAGCCGGTGGTATACCTTGAAATCATTTCCCTCATAGCCTGTCACGCCGAAGGATATCAGGTATTCGCCGCCCTGTAATGACATTTTCTGTGTAAATGCTATTTCTTTCCTGTCGCCTGCCTTGACCGGTTCCAGAAACGCCTTTTCAAACATGGTGTTTGTACCCGTTATCTCCGTCCCCTTTGCCGTCTTTATGGAAAAGGCAAAAATTGGCGCCGGCAGGTCACTGTGAAAAGTGACTTTCATGTGAATCGTAAATTCCATTCCCTTGATGATGGAGTTTGTCCGCGTTCCACGGTCATCCTCAATATAAATCTCCTCTATCGCGGCTTCCCTTGTCCCATACTCAAGCGTATTCATGCTCAGCCCATTCACGGTACTGTCCGTCCGCGCCTTCTTCTGCGCCGCGGCTTTCGCCTGCACTGCCTCCTGAACCTCCGCATCGTTCAAAAGACTCTGCTCCGATTTCGACTCCGGCAGCTCATACTGGCCGACAAGTACGCGCTTAAAGTCGTCAATCATGTCCTTTGGCAGCCCTTCCCCAAGCTTAATGCCCTGGTTTAAAAGCACCACCCTGTCACAGTACTTCGCGATACTGCTCAGGTCATGGCTCACAATCATGATGGTCTTGCCCATCCTCTTAAATTCCTCAAATTTGTGGTAGCATTTTGCCTGAAAAAAAACATCCCCCACCGAAAGCGCCTCATCCACAATCAAAATCTCGGGGTCAATATTAATCGCCACAGAAAAGGCAAGGCGGACAAACATACCGCTCGAGTAGGTTTTTACCGGCTGGTGCACGTAATCTCCGATATCCGCAAAGTCAAGGATATCGGGGAGCCGTCTGTCAATCTCCTCCTCGGAAAAACCGTTCATCGTGCCGTTGAGATAAATATTTTCAAGGCCGGAATACTCCATGTTAAAGCCCGCGCCAAGCTCGAGCAGCGCCGAGATTCTCCCTGTGACCCTGACCTCACCGCTTGTTGGGTTTAAGACGCCTGTAATAATCTTTAATATGGTGGATTTCCCGGAACCATTTGTCCCGATAATCCCGACACACTCCCCCTGCCTGACATCAAAGCTGACTCCTGACAGGGCGAAATGCTCATGGTATTTCTTTTTTTTCGTGAGACCAAGCGCTTCCTTTAAGCGGTCTGTCGGCTTGTCATACAATCGGTACACCTTACTCACATTGTCTACCGCAATCGCGGACTGTGTATTCATATCGCTCATATCCTCATCTCCCAAAACATCCGTACTACATAACAGTTCAGCCTTCGGCTTCCTGTTACAGGCATCAAGCCATGCAAAACCACTTCGTTGGTGTCAAAGCCACGTTCCGTGGCTTAGTGCATCTCAGCTACTACGCATTCTTACGGACTTTGCAGCACAGTGCAAAGTCCTGGGCTGAACTGTTACCGCATTACAGCACATCCGCAAAATGAACCTTGAGTCTCCGGAATATCAGTGCACCGATGCCAAAGAACACAACTGTTACAATCCAGAAGTACGAAGTCGAATAAAAATCCTGCCAGAACCACTTTTTGGCAAACAGCGTGTCGCGATATCCATTTACAATATAAAACACAGGATTGATTTTGAGTATTTTTTGTAACACCGGACTTTTATCCAGCATGGAAATATTCCATAAAATTGGGGTTGCCCACATGCCGACCTGCAGCATGATATTGATAATCTGCGTCAGGTCCCTGAAAAAGACGACAATCGCACATGTTGTGTAGCTTAACGCAAGCACAAACATAAACATGCAGAACGTATAGTAAAGAAGCTGCAGCAGATGAATCCCCGGTACATATCCGTAAGCAAAATATACCACAAGCATAAAAGCAACAAAAAACAGGTGGACAAACGATGCCGCTATCAGTTTTACAATGGGGATGATACTAATCTTAAACACGACCTTTTTCACAAGATAGCTGTACTCAAGAAGTGAGGTCGTGCCATTGTTAATCGCCTCGCTAAAATAGAACCACGGCACCAGTCCCGCAGTCAGCCAGAGCACATAGGGCGCCTCCACGCCGACAGCCAGTATCTCCTTCTTGTCCTGCCCCATCACATGTCCAAACACAAACCAATATAACAATACCGTCACGACGGGCTGTGTAAACGCCCACACGCGCCCGAGATAAGAGCCGGCATAACGGTTCTTGAAATCATTTTTAGAGAGCTTCCATATCAGTTTTCTTGACTGCCAGAGTTCCACCGGAAGCGTCACCAGCCTGTCATAAAACCTGTGGAAAATCGCAAGCGCGCCCACAATGATAAAGCAGGCAATCGCCTTTTTAATCCACTCCTCATCCGGGTCGGCAAGCGGATTGTGATGGATTAGGATAACTGCCGCAAGTATGATGGACGCAAGCGTCACCAGCAGCTTGACTGTCTTTTTGGATAAACCCTTTTTCATCGTCTAAATTCCTTTATTCCGCCCCACAGCTTATCTTTGTCAGAAAAAATCAGCTCCATTCCGTCCGGTACCGGCCATTTTACCCCGATATCCGGGTCGCTCCACAACAGACCGCCCTCGTCATTCGGATGGTAAAAATCTGTACATTTATAGCAGAATTCCGCATACTCCGAAAGAACCAGAAAACCATGGGCAAAATTCTTGGGAACAAAAAACTGTTTCTTGTTTTCCTCAGACAAAAGCACCCCATACCATTTTCCAAATGTCTTTGAACCTTCCCGCAGGTCGACCGCAACGTCAAACACCTCGCCCCTCACGGCGCGGACAAGCTTATCCTGTGGAAATTCTTTCTGAAAGTGGAGTCCCCGCAGCACACCCCTTTTTGACGCGGACTGGTTGTCCTGGACAAATACCTGGTCAATGCCTGCCTCCTTGAAATCATTGTAGTTGTATGTTTCCATAAAATAACCCCTGTTATCGCCGAACACTGCCGGCGTAATCACTTTCAGTCCCTCTATGACCATCCCGTCAGCCACACATTCCTCTACTGTAATCTTTCCCATAATTTCATGATTCCTTTCCAAAATTGCATTTTCTATATTTCATCTGGCACCCCATCCGGTCAGGATGGGGTGCCGGGGAACTGTTAATCAATTCCGAGATAACTGATATTCAAGTCCACACGTCCTTCGATACCGGCAACGGAACCGCTTGACGTGTACTGCCACATATCATAGCGCCCCTCGTACTCCGGTGTCTGCCTGTACTCTGCCAGCCATATCTTCATGTCGCCAAGCTCGTCGAGATTGAGCTGGTTCAAGTACCAGTTTCGGCTTGCATATACGCCTGCCGTAAACCCTGCATTCTGGATTGTGCGGCAAAACGCGTTGACCACCGCCGTCCGTGTCCCCGGGTCGAGGTTGTCCGCCCTGCCGTTTCCGCCTGCGCCCTCCGTATCGATAAAGACAGGATACTCGATTCCCCTGTCGCCAAGCAGGGATACAACCATACTTGCCTCCTCGACTGCCTCGACAAGGTCTGTCGCCTGCGTAAAGAAATAGATGCCAACTTTGATGCCTGCCTTCTTCGCGCCCTCAAGATTCTCGTAAAAATATGGATCCTCTATCAGCCAGCCTGAGGAAGAACCACGGTAACCACATCGTATGATTGCAAAGTCAACCCCTTCGGCTTTCACGATTTCCCAGTCAATCTTACCGTTCCACTTGGATACGTCAATGCCCAGCTGCACGGCGTTTTCGCGCTCCTCCTCCATGTCAAGCAGCGCCGTATACTGCGTATCGTCCTCATCCTCGCTGTCAATCTGTTCGGATGCCGTATCCTCCTTAAGGATATCCACCTCAGACTCCGCATGCACGAAATAGTCAATGTCATCAATCACCGTGTAGGACACAATGGATTTCACACGGACGTTCACGGGTGATTCCGGCACTTTGAATCCAGGCTGTCTGTCGAGGGAAACACTGTACTCGCCCGGCTTGATGTCCGGTATCAGGATGACGCCGTCCTTATCGTCATCCACATACACGCCCGTATCCGCAACCTCGACGACAAATTCCTGCCCCGATACCGTGTCTCCCTTGTCATCGATAATCTTCACCCTGATGTCGCGCTCCACGGAGCTTGCAAGCACAGTCAGGCTGCGC
>Ga0137307_100602_pt1 | contig 44642 bp, 40 predicted proteins | sample NAcewD2O_March_2_FD_97180 | JGI IMG/M metagenome (GOLD analysis project Ga0137307, IMG submission 97180) | Mouse cecal microbial communities from Vienna, Austria - N-Acetylglucosamine amended D2O_March | ecosystem: Host-associated > Mammals > Digestive system > Large intestine > Cecum | place... | reverse complement strand
GATAAATTTCCTGTATCACTTTCCCTTAATTCCCATTTATCATGTCCCAACCAATTCGTAATCACGTCCATAAGTACCTCATCTGCTTTCTCTTTCAGCTTTTCTTCTGCAATGCACTCACCCGCAAATAGTTCATTTAAAGAAACGTCTAAAAGAGTGCATAAAGGCAAAAACAAAGATAAATCCGGCATGGACCGCCCGGTTTCCCATTTTGAAATAGCCTTATCGGTTATTTCCAGTTTTTCTGCTAACTGGCTTTGCGTCCAGCCTTTTGCTTTCCGGCGTTCGGAAATAAAAGCGCCAATCTTAACTTGATTCATCATTCAGCCCTCCTGCTTGTGGTAAATTATATAAATCCGGCATAAAAATGAACACCTACTAACGGTAGAGTTGGATAAAAGGGGGGTTTTTAACGCTGCCAATAGTATAGTTCTGTACGGAATTTGATGAAATATAAGGAAATGTGTACATTTCGATTATATCATTGCGCTATCCCTAAATCTATCCTGTTTAGTCAGGGCAATCTGACCGGCCTTTTAATAAAAACATTTCTAAAGACGTTTTTGTAGAAAAAACTTTCTTTATCTGGAATATTATGGTACTATAATATTATCTGTAATGCGCTTAATAAAAGGAAAAACATAAGGTGCGAAGGGGGAACACAAGATGAATTCAAAAAAAACACTGCCATATGAGCGGATAGGAAATTGTGCAAGCAGCACGACGTTGATTTTCCTGCATGGTTCTACCATGTCCATGGGAGGGATGCACCCATTTGCAAGTGCATTCGACGCGTACAACTGCATTGTTTTTGACCTGACGGGTCATGGGAAGTCGGATGAGAAAGAACCGGAAGCAGTAAGCGGTTTTGCGGAGGATGTGGAACATTCGGTTAACCAGCTCAGGGAACAAAATATTGTCACGGAGAAGGTCATCCTGCTGGGCTATTCGATGGGCGGTGCAATTACCTGTGAGACTGCCATCCGTGGGAAATTAAAGCTTGACGGCATCGTATTGCTAAGCAGCGGCGCCGATTTGAAACATTATACGCCTTTGGCCGACAATCTTAAGACAATGCCGATGGAAGCGTTTCGGACAGAGGATATTCTGGATGCCCTGTTCGGCCCGGATGCCGCAGACGAGGACAAGGCACACATTAAAGGGCTGTTCCTTTCCACAAAGTCAGCAGACACGACAGGCTATATGGATTTGATGGTTTCCAATGCATACGATAACCTTGAAGCAAGCAGGGGAATCAAAATTCCGGCGCTTATGGTGCACGGCAGCAGTGACGTCATTGTCGAGCCGATGGCGGCAGTCGAGACATGGCGGGCAATAGAAGGCAGCCAGCTGCTCATGGTTCCATACAAAGGGCACAGCGCCATTTTTGAAGATACGGAAATGATAAGGGATAAGATTGTTTCATTCATAAATATGTGTTCTTAAACAAGGCGCCTGTTAGTTTCGATTGTTGAAAGGCGAAATGATAAATATGGAAAACAATGCTGTCATTAAAGGAGTTTCATATTACCATCCGGACAATGTGGTGGATAATGAGTTTTTATATCAATATTAAGGAGAATAGAATATGCAGACACAATCAGCAAATAGTGAGGAAAGACTCATCAATAATATTATGTTTATTTACATTTTTGGCGTTGCAATTTCAGGCTTCAGTTTTGTCATGATTTTTTTGCACGGCGGAATACGGGAATGTATCTTCCTTCTGTCCGGCTTATGTGCCATCCTGACCAAATTACTTGAAAAGCCGCTGGGAAAGAATGCAAAATATGTATATGCCTGCATTCCACCGATTATCGGGGCTATTACTGCCGCAGTCTGTAATACGGACACCAGTGACAGTTATGTCTGCCTGACCCATTACTATTTTGTAGCAACATTGCTGCTGGTGCCGTATTATTCGCAAAAGCTAATCCGTGTGAGCGTTACAGTGACCGTGCTGGTCAATGCGGGGATGATGATTCTGTTTCCGGCAGGATTTTTAAAGCTCCACAGTGTTATCGGCTGGATATTTACGGGAATTGTGTACATCGTGCTCTTTGCCGCGTGCAGTTTTATCATATACCGCACAATCGCCCTTTTTAAGATTGTGGAAGAGCAGGGACAGGATGCGGAGAATGTGCTGCACAACGTGCAGGCTGCGTTTGACAGTCTGGAGGAGTCCTCTGAAGCAATATATACTTCCCTGCAGGAATTTGAGGGCAATACAGAGGAAATTGCAGATTCCACGCAGCAGATTAGTGAGAGCGCTGATTCCCAGATTAGCGAGGTTGAAAACAGCCTGACAATTTTTAGCGAGTTAAATGATAAGATTGTAAAATCCGAAGAACGTGTGAACCAGACGGTTGAGACGATTAAAAATCTGAAAAACAAAAATGATGAGGGATTTTCCGTGATAGACGCACTCTCAGAGCAGTTTGAGGAGAACATCAGGACAACACAGACTGCGGCGGATGGCGTTGAGGAGCTGTCCCGCAAATCAAGTGCGATTGGCGGCATTATAGAGAGCATCCGGCAAATTGCAAGGCAGACCAACCTTCTTGCGCTCAATGCATCCATCGAGGCTGCGAGGGCAGGGGAGGCAGGAAAGGGATTTGCGGTCGTCGCGGACGAAATTAATTCCCTTTCGAATGAATCTTCAAATGCAACCGGAAAAATAGATGCCATTTTGAAAGATATTATCGAGACGGTAGAATCGACGCACAAGGTCATGAACCACAATAACGATGTGGTAAATGATTCCAGCGGAAGACTGGACGATACCGTGAAAATCTTTAAGGTCATGCTGGAATCCTCGGAGGAGGTTATTGATATCACACAGCTGCTGAAATCAGAGCTTGAGGATATCGTTGCCATAAAGGAGCAGCTTCTGGGCGTGATGAAGCGCGTTGAGGACGGTTCCAAAAACTTTGTGCTTACGACAGAAGGCATTAGTGCATCGACGGAAGAACAGGTTGCCGGTCTGGACAATATTGTGAAGTCAATGAAGAATATGCAGGCGGGGATGGAACGTCTTTCCAGTGTGCTGCACAGTGAAAAGGAGAATGGGAAATAACCGGGAAAATGCAATAATATAATCAAATGAAGCGGACAAAAGTGCCATATCCCATCGAAAGGGTGTGGCGCTTTTTGCGCGAAGGGAATGTATTCCCTGTTTGATTTGCAAATTATTGCAGAAACAGATATCTTGTGAAATATGTCAAATCGTGCTAAAATATAAAAACGGAATAATAAAGGTAAGGTTGTAAGGAACTGTTAACGGTTCTTAAGTTAATGGTTCTTAAAAGGGGTATTTTATGAAAAAAAAGAAATCAGTACGGGAAATCGGTTCCATTTTATTTCTTCTGGCGGCAATTATCATTATCTTTTGCTGGTATACCGCACAAAACAGCAGCCGCATCGAAACGCGGAATAAGAGCTATGCAGCGGATTCAGCGCGCCAGACATCGACGCGCATCAATGAGGAAATGAAGAACGCGTTGGAACTGATTGATACCTATGCGTATTTTGTGGGAGAGGGGCTGTATAAGCCTGATATTGATGAGCAGATGCTCAAGGATATCGAGCATAATGCGCTGTTTGACGCGGTATTGTTTACTGATGCCTCCGGAATAAACCATACCTCTGACGGACGAACATCAAATGCAGCGGAACGCGATTATTACCTGAATGGAATGAGGGGGGAGAGCGGTATCGCGGTTATATTCGACTCTTATTTCTTTAACGAGACAATGGTCAGCTTCTATGCACCTGTCCGGTATAACGGAAAAATCATCGGCGTGCTGCGGGGTTCCTTCCTTGCAGAGGAGTATCTTAAAAACATGCTGACAACCACTTATTTTGGCGAGGCGGCAGATGTGTACCTGTGCATGCCCGATGGGAGGGCGATTGCAAGTTCCGGTGAAAATATATATAAAAATAACCTGATTGATATGCTGGAATCAGATAATGTGATTGACGGCAATGCTGCCAGTGATTCAAGGGGAATTTTTATGCATGGGGGGGAAGGCTCCTTTATCTGCGGTCCTGGAAGCAGGACTGACAATATCTGTGTAATGAACCTTGCAGATAACGATTTTGTCCTGGTGCAGACATTTCCCAAAAGTGTCACACAGCGCATGATAAAGGACGAAAACATGATCGGAATCCAGCTGGAAATGATGCTGATTGGATTGTTTGTCATCTATATTATCACGCTTGTAGTTCGTGCGGGACAGGAGAAAAAGCTGCTTGAACATGAAAACCGTGAGATGGGATATATTATCAAGGGTGTCATGACGCTGTTTTCGCGCTTTGCGCTGGTCGATTTTGAGGCGGATACATACCAATATCTTGCCGGAACAAGCGCAGAGGACAGCACACTGAATACCCAGGGACAGTATGAGGAGCTTGCGGCATATATGAGTGACATTTTAACGGATAAGGATGAGCGTGAGGAGTTTTTGCGCCTGATTGAAAGGGAATCCGTTATCAGTGCGTTGTCAGAACACAGCGATATGCGGCTTGAGCGCCATGTGATGCGGAATGGGCAGGAAGAGTGGGAGCATATGAACATCATCTGCCTGGAAAGGAAGGATGGAAAGGCGGTGAAAGCGCTGATTATCCGCCAGAATATCACGGAGGTAAAGGAAAAGGAGCTGATGATACAGGCACAGATTTCTCTTGCCAGCCGTAAAGAGCGCCAGTATCAGATTGCAATTACATCCAACGCAATCTGTACCTTTGAGTTCAATCTCACAAAGGATATGATAGAGCAGGATATCCAATTCAGCCAGGATGATGAGCAGATACGTTTGCTGGATATGGCAGCCCTGAAGGCACCGTGTGAAGCATCCGGGTGGTTTGCGCAGTGCAGAAAACATGTATCAAAGGAATCACTGGAGAACTATGACACGACAGTCAATGTGGCATATCTGAGGGAATGCTTTGGGCGGGGCGAGTCGGAAGTGAGCGCCGAGTACTGGTGCAGGGATCTTGACGAGCGTGAAATTTGTGTCCGCCAGTCATTTCTTATGACGCAGGATGACACGACAGGCGACACGATGGTCATGGTGGTGATAAAAGAGGTTACGGAGAGCGTCAGAAAACAGCGTGAACAGACACAGGCCTTGCAGGATGCACTGATGCAGGCACAGCATGCAAACAGGGCAAAAACGACATTCCTGTCAAATATGTCCCATGACATCCGGACACCGATGAACGCGATTATCGGGTTTACAACGATTGCGGTAAGCCACATTGACAACAAGGATCAGGTCAGGGACTGCCTGCAGAAGGTCCTGTCCTCGAGCAACCATCTCCTGAGCCTGATTAATGACATCCTTGACATGAGCCGGATAGAGAGCGGAAAAGTGCAGATTAAGGAGCAGGACTGCAATATTTCCGAACTGATGCACAACCTTGTCAATATTATCCAGCCGCAGGTTAAGGCAAAGCAGCTGGAGCTGTTTATTGACACCTTTGAGATTGTAAACGAAGATGTGGTGGCAGATTCACTTAAGCTCAACCAGGTATTTATCAATCTCCTGAGCAACGCGGTTAAATATACGCCGGCGGGCGGGAGCATTGCATTCCGGATTATGCAGAAGACAACGTTCCGTCACGGATACGGTGATTACATTTTTATTATCAAGGACAACGGCATCGGTATGTCCAAGGAGTTTGTGAACCATATATTTGAACCGTTCGAACGTGAGTCGACAGTGACACAGTCGGGAATTCAGGGAACCGGTCTTGGAATGGCAATCACAAAGAATATAGTAGAGATGATGGGTGGCGAGATTCATGTTGACAGCGAGGTCGGCAAAGGCAGTACCTTTACCGTGGAGATATCCCTGAAGCTACAGGATGTTGAAAAAAATGCGGAACAGATTAAGGAGCTTGACGGCCTGCGTGCGCTTGTGGTGGATGATGACTTCCATGTCTGCGACAGCGTGAGCAAAATGCTCAAACAGATTGGAATGCGTTCGGAGTGGACGACATCCGGCAGGGAAGCGGTTTACCGCGCACAGATGGCATATGAGGAAGGGGACGCCTACCATACGTACATTATCGACTGGCAGATGCCGGAAACAAGCGGCATTGAAACGGCAAGAAAGATTCGCATCGTAGTGGGAAATGACGCGCCGATTATCATCCTGACAGCATATGACTGGACGGATATTGAGGAGGAGGCGCTGGCTGCGGGCGTCACCGCATTCTGTGCAAAACCGCTCTTTATGTCTGACTTAAAATCTGCGCTGCTTGCTGCAAACAACCTGGTTGACAATGAGGATGAGGCGGCTGCGTGGACACTGGCAGATTTCAGTGGGAAGCGTGTCCTGCTTGTGGAGGATATTGAGCTAAACCGTGAAATCGCGCAGGTGATACTGGAAGAGGCGGGATTTGTCGTTGAATCAGCGCCGGACGGAACAGATGCGGTTGCAATGGTGGAGAATTCAGAGGAAAACTACTATGATGTCGTTTTGATGGATGTACAGATGCCGATTATGAATGGCTATGAAGCCACAAGAACCATTCGGAGCATGCCGAGAAAGGATGTCAGGGATCTGCCGATTATCGCCATGACAGCCAACGCATTGGAGGAAGACAAGGAAGCGGCACTGAAGAACGGAATGAATGCCCACATTTCAAAACCGCTGAATATGGATATTTTCATTTCCGTGCTGAAACAGTTTGTAAAATGACAGGTGCCATGTGCAGGAATGCATCGGGCAGACAGGGCATAGTTATGAATAAATATGTGGAGTGAGGCGTTTGTGATGCATGACAAAATGAGGCATGGTTTGGTGCTTTTTGTCCTGATACCGTTTCTCATGCTTGCAGTATGCGGGTTTTGTCTGGGGAATCGGACAGGGGACACAAAAAATGGGACGGATATTGCACAGGATGCTGTGAATGAGGTGTTGCTTGAGAAGCAGGAAGAGGAGCTGCTGGCGGCAATGTCCTTGGAGCAAAAGATTGCGCAGATGTTCATTGTGACGCCGGAGTCCCTGACGGATGGTGCAAATGTAACAACAGCTGACGGCGCGATGCTTGCCGGCATGCAATTATATCCGGTTGGCGGACTGGTCTACTTTTCCAAGAACCTGACAGACGCCGGGCAGACAAAGGAGATGCTGCGCTGCACGCAGGAGTTTTCCCTGGAAATACAGGGTCTGCCGTTGTTTCTGTGTGTGGATGAGGAGGGCGGAAGGGTTGCGCGCATTGGAAACAATAAGGGCTTTGATGTGCCAAAGGTAGGACCGATGGGAAACATTGCATCAAAGGAGGCGGCACATGAGGCAGGGAGCAAGGTCGGCAGATATTTAAGGGAGCTGGGGTTTAACCTGGATTTCGCACCTGATGCGGATGTGCTCACGAACAATAAAAACACAGTGATTGGAAACCGCTCTTTTGGAAGCGACGCACAGACCGTGCTGCAATATGCCCGCGCCTATTCTGACGGGCTGCATGAGAATGGGGTATTGAGTACGTTCAAACATTTTCCGGGGCACGGCGCCACTGAGGCAGACACGCACGAAGGTTTTGCGTACACGGATAAAACCTACGAGGAACTGATGCAGGCAGAGCTGCTGCCGTTTGCCGGTGCCGGGGAAGCTGGCATTGACTGTGTGATGGTTTCCCATATAGCAGTGCCAAACATTACGAGGGACAATGTACCCTGTACGTTGTCTTACAGAATGACAGGCGAAATCCTGCGCGGGGATTTGGGCTATGATGGCATCATTGTCACGGATGCCATGAACATGGGGGCGGTTACCCAAAACTATTCCAGCGACGAAGCCGCGGTGGCGGCAGTCAAGGCGGGTGTGGACATGATACTGATGCCGGAGGACTTCCATCTGGCAGTGCAGGGTGTTCGGAATGCCGTACAGAACGGCGAGATTTCCGAGGAGCGCATTGATGAGTCCGTGAGACGGATAATCAAAGTGAAACTGGGGAAACTGATGGGAAACACGCTCTAGTATAATCCGCTGGGATTTTATACCACAAGTATAATGACATTTCCCCCAAGGTATGCTATAGTATTGTAAAAGCAAAAAAAGGCATGCCGACAGGATGCCGGAAAGGAAACGACGATGAACAGGACAATATCAATCAACGGATTACATTACCCAATTAGCAAAGCATTTGAACAGGCGCTGGATTCAAAACAGAGTCTATCTTTTGCATGTCCATATAAGAGGGAAAAAAGTTGGTTGAGTCGTGCCGGTATCAGGCTTGTTGTGTAAAATGCACCACAAAAAGGCATGGAGTATCATATTTATGGTTTTGACCGCTTATCTTGTATGGAGAAAGTCCCATGAACAAGGTAGGTGGTTTTCTTTTTGTTTTTGGAATTTATGAACGGTTCCTTATATATCAGGAGGAGGAAAGATGTTGGAGAACAATATATTGGAAATCAAGGGAAAAGTAAACACGGCGCTCTGCTACGCAAAAGTCGTGGAGGAGGAAGCGGTCGAGCAGATTCGCAGGATGTGTGATTACGAGTTCACGCAGGGAAGCAGAATCCGCATCATGCCTGACGTCCATGCAGGAAAGGGGTGTACCATCGGGACGACCATGACAATCACCGACAAGGCAGTGCCCAATATTGTCGGCGTGGATATCGGCTGCGGCATGTACACGGTGAACCTCGGAAAGGACGATATTGATTTCGGGAAAATGGATGCGGCGGCGCACTTTATCCCATCGGGGATGAATGTGTGGGCAGGCAGGCAGGAGCGTTTTGATTTGCTGCAGCTTCGCTGCTACAGGAACTTAAAGGATGCAAAACGTCTCGAGCGCAGCCTTGGGACACTGGGCGGCGGAAACCATTTTATTGAGGTGGATGTGGCACGGGACGGGACGAAATATCTCGTGATTCATTCCGGCAGCAGAAATCTCGGGAAGCAGGTTGCGGAATTCTACCAGCAGCTGGCAATCGAGCTGCACACAGGCAAGGAAGAATATTTTAAGAAAAGGGATGCCCTGATTGTGGCGTACAAGGCGGCAGGACGCAGGAAGGAAATCCAGAAGGCGCTGAAGGAACTCAAGTGGGAGCACAGGGACTGCCTGATTCCGGAGGACTTGCGCTACCTGTACGGAACGTTTCTTGAGGATTATCTGCATGACGTGGAGCTCTGCCAGCAGTTTGCGAGACGAAACCGTGAGAAGATGGCAGAGGTGATTCTGGAAAAGACTGGAATGACAGGCACGGACGCATTTCATACAATCCACAACTACATTGACACCGACGAGATGATTCTGCGAAAGGGAGCAATCGCCGCCCATAAGGGCGAGAAAGTGTTAATTCCGATTAACATGAGGGACGGCAGCGTGCTTGCCGTCGGCAGGGGCAACCCGGAGTGGAACTACTCCGCGCCCCACGGAGCCGGACGGCTGATGTCACGCACCAAGGCAAAAGAAAATCTGTCCATGGAGGACTACCGCAGGATGATGGAGGGCATTTACACCACTTCTGTCAACGAGGCGACGCTTGATGAGGCACCGATGGCATACAAATCGCTTGCGGACATTATCGACGTCATCAGGGAATCCGTGGACGTCATCGACATTATGAAACCAATTTATAATTTTAAGGCATCCGATTAGTGCAGGACAAAAAAGTCCTCCTGTGCTGGCAGATGCCGGAACAGGAGGAACAAAAATGGTCACAATACCGACAATCGACATGATAAAGATGGGTCAGCACATCACGGAGCTGCGGATTCGGGCAGGGCTGTCCGTGCGGCAGCTGCAGGATGTCTTCGGCTTTTCCACACCGCAGGCACTGTACAAGTGGCAGCACGGAACTGCGCTGCCGACAATCGACAACCTGGTCGTGCTGGCAGCAGTGCTCGGCGTGAAGGTCGATGACATCCTTGTCATGACCGACACCCCCATGCAGGTGAGTGCCTGATTTTGACAAAAATATCCTGCTCCATCATTGATATTACGCTGAAAAGCAAGTATAATAAGTACAGAGGTGTTCCGCGCCATGGGAGCTATTGTTTTGAAGCGGGCACAGTGCTTGAGTTGGAGAATGGAGAGATGGATTATGTGCGCTATTTTGGGTGCCGTGGATCAGCAGCGGGGATGTTGTGTGTTGGGTGACGGCAAGTGCGAGATTACGCTTTATACGTCGTGCTGTAACACGGACAGAGGAATTTATTGCTATACAACGTATGATAATCATCAGATTACTGCGGTCGACATGCACAGGGAAAACAGAATGCGTGATAATAAGCGTATGAAAAAACGTAATAAATGGGAGATAGGATGAGGCGCTGATATGGAAAGAGAAAGAGAGCTGTCAAAAAATGTGTCAGACCTCCTTGCTGGAATGAAGGTTTTGGTCGTCGAGGACAATGAACTGAACCTCGAAATCGTCACGGAGGTTTTAAGGGAGCGTGGTCTGCTGGTCACCACGGCGGGGAACGGGCAGGCTGCGGTCGGGCTGTTCCGGGACAGTGCGCAGGGGACGTTTGACGTGATTCTGATGGATGTGCATATGCCCGTCATGGGTGGCCTGGAAGCGACGAGAATCATCCGGGCGATGGAGCGCGCAGACGCACGCACGATACCGATTCTGGCGCTGACCGCGAATGACTTTGAGGAGGACATCCGCCAGACAAGGGAGGCAGGTATGAATGACCATCTGACCAAACCCTTTGACATGGAGAAAATATTTGGCGCGCTTGCTGCCTATGCGGGGAAATGATAGAAATAAATAAAAATGTATTCCGAGATGAGTGTTTTCTCATGGCGGAATACATTTTTTATTGCGTTGGTCTGCTGACTATTCCTTGATAATGTCAATATCAATTAAATTGACACCGATAACATTTAACAGTGCCTTTAAAGAAAGGTATTCGGATTTCAATTCTGTATATGTCTCCGTTGCATTTTCCTTTCTGGCAATTGTCATATATCGTTGAATTTTTTTGAACTGTTCAAGGGTGTCCTTTGCGATTTCCGCATTGCTCGGCATGCCATCACCTGCCTTTATGGATAACTGGTATGAAATGTTACGTTTTTATCATAACAGATTTGCCCAAAGGTGTAAAGCAAATAAGAATATGTAATTTACTTGTTGACAAAACAATTTCCAAATGATATCATAATAATATCAAAAGTAATCAATTAACATACACATAGAGGAGGAAACACTATGGAAGAGAAAGTATTATCAAAGAAAAAGAATGGAATGGCTGCATTGTGTGGCATACTGGTATTGTATGCCGTCTCGCTGGCGGTGATTGTTTTCGGCGCGCGGAATGCCTATGTCTCAATCGTGGTAGCCGGCAGTCTCATTGCTGTCGTGGCAACGGTACTTCTGGCAGGGCTGAAGGTCTTAAAGCCCCAGGAAGCGTTGGTGCTCACGCTGTTTGGCAAGTATGTGGGCACATTGAAGGAGGATGGCTTTTATTTTGTGAATCCGTTCTGTAGCAGCGTCAATCCGGCGGCGCGGACAAAGCTGAACCAGAGCGGCGATGTGAATGATTCTGCCGCGCTGCTGGCAATCGCAAACAAGACGGCAGGTACAGGTGTAGAAGCCGCAAGCAACAAGATTTCACTGAAAATTATGACACTGAACAACAACAAACAGAAGATTAATGACTGTCTTGGTAACCCGATTGAGATAGGGATTGCCGTCACATGGAAGGTCGTGGACACAGCAAAGGCAGTGTTCAACGTGGACAATTACAAGGAGTTCCTGTCATTGCAGTGCGACAGCGCGCTGCGCGACATCGTGCGCATCTATCCCTATGACGTGGCTCCAAATGTCGATACGACCGGGGACGGGGTGTCGGACGAGGGAAGCCTGCGCGGCTCAAGCGAGATTGTCGCGGGCAGAATCCGTGACGAGATACAAAAGAGGGTTGAGGAGGCAGGAATCGAGGTTGTTGAGGCGCGCATTACATATCTTGCCTATGCGCCGGAAATTGCGGCAGTGATGCTTCAGCGGCAGCAGGCATCGGCGATTATTGACGCCCGGAAAATGATTGTGGACGGCGCGGTCGGCATGGTTGAGATGGCATTGGAGCGCCTGAACGAAAACCACACGGTTGAGCTGGATGAGGAGCGCAAGGCGGCAATGGTGTCGAACCTGTTAGTCGTACTCTGTGGCAACCGCGACGCACAGCCAATTGTAAACTCAGGCAGCTTATATTAAAGACCTGTAGGAAACAGTGTCAGGTGCAGAAAAGCACAGGGGCTGTGTTCCGAAATGGCAAAAAAGGAATGATGTTATGGGTGATTCTGGAAAAAAACAAGTCCCGCTCAGGCTGTCGTCAAAGCTGTATGAGGCAATTGCCGCGTGGGCGGAAGATGATTTCCGCTCTGTCAATGGGCAGATAGAGTACCTGCTGACAGAGTGTGTCCGGCAGCGGAAGAAAAATGGGAAGTATGTTTCCGATGAAATCGACAGGCCGCTGGAAATTGAGATTTGAGAAGGGGAATGAAAAAGAGTGCATGAAGAAAACGTGTTGGCATCGCAGGCGTGCAATAAAAAAGAAAGGGGCGTGATGCAGGTGAAACATTGGAAGAAAATGGCTGCGCCAATTGTGATTGCTTCTATTATAATTGTTTACTATATTGGAATGGCAGCAGTTTTTATGGCAGTACCCGGCATCCCGACAGCTATTAAGATACTCATGATAGTGGTGCCATTGATTTTGGCGGCAGTGATGCTCGGTGTGCTGATAAGCAGAATAAAAGAGATTCAAGGAGGAGAAGAAGATGATCTTAGTCAATACTGATTACATTAGCGGAAAAGAACTGGAAATGCTGGGAATGGTGAAAGGGAGTACCATTCAGTCAAAAAATGTCGGAAAGGACATCACACAGAGTTTTAAGACATTGGTGGGCGGCGAGCTGACAGCCTACACGGAGATGATGAACGAGGCGCGTGCACTCGCGACAAAGCGCATGGTCGAGGAGGCTGAAAAGCTCGGCGCCGACGCGATTGTCAATATCCGCTACGCGTCAGCGGCAGTCATGCAGGGCGCCGCGGAGGTCATGGCATATGGCACTGCCGTAAAGTTCAGATAATGCTTATGGGAAAGTTTCTTACATTTTTGTAACATTGGCGTTTTCCGTTTTCAGATTTCCTTTGGCAGGCTATAATATAAGGAAAGAACAGGTATCAATGGGTCAAAATGAATGGAGAACGCCACAATGGACACAGGGTTAAGGATTATGATTATTGAGGACGATGCCGCGCTTGCGAGGGAGCTTGGCGGGTTCCTTGAAAAGTGGCAGTATGAGGCGGTCATGGCAGAGCGGTTTGATGATATTTTGCAGGAATTTATGGAAAAAAGACCACAGCTTGTCCTGATGGACATTAACCTTCCCTGCCATGACGGATTTTACTGGTGCAGCCGGCTCAGGCAGATTTCAAAAGTGCCCGTCATCTACATCAGCAGCCGCAGCGATGACAAGGATAAAATCATGGCAATCGCGCAGGGCGGTGATGATTATGTGGAAAAACCGTTCCGTATGGAGCTCCTGAAGGCAAAAATCGAGGCAATGCTCCGGCGGACTTACGAGTACAAGGTGCATGAGCGAATTTTCCTGAATGCAGGGCTGTGCTTTGACAGCGCAGTACAGAGTCTGTATCATACACGCAGCGCAGTCGCAGATAAAAGCAGCATGTCCGATATGACTGGTGAAAAGGCAGAAACAGATGAGGAAGTAGACCTCACAAAATCAGAGAGACGGCTGCTTGCGCGGCTGGTGGAGAACAGACCGGACGTCGTGACGCGCGACGAGCTGATGATGGCGCTGTGGAACACGGATGAGTATGTCACGGATGCCGCGCTCACCACTATTATCAGCAGACTGCGCACCAAGCTCAAGTCCGTGTGCGGCGAGGAAGTCATTTTTACAAAAAAGGGACAGGGCTATTTTGTGAAATAAGAAACTGTGGCATGGACAGCGGAGTCCTGCGAAATGATAAACGGATGTAAACAAAACAGAATATGGAAAACGGAGGATGAATACAAAATGGCAGTCGTTCGGTGGCTGAAAAGAAAATGGAAGGACTATCTGGCTCGCAGCATCATCATGCTCGGCTTCAACCTGTATTTTGTTTTTTTGATGCGGACGGCGCAAATCAGTTATCTGCTGTATCTTGACGTGCTTTTGCTGGTGCTTCAGGCAATTGCGGAGGGTATGGCTTTTTTTGCGTTCTGGGAAAGGGAGCGCCGCAAAGCTGCCTTTTTGCAGGAAAAGGAACTCATTTATGAGGTGCTTGGCAGACCGGAGGACAGCGCAGTCTTTGCGCATGACATGCAGGTTATGGAACAGCGCATCCAGGAAAGGTTTGGGGAGAACTGCGAGCTGCAGGACTATGTGGCAAAGTGGTGCCATGAATTCAAGATACCGCTCGCAGCGGCGTTTCTCATCGCGGAGAAAATAAAGGATGCGGACACCCGCACTGATTTGCGGGAGCAGCTCGAGCGGATGAACTGGCAGATGAGCATGATGATGCAGGGCTGCCGGCTGCAAAGCCCGCTGTTTGACCTCCAGGTCAGGAAGGTTTCACTGGCAGCGTGTGTCCGGGCTTCGATTAAAAACAACCAGTTCTTTCTGGTTCAGAAAAAATTCCGGATGGACCTGTCCGTTGAGGACGTGACAGTCTATACGGATGAAGTCTGGCTGACCTACATTTTAGACCAGATTATCAACAATGCCGTCAAGTATGCAAAGCCCGGCGCCAGTCACTGCATCCGGTTCTGGACAGAACAGGCCGCGGAAGAATCATACCTGTGGCTTTATATAGAGGATAATGGGGAGGGCATACAGGAGTGCGACCTGCGCCGTATCTTCGAAAAGGGCTACACAGGCAGCAACTACCACAACGGCAGATACAAGTCCACCGGAATGGGGCTGTACATGGCAGATAAAATCGCAAAAAGACTGGAACACAAGCTGACCGCCGAGAGCCGCTATGGGGAGTATACGCGGTTTGGCATCAGGATTTTGCACATGTAACAAGGTTCGTGAAATGGTATAATTTGGTTGTTATTCTTTGATTTTGTCTAGTTCAGTGAGATTCACACCTAAACTGCTTAATAGGGCTTTTAATACAATATATTGTCTCTTTAGCTCAGCATAAGTTTTTGTTGCATTTTCTTCTTTTGCCAGTATCATGCATCTTTGAACTTTTTCAAAATCTTCAATGGCATTTTTCATTATTTCAGCGTTGTTCATTTCGTCAATTACCATCCTTCCACCGCCTTTTTAATTAATACAGTTGTTATACTGGCGGTCGAAAAGACTGACCGCTCAGTATAAGTTGATGCGCACAATCGCATAATTGTTATATTCATTATAGCGGATTCGTGGAAGGGTGTAAAGCCTTTATTTAATTATCAATGTGCTGTGTGAATTGTAAGTTACTGGTGCGAAAACGTTTCGTCTGCAAGTAAAAATCCATTTCGAAGCAAATTTTGCATGGATTTTTACCTGTTACTGGAACGGAGTAAACAGTAACAATTGTAAGGCGAATGTAAGGATTTTTAATAAAAAATATTTTACAATAAAAACCGTAAGGAAAATCTGAAAAGAGAAAACACAATCAGGAGGAGGTCAGACACATCATATGAACGACAAAAAAGTAGTAGAAATCAAAAACTTAGTCAAAAGCTATGGCGCAAAGGATTTTCAGACGACAGTGCTAAAGGGCATTGACCTGACAATTTACAAGGATGACTTTATCGCCATCATGGGACCGTCAGGCTCTGGCAAGACGACACTGCTCAATATCCTTTCCACCATCGACAAGCCGACGCAGGGCACGGTCATGCTCGACGGAAAAGACGTGACGCGGATTTCAAACAAAGAGCTTGCAAAGCTCCGGAAGGACAAAATCGGCTTTGTATTCCAGGATTACAACCTGCTGGATACCATGACCTTGCAGGACAACATCGCGCTGCCGCTCGCGCTCGACGGCGTGCCGGCACGGCAGATTCTGGAGCGTATCCGGGAGCTTTCGGCGGCGTTTGGCATCGAGGAGCAGCTTCGCAAATATCCGTACCAGCTTTCGGGCGGGCAGAAGCAGAGAGGGGCAGTGTGCAGGGCGCTCATCACCAATCCCGAGATTATCTTTGCCGATGAGCCGACAGGCGCCTTGGATTCCAAGGCGGGAAAGGACTTGCTGCACTGCCTGCGAAGGGTCAACGAGAGCGGGCAGGCGACAATCCTGATGGTGACGCATGACCCGCACAGCGCCTCGTATGCGAAGGACGTATACCTGCTGAGTGATGGCATGATGAAGTGCCGCATTGGCAGGGGAAGCGACAGGAAGGAATTTTATAACAGGATCATAGACCTGCAGACTTCCATAGGAGGTGATTTCTCATGAGAATGCTGCGTTTTTCTTTTATTAATTTCCGGAACGGTTTTAAGAGCTACCTGTCGCTGGTGCTTTCACTTTCTTTTTCGATACTGGTTCTGTATAATTTCCAGAATATCATCTACTCGGAGGCGTTTGCGGTACTGGGGCAGCGCAACAAGCAGTATATTGACATGCTGATTCAGACGGTGAGCGTCGTGCTTGTGTGTTTTTTGTTCTTTTTTGTGTGGTATGCGACGAACGTCTTCCTGACAAGACGCAAGCGGGAGATTGGCATCTATATTTTCATGGGCATGTCGAACCGCAAAATCGGCAGCCTCTACATGATTGAGATTAGCTTTGTCGGAATCACTGCGCTGCTTGCGGGCGTTGGCTTCGGGGTGCTGTTTGCAGGTTTGTTCCAGCTGGTTATGGGCGCTGTCTCTGACACCGAGATTGATGTCCGGTTTGGGGTTTCCTATAAGCCTGTCGTGTTTACGGCGGTGTCCTTTCTGACCGTGTATCTGATTTTTGCACTCAAGGGATATTGGAATATTGTCCGCAGCAGCGTGCTTTCCATGATTTCAGCGGCGCGGCAGAACGAGTACGTGCACAGGAAAAGCCAGGTATTCATAGTAAAGGCTGTGCTTGGCATCCTGGTGCTGGCGGCAGGGTATGTTCTTGCGAATAAGGGCACCAATCAGGATATGCTGGCAAATGCCCTGCTTGCGGTGGTGCTTGTCATTGTCGGTGTCTACCTGCTGTTTGGCGGCCTGATTCCGCTGGTCTTTCAGACGCTCGCAGGACGGAAGTCATTTCTGTACAGTGGTCAGCGCTGCCTGTGGGTGAACCAGACAATTTTCCGTATGCGGAAAAATTACCGTACCTATGCGATGGTCTGCATTATCGGCATCTGCTCGGCGACCGCGCTTGCGACAGGCTTTGCAATGCGGGAGCGGTATAACAACATGATTCTCTTTGACAACCAGTACACGTTCCAGCTGCTGACCAACCAGCCAAATCTCGGAGAACAGGCGGAGCGGCTGATTCGGGGCGAGGCGGATATTGCCTGCCAGACCTCGCTTGAGGCATTGAGCGTGGACAGGGATCACCTTGTTGTGGCGTACTCAGATGTGAAGCGCGCCGCGCAGGAAGGCGGACTGTCGCCCATTGTGCGTGAGCCTGCCGACAATGAGACGTTTTACCTGTCACATCAGATGCTGCTATCGCTGATTATGGGGAACAGGCAGATTCCTGTGACACTCGGTGATGAAATTTTTCAGGAGACGGAAGTCATAAGACAGCCCTATGTCGGTTATATGCAGAAACAGATGGGATGTTTTTACATTGTCTCGGACACTGCCTATGAACGCCTGCGGCAGAAAAGCCAAACCCTGTATATCCACAATTACAAGATTGCGGACGACACGGATTTTGAGCGGGCGCGCGCCGCTATCGATGTGCTGATTAGCAACACGGATGAAAACTATACGGCGCGCGTGGCAGTGAACCCATTTGACAATGACCTTGAGTGGATCAAGGTGCTCCATGCGCTCTGCGTCTTCATGTTTCTGGTATTTATTGTCGCGGGCGGCTGTATCATGTTCATGAAGCTCTACAATGATGCGTTTGAGGAGAAGGAGCGGTATCTTGTCCTGAAAAAAATCGGCTTTTCGTCGCGGACGCTTGCGGCATCCGTCGCGAAGGAGCTGCTGGGCGCATACATGCTGCCCTTTGTGGTGATGACTGTCTCGGCATATTTTTCCGTGAATGCACTCGGCAGGATGATGTATACGAATTTGTTTTCGATTTATCTTGTAAGTATGCTGGTGGTACTGGGAGTATTTGCACTGTGCTATATCCTTTCGGTCGCAGTGTACCGAAAAAATGTCGGGGTGTGAGAAAAGCGTTTGAAAAATCAGCCTGTCGGTGATAAAATTATAGAAAGAATTGAGAAAGGCAAGGCAGGATTTATGATTTTACCGAACAGGAAAATGCGGCAAAAAGCCGGATTCTTTGCAGGGATTTGTGCTGCCCTGATGCTTGTGCCATGGCTGCCCGCAGGGATTACGCGGGCGGCCGGAAACACGGAAAATGTCCGTGTTTTATATGAGGAGTACAATGCACGCTTTGACGCGGTCGAACACAGGGAAGACATCACGGAAAATGGTTTCGAAATAGTGGACATCCATATATTTCCGGTACAGTATGAAATTGACATGCAAAAGGAAATGGAAACCGAACTGGTCAGGCAGATGAAGGCCCAGCCGGATGCTGACATAAAGGACTTAAAAATGAATATGGAAGCGCCAATGCTTATGATTCCTGCATATGATAAGATGTACAATCGCCTGGCACTTTTTTTTGTGGATGGGGACGGCACCATCCTGTATAAGTCGGATCACCTTGAAACAAACAGCTGTGTGATCGGACAAATGCAGCAGCCCGCGCAGGAGATGGTCTCCGTGGCATTTCAGGATCTGAATGGCGATAAGCTGACAGACATCATACTGATAACCTCCTGCGATGTCGGTGACGGAAAGAAATACCGGATAGGGGATGTCCTGTTTCAGGACACGGAAGGACTTATTTTTTACAGGGATTACCGTATTTCGGACAAAATAAACCGTTTTGGCATGAATCAGAATACGGATTCCATCACTGCATTTGTCAGGGACGGCAATTCCACGGAATTTTTGTACACGGCTGTCACATTGAAGGAACTGCTGCAGCACGGTTTCAAGATTATTACGGAACAATGCCATACAAGGACTTTCGGAAAACTGGGAAAACTACAGGTCGTTCCGGGGACATACCGCATTGCGGACTATGACGTGTTTATGATATACCTCGTCAATGAGCAGGGCGATATCGTGTCCGCGCTGCAGCCCATGGGCGACTATGACAACCTGTATGCGTTAAAGGGAATCAACTGTCGTGACATTGACGGTGACGGACTCAAAGATATCATTGTGTTCGCAAAGTACAGCTATGAGGATGAAAACCATAAGCTTGCGGTTGCCAGTGACTACAGCATCTATTATCAGCGGACCGGCGGGTTTTCGGCGGATACGGAGATCAAGGGGAAATACCAGTGCAGCGAGGAGGACACGATGCAGACACTTGTGGAGAAAGCCAGGGCTTATTGGGGGTGGAAAACGGACGATGATTAGAATATTGATTGTGGATGATGAGAAACCGATATGTGATTTGATTGATTTAAACCTGTCTTCGGCAGGATACCATTGTACGAGCGTGCAGGATGGGTTAAAGGCGATTGACCTGATAGAAAAGGAGTCGTTTGACCTGGTGCTTCTGGACATCATGCTTCCTGGGGCGGACGGCTATGATGTCATGGAGTATATACGCCCGCTGGGGATTCCTGTCATCTTCATCACGGCAAAATACGAGGTGAAAAACCGGGTAAAAGGGTTAAAACTCGGCGCTGACGATTACCTGGTCAAGCCGTTTGACGTGGTGGAGCTCGTCGCGCGGGTGGAGGCAGTCTTAAGGCGGTACAACAAGACCGAGCAGCGGCTTTTTGCCGGGGATGTTGTTGTGGACGTGGAGGCACACCGCGTGACGAAAGGGGACAAGCCGGTCGAGCTGACCAACAAGGAATTCGGGCTGCTCGTTCTTTTCATGCGGAATAAAAATGTGGCGCTGTTCCGCGAGACCCTGTATGAAAAAGTGTGGGAGGGTGAGTACTTTGCGGACAGCCGAACGCTGGACCTGCATGTCCAGCGTCTGCGCAGGAAGCTTGGATGGGAGCACAGTCTCGTGGCGGTCTACAAGGTAGGCTACCGGCTGGAAGTGTCGGATTAGGCAGCAGAGGGGTTACCGGAACGGAGTGAACAGTAACGCAGAGGGAATCAAATGAAAATTTCACTGAAATTACTTTTATCGACAATGGTCGTCATGGCGCTGGCGCTTGGTCTGAGCGGATTCTTTTTTGTAAACTATGTGTTTGAGACCTCCCTTGAGCGGGAAGTGGGACAGGCAGGCGACGAGAGCAGCATTCTGGGCTTTGCCTTTGAGACGGCAGCGCTCAATGTGCCGGCGAAGTACAGTGTGCTTCCGGACAGGACGGTCGAGGAAATCGCACTGAACCTTGAGCGTGGCGGGCGCGGCGCCAACCGCCTGATTCGGATTGCCGATGAGCAGAAAAAGGTGCTGCACATAAGCGACGGATTTGGGGCGGACGAGCAGCTTTTGCAGCAGATAGAGCCCGACACAAAATCCTACCGCATCATTCATGTAAATGGCGGCTATTATGTCCATACCTGTGCGGCTGTCAGTGCGCTTGACAGGATTCTCTATCTGGAAACCCTGAAGGATGTCTCGGATGTCTTTACGGAGCGTGCGATGGGATTTTCGCTTTACAGGCGGGTGACGCTTGCCATCCTGCTGATTGGCACGGTGATCATGCACCTGATTGCGTCGCTTCTGACAAAGCCCATCCGTCTGCTCACCAAGGCGACCAGAAGAATGTCGGCGGGCGACTACGCATACCGGGCGCGCCAGATAAGCCATGACGAGCTTGGGCAACTCACCTGCGACTTTAACGACATGGCGAATGCGCTGGAAGAAAATATCTGGATGCTCGAGGAGGAAATCGAGGCGAAGGAGGAGTTTATGGGCGCCTTTGCCCATGAGCTCAAGACGCCGCTGACCGCGATTATCGGTTATGCGGATATGCTGCGCTCCCACAGGCTCGACGAGGAAAAGAGCTTTCTGTCGGCAAACTACATTTATACAGAGGGAAAAAGGCTCGAGGCGATGTCCCTGAGACTCCTTGACATTATCGTGGCAAAGCGGGAGGAGGCGCTGCTGAGCGAGACACCCGCGTCCGAATTTTTTGACTATCTAAGCGAGATGTTTACCGAGGAAAACAGGAAGATGCATTTTGAGTTCTGCTATGATGAGGGGACAGTCTGGGCGGAGGTCAACCTCATTAAGACAGTGCTTGTCAACCTGATTGACAATGCCTGTAAGGCATCCGAGGAGGGAAGCACTGTCAGAATCAGCGGAATACGGCTTGACGACGGTTACCAGTTTGAGATTGCAGACGAGGGAATCGGCATCCCGAAGGAGGAGCAGAATAAAATCACCAAGGCATTTTACATGGTGGACAAGTCGCGTGCGCGGAGCAAGAACGGCGCAGGGCTTGGACTTGCGCTTTGCGTGGAAATTTTGAAAATCCACCAGAGCGAGCTTCTGATTCAGAGCGAACAGGGCAAGGGCTCCCGCATCGGGTTTATTCTGGGAGGTATGTCATGAGAAATACAGCATGGTATTCAGGGGTTTTCCTGGCAGTTGTGCTTGTGATGGCGGGTTCCATATGGGGACCGGAGGCGCTCGCGAAATATAAGGACAAAGGGATTCTGAACCAGCCCCATATGGAGAATGTGGAGGAGGCCGGCGAGGGATACCGCTACCGGCTGAACGCAAATGAAAAGCTTTATATTTTGTCCAACTGCATTAGCAGCCAGGAAACGCCCGGAAGTGAGCAGAATGCACTGCTGCATGCCGACAGTGCGGATTTGGGATATGAGGAGCTGGAGGGATCCTATGCGTTTGTGCGCAAATATAAGGGACCATCGGGAAACGAAATTACCAATGAGCAGATATATGAGACCTGCAACGAAGGGATTCGGACATTGAAGGAGCTTGGCATTCTGCCGCCCGAGGTGCGGGAGGTGGCTTCCACGTCCTACAATGCCACGCTCTACTCGGCAATTGACGTGCTGGAGCCGAGGAACAACGTTGCCGTCTGGAAGATGGAGCTGTCAAACAGCCAGAAAAATGCAGACAAGGGAAACAGGCTGCTCGACGCCTACATTGATGCGGACAATGGAAAAATATATGAGTTTTATGCCAGAACCGGGCTTGTATGGAATGAAATTGACACAGATGTCATAATTGGGGCGTGGGCGGAATACATGGGGCTCGGGACGCCTGCGGCATACGAGTCGGACAACCCGCTGCTCGAGGCGACGCCGTATTTCAAGAAATATGTATTTCCGGGAATGGGCGTCGGCAATACCATTGTGACCATCGGATATTTTGAGGGAATCAACGAAATATTTTTAAAGATTACAAGATGAGCAAAGTCCTGAGATGAAATGTTTTCAGATGATGCAACTATGATGCAAAAAAGATGAAGATTTGATGCACTGCTTCGTTATAGTGTAATTGTCAAAATACAGAATTGTTATGGGAATTTACACGGAAGGAGCATCAGGGGAATGTACGAAGGACCATCTTTTTCGCAAAGGTATGAGTGTTATTGTAATCAGAGGCAGAGTAGAAAAAAGCGGATGCACAGGCTTGCCTTTGAATTTTTGCTGCTGGTCAGCGTGATTATTGCCATTGTTTTTTTGTCGGACAGGCTGTCCCCGGCAATGGTGTGGGCAACGCCGGGAAAAGGGACGGGGGAGATGACGTTTGGGGATATCCTGGGAGACCAGCCTGAAAAGGAGCCTGTTTTCAGAAAAAGCCAGAAAAAGGACAGGACGGATTTGCTGGATAGGACGCCGGTCGTATTTGTTGATGCAGGGCATGGCGGGAATGACGGCGGCTGCCTGAAAGGAGATATCGTCGAGAAGGATGTTAACCTTGCCATCGCAAAGCTGGTGGAGGACAAGCTCAACGATGCAGGCTTCCGCGTAATCATGTCACGCGATTATGACACATATGTCACAAAAGAGGACCGGGTAAAAAAGGCGAACGCAGCAGGGGCGGACATTTATGTCAGCATTCACCAGAATTTTTCGGACGAGTCCGGCGTAAAGGGAATGGAAGTGTGGTATGACGGAACGGATTCGCAACGGGACAGCAGGCGGCTGGCGCTTCTGGTCTCACACCAGACGGCAAAGAGCACGCAGGCGCTTGAACGGGAAATCCGCGGGGATGCCGATTTCCATGTGACGGGGAGTACGCAGATGCCGGCATGTCTCATTGAGACAGGTTTTCTGTCCAACAGGGAGGAGCGCAAAAACCTTGCCTCGCAGGAATACCAGGAGCAGCTTGCGGCAGGAATCGTACAGGGAATCACATATTACTTTTATCCGAAGACCCTGTACCTGACGTTTGACGACGGACCGTCCGAGGAAAATACGCCGCGGGTACTGGAGGTCTTAAGAAAACGGAACATAAAGGCAACATTTTTCCTGGTTGGTGAAAATGTCGAGAGACATCCCGAAATTGCCAGAAAGATTGCCGCGGAGGGTCATACCATCGGAATCCACTGTTACAGCCACAGCTACAGTGATTTGTACGAGAGTGCGGAAAGCTACATGGAAGATTTCGAGCGCGCAAGGCGGGCAGTCTATCAGGCGACAGGGGTTGATGCCCGCATTTTCCGCTTTCCGGGGGGCAGTGTCAACAACTATAACCAGAAAGTGTACACGGAAATTATCAGCGAGATGACCAAAAAGGGATATACATATTATGACTGGAACGCGAGTCTGGAAGATGCGGTTAAGGAACCCAGTCCCGAAAAGCTGTTATCCAATGGCGTACAGACAACGCTGGGGCGCAATAAGGTCATCCTGCTTGCACACGATGTTGTGTACGATACCGGGACAATTTTGGACGAGCTGCTTGACAGCCTTCCGGAATACGAGATAAAGCCGCTCAGCGAGGATGTCGAACCGATACATTTTTCAGAAGAAGCCTAATAAAAAACGTGCAGGGATGAGAACCCTGCACGTTTTTTATAGGAAATTGCGACAACGTAGACCATTTAAACAAAAAGCGAAGCTTTTTGCTAGATTGAGCGCGCTGGCGTTCATCTTTTTTACACTGTTATTTTTTTTCGGGATATAGATGAAAGGATGGTCTTGCCAGCAGGAAGCCCTGCACAAAATCCGCCCCCAGCTCCCTGACCGTATCGTATTCTGCCTGCGTCTCGATTCCTTCCGCGATAACCATCAGGAAGTTTTCGTGGCAGTAGTCAATCGTGCTGCGCACCAGGGCCTGGGTTGAGGAATTTTTGTCAATCCCCTGTATCAGCCCCATGTCAAGCTTTACAAAATGGAACATGCGCGAGACAAGAAGGTCGCTGTTGCTGTAACCGGAACCATAGTCGTCAAGGGCAACCGGGATATTCCACTTGCTGCAGAATGCGCGCTTCTTTTCCTCAATGTCTGTCTCACTTCTGGCGCCCTCCGTGATTTCCATGACAATCCGGCCAAGCTTATTGCCGTACAGCTCCTCGAGCTTCTGCCAGTCCTCCTCCGAGAGGAGCTGGTTTGGGATGGAGTTGATAAAAATGCGCGCATTGTCGTCCTCGCGTACCTGTTCGAAAAATCCTTTCAGCCCATGGAACCATGTAAGGCGTTCCACCTTGTCGAGCTTGAATTGTGATTCCGCAACCCGGAGGAAGTTGTCCGGGCGCCCGAGCAGGTCGGATATCGGGCGCATCAATGCCTCATATGCAAAGATGGTTCCGCTCCTGACGGACACAATCGGCTGGTAAGCATACTGGACGAGTTCGCCCAGAATAATCCGGTCAAGCTCCCCGACACCCTGTACAAGGATGTAGTCTTTCAGGTAAGAATCTTTGTTGTATGCCTTGATGCTGCCCTTCGAGGACTTTTTAATCTGGTACATGGCAAAGTCGGCATACTTGAGAAGCTCAGCGTAATCTGCGGCATCCTCGTCATAGAACGCCATTCCGGCGGAGGCGCTCATGTTAAGCTCAAGCCCGTCAGGAAGACTCAGACGCTCCTGCATCAGCAGATTGTGGATGTTCTTCAGGATATTCACCAGTTTTTCCTTTGGTTCGTCATAGAGGAACATCGTAAACTCGTCGCCGGAGAGACGGGCGCTGATGCTTTTTTCCGGAAGCTCCTTTTTGAGCAGGTCTGACAGGGTACATATGTATTTGTCACCGATTTCATGCCCATAGGTGTCATTCGTGTATTTGAGGTTGTCCAAATCCCAGATGGACAGGACGCCGTTTTTGCAATGCCCCTCATCTATCATGTATATCATTTCACGCAGGAAGGCACGCCTGTTGAGAAGACCGGTCAGGATGTCATAGTCGCGGTCGTGGATAATTTTTTCCTTTTCAAGCACACTTTCCGTGATGTCAAAGACCGTGATAATGATGCTGGCCGCGTCTATGACCTGCTTGACGTCCAGCCACTTGTCGCTAAATTCCGGACGGTGGTAGCGGTAGACGTCGGGATTTTCATGGCTCTGCTCAAAGCAGTCATTGTACTGCATAATCCGGCGGACGAGCAGTTCCCTGGAAATATGGTTGTGCTCCCACCCCTTGTCGGATATTTCCAGAATCTCAAAAATCTTGTGCGTGCAGTACACCATTTCGCCTTCCGGGGAAAACTCGCATACACCGAGGGAAACCCCTGCAATGTCAATAATATCAGCCATCCTGTTTCCCAGCCGGTAGATGGATATATTCTGCTCCTCGATGGCGGCAGACAGGTTGTCAAACTCCCTGATGCGTGTTTTCGGCAGGGTGCTGTACCCGGGCATCAGCTTTGGGATTCCGCCGCCCAGCAGCCGGATGGGACGCATGAAAAAGTGTGTGATAATCAGCGTGCCGGTAATGGAAAGCAGCAGCGACATGCCAATGGCGCCCAGGACAGTCACGTTCAGGTGCTGTGAGGAGGCGTAGAGCATGTGGGAGCGGATTAGCCCGCCAAGAATCCACTGCTCGTCCGTGTAGGGGGAATTTGCGGAGTAAATTCTCAGGGGGTAGATGCAGGCGCAGGTGGCAGTTTTCAGTCCTGCAGTTTTCAGGTCGTAGAGACCAAATTCCGCGTTTGTCTGGCTGAGCCTTACGTGGCCGCCGGCTGTCAGCGTGTCATAGTAGTCATCATTGACGACCAGGATATTTTCCGCAGACGTAAAATTTTCCGTGATGCCAAGATAGTAACAGCCGTATTCATCAAGCGTCATATCTTGGTTCGGCAGCAGCTTCCTGAGATAGTCAAGCGTTATGTCAAAACCAATGACGCCATAGGAGCGGTGTTTTTCATCGAGAAGCGGGATGGTGTAGGTGATGCATGGACGGTCACCGGAATGGATGCGCACAGGGGCGCTGAAATAGCCAAGCTCCATCGCGGGAATGTCTGTGTACTGGTTGCCGCCGTCAAATGCAGTCTGGTAAAATGTGCAGTCCTGTTCTGTATCGAGGCTTGTGGTCCACATCGAGCTGAGCGTAAGCCCGTGGTCGTACAAAAGTTCTGACGGACCGGCTTCCGTCATCAGGTCGGAATTGTTGTCAGGAGAGTCGGACGGGTTAAAATCCCTCAGGTATACAGCGTCCTTCTGCGGTGCATGTGTTTCGTTTTCCAGCATGATAAAGCAGGAGGTTGCCCCGCTTCTGCGCAGGGAGCGAAGTATGATGGGAACGACGTCCTGAAGAAGCGCCTGCCGGTTCTGGGCATCGGCAAGGTAGTCCGCCACACTCAGTTCAAGTGCGGCGGCGTTTGCCTCGGCGCGCTCAGTCACGGAGTTGTAAAAGTCCTCCATATTGACAAAAGCGGAAAAACGCTGTTCGAGCGATACGCCCTTCGTTGTCACTGTATTGCTGATAATCTGAAACGTATTTTTGTCCAGGCTGTCAGACGTATTGCTGGCGACAATAATGCCTGCGAACGTAACGGACTGAAACACGATAATCAGTATGAGCGGCAGCATGACATAATATTTTAAGCTGATAGACTGAAACAGTTTTTTCATTTCACAGAGCCTCCTTCTATACAGCATTCCTTAAGCATGGAGAGCGTGTCTTGATACCATTCCTCAAAGTGTTCGTCCGTGAGGAAATCATCTATCGGTGCGCCGGCTTCCACGGCTGCGCGGTCACTTGCCGCCAGCTCCGGCATCGTGCGTTCCAGTATCTCACGCGCCTGTGTGCCGCCTGCAAAGGCAGGGGACGTGTACATGACGTACCGGTTGTTCTCGTCGAGGGAGACGGAGAGTGTATCGCGCACGATGTCCGTTGTGGGGTGCTCGAGCAGATACCGGTCAATATTTTCGGGCTTAATTGCCTCGACGCCCACCGGCATATATCCGCTGCTCACGGAAAAACGCAGGTTCTGTTCCATCTGTGTGAACCACTTTAAAAACAGGATGCTTGCAAGCTCTTCTGCCTCGGAGGATTTTGTGACAGCCATGCCGCCCCCCTGCTGTATCGCATAAGGCGCAGTGCGGTCAAAGTTGGGAAGCGGAAGCACCATGTATGTAATCGGGTAGGGAGCGTTGTCAGCGATGGTCACTTCCGTCGGGAAGAACACGGCGCTTGACGAGGAACAGACAAGGGCGATGATTTCGCCGAGCTTTACATCGTCGCTGCGGTAGTTTCCTACGTGCTTATAATATCCTTTTACATAGGGAACATAGAAACTGTCCCATATCTGGCGCATGGTTTCCCTGTCAAAGTCAATCGTGACACTGCCGCCAGCTGTCTGAAAAACCTCATGTCCGAGCTGTGAGCTTGCGGTAATCAGATAATTTGCAAAAGCATCCCTGCCAAAAAATGCCCTGCCCCCTGACCAGTCGTAATATGCCTCTGCCGTGCTGGCAAGCCCTTCCCATGTCGACAAATCCTCCACGGCGGCGCCGGTGTCCGCGGCAAACCTGTCCCAGTCCGTCTTGTTGAGGATAAGTACTTCCGTGGATTTGGCAACCGGAAATATTTTCCAGCTGTGATTTTTGCCGATATGGCCGGAATCCAGAAACAGTTTTACATAGGAAACTTTTTCGCCCTCCGTGAGATAGTCGTCAAAATCAACAAGGGGAACCAGCTCGTCAAGGGCAAGGGCGGTATCCGGGTAACATTGAAAAATATTGGGCATATCGCCAGCACCCACCTTTTTGTTGGCAGCATCCCGCAAGGCGCCCTCAAGCCCGGCGATGGTGCTCATGCTCTCGGCGTGCACAATAATTCCGTTTTCCCTGCCGACCGTGTTGTTGAACTCGGCAGCCAGCTCGTCAAACGCGATGCCAAGCGAGCCGTTATAGTAATGCCATATCGTGATGTCCGTGGGATTTTTTGCGGATAAAACACTGGTTTCCCGCCTGTCGCATGCCGTCAGCAAGAAGGCAGCGGAAAAAAAGATACCGAGCAGCCTTCCACATTTTTTTCGTATCCCCGATTTCATGGCTCTCCCTCCTCTGCTGTATGGTCAGTCTTATAATCTTCCCATATAAAATCAAGGCGTAAGCTATATAATAGACTTGCGCCCTGACATTGATTACTATTTAATTATTCCTTGATTTCGTCAATTTCTGTCAGGTTCACGCCGGAAACATTTAATAATGCCTTTAAAGTCTGATACTCTTTCTTTAATTTTGCATATGTTTCAGTGGCATTTTCTTTTTTTGCTGACAACATATACTCCTGAATCTTTCTGAAATCATCGAGCGCCTGCTTTGTCACTTCAATACCAGATGGCACATAATCACCTCCTAGGTCATACTTCGTTGAACTTTTTAACTACATTAATACCATAATTGCTTCGCAATTATAGTAAGATCATGCCCATTCGGGCGAGTATAATATTTGATGATATTATATCATAATCAGTGGATAAAGTCTATTATATATTGCGCTTTACACGATTTTGTAAATTTGCTATAATAACAGGGAACAACAAAACCTGATAAAATAAAAGGAAGACGGGGGAAAAGATGAAAAAAATAAAATCCATTTATGGCGTGCTGCTTGTCATGCTCATCATGCTTGCGGGCGTACAGGCAAACGCGGCAAAGGCGCTCAATCAGGCATTTGCGGCTGCGGCGAAGAGCGTTCTTCTGGACAAGGCTACAATATCCTACACAGCCACGCTGCCTGAGATACCGGCAAGTGATGACGGGGTGCTTTACCTGTTTGAAATGCAGCCGTACGAGTATGCAGTCGCGCCGGCGGCAGTGCCTGTGGCATCGGCGCCGGTATCGCTTACGCCGGCATTTACAGTGCCGTACACCAATGCCAGGCTTTACACCAAGCTCGGGCTTGCGGTAAAGTCCGGCGGCCAGAATATCCTGATAGCGAATCCGCAGTACATAGCAAATCCGGAAATGCTTGCCACACACACCAAACCAAGACAGAACAGACCGCTGAAGTCTGAGCAGGGCAGGGAGTTCTGCAATCTGTACATGTCGGAAAATGCGGCGGGAGTAATTGCAGGCAGGTACACGACCGCGCAGATAATGAACAACGGAACCAACCAGGCAATCACGAATCCCTATTCAAGGGCAGCCGTCATGCCGACGGACACGCGACCGGTAACACCGCAGCACTACATGCTCAATGCGTCCGAGCCTGCCGGAATCACGGCAATTGCCGCCGAGCTGTCCAGGGTCGCGGCAAACTCCACTGTGGAGAATTTTATAATAGGAAACGAAGTCAATGTCCGCACGTGGAACTATATGATATGGACGGACTGGGACAGCTATGTCAGGGAGTATGCACAGACGTTCCGCGTCGCGTACAATGCAATTAAGAGCCAGAATGCAAACGCAAGGGTGTTTGTCTGCATCGACCAGAACTGGGACAGAAACCGCCCGGCGGGACATGCGGAGTATTATGAGTTTATTGACGGCAAGGATTTCCTTACAAAATTCAACGCGCTGATAGCGGGAGAGGGAAGTATTGACTGGGGTGTTGCACAGCATCCGTATCCGGTACCGCTCACATACGCAAAGTTCTGGGACATGTCAGGCTGTCCGAGCGGCGGCTACATGGCAGCACAGGTGTCGTCCGGCAAAATGATCACATTCCAGAATCTGTCCCTTTTGACGAACTTTTTGCAGTCGCCGGAGATGATAAGCCCTGCGGGTACTGTCAGACATGTCATTTTAAGTGAAATCGGGCTGACAAACGCGCAGGGAACCGAAGTGCAGGCAGCAGCGCTTTACGCGTCCTATGTGGCGGCAAAATCCAATCCGTATGTGGACGAGATTATCTACCTGCTGACATTCAGCGAACCGCAGGTGGACACCAGGCTTACGGGGCAGTCACAGCTTGTGTACAACAGCCTTGGGACGCCCGATGAAGCCACTTATGATGCATGGGCAAAAGCATACATCGGAATCAGTGACTGGTCGCAGGTAATCCGGTAACCATCAGAAAATAAATACAAAAAAATGAGTACGGCAGCGTGCTCATTTTTTTATTGCCTTTTTTACATAATATGTTTATAATAATATGGTAACGCTCAGAAAGGAAAAAACCGTGAATGACAAAAAAGTTAAGATTATTGATAAGATAGAAAGCAAGATAGACAAGAACAAACAGCTCAAAAGGCAGTCCCTTCTGGAAACCGCATTCATGCTGTTCACGACCAAGGGAATCCACAAGACATCCATCTCCGATATCGTGGAGAACGCCGGTGTCGCCAAGGGAACGTTCTACCTGTATTTTAAGGACAAGTACGATATCAGGAATAAGCTGATAGCATACAAGTCAAGCGCTGTTTTCCGGCAGGCGGATGCCGCCCTCAGACAGACAGGAATTGTGGATTTGGAGGACAAAATCATCTTCCTCATAGACGATATTATCAATCAGTTTGTGCAGGATAAAACACTGATGCGTTTTATCGCGAAGAACCTCAGCTGGGGCGTGTTCAAGAGTGTGCTCCTCGAGTCGGGGGCCGACAGTGATGTTGACTTTTACGATATATATCATACTGTTGCCGACGGGGGAACCCAGTATGAGAATCCGGAGGTGATGGTGTTTATGATTATCGAGCTGGTCGGTTCGACATGCTACAGCGCCATACTATATAATGAGCCGGTCGGAATTGAGGAACTCAAGCCTTATCTGTTCCGCACCGTAAAAGGAATTATGGAAACGCACCGGACAGGAGGGGACATAATTTCCTGAAACTTTTTGGGAAAGTATAAAGAAAATAAAAAATATTCCGATAAAGATAATATACAGCAGGGAAGGAGGAGTCAGATATGCGTATAGATGCTTATAATCAGATTCAGCAAATTTATGGAAACAAGAAGACATCAAAGGCTGAGGAAAAGAAGACAGCGGGTACAAGCTTCAAGGACCAGCTTATGCTTTCAGCCACAGCACAGGACGCTTCCGTAGCAAAAAAGGCGCTTTCAGGAATACCTGATGTGCGTCAGGACCTCGTAAATTCCTTAAAGGGACGTATTGACAATAATACATATGAGGTGGATCCGGACGATTTTGCAGGAAAGCTTCTTGAGAAGTACAACGGACTATTTTAGAGGGTGTTAAATAAGGGGAGAAATTTGACGCCGTGACATGACAGTGAGGTGAACAGGTGGCAAGCTTATTGGAGAACTTGATTGACGTGCTTGACAGCGAAAACGCACAGTATGAGAAACTGCTTGTACTCGCTGAGAGCAAAACCCCCGTCATCGTGTCGGGGGACATCGAAAGCCTGGGAAAAATCACGGAGGAAGAACAGGAAATCGTAGGCAAAATCCAAGGAATGGAAAAGCAAAGAGATAAATTTCTGGCTGATATTGCCAACGTAGTTAACAGGGATGTTGAAACATTGAAACTCATAGACCTGATTCAGATGCTCGACAAGATGCCTGACCAGCAGCAAAAGCTGGAAGGTGTGCAGAAGCGTTTGGGGGCGACCATCACGAGTCTCAGGGAGGTAAATGATAAAAATCAGATGCTTCTCATGGAACGGCTTGACATGGTGGACTTTAACCTCAACATGATACGAGCTATGAAGTCTGCGCCGCAAACAGCCAATTATACAAAGAATGCATATACAAACGGACAATCGCTTGGTATCTTTCATGGTGGTTTCGACGCGAAACAATAACGACGGAACACGAGGAGAGATACCATGTCTTTGTTTGGATCATTATATTTAGGCGACAGTGGACTGCGCACATCACAGAACGCGCTGCATACCGTAGCGCACAACTTATCAAATCTAAATACGCCGGGATATGTCCGCCAGCAGGTGGCAAATTCCGATACGACATATACTTTCGCGGGACGGTCGGTGGCCGGGAAGAAATTCCAGGTGGGAACCGGCTCCAAGTATTCCGAATGCAGGCATGTCAGGGATCAGTATCTTGATGCCGCATACCGTCTGGAAAACGGAAGAATGTCGTACTATGAAACTTCATATTCCGCAATCCTCGAGCTGGAGGATATCCTGGGAGAACTGGACGGGGCAGCGTTCAAAAATTCTGTATCAGGACTTTGGAGCGCCATGCAGGAGGTTGCAAAGGAACCCAACAGCACCGTCAACATGTCCGTGCTGGTTTTGAAGGCGGCAAGTTTCGTAGACAATGCAACATCAGTTTATGCATCGTTTCAGGAGTATCAGGGCAACCTGAACAAGCAGGTAAAGGATGCGGTCAAGGATATCAATTCCATTGGAAATCGGATTAATGAACTGAATAAGGAAATCATGAAGATAGAGGCAGGCGGGGTTGAACACGCAAACGACCTTCGCGATGAGAGGGATGCATTGCTTGACTCGCTCTCCGGATATGGAAATATAAGCTATTACGAGGATGACAGCAGCAGGGTGATTGTGAACTTTAATGGGACCAATTTTGTCACGGAAAGCTCTGTGTATGAGATGGATATGCTCACTGACAAGGATACGGGCTTTGTGACACCGTACTGGAAACAGAACGTCATCTACAAGGAGGATGCAAGGGGCAATAAGACAGCAGATTATTCGTCCGCATATGTGTTTAACATGAAAGAGGAAATCTCGACGGCAGGGGAAACCGATGTCGGGGAACTCAGGGCGCTTTTGCTGGCACGCGGTGACCACGTCGCAAATTACACGGATTTGACAGTGGGCATGTGCAGTGACTACAAGCTGGAAAAGCTTGGAATCAAGGAGGGCAGCTACGACGACAAGGCAGGGCTGAAGTATTACAACGATTATATCTCAAAGTCTCTTGTGATGAATGCCCAGGCAGAGTTTGACAATCTTGTGCATGCGATTATGACAAAGGTGAATGATGTGCTTGCACAGAATTGTGACCCGAAGAGCGGATATCTCTGTAATGAGGACGGCTCGCCGATGCAGATGTTCGTAAAGGTGGAATCGGATCCATACGAGAAGGTAATCATGAGCTCTGCCGAGGCAGAGACATTAATGGCGCAGGGCAAAAAGCTTTATCAGATATACGATGATAATGGGGATGCCATTCCGGGAATGTACTGGCAGTACAAGGAGGAGGATGCGAATGCGCCGTTCTCGCTCTACAATTGTCAGAATATTAAAATTAACCAGAAGCTGGTACAGATGCCGTCGCTGCTTGGCTTTACACAGGCAGAACAGTCGGCGGACTTCAATATCGGAAAGAAATTTGTGGAGGCTTTCCAGAATGAAGGCATTTACCTGAATCCAAATGCGACAAAAATCAGCAGCTTTGAAAATTGCTATATCGACCTGGTGAATCAGGTCGCGACAGGGGGATATGTGTTCCAGAGTCTGTATGAATATGAACAGCAGGCGATGGCGCTTGCCGAGAATGAGCGGCAGACTGTTATCGGCGTTTCGTCCGACGAGGAGCTGGAACATATGATTATGTACCAGAATGCATATAATGCGGCAAGCCGGTATATCAACGTGATTAATTCCATGCTCGATACGATGCTGAGTATGGGGGCATAATGTAAAATCGAAGATTTTACATGACGAATTTGTGCAGGGGCACAAATTCGCAGGTATTGGAAAAAAGTAGGAGGAGAGTATCAATGGCATCAACATTTATGGGGTTAAATATATCGTATTCCGGCCTTGTAGCATCCAATGCGGCACTCAATACGACGGCGAACAATATTGCGAATGTGGAGACGGTGGGCTACTCAAGACAGATTGTCAACCAGTCGGCATCTGCCGCGATGCGCGCATTTGCGGGCTACGGATGTATCGGCGCCGGCGTTGACACCCTCGGGGCGGAGCGCGTGCGGGATATTTATTATGATGAAAAATATTGGAACAACAATTCCAAGCTTGGTGAATACGACAAAAAGCAGTATTACTGTGCAATTATAGAAGATTATCTGCGGGATGACAGGGGAACCAACGAGGTAAAGGGGTTCATGACAATCTTTGGCGAATACCAGGCGGCAATGGAGTCTTTTTCAACGCATACGGGTGAGAAGGATTTTGCACTGGAATTTGTCGGGAAGGCCGGAAACCTGTGCGAGTATTTCAACATTCTGTACAATAATTTTCAGAAGATGCAGACAGACGTGAATGATGAAATCAGCATCAAGGTGGATGAAATTAACAGCATAGCCAAGGAAGTCACCCTGCTGAACAGGCAGATTAACATGATAGAGGTTGGTGGAAACACCGTGGCGAACGACCTGCGTGACAAGAGGGACCTGCTGATTGACCAGCTCTCGGCAATTGTGGACGTGAAGTGCGAGGAGAAGCCGATTACGGACGATGCCGGAAAAGAGACAGGGATGATGCAGTATGATGTGTCAATTGTCGGCGGGCAGTCCCTTATAAACGGCTATAGCTACAGGCAGCTGGAATGCGTTCCGAGGCAGTCATGGCAGAAAGTAAACCAGAATGATGTTGAGGGACTCTATGATATCATCTGGACGGATTCAGGACATGAGCTTGGACTGGGCGCGAAAAACGCAAGGGGCGAGCTCGAAGGCCTGTATGAGATGCGCGACGGAAATAACAATGAAGCGTTCAACGGAACCGTTTCGGGGGTTGACGTGGAAAACAGGACGGTGACCATCAAGGTCAAGGATGATTATCTCAAGGATATCTCCAAGAGTACGCTTCCGCTGACAAACGGACAGATTGTGGTTGGCGGGGAGAAATATTATTATGACAGTTTTTCGTATGAGAAGGATGCCTCCGGTGAAGTGTCATACACATTCAAGCTGTCTGAGGACCTGACCAAGAACCTGACGACAGCCAGAAAAAATAAGATCGGGCAGAGCGCCTATGTAGGCGAACAGATAAACTATCAGGGAATTCCGTATTATATGGAGCAGATGAATGAATGGGTGAGGGATTACGCACACCATTTCAATGAAATATACGGCGTGGACGGAGCCACCGATTTTAACGGCGATGACCGCACTGGTGATATTTTCTTTACAGGTGATGATGTTTCCACGGGAAATCAGTTTGATTTGAATGTTTCGCTGTATGCGACAAGCTATAACAGTGTGGACGATGCAGGCTATTTCAAGCTTACTGCGGGAAACTTCAACGTGAAAAAATCCGTGCAGAACGATGCGTCCACGTTTGCCACCCACACCATTGAGAGCGACGGTCTCTCAAAGTATGATATCCTGAAAGAACTCAAGGATTTATCAACCAACAAGGATAAAATGGTATTCCGTGGCTGTGACGCACAGAGCTTCCTGATCTGCCTGATGGGCGATTCGGCATTGAACGCACAGAGTGCCAACAGCTTTCAGGAGATTTATGGAAACATAGAGGAATCCATAGCAAACAGCCGTTTTTCGATCAGCGGCGTCGACTCCGACGAGGAAGCAGCAAACATGATAAAATTCCAGAATGCGTACAATCTGGCAAGCAAGATGATATCCGTACTGAATGACTGCTATGACAGGCTGATTACGCAGACGGGCGTATAAAATGTTTCATATATGGGAGTATGAATAAGATAGGAAAGGGGAATACACATGGCAATGAGAATCACGACTAAGATGATGCAGAATACATCGCTTAGGAATCTGAATATTAATAAATCCCTTCAGGAGAAGTTGACAAACCAGATGTCGACAGGCAAAAAGATAACAAGACCTTCCGACGACCCTGTTATTGCAATCCGCTCACTGAAGCTTAATTCCTCACTGGATAAGATTGACCAGTATTATGAGAAAAATGCGTCTGATGCAGAAAGCTGGATAGACCTGACAATGTCAGCCATCTCGACGGTCAACAAGATTCTGACGAACGATGTCCGGAATAATATTATTTCGGCAAACAACAACTACAAAGAGGCTGAGGACAGAAAGGCAATCATCAAGAACCTGCAGCAGGCGATTGCAGAGATTTATTCCACAGGAAATGCGGACAGCGCCGGAAGAACCATATTTACCGGCTACCGTACCGATATGCCGCTCAGCCTGAAAGAGGATAAGACAGAGAAAAATGTCATCACGGAGCAGCTCACCAACGCGGCGATTGACAAGATGACCTTTGTGCGGACAGGTGATTTGAAGTCCATCAATGAAGGAAACTTCCGCGACAAGGATACCACGGAGTACAAGGTCAATACCGAGGATATCTACAGGTTCCGCCTTGCGTATGACAATGTGGATATCAGTCCGAAGCTTGACCCGGCGACCGGGGAAGCAATGAAGGATGCTGACGGTAACATCATATATGAGTCCAATGTTGAAATTGGTTTCATGACAGACGCGAAAACGGACGGCAACAGGGCAGTGATTAGCACAAGCTCTGTGTCGGCGACGGTCACAATCGATACAGTCGCCCTGCCGAATGAGGCGGTGTTCGACATGAATATCGATGGCGCCATTACGAGCGGAGTGCGGGTGAAAAAAGGAACGTCCACGACAATGGGCAATGTGACGATTTCCTACGATGAAGACGGAACAATCAAAATTGTTGACGGCAATGCTGTGCCAAAGGAGACGGCTTCCATTGGCAGCAAGGTCACAAAGGATGCAAACGGCAAGAGCGTGGCAAGCTTTGACGAGAAGTTCAAGACATCGCTTGAAATATCGAATTATTATCCGACCGGTTCGGATGACAAGGCATACCTGTCCGTGGTGGGAGAGGATAATGCCGATAAAATAACGTACATAGCCGATACAGGGGAACTGCTCCTTGGCGCCAACATCCAGAAACGTCTCTCTGAGCTTTCGTCTGACACGGAGCTGCGCATCACCTACGAGAAGACAAACTGGAAGAAAAATGACCTCGACCCGGTACACTACTTCTATACAGAGCGCACCACAAAGGGCAAAAACGGTAACGACAGGGTAGTCAATTACAACGAAAACTTCCTGGTTGACCCCAGTGCGAACGGAAAGCAGATCATTGAGTATGATATCGGCAATAACCAGTCAATTCGGGTCAACACGACGGCGGACGAGGTATTTACCCACGATATGGGCAGGGATATGCATGAAGTCATCGAAATGCTGAATGAATATGATGACCTGGAAGGATGTCTCAACACCGTCAAGGACATGATAAAGTCCGAAAAGTATGACGGGGATGACCTCAAAAAGCTTGAGGAGCACCAGAAGGCGATTGAGGAGACGTTGACCAGGGTGGGAGACAAGATTAAAAAGCGCACACAGGAATTGATTGACGACTGTGACGGATATTTTGAGCGCGCACAGCTGGCAGAGACAGACTGCGGTTCGCGCGGTTCAAGGCTGAAACTGATTCAGAACCGTCTCGAGATGCAGCAGACCAGCTTTGGTGAGCTTGTAAGTGAGAATGAGGATGCGGATTACACGGATCTGGTCATCCAGTTAAAGAGTATCGGTATGACATATGAGGCGGCGCTGTCATCCATTAGCTATGTCATGCAGACATCACTGCTGAATTTTATCCGATAAAAGTCAGTGAAGCAGAAACAGGACAGAAAAGGACGAAAAAGATTTTGAAAGGAGCAGGGTTATAAAATGGTAGAAGTAAACACTAGGATATTTGGCATGATAGCGATAGAGGAGGAGAAGGTTATCCGCTTTGACCATGGAATTCTTGGTTTTCCCGACCTGAAGGACTTTACCCTGATATTCAACGAGGAAAAAGGTGCGGAATCAAGCATCAAATGGCTTCAGTCCCTCCAGGAGCCCGGTTTTGCAATGCCGGTCATGAATCCGGAGCTGGTAGTCCCAGGCTACAGCCCGAATTTTGACGCTGATTTTCTAAAGCCTTTGGGGGATAATCTTGACGGGGAGAACATACTGATGTTTGTCACGGTGACAGTGCCAAAGGATGTCACCAAGACGACTGTGAACCTGAAGGCGCCGATTATTGTCAGCGTTGATAACCGCAAGGCAGTGCAGCTGATCAGTGACGATGAGGCATACAGTGTGAAACACGCCATTTATGATGAATTGATGGCACAGAAGACAGTACAGGCATAACAGACTATAAAAGCGTTCCCGGACAGCTCCGGGGGCGCTGACAATAAAAGAAGGCAGGTGAAAGATATGCTGGCGCTATCAAGAAAAAAAGGCGAAGCCCTGATGATTAATAACGATATTGAGATAACAGTGCTTGAGATAAAGGGGGAACAGGTAAAGATAGGTATCAGTGCACCCAAGGAGGTTCCTGTGTACCGTAAGGAAGTATATATCCAGATACAGGAGGCAAATAAGGAAGCCTCTGCAAACATGGAAGGCATGGAACAGCTTGCGAGCCTGTTTGGGAAATAAAATAAACAAAAAAAAGTAAAATGAACTATAAACCTTTGGCAGACAGAGTCCGATATATAAAATAACAAGATATGAAAGACGGATACATGTATAGGACATGGAGGTGAATATCATGTATGTAGATAACGTAGGCGCTTCCAGAAAACGCGCAGTTGCGGCAGGAACGAAGACAAATACATCGGGTACAGCATCGGCAAAGGTGACAAAGACAGCTACGGCGGACAGCGCAGTAAAGACAGAATCCACGGATGGAGGAACACAACTGAACAACAAGAATAGCAGCAACCCCGCGAAGACTGTGACAGCAGCCTATGAAGCCGGCAATGAGAAAAAAGTGGCTGACGAGAAAAGGCTGGCTGACAATGAGAAAATCAGGAAAACGATAGAAAGCTTTCGGGCGCAGCTGACAAATTCCGAAGTGAAGTTCGGAATTCACGAGAGGACGAACCGGGTGACGATCAAGATCGTGGATAAGAACACAGATGAAGTGATTAAGGAAATTCCGCCGGAAAAGACACTCGACATGATTGCAAAATGCATGGAGATTGCAGGCGTCCTCGTGGATGAAAGATTATAAGCCTGAAAGATGTTTTTGAAAAGGGTTTTGATAAAGGTTATTGTGAAAGGTAGTGGGTGTTAGATATGTCAGATTTAATGAGAATGACAGGTATGTATTCGGGAATGGATACAGAGAGTATCATCGCACAGCTCGTCAGTGCAAAGAGCAAAAAGGTTACCGACCTGAAAAATGATCAGAAGAAATTAGAGTGGAAGCAGACTGCATGGCAGGATTTGAATTCCAAGATTTATAATCTGTACAGCAAGACTTTGTCGAACATGCGTCTCACAAGTGCATACAAGAAGAAAAAGACAAGCAGCTCCGACCCGACGAAGGCGAATGTGCTTGCAGGTGACGGAGCCGTTGACGGCACACAGAGTCTGGAAGTGCTTGAAGTGGCAAAGGCGGGATACCTGACAGGCGCGAAGCTGGATTCGACAAAGACAGAGTATGTCAAGGATGCAGATGGCAAAGTGATAAGGGATGAGAACGGTCAGTTAAAGACAAGGATTGTTCCGTGGAGCGCGGCTGACAAGCTGTCAGAAATTAATAAGGATCTGGTAGGCAAGAAGATTACAATCAATGTGGGAACCGGCGATGATGCGAAAAAGACTGAAATCGAGATTACTGCAGACATGACGATTGGGCAGTTCACAAAGGAGCTTGGCAAGGCAGGCGTGAATGCCAATTTCGATGAGACGAATCAGCGGTTTTTCGTGGTTGCGGCAGGCACAGGCAAGGACAAGGATTTTACAATCAGCGCTTCCGGCAGCGACACGCTCAAGGCACTCGGACTCGACGCGTCAGCGACATATGCAAATGGGTCAGAATGTACAAAGGATGCGGCGAACGATGCAAAGATAAAGCTCAATGGGGCGACATTCGAATCAGGTTCCAATGCATTTAATATTAATGGGCTTACAATCAATGTGACAGGCAAGACAACAGATGGTCCGGTTACGATAGTTACCGAGACAGACTATGATGGTGTATATGACACAATAAAGGACTTCATATCAGAGTACAACCAGCTCATCATCGAGATGGATAAGCTTTACAATGCGGATTCGGCGAGAAAGTACAGCATGCTTACCGAAGATGAAAAGAATGCGATGACGGATGACGAGGTGGAGAAGTGGGAAGGCACGATTAAAGGTGCCCTGCTCCGCAAGGACAGCACACTTTCGTCAGTCATGAGTTCCATGGTCAATGCGATGATGAAAGGCTATGAGATTGAAGTCAACGGTGAGAAGAAGACAAAGTATTTGTATGATTACGGCATTAAGACACTGAGCTACTTTGATGCCAAGGACAATGAACATCATGCGTACCATATTGACGGCAACACGGATGATGAGAGCACAGGTACCAAGGAAGATAAACTTAAGGCTGCACTTGCAAGCAACCCTGAGGAGACAGCAGAATTTTTTGCAACATTATGTAAGGAATTATATACGACTATCAACGATGCCATGAACACTGACAAGAGATACAGCAGTGTGTATAAAGTTTATAATGACAAACAGATGAAAACAGAGTATGATAGTTATAGCAAGAAAATCAAAAAGGCAGAGAAAGAGCTCAGTGACTATGAAGACAAGTGGTATAAGAAGTTCTCTGCAATGGAAGTAGCGTTATCTAAGCTGCAGTCCAACACAAATGCAGTTACGAGTATGCTCGGTATGTAATGGTAATGATGTTGTATAATGGCATTGCAAAAAATGAAAGAGGGAATTAACGGATATGCTCAAACAAAATGGATATGCGCAGTATCAGAATGCGAAGATAATGACAGCGTCACCTGCTGAACTTACGCTAATGCTTTATGAGGGCGCAATTAAGTTTGGAAATATTGCCGTTGTGGCAATGGAAAACAATAATCCGGCAAAGGCACACGAGAATATCGTCAAGGTAGAGCAGATTATACAGAACTTCAGGGAGACGCTGGATAAAAAATATCCGGTATGGCAGGATTTTGAGAATGTATATGTATATCTGCTCAGAAGATGCCATGAAGCGAACATAGCCAAAAACCCAGAGATTATGGAGGAAGTGTTGAAACATCTCCGTTCCATGAGGGACAACTGGAAAGAGGTTATGAAGAAGGTATCCGGTGACAAATCCAATCCACAGGCACAGGCAAAAATTGCCGGAAGCCAGCGCGGTGCAGGAGGATATACAATTTCCAATATAGCTGCAATGCGTCAGACGGGAACATGAAAGCCGGGCAGTAAAGAGGATAAGGTATGACAGAAGATTATCTGCAGATTATGATAGAAAGCCTTCAAAAGAAAATTGAGATACTAGACAAGGTCATAGAGCTGGAAAAAAAGCAGCTTGCCCTGGCAATGGAACAGCCCGCAGACTTGCAGAAGTATGATGCTTCCATGGATGAAAAGGGCAGAATGATTGATGAGCTTGGCAGGCTCGACGATGGATTTACGGCAACATATGAAAGAGTAAAAGACGAGGTGCAGTCAAATCCGGAACAATACAGAGAGCAGGTACTTGCCATGCAGGAGCTGATCCGTGCGGCGGTAGAGAAAGGTGTGACCGTCGAGGCACAGGAGCAGCGCAACAAGCAGGCAATGCGTAATATGCTGAGTACCAAACGCAAGGAAATCAGAAAAGTTCAGGTTTCAAGTAGCGCTGCCAGCAAATATTATAAGGCGATGAGCCAGATTAATGAAATTGATCCGCAGCTGATGGATCGCAAGAAGTAATTATTTATAGCTTGAGCAAGGATCGCTCGGCTACAGTAGACATGGATGGGTATATAGAATAATGCAATAGGGGTTATTCTAATACTTATAACTTAAATATCGTTTTTATTCATACGATATATAGCGGGAAAAGATTAGAGGAAGTACGCCCCAGGCGAACTTCCTCTTTTGCGCCCTTAGGGCATGGTCCGAGTACCGATTATATATAAATTACAATTTCATAACGCTTACCAATATGTAAAGCACCAGGCCGGGTGGCCAACCGGTCACGCTTTACAGGTTCCCAGGGGTTGTGTGAAAAGGAGGAAAAGTATTAAATTTTTCACACAAAAGGGGAGACAAACTACTTTAATAACGTGGCAAGGATAGCCGCACAAGTTTTAATTTCAAGGAGGAAATAATTATGGTAGTACAGCACAATTTACAGGCAATGAATTCAAACAGGATGTTAGGTATCACAACAAAAACGGTAGCAGGCTCAACAGAGAAGTTATCTTCAGGTTATAAAATCAACCGTGCAGCAGACAACGCAGCAGGACTCGCTATATCAGAGAAAATGAGAAAGCAGATGCGCGGACTTACACAGGCATCTGCAAATGCTGAGGATGGTATTTCGTCCGTACAGACAGCAGAAGGTGCGCTCGCAGAAGTGCAGGATATGCTCCAGAGAATGAACGAGCTGGCAGTACAGGCAGCAAACGGCACAAACTCTGTGACAGACCGCGGTTATATTCAGGATGAGCTTGACCAGCTCGTAACAGAGATTGACCGTGTTGCAGAGACAACCAAGTTCAACGAGTTATATCTGTTAAAGGGTGATGAAAGGTATGAGACAACAAAGACCTACACCATGAACTATGCAGTAACCTACACAAAGAATCTCGGAAGCAACAGTGCGGATGTAACGCAGAAGATTGACTATAACGCAAAAGAGAACCTCTACATGGTATCGGCTTCCATTACCTCTACAAACAAGTATACACCGTTTTCTGCAAATGTCATTAAAGAAGGCGATGACGTGACAAAGTATCTTTCAGGCGGAACAATCGGACAGAACGCAACAGTTGCGGGTGCTGCCATCGATGAAAAATATGTGGCATTTCGGAACGCTCAGCTGACAGATACAATTATACAGGGCTTTACGGTAACGGATGGACTGATAACGGCAGGCGGTAAGGATGCATATTTCCTGGATACTGAGACAAATGAGATTATCAAGATAAAGGATGGGGAAGACCTCACAAGCTATCTCAAGAATATTGAACTTTCGGCGGATGGAACTACAGTTGAATTTGCAGAGATGGCTGACAGATACAGATTACTTGAGTATGCAGGCGGTGCTACATCTGATGGTGTAGATGATCCTCTCGGTGGAGCAACTGCTCTTACTGACGCAGAATTTCTTGGCAATGAATCCATGCAGAAGCTCTATGATGCAGACGGAAAAGAAGTATCCGGAATGGCACTGAACAAATACTTTGATGACAACGGTATCTACAAGGGCGGGCTTTTCTCAGACGCCCAGGCAACATCCGAGGTTAAGGATAACGGTGCAAAGGATGGGACAGACATCATGACTTACATCACAAGGAACACCGCAGAGGTTACGGCAGATTTAAGTTTCAGCCTTCATGTAGGAGCAGACTCAACAAGAACAAACAAGATTACTACAAACATCATGTCAATGTCTGCATCTGCCCTTGGCATTAACAAGATCAAGAGCACGGCAGTCGGTGTAGTAGATGAGAGCGGCGACAATGCGACAGACGCGATCGATGTCATCGCAGCAGCACTGCAGAAGGTATCAACACAGAGATCTGCACTCGGATCTATCCAGAACCGTTTGGAGCACACAATTAAGAACTTAGACAACGTTGTAGAGAACACTACAGCAGCAGAGTCCGCAATCCGTGACACAGACATGGCGACAGAGATGGTAAAATACTCGAATGCCAATATTCTCTCACAGGCAGGTCAGTCAATGCTCGCACAGGCGAACCAGTCTAACCAGGGAGTACTGTCACTGTTAGGATAATAACATTCAGGAAAAAATTCAAAAGCCAGATTGTAAGAATGGTAAGAGAAAGAGCCGGAGTAATGTCCGGCTCTTTTGCATTTGTTTTTATCTATAATGCCCAGGAAAATTAAAAATTCTCTATTGTAATTTTAAGGGCAATGGAGTATGATTATGTTGTGCATATTTTATTATGTAAAACGCTAGGGAGATGCATCTTATGTTATATAGCGGTCTAAACAATTGAAATTTGGAGCCGATATATATATCAAGGGGCACTGGCTGTTTCGCCGGAGCGTTCTTAACAATTGAATAAAGATGTTGTATTATGATACGGAATGAAGATGCGGCGGCCGACGATATCGGATATCTGTGTCATGTCCCTTATGGGAAAACCAATGCGGCAAGGATGCCGTATAATAAGTGGAAGCGGGAGTGCCCGCACCATATTTCAAGGAGGAAATAACATGGTAGTACAGCACAATCTAAAAGCTATGAATTCTAACAGAATGTTGGGCGTTACACAGAAGGCAGTAGCCGGCTCAACAGAGAAATTATCTTCTGGTTACAAAATCAATCGTGCAGCAGACAATGCGGCAGGTCTTTCAATTTCCGAGAAAATG
>Ga0137307_100601_pt1 | contig 44678 bp, 57 predicted proteins | sample NAcewD2O_March_2_FD_97180 | JGI IMG/M metagenome (GOLD analysis project Ga0137307, IMG submission 97180) | Mouse cecal microbial communities from Vienna, Austria - N-Acetylglucosamine amended D2O_March | ecosystem: Host-associated > Mammals > Digestive system > Large intestine > Cecum | place... | reverse complement strand
ACGCCAGCTTTGCGCCGTCAACCGGGAAATAGGGGTTGTTGCTGGTAGTCCATCCGCACTCATAGCCGGAAAGCAAGAAAATCTTGCAGGAGAGGCCGTTGGCCCCGTTGCGGTCCGTGCCGCCGCTGCCGCCGTTCTGCCGGTACGGGAGCTTGACCTGTTTGATCTGCGCTTGGATGTTGGCGTCAAACTTTGCGAGGAATGTGCTATTGAGGTAGTTGTGAATGGTGCTGTTTTCCAGCTTGTTCACGCTGGAGGTGTGCCACTGCCGGGTTTCGTAAATGTCCTCAAGCAGGAGCCAGGTGCCGTCACAAGAGGCGTCATAGATGCCGCTGGGCTTGCCCTGGTGAACGACAATAAAGTTTTTCTTTACGCCGTTCAATTTCAGTTGGACCTTGCTGCCGACGGCCTTTGTGCTTAATGCTACGCTTGCCATTGGTGTGTATCCTCCTTTAGGTGGTTATTCCCACGGGGGTATCCCGTCCGGCCTGACGGCCAGGGCGGGGGCCTCCGGCGGGTGCTGGGGTTGGCTCCGCCGCTGCTGTCTCAACCGGCGGAGCTGCCGGACGGACGGCGAGGCGGTGATCTTGCGCCGGGGCTGGAGCGGCTCTCCAATAATGGCCCCGACCTGCTGGGCGATCTTGGTGCGAAGGGCGTAGGTGTCGCCGTGGGCGGCGTGGGCGTCCCAGGCGGTCCAACTGTCTTTGATTTCATCCTTTGTAACCTCTCCCGCCGGGTAGGCTGTGGCCCAGTATTTGATGCGGCTTTTCATGCGGTTGATGCTGTCCCGGCGCAACCGCTGGACGACCGCCCCGGTATCCGTCAAATAGGCGTGAAAGCCGAGGAAATCAATACCGTTTCGGAGCGGGAAAATGGCCGTCTTATTGTTCAGCTCAAGGCCCAAACCGCCGACGATGGTCCGTATATCCCGGAGTAGGCCCTGCAACCGCTCTTTGCTTTCCTCAATGATGAAAAAATCATCCATCTGCCGCCCGTAGTAGCGGACGCCGAAACGCTCCTTTATGGCGTGGTCAAATTCATCCAAAAACATGAGGGCGAAAAGCTGACTTGTCTGGTAGCCCAGGGGTAGACCGGCGGTCGTGTCGATGTAAATAAAAAGCAGCTCCAAAATTTCCGGGTCAAGGTTGCGCCGCTCAAAAAGGGCTATGAGCTTACGCTTTAGGAGATCGTGGTCAATACTGGCAAAGAAATGATGTACGTCCGCTTTCAGCACCCAGCCGTCTGCGTTCCCGTGTTTGCGGTAATAGTCGGTCATGGCCCACTTGAGCCGTCCAAGGCCGTCATGGGTGCCTTTGCGTTTCTGGCTGGCATAGTTATCCCTTATAAAGCTGCGGGTTATGGCGTCATAAAGGACGTTGTCCGTTATGGCATGGAGGACAACCTTGTCAACAAACGCCGGGGCCTGGACCAGCCGCTTTTTAGGCTCGAAAACGTAGAACGTCTCAAATTTTCCGGGGCGGTAGGTTTTGGCCTCCAAAATGTGGGATAGCCTGTCGGTATAGGCCAAAACGTTGGCCTCATATTGCGCCGTTGCCGGTTTCTTCCGCTTGCGCTTTCTGGCCTCTAAATAGGCGTCATATAGGACCTCAAAAGCGCATAGTTCCTGGTAGGTCATTCGCCTGGGTCCCTTCTTTTCTTCCTCCAGCCGGGGCGGCAGGGGAGGCTCCCGGCTGGCCGTCATGCCTAACGCCGGTCCACCTCCCCGTGGTAGCCCGCTGCGCCCCGTAGGGCGGCAAGCCTCGGCGTGATGTGTTTATCGGTGGCCCGTAGGCGTCCGAAAGGATATAGCTCCCTTTGATTAGATGGCGCACTGCTTTCGGCCCTTGCGGGGCTTACTTGTCCTAACGTTCCATCAGAGCGGGGCGGATGCCATAGGTGTTGGTGGCATCGTTGTTGTTGTAGTCGCCATTGGAATTGACGTTCCACACGTTGTTGGTGTTGTTGGTGTTCGGGGAGCGGAGCCACCAGTTGGTGGCGGAAATGAGCTATACCCTAATACAAGGCGGTTGGTCCGCCGTGCATCCTCATTCTCCGGCCTTATACTGCCGGATGGCCTCTTTTACCAGGGCCGTCTGCTGCCGGTCCCTTTCGGCCTGTGCCTGTTCACGGAGCTTTTTGGCTCTGCCGCCGTCGTTCTTGCGCCACGCTCCGGCCATAAATTTAACGTCCGTCACCTTCCGGGTCCAAAGACCGGCCTTTGTCTTGCTGATAATTCCATCCTCAAGGCAAACGGTGATATACTCCAAAAGGAGGGAGCAGCCGTCAAGAACGGCGTCAATCTTGCGGAGGCGGCTGTCGTACTCGGTAAGGAAATGGGTGTTGTTGGCGGCGTGTACGTCTAAAAGGATTTGCTTGGCAATGTCCCGCATATCCTGCCCGTAGAGCCTAAAGGTGCTTTTGGTAAAGCCCTCTTTCCTCTTGCGGTCTATGGCGTTGATGGCCTGGGAGCAGACCTCCCTTGCGTCCCGGATATCCTCAAGGGCGGCGATCTTGTGTAGAATCACTCTAACGTCTTGAGGGCTAATATCATCGGTGACAACTCTTGTTTCCCGTTTGGTATGCTTCAAAAGCTCCCTTGCTTTGACGCCTAACAGAAATTCTTTTTCGGCCATCCTGCGCCCTCCCGGTTAAAATTCCACCCGCTTTTGGGCGGCGTTCCAGACGCCCTCAATGCGGAGCTTGCTCAAGTCCTCAAAGGTGGCCGTGAACGGGTTCCCGCTGACCTCCGTGTTATAGCGCAACTCCATGAGGGACATTCTGGCGTCCATAGCGTTGAAATCTGCCTTAATGGCCGGGTGGGCCTGGGGGTCCGTGTTGTGGGCGTCAATCTGTGCCTGGGCCTGGACCAAAAAGGCCGGGAGCATAACGCTGGTGCAATATGCCCCTACGTCCTCCGCCGTCATGAACGCCTCCGGGGAATAGTCAATAATGACCTCGGCCCCCTCCCCGATAGTAATGCTGATCGGGTACCGCCGGACGTCCAGGCCGGTGGTGCTGTATGCGCTTACCCACTGGGGGTAATCGCCCAGGACGCCGTAGTAGAGCATGACCTCGCTGCCGTCTTCATCCTGGGCAAAGACGCCAAACTCCCTAATCCAGAAGCCGTGGTCAAGGCCCCCGTTAAGGTCGGAGCGGTATTCCACCGTTATGTGTACGGTGTCGCCATCGTAGGTCGGCTCATTGGAAGTACCGGCGGCGACCGGCTCCACAAGGTCCTCAAGGTCGCCGGGAAAAACTTCGTCCGGGCATACCCCCTGCCCCATCATGATTCTGGAAATCTTGAGGGGTATCTTTGCCGCCAGGATTTTGGCGATCAGTTCCCGGCCCCGCCGGGGGATGGTGCATCCGTATTGGCTCATTTTTTCATTCCTCCAATTCTGGCAGTCTGGTTTCGCTGATATTTTGCAGGGCGGCGGTGGCCTTGCCCTTACAAACGGCGGTTAGTGTGGTGCTGAAATCCTCAAGCCGTGGGAGCCTTGTCTCTGTAACCGGCAGGAGCGGCCTTACGCTGATACGCTGGACGGCTCTCATATCATGGGGCGGCAATTCCTCAAGGAAGGGGAGGGCTGTCTCTGTGACCGTCTGGACCGCCGCTGTGGCGTGTTCTATCAGCTCCGGCATAACGGTGGTGTCGTTCTCCTTCAACGCCGGGAGGGCCGTCTCTGTGACGCTCTGCAACGCTGCCGAGGCCCTGCCGGAAATGGCGGCGGTAGCAAAAACCGGCTCAAGGGTTGGGAGGGTGGTGCTTTGCGGCCCGTCCCCCAGGACGGGGGTAAGGTGGACAAGGTTTCCGGGAAAAACCGGCTCAATTTCCGGGAGGGTGGTTATGGGCATCGGTTTCCCCAAAAACGGGGTTATATAGACCTTGCCGTCAAGCTCCAAATAGGTAATGATGCTGTCGAGCCAGCTTGTGAGCCGCTTCACGCTGGCGATCATGCGGCGTAATTCCTCCATCATTTTCGGGGTAATCATCCCGGCTATGGGGATGTTCACCTGGAAGTGGTGCGGCTCTCCGCCGTAGTTAAACCATTCATCAATACCGCCGTTGCCGAAAACCGCCTTTATAACCCAGTCAACCGCCGCCGGTGTCCCCAGGCTGGCGTAATAGGGCAGGGTCCCCTTAATCAAGGTCCGCTTTGTTTCCAGGGGGAGGCTGTCCTCATAGGCCGGGGTCCGTAGCTCAACGGCCAAATAGTCCAGGATTCTTTCCTCCAAACTGTCAACAGCGGCCATGAGCCGGGTCCGCTCTACAAGGGCCAAAATGCGGCGTTTCTCCTGCAGGACGGCGTAGGCGATGGCTATTGTTTCCGGGTTGTGCCGGAGGCTGTTGCTCAAGAGGTCGGTGATCTGGCCGTCGTGGATGTTAATCATCTTCAAGCCCTCCATAGGACACCTTTACGGTGCCTACCTGGGCGACCTCCGTGTCCCCTATGGGGGCATATTCGGGGCTTGCAACGATGGGCCGTTTTGCCCCGGCCTCCCGTATGCGCCGGACAAGCTCCGAGGGGTTAATATCCCGGCCTATTTCCATGGTCTGCCACCTGTTGTAGGCTGCTACGGCCTCCGCCACCCGGCCCTGTATGGCGGTGGCCTGGGCCTTGTCGGAGCGACCTATGTAGTAGGTCAGCTCAAGATCATAGGTCCTCACGCCGGGGGCCGAAACCGTTACAAAGTCGGTCATGGGCCGGACCTCTCGGTCCCGGAGAAATTCCTGCAAGCCCTCTATAACCTCTTGCCCCGGCAGGGTCCCGTCCCGCATCAGGATGTAAACCTCCGCCTTTCCGGCCTCTTGCAAGGAAACGGGGCGCACCGAGCCTATATCCGTGTTGTAGGTTTTGGCCCAGTATGTGTAGGCGTCCTGTGGTCCGGCGGTGCTATAGCCGGAGGGGGCTAAATAGGTCCGCTCTGCGAGGCTGGTATCGTCCTCCAGGTCGGTGCCGTCGGAGGTGTCGGTTATGTTCTCTACGCTCTCAACGTATGGGAGCGGGTCCACCAGTACGTTGATCTGGCCCTTTAGGAAATTGTTGCCCTCAATGCCGACCTTTGTGCAGATGGCGTCAACGTCTACAAACCCGGCCCCGGCGGGGGCCTCCGCATATTCCTCCGTCAGAAAATAAACGCCGTCCCCGTTGGTGGCCCTGGTACCCGCCGGGATGCCGATGGCGTAGTCCCGGACTGCCGAAAGGGTAAAGCGGAGGGTTGTTCTGGCCGCTGTGGCCTGTTGCCGGGTAACACGTCGGTTTCCGGCGAGGCTGTCCAAAAACTCCCCATAGCTGTATTTCAAAAGGTCCTGTTTCCCGGCCCGGTCCACGTATTGCTCAATCTGGAACAGGTCCAGGGCTATGGCGTAAAGCTGTACCCGGTTCGGGTCTGCCGCTCCGAGGCTTACCGCCTTGCCGGTGACCTCTTTGTAGCGTTTCTCATAATTGGCGACTAGCCGCTGCATCATGGCGTCCAGGGTGTCGTTCTCAATAAAAGAAACGTCCGGCAGGTCGAAAACCGATTTTAGAAGGTTATCCAATGGCAAGCACCACCTTTGCTCTTAATTTCCCCTCTGCCCCCTCCGCCTGGAAGTCAACCCCCGTAACCCGCACCCGTGGCTCCCACTGCTCTACCGCCTCAATGGCGGCGGCGGTAAAGAGGCCCTTTGCGATATTGGGGGGAAAGTCCAAATAGGCAACGTCAAGGCCGAAATCCCGGTAAAGGGGGCAAGTGCCGACCGGGGTCAATAGAAGGGTGTGAACGTTGCGCACGATCTCCCTGCGGACGTCGGTATCGCTTTCCCCGTACTCAAAACCGACCTCAATGCCGGATAGGTCCATGCTGCCCCCTCCTTCCTGTTATAGGTATTCGCTCATTGTTATATTGAGCTTTGCGTTGGTCAAAACGCCGTTGTTGTAAATGGTTTCCCATGCTTCGCTTACGTCGGTAAGCCTCCACCAAAGACGGCCCACGGGTCTGCCTCCAACTATGAAAGGGTGAATTTCCCCCATCTCCGCCGCCCTCTCCATGCGCTCAATAATTGCCCTGGGGTCAACGCCGTAATTGAAATCAAGGGCAATTTCAAAGGTCAGCTTTTGGAGGTTGGCCCGTAGAAATTCCACTTGGTCCTTTAGGCCGATGCGGCTATGGGTGGCCCAGGAGGAGCCGACGGTCCTGTTCATATTGCGGAACGTGAAAACTTTATCCTCGCTCACGCTGAAAATAACGGCGGTTCCCCCGTTTGCTATTTCCACCGCCCATCCCCCCTTTAGTTCGGCTCCCCTGTGGTGCCTCCGCTGTCGCCGGGGTGCGTGTGGTGGGCGAGGCTTACCTTCTTGCCGTCCGCTACAACGTCCCCGGTTACGGTAATGAGCGGGGTTGTGATCTTGATTCCGGCGGGGGCTGTTATCTCAATGGAGCCGTCTGCCTTGACCTTTATGATGGTGGTACCGTTCACCGTGAGGGTAAAGTCCTTTGTGGGCTTAATGTCATAGGTCCCGGTTATGACCTCCAAATACTCAAGGGCCTTGTGGTCATACCGCTGGTAGGCGTCCCAATATTTGCGGTTGTAATCTTTGCGGTAAAGTTCTTCTTGCCCCTCCGGGGGGCGGTGTCCGTTGTGCCAAACGGGGCCGAGAATCACGGCGGCGCACGTTCCGTTGGAAAGGTGGGCGACAAGGACTTGGTCCCCTTCTTTCGGCATCCAATATTGCCACGCCAGGAAAGAAAAGGTTGCGGTCGTGCTGTCGTTCAAATCCTCATAGGTAACGCTTGCTTTCCCGTTTGGGTAGTCAATGCTTGAGAGCTTGCCTATTCTCAAGTATCCCTTATCGTAGGACATTGCTATCCTCCTTCTGAAACGGTGCTTGAAATGGCCGTAGGGCTTGAAATCCTCGGCTCAACCTTTCGGAGGTTAAGGCTCATTTTGTAGCCGCTGCCGATGCTGTGGGTCACTTGCTCAACGTAGTATTTCCCGGAGAGCCGCTCAAGTCCTGCTATCTCTATCGTGTCCGAGGCGATCAGCCCCGGCCTTGCCATCATGGTCAGGCTCATGGTGGTGGTGCCTCTGTTGGCATTGTTCACCGCCGCCAGGGCTATGGCCGTCGCCTCCGTCAAATTGTCTGCCGGTTCGTTATTGGTCAAGAGCCGTTCCTCTGTCCCGGCCTTTACGGTAAAGGTCTTGTTTTTGTCACTGTTGGTGTACTGGTAGCGGACGCCGGTATAGATGCCGGTGAGGGTGGTGTCCCAGGTCCAGCCGGGGTCAAAGTCCGCCGGGGTCAATATAAACTTGGGGCCTCTGGCCTCGTAGTCCGCCTCTGAAAAAACCACCAGCCGGTCATTGTAGATTTTTAGGGAAAGGCCGTATTTCTCAACGAGGCCGCTGTAAAAATCACAATCGTTTTGGTTGTTCTGTTCGACCTTCTCAATGGCCACGTCGCTGGCGTCAAAGAAAAGGGCAATCCCGGCCCGACCGGCTACTTTCTGCCCGATCTCCTGCAGGGTGGCCTGTTCATAGGTTTCCGTCCTGTCCTCCGACTTAAAGCTGGTGGAGGCTGGCAGGGCAATGGCGTCAAGGTTCATTTTGTCGGGTCCGCCGCTGAAACTGAAATCATCGACGCCAAAGGTGCCGCACGGGAAATGTATCACTTGCCCCGGTGCCGTCCAATTATAGAGGACAATGGTGGGGACCAGCTTGTCCCCCTTCACGGGAAACCACGGCCCTTTCCACCTGTTGTCCCGGTCATTCATAACGGCCCGGATGCTGTCGCTTTTCCCGGAGGCTACGTCCGTGTACTCAAAGGAATTTATATACCCTGCGACTTGCTCCGTGGCGTTTGCGCCGTTGTAGATCATGGAGACGGTGGCTCTGCGTGGCAGCATGGTCTATTTCCTCCATTCCGGCAAATCTCCCACCGTGTAGGTGTCCGTTACGTCGGGGGCAAAGACCACAACGCCGCCGGGGAATACCTCAATATCCAAAAGGCGGACGTTTTCCCTGGCCTCCATCAGCTCCTGCGTCCGCAGGACGTTCCCGTAGGCCCGGAGGGCTATCGTATCCCAGGTGTCCCCCATGACGGTCGTTATGGTCTTCATGCTTACCCCCTAAAATGTGTCCTCTGCCGGTCCTTGAAATATTGGTCAACACGGCGGTTAAATTCTTCCTGCGACATGGATTCAGCTCCGGCGATGTCTTCCTTGCTGGGTGCCTCCCCTTCAAAATGGTAATGATTCGTAGGGGAGTAAATAATCTGCACGGGCGGCTCTCCGCCCCCGTTGTCCGGGTCATCGTCGCCGTTGCCCAGGTTGTCGAGCTTGGCTAAAAGGTCAGAAATGGGGGCCGTGTTGCCGCCTATGTCCGCCGCCTCAAACTTTTCCGCAAGGGCGGCGATTCCGTCGGTGGCCCCGCTCAAGTTGGTGGAGATCATATCCTGCATATTGCCCCAAAGCTCACCGAGGGGGATTATGGCCTCGTTCCCGGCCTCCCCGGCCTCCAGGAGGGTGGGTGCCGTCACGATGCCGCCCTTTGCAAGCTGCGGGACCTCTAGCTTCTGGATTTTCTCAATGCTCACGCCTGGGATGGCGTTTATAACCCCTATGGCGAAATTGATAGCGTCAATAAAGCCGTTGATTATTCCAATGGCCCCCTTGAGTACGGCGTTTATTGCCCCCTTCACGGCCCCGCTTATGGCGTCGCCTACGGCGGTACCGATGGAAGTAAACAAGGCGACTATGGTATCCCACAGGCTCTGGAAAAATGCTCCTACCGGGGCAAACACGGCCTTGATGGCCTCCCAGGCGGCGGAAAACACGCCGCCGAACCAACTGGCAACGGCTCCGAAAACTGCCTTGATTCCCTCCCAAACGGTGCCAAAGAACGCCGCCCAGGTGCCGACAATGCCCTTGATGGCCTCCCATGCCGCCGAAAAGTCCCCGCTCAATACTGCCGCCACAAAGGAGAAAATCCCGGCTATGGTATCAAAAACGGCTTGGAAGTAGGCGGCGACGGTGTTCCATACGGCCTTGATAAGCTCCCAGGCCGTGGTGAAGAATCCGCCGAGGACCGCTCCAACTACGGAAAAGACGGCCTTGATTCCTTCCCAAACCAACGTAAACCATGCGGCGGCTACGGACCAGACCGCTTGAACGACCGCCCAGGCGACCTTGAAAAATCCGCCTATGATGGGGGCTACAACCTCGAAAATGGATTTTATGGCCTCCCAAATGGCGAGGAAAAACGGCTGTACTTTCTCCCAAACGGCCTTGATAAGCTCCCAGGCGGCGGCGAAAACGCCGCAAATGGAAGACCAAACCGCCTTGATGCCGGGGAGGACGTTGGTTTGGAAGAACGTCACAACGGCGGAAACGGCGGAAATGATAGCTTGCCACGCCGCCGCAAGGTACGGCTGTATCTGCCCCCATACCTCTTGAACAATTCCCCATACTTTCTGGAAGACCTCTTTTGCCTTTTCCCAAAAAGCGGAGAGGTAGCCTTTCACGGCCTCAATGATGGCGTCAACCTTTTCCCTGAACCATTCGCACTTGTTGTATAGGGTCACAACAATGGCGATCACGGCGGCAATGGCGGCAATAATCAGGACGGCGGGGTTGGCCGCTATAAAGCCCGTTATCTTGCTGCCTAGCCCTGCCAGGGTGGTGCCTATGGAAGAAATGCCGCCCTTTAGGCCGGTAAAGGCGTTTTTGGCTACGCTGCCGATGGCCTTGAATCCGTCCTTGAAAGAGCCGAGCTTCGCCTTTGCGGCCTCTGTGGCTATGTCTGTGAGCTTGACCTGCCCGGTCAATGCTCCAAATACGGCGGTCAGCTTCGAGAGCTTTCCCTCCGCTATTGCGGCGGCAATTCCTGAGCTGCTGGTTACGCCTTGAAATTCTGCCAAAAGGGAGGATACGTTGCTTATTTTGTTCCCCAGGTTGGAAAGGGCCGTTATACCCTTAAATCCTGCGTAGGCGGCTATTGCGGCAATGACCAATTCCTTGTGTTCGGTAAGGAAAAGGCCCAGGTCCGCCAGCCGGTCCACAAGGTCCAGGAGGCCGTCTGCAACGTTTGGGATTCCTGTGCTGAAAATGTAATCAAGTACCGGCTGCGCCTTCTCCTGGATGCTGGCGAAAATATCTCCTATGCGGGAACCTAATTCGCCCAGCTTGTCAAAGGTGCTGCTGTGTGCGCTTACGACTTTGCTGATTCCCTCGGACGCCATCCCGAAAAGCTCAACAGCCCGGTCCTTAAAGGCGGTTATCCGTGGGATAGCGTAGTCAACAAATCCTTGTGCCGCCGGGATGATGGCGGCGGTTATGTTGGGTATCGCCGCCGCTACGCTGTTTATTGCGCTGGTTGCGTAGGGGGCAAATGTGTCAACGAGGTTAATCTGTAGGTCCTGGATAGCTGATTCAAGCCTTGCCTTTGCACCGCTCCAGGTGTTGGTCACGGTTTCGGCCATCTTGGCCATTGCTCCGTCGGAATTGTAAAGGGCGTCGGATAGGGCGTTCCACTCTATTGCGCCGTCCGCTGTGGTGGTGGTCAAGCCTCCCATGAGGGCGTTTAGGGCGTCAAGGTGCTGTTTCCCGCCGATGGCGGCAAGAGCGGCGTTGCGCTGTTCCTCCGTCATATCCTTTGTGGCGTCGTATACCCGGCGGATTGTTTCCTCAAGCCCCACGAAATTTCCGCCGCTGTCAAAGGCGGAAATTCCGAGCTTTTCCATCATCTTCCCGGCTTGCCCTGCGCCGGTGGTGAGGTTGGTCATGACGGCGTTTAGGGCTGTACCGGCCTCCGAGCCTTTAATACCCCGGTTTGCCATGACGCCTAATGCGGTGGCCGTGTCCTGGAATGGGACCTTTAGTCCCTTCATGGTACCGCCTACGGCTATGTAAGCCTCCATGAGCATTTCCGCCGTCTGGTTGGATTTGTTGTTGGCCATCGCCGCAACGTCCAAATAGCCGGAAAGGTCCTTTGCCTCCAGGCCCAGTGCGCTCATGCTGTCGGTTACAAGGTCCGAACATCGGGCAAGGTCCAGGCCGGTCGCCTCCGAAAGCCGGAGGACCGGCTCAAGGCTGGCTATGGATGTGTTCACGTCCCACCCGGCTAGGCTCATATAACCGAGGGCGTCGGCGCATTCCGATGCCGTTTTGCTGGTAGCCTTGCCCATATCAAGGGCCGCTTGCCTCAAGGCGTCGTATTGCTCCCCGGTGGCCCCGGCAATGGCGGAGGTGTTCGCCATTGCTTGCTCAAAGCCCTGGTAGGTGTCTACGGCGTCGCTGATAAATTCCCCCAGCTTCAAGGCTCCCCAGGCGGCGGCGGCTGTTGCTGCTGCCGCCTGGGCGATGCTGCCGAGGTTGGCGATCTTCTGCCCCGCCTCGCCTATTGCGCTGTCAAAGGAGGAGGAAACGGCACCGGCGATCTTAATGGCCAGCTTGTACTCTTTACTTGTGCTTGCGCTTGCCAATTTTTTTCACCGCCTTTAGTGTCGTTTCCACCGTCCTTATCAGCTCAAAAACGGGCATTTCAAGGAACTTGCAATAATCGGAGTGCATGGTCAAGGCCATGTTTACGCAAATTTCCCGGAGCCGGTCGCCGTCGTCCGGCCTTAATCCTCGCCGTAGAAAAAACTTGTTACCTTGTTCTTGACCTTCGTGGCGTCCTTCGGCGGGAGCTTCATGAAAAACTCAATGGGCTGGCCGGTGGCCCGGTTGGCGATAAAGCCGATGTATTCCATCGTCATTTCCGGGAGCGGGGAAATGATGCCCTTTTTGCTGAGGTACTTCTCCGCCTCGCACATATCCTTTGCGGTCAAGTCCTCAATGGCCTTGAGGTCAATCCCGGCGTAGTGGTTGCCCTCGAAAAAGTAGGGCTTATGAAAGCGGACATAGCTCTCCGGGTCCTCCGTGGCCTCCGGCGTGGTGGTGGCCTCTGTGGCCTGGGCGGGGGTGACGGTGGCGGCGTCCTGGATAATGGCCGGGGCCTCCGGGGCGGCGTCCTGCTCCGTGGTGGTGTTGGTTTTCTTCTCGGTGTCCATGCTCTTGTCCTCCTTGTTGTTTTAGGTCAATGCCCGGATTCCGGCGAGCTGGTCCTCTCCGTTTACCCGGAAAATGCCGTTGATCTTGTCGAGGCAAACCTTCTCTTTGCCGCCCATCTCAACCATGATGTAGGTAAGCTCAAGGGTGATAGAGCTGCCCATCTGCTCCCGCTGCTTCACGGTGCCGATTGCAATTTTCTTGCAACGGCCCCGGAAAACAACCCTCATGCCGACCTCTCCTGCGTTCATGGTGTCCTTTTCGGACTGCTGAATGGCCCCCCGGAGGGTAAGCTCCACGGCCTTGCTGGGGCTGACCATCTTGAAATAGTCCTCATTGATGCAACGGAAAGGCACCTCTTGCTCCATGCTGCCGTAGTGGCCGAGGATGATGGCCTCATACTCGCCCAGGATGCCGTTGCCGGACGTGGTGGAGGTCATGGCCTCAAAGTCCGGGAGGGCAACCTCGCCGGTCATGCCGCCCAGCTTATTGCCGGAAAGGTAAAGGTTAAAGTCGTTAATGACTTCGGGGATTCCTGCGATTGCCATCGGTTATTTCCTCCTTCCTTTAGGTTGCCGCCGCCCCCAGTGCGCTCTCAAGCGCATAGGGGTCAAACTCCAGAATGTTGTGAATGTCCTCCGCCGGGGGGTACGGGGTGAGGTACTGGTGGAAAGTGAGCTTGCCGTCAATCAGGTTGGTGACGGGGTTTTCGTCCATGTTGAACGTGATTTCAGCCCTTGCGCACTTCCCGGCGGAAACGTAGGCTCCGCCCCGGATGTTCTCCGTGTCGACAATCGTCTCAATGAGGCGAACGTTGGCCGGATCGTCAACCTTCTGGAAGTAGGTCAAAATAAAGCTGTTGGCCCACCAACTGAAAAAGCGGCGGCAACAAAACCACATATCTTTCGGGTCGGTGTTGGCCGGGTAGCAAGCGGAACGGTTGCCCCAGGTGCGCCAGCCGTTGACGTTGATCGCCGTGGTTACTCCGAAACTGTTGACGGCGTTACCCTGGAGCTGATCCAGGACGACCTCCGTCTCTCCGTCCGCCAGGACGGTGCCGGTCACGCCGATCAGCTTATTGGAGGGGGAAAGGTTGGGGACGTCGTCGTTGTTGGCGTCAATGTAGGTGGTCAAGGCCCCCATGATTGCGCTGTACCAAAACCAACTGGAACCGACGGCAATGCAAGGCCAAAGGGCCATAATATGCTTGTTGGTGCATCCGGCGGATTCCTTCGCAACCTTGACCTTATCGTAGGCGGTGCAGCCGGTGGCGGTGCTGTCAATGTCAATAAAGCCCTCACAACGGAAATAGCCGTTAATTTCCTCCGTCTTTGCGGCCATAACAATGCCAACATCGGGAATGTGGCTCCAGCCGGGGGCAAGGATAAGGCCGGGGGTCATGCCCAGTTTGGGGTATACCTGGCGCAAAACCTCAAAGCCCTTTTCCCCGCCGGTTGCGCTCACGCCGATCACGTCGTTTTCGTCCACGGCGTCCGGGTCGATGGCGGTCCCCTCAACGGTGATGGTGGTAGCTGCCGCCCCGGCCCCGGCGGTGGTCAAGGTAATAAGCACCTGACCATCATCGTCGAAACTCAAAAGGTAATCGGCGCCGTTCGCCAGGGCGGTGGGGTCGCCGCCGCCATCCCCGGCGGGAACGGAAATTTTTACGGTATCCAACAGGAGGCCGGTCACGGGGACAAGAGCCTCCATGTCCTCAACCTGTACCGTTGCGGGGTCGATTTTCTTCTTGTGCTTCTTGGGGTCCAGGACGTTGACGAAAACGACCGGGGCAACGCCGATAAGCTGGAAACTGGCATACATGGACTGGCAAAGGGTATATTTTGCGTAGTCCGCCGAATAGCCGAGCTTCTTCACGGCCTCGGACCAGGAATAGGCAATAACCGGCGTGTTGGTCACGTTATAGGGGTCCTCCGCCAGATTGACGGGGGCGGTACCGAAAACGACCTGCAGCCCTGCGGTACCCAAAACGGGGGCGATCAGGCTGGTGGGCTGTTCCGATACTCGGACGCCATGCTGAAATGCCATCTTGCTTACTCTCCTTTCTCAATGGCGGCTTTCTCGGACTCCGCCTTGCTGTATAGGGTGTAAATGCTGCCCTGCTGCCGGTCGATCTGCTGGAGGGCCTTTGCGAGGCTGGGGATGGGGACGCAAAGGCCGGAAAGGTAAGGCCGCTTTTTAATAGCCGCCTCCAGGGCGTCCGGCAATTTCTCAAAGACCGTGTTTCGGGCGGCGATGGCCTCAAGGGTGGGGCCGACGTACATGGTCTTTTTTGTCTTGCTCATACGAAATTACTCCTTTCTTTGCGGGGTGCCGCAAGGGTAAAGGTGAGGTCACAGGCCCCGTAGTAATAGGGAAAACTGTTTTCATCCTGCAAGGCCCAATGAAAGGGGCCGTCAAAGTAGAATTTCCCGCCGCATAGGGCTGGCCGCTTTTCGTAATGCTCTTGTATGCGCTCAATTACTTCCAGGACGGCCATCGTCCCAAAGTTGCGGTTGTCCCACTCCCCGTCTGCCGGGGGCGGCTCTCTAAAATCGACGGTGCCATCGTCATAGATGCCGATAACCAAAATAACCCTTGCCTTGTGGGGGTCTGTCGGGGTATCCACGCCGCCCTGGTCAAGCCGCACTATGATGTACGGAAAAGGGTCTTCCTCGCTCCTGGCGTCCTCTGGCGGCAACTCCTGCGGGTAGGTTTTCGGGGTTTCCATCGTGTTGTGCGGGGTCTTAAAAGTGCGGTCCTTAAAAAGGTCCTCAAGATCATCCAGGAGGGCGGTGTGTAATTCTCTTGTGTTCATGTGCGCATTACCCTCCTAATTTCCTTGTTCACGTTCTCCAGCAGGGTGTCGTAAATATCGGGGGCCAATTCTCCCAAAACCGCCGAGCCACCGACCATTTTCGGGAAAGAAATGGAAAGGAGCTTTTTTATACGGGTCATATCAATATGACGGCCATACTTTGCTTGACGCTTTGCGCCGTCCCGCCGGTACGTTTCCCCGTCCTGCCTCTGAACGATGGCCGAGTGGCCGCTCTCAAAGGTGGCAAGAAAGGCTTTCGCCTTGCTGCCCTTTTGGGATTGAATGAGCTTTAGGGTGCTGCTGTTTAGAATTTTGGCCTTTGCCCCGCTTTTGGGGGCGGAGGTCTTAAATTCTCGTAGCTCAAGGGTGGCCCCCTTTACGGTTATGGTGGCCTCCGGCTTTGAATCGGTCCCTTTCTTGATGGTGGCGGCTCTCTTGAGCGGCCCCTTCTTTGCGGCATATTCCGCTTGCGCCTTGTCCACAAGGGCGGCTTGTGCCTGTTTGGCAGTGGCGTTTACGGCGTTCTTTAGGACCTTGAAACGCTGGCTTTTCAAGTCCCCCAGGGCCGCTCCTACGGCGTCAACGAGTGCGCCGTCGTACTCAATGACCAACAGGCCCCGGTCGGTGTCGATTTTCTGCCTCATGCCCTGCGGCCCCCGTGGCTCTTGTTGGCCTCCATCGTTATGGCGAAAATTCCGCATTCGTCGGTGGCGTCCACAACGATGTATTTCTGGCCGTCGAGGTCAATCATGCCGCCCTGTTTTGGTAGGGGTCCAAAATCGGCGGAGGCAACGTAAAAGAAAACTTGCCGGGTATAAATGCCGTCCATGTGGGACTTCATTTTCTTTTCCCGCTCTATGTTCTCTACGTCGTCCAGGACGATGGTCATAGGCTCCCCGTTGACAAGGTGGGTTTCCCCAAACTCCAAAGGGTTAAGGAATACATTTTTCACGTCCTGCTGCAGAATCTCCTTAAAGCTCAAGCCCACGGGCGTCGCCTCCTTTGCTCTGTCATGGGTACCCGGCCCACCAAATCCTCCCCGGTGGCCTCCCCGCCTACGGCTGTACCGGGGAGGCCGGGGGTAGCTGATGCCCTCTTTGCCCTTACCCACGCCGGGGGCCGGTAGTCTTCCGGCCTCCAGGTGGCGGCTCCGCTCTCTACCCAGGCGGCGGCGTCCGGGTGGTCCGGGGGGAGCGTGTCCCCCGGACCATACTCCCGGAAACCGACCTTGATGCGGTCAAGGGCGATCAGCCGGTCAGCCATTAAGCTGTACCAGGACCGTCTCTGCGGCGGCGTCTGCGGGTGCTGCGGCATATCCGGCCACAACATCCCCGGCGGTATCGGTTACGCCGGTGCCGTCAAAATAGAGGGTCTGCCCCATCTCAACGGCGGCGGTGCCGCTCTTTGCGATCTCGAAAACGCCGACAACGTGGAGGCTCCCGGTCTTGCCGGGGGGGATGGGGCAACCCGTGACGCCGATGCGGCTCCCAATGGTCACGACCGCCCCGTCGGGGATGGTGTCCTCTGTGGCGTTGGTGTAGTCGAGGCTTTCGCCTCTCTGGAGGTATTCCGCTTTCGTCATGGCTGTTTAGCTCCTTTCTGCTTTAGCCCAGGGGGCTGTTGATTTTGATACCGGGGTTCTTGATGCAGCCCCGGTAGTCCATCACGTTGATGCCCCAGTCATGGTAGATGTCCCAAACAAAACCGAGCTGTCCGGGCGTCTCCATCCGGCGGATGGTGGGGACCTCCTGGCCGTTGAGGTAGTCAACCTCAATAAATCCGCTGTCGGTGGTGTTGGCGGTCATAAACCAGGGCATGATGTTCCCGAAACCGCCAGCCAGGGCGTTAATGGTCGGGTCTGCGATGATCTGGAGGTCCCTGTACTGATACAAGGGGTTGACCGCCTGGGTGTTGCCCTCCGTGTGGATGGTGGGGCTGTTGAACAGGGTGTAAATGTCGAAGTCCAAACCGGCGGGAACGATGATTTTACCGGGCCGCACGATAATGGGCTGGTCAAATTCATCCTTCTGCGTGGAAAGGGCCAGGATCATGGCCTGGACCGCCGCCTGGGTGATGCCGGTGCCGGTGGTCAGGATGTTCTTGTGGGCGGCGGTGAAAAGCTGCTTGCCGTCGTAAATGGGGGGGTTGTTCATGAGGATGGTGTAACACTGGGTGTTGATCGTCCTCCGGGCGGCGGCGGCGTAACGGGCGGGGATGCGGGTCACGAGGTCTATATCGTCGTTAATGAACGCCTGCCGGGAAAGGGTAAACTGCTTTCCGTAGGTCTTCAGCTTGCGGGTGGGGAGCTTGGCGTCGGTGGGCTTGTCGTTCTTCAGCTCTCCGCCCTCCGGGACCTCCAAAAAGTCACCGACGGGACCGGCGAGGTAGTTGTTGTCATGGACCTTGAAATCCTTCAAGCTGCCCTTGCGGGTCCACTGGTCGAAGGTGACGGCGGCGGTGCGGTGGCCCTGGACATACGCCTTTTCGATTGCGTTATCCAAAATGGAAGGAAAGGCCGCTGTGGGGTTGAAATACTGCCGGGAGAAAAGCTCCTGCAGGAGGCCGTCGTTGCTCATGCGGCGGGCGTCCGAAACACCGGCCCGCTCCAGGCACTCAATGGCAAGGTCCCGGAGGGTCATGTGGGAAAAGTGGGCGGCTCCCTCGGAGGGCTTCTCAAGCTCAACCCCGCCCCGGAGCAGGAGGCCCTCGGAGGCGTCCCGTCTAAATTCATCCTCCCCGCTCTCGGTGACGTGGATGCCGGTGCCGAGGGGGGGCTTGTCCTGGCGGAGCTTCTCAAGGATAGCGGCCCGGACCTGGTCCTCGCTGGTGCCGTCCTTAATGTACCGCTGGAGGTCGGCGTCCTCGATGCCGAAATCCCGGCACATGGTGGTAATGTTGAGGGTGCGGGTGCGCTCCGCCTCAAGCTGCCGTTGCCCTTCATCCTGTCCGCCGGTGGGAGCGGGAGGGGTAACGGGGGGCGTGGGGTTCGCCGGGGGCGTTCCGCCGCCGCCCAGGCTCCGCTGCTGCTCCTCCTCGGCGGCGATCTCCGTGGTGAGCTGCTCAATTTCTCGTTGGAGGGTCTGCATCTCGGCTTCCTCCTCGGCGGTCAACTGCCGCTTGCCGTTCTTTGCGGCGTCCACCAGGGCCTGCTGACGCTGGATAGCCGCAAGGCGTCTTTTCTGCTTCTCGTTCATGGTCTTAACCTCCTACTGAATTTTTGTTTATTTGAAGTTGGCTTTCCCAGACGCTCAAGGGAATTTTCCCTTGCTGCCCCGCCTCACGGCCAACGCCGACGGTGGCGTCTGCCGGTACCGAAACAATAGAAATCTCAAAGGGCCACCACTTCCTTGCGATCTCGCATGGTCCGGTAAATCTGCCGTCTGCGCTTGTCTTTCCAGCCTGTACTTCCTCAAGGGCATCTATGCGGTATCCGACCGAAACCCCTTTAAGGGTCCCGCTCTTTACCTTCTGAAAAATGACCTCCGATTGTTCGTCGGTGTCAAATTCCACCTCCGCCATCCCCCGGTTGCCCTCCAGCCATGCCCGGTTGACCTTGCCGATCACGGCGTCCCGGTTGTGGTTGAAAAGCAAGCAGCCGATCTCGTTTATCCTCTGGAGGTCTACCGCTCCGGGGGCGTGGTCCAAAATCTCAAGGCCAAACCACCGCTCATAGGGTTCCTCGGAGGAAAAGGAAAGCGTAAATTTCCGCTCGTTCCCTTCCCCCTCCATGCGCTGGAGGGTGGCGGTGCCGAGGGTGCGGTGGTTATCCGTCCCCGCCCCCGTCGCCGTTGCCGCCCTCTCCGTTATCATCTGCAGGGGCGTCTTGGGGCTGTACGGCCCCGGCCACTCCGGGTTCTGCGGGGGAGTCCTCGCCCTCATATAGGCCGTCTGTTTTCTTTTGTCCAACGATCACACCTCCTAAATCAATGCCGTGGGTGTCTCTGGCGTACTTCAAAACCTCGCATATATCGTCAACCTGTTTTTGCCAATCGGAGCCGTTTTCGGCGGCGATCTGCTTAAAGGTCCGTTGCCCGGTACGCAAGGCGATTTGTGTTGCGGTCGCCTCTTTGCTGGGGTCAATCCAGGGCTTGGGCGGCTTGTCAAAACGGTGGTTAAAATAGTCCTCTTTGCGCTGCCAAAAGTCGGGAACGGTCAAGGCCCCGGAAAGAACGGCGGAAATGATGAACGTCTCATAAATTTCATCAAGAATATCCAGGAGCAGTTCGTCTTCCTCCGCATAGGTCATGCTGTCCTCAATGAGGCCCTGTCTTGCGCTGCTGTAATTGGTTTGGCTCATATCCCTGGACGTGGCCTCATAGCTGATACCCTGCCCCGCCCCGGTAAGCCGCTGCAGGAGCTTGACGAAACTGGAGGCGTCGCTTGCCTGTCCCTGGGGGTTGATGGCCTGTATTTCCTCTCCGGGGTTCATTTCCAGAATCATGCCGGGGGTGACGGTCTTCCCGGCGTAGGTCTGGACGGGGCCACTGTACTGATTTACCCGGCCAATGCCGCCGGTGGGGTAGTTCCTTTTTACGGCAATGCCAAAACAAGCCTCAATCCGCTGCTTGACCGAAACGGCGGTTATATATTCGTTCACGTCCCGGACACGGGTCACGGTTTGGCTCATATCGCTCATTTCCCGCAACTGGGAGGGGCGGCGTTTGCTGAAATAGAAAATCACATCGTCCGCCTTGAGAAAAACCGGGTCCGAAATGCTCATGCCGTCAAGGGTGTATTGCCGTATCCAATAGCCGACCGGGGCGTTGAATCGGTCGTACTCAATGCCGCCGACCACCCGGTTCCCCTGGTGTTTCGGGGCAATCTGCGAGGCGTCCAGTTCGTCCGTCTCGAAAAGCTGCAACTTGAACGGGAGGACGCCGCCCTTTGTGTACCGCTTCACGAAAAGGATGCCGCCGTCCACCTTCTTGCGCCGGACGGCCATGCGGAGCATCTGGTTTAGGCTTTGGGTGCCGGTAACGTCGCAATTTCTTTTTTTGGTCCAAACCTTCCAGAGCTTTTCAATCTCCTTGTTAAGCTCCTGATTTTCGGTTTCGGCCTGGAGAATCAGGCCCTTGCCGACAACGTTGCGGATAAAGGGGCTTATGACCGAGGCCATGACGTCGCTGTTGCGCTCAAGGTCCCTGGCTCTGGCCCGTACAACATCCCGGCTGTAACGGTCGGTTGTCTCTGCGCTCTGGTTGATGGCATACCAGTTAGCGTTTGCCCGTCCGTAACTCCCGGCGTCGTAGTGCCTCATTTCCTCAAGGGCTTGCCGCCATGCCTCCCGCTCCGCCCCGGCTTGCGGGTTAATCCAGCCGATCAGCCTGTCTAAAATGTTCATGGTCTACCGCCCTTCAAATACTGCAACAACAACGCCGCCCAGGAGGTTGCCGTTGTCCTCTGTCTGTAACTGTGCCGCCAAATCATCCCGCATTTGCCGCAAGAGGGCGAGGTCCGCCCTGGTAACGCTGCGGGTGCCGAGCTTGTAGCTCTGGCCTCCTAAAAGGACGGCGTGGATAGCGGTATCAACCTCAAGGAGCCGCTGCGCTATGGTCTGCCGTTCCGGCTGCTTTTGTTCCTCTGCCATGCCTATCCTCCTAACCAATTTTCATTTTGGGTTATCCAGTTTTCTTCCGGGGTAAAGGCCGGGTCCGGGTCCGGCTTCGCCTCTGTCCGGGCCTGGACCTCAACCTCTTGGAGGTGGAATGTCCTGGCCCCGATCATATCGGCGGCGCACATGGCGTAAACCTCACAATCGAGAAAATGGTTGTCCCCGTGGGTGGTCTTCAATACCCAGCTTTGTACGGTGCGGCCCCCGGCGGTCTTTACGTTGACCTTATGCTCCGCCGTGACCTGTTCGGCGTAGGTCCGATCACACCCGGCGTAGACCATCCAGCTCCCGGTCCCGTTCTCTTTCCTCATACGTCCGGCGATCATATCCTTGTATTTGCCGGTGTCAATGATGGCCAGGGGCATCCCGTAGGCTTTGCTATCGGTGCGGTTCACTTTGGAAAGCCTAAAATGGGTGTCCATCGGGTGGGAGCTGCCCTTGCTGGGCAAGGCCCATTCTGAATTGCTGGCGCAAAAATCATAAACGAGATCGGTGTTGTCGCCGCTGTCAATCAGGGCAAGGGCAACCACCAGGGGGTCCCCGGTTCCCTCCCGTATATACTGGAGGTTCATGATGCGCTCAACCTCCGCAAAAGAGCCGGCTTGTCCGTGGGCTATGTTCTGGCTTGTGAGGTAATTGCCCCAGGCCCGTATGGTCCAATAAACGCACGTCTCTTGTACGTCTACCCCGGCGGTCAAAACCTTTGCCCAGGCCGGGACGGTGTACTCCGCCAGGGCGGTCTGCCGCTCAAGGACAAGGTCTGCGCTTGTCTTGAGCTTGGTATCCTCCCACGGCTCCGCAAGCCAGGAGTTCGTGAAATTCTGGAAAGCGTCGGGGTCGTCCTTGCTGGTTAAAAATTCCTTTGCCATCTCCGAAAACCTCACAAAGGGGGAATAGAGGGTGTTTATCCAAAAGGCGACCTTGCGGGGGAATTGGGTCCGCTGTTCTACGGTCCGCCACTCCCCGTGCTGGAGCATCTCCGGCTTGTGCCGGTCGGTGATCACGGCCCCGCATTCCTGGCAAACGTAGGCGGCAAATTCCGCCCGGTCTGCGTAGCTCATACCTTCATCATCCGGGAATTTCACTTGTTTCCAGATAAGCTCTATATACTTGCCGCAATGGGGGCAAGGGACAAAGTAGTGCTTTACAATGTCCGCCCCCTCCAGGGCTTTCCAAATGTGGCCGGTCTTTAGGGTGGGGGTGCTGGTAATGTAAATCTTGCGGTTGTTGCGGAAAGTCTTGGTCCGCTCCCTGGCCAGCGATATGGGGTCCGATTCCTTTTTGGTTGCGCCGGGGTACTTGTCCACCTCATCAAGGAACAGGTTCCGTATGGCGAACGACGCAAGCTGGGAAGGACTGCCGGATCCGGTGACCGTTATGCTCATGCCCTCAAAGAATAGTTCAGAGGTGGAGGATTCGCTTGCCCTAAACCGCTGCCGCAACGGCGGCGAGGCGTAGATCATGGGGCGGATTCGCTTCTTTACTACTCTTTCCCCTAATTCGTCCGACGGGTATACCGCCAACGTGGGGGCCGGGTCCTGGGCTGCTATGTAGGCCAGCATATTGAGCATGGCCTCCGTGCCGCCGACCTGGGTGGGCTTCACGAAAACAATTTCCTCAACGTCTGAATCAAGGAAAGTGTTCATAATCTCGACAAGGTACGGGGTCTTGCTGTTCTTCCAGGGGCCGGGTATGGCGGAGCTTGTATCCAATACCCGGTATTTCTCCGCCCACTCGGATACGCTTATATCCTCCGGGGGGCGTAGGTATTCGAGAGCCTTTTTCTGGTATGGCGTCACAAGGTATTTTCTGATACGCCAATTTCTAGGCTTTGGCATTTTTGCCCTTCGGTTTTTCGGTCACGCCAGCGACCACGAAAGCCTCAAGCAAGCCTTGAATTTCGTGCTGAATCATCTTGTCGAGCCGCCTTGCGCTCAACGGGTCTATTTCAGAAAACCCAGTGATGGCGTCCAAAATCCGGGAGGGGAGGCTCATGGCAAATTTTTTGAAAGTCACGAAAAACTTTTGATAATCCAGCGTCACTTCCTCGACCGCTATGTACTTCCCGGCGGCGATGGCCGTCTTCAACTGGTGGAGTTCGCCCTGGCTCTCCTTTAGGGCGATCTCCGCCTGGAGCTTTTGCTCCCGCAGCTCCGTCTCCTTTTCGGAGCGGTTTTTACCGTATGCCTTATCGCTCAAATACTGGACGTAGCTCTGAATGGTGGGGACCAAATCATACCGCCGCCCTTCCACCGTGTCGGTGGTGGGGAGTACCCCCTCTTGTGTAAGCTGCTGAATCCGCCGGACGGTTACGCCGAAAAGCTGGGCTATAACCTCAACCCGGTACATTCCCATGTTTGTCCCTGCCATCTGTCTACCTCCGTTCGTAGGGTGCGGCCCCGCAGTCCTGGTTGAATGGGATAATCTCTGAAAAGAGCCGGATGTAGGCTCCTACTAAATCCCGGTCAACGGTGACCACCGTGTTTTCGCTCCGGGGGTTCGTGTTAATGTTTGCGCTGCTCTCAATCAGGCAATCAAACCTTTCCCCTTCAATGGCCATTACTTTGGAATGGTTTCGGAAAATGACCAGCCGTCCGCCGCACTCTGCAATAAATTCCCTGGTTGCGGCGTAGACGTCCGGGTAACTGCCCTTGAAAATCTCGCCCATGAAAAAGTCAACTCTGCCGACAAGGCCCTTTTCGTGCCACTTGCGTAGGTCGGTAACGTCCTCCCCGGCCATGCACCACGTTGAAATGGCGGCGTATTTTATGGGCTGCTGCCGCAAAACCATTTTGAAAAAGGAAAAACTGTCAACGTCTCCAAAAGAAAAGCAATGGTAGCAATCCCCTTCCCGGAAATGCCAGGAGGGCATGGCGTCTTCAAGGGCTTTTTCGGATGCCGCCTTGCGCCAGAGCTGTCTTGCTCCCATCCTGTGGGATACCTTGATGCCGCCTTGCTCCGGGGGCGGCGTCTTCTTTGCGGCCTCCGCCTCCGGGGAAATACCGAGGGCGGCTCCCAGGTCGAAACCCTCAAGGCTCAAGTTATCAAGTTCAGCCATTGGAAAGCACCGCCTTTTGCCCGGTGTAGGTTTCCCACCGCTTCACTATGACGTCAACGTTGCGGGGTTCAAACTCCATCATGTAGGCGGTCCGACCTAATTGCTCCGCCGCCATCAGCGTGGTACCGCTGCCGCCGAAAAAGTCACCAACGGCCCAGCCGGGTTTGCTGGAGTTGTTCATCAAGCGGCCCACCAGGGGTATTGGTTTCATGGTGGGGTGTAGCTTGCTCTTTTGCGGCTTTGGCTCATAGTGGACGGTGGTGAGGTCCTTGTACTGCCGGATGTAGTCCTCAATAAAGGCCAAAAGCTGCTTCTTGTTCATGGCCTTAAAATCGGTTTCATCCTCCAGGAGGATGGTGTCCTGCTTGTGGTCATTGATGAAATAATGGGCGGCTCCCTCTTTCCATCCGTACAAAATCGGCTCATGCCGCCATTGGTAGTCCTGCCGCCCCAGCACAAAGTGCTGTTTCTCCCAAATCAGGACTTGCGCCAGCTTTAGTCCGGCGTCGGTGTAGGCTTGCCGGAAAGGGAGGCCGTTGGTGTCCGCATGGAAAACGTAAATCCCGGCCCCCGGCCTCATGGCCTCGCTGATATTCCGAAACGTGGTAAGGAGGAAATCATAAAACCCGGTTTCGCTCATGCGGTCGTTTTGGATGGTGCTTTCCGGGCGGCATTCGTCCGTCCGAAACTTTTTTAGAAAGTCAACCTTTTCCCCGTAGTCAACGTTATAGGGCGGGTCCGTGATCACAAGGTCCAGGGCCTTACCGGCCAGGAGCCGCCTTACGTCCTCCGGGTCGGTGCTGTCCCCGCAGAGGAGGCGGTGGCGTCCGAGCCTCCATAGGTCGCCGGGGCGGGTTTCGGGGACCTCAATCTCCGCCGCCGCCTGTTCGGCGTCGTAGCCGTCCTCTGTGGCCTCCGGCGGGATGTCAAGCTCCTGGATTAGGTCCTCCAGGTCCGTCCGCTGAAAGCCGGTAACGCTAAAGTCGTAGCCCTCCAGGTCAAGCTCAACCAACAAATCCTTTAGGATGGCGTTGTCCCACTTGCCTGTAATCTTGTTTAGGGCTATGTTAAGGGCCTTTTCTTTGGCCTTATCGGGTATGTCGAGGACGATAACCTCCGCCTCTGTATACCCTAAATCCATCATGACGGTGCATCTCTGGTGGCCCTTGATAATGGTCCCGTCGCTGTTTATCACAATGGGGTCCGCATAGCCAAACTCCGTTAAACTGTTGCGAATTTGTATATATTCCGGGTCGTTTGGGGTCAATTTTTTCCTCGGATTGTACTCCGCAGGGTGCAAGTCGGCGAGGTTTTTACGCTCAAATTTCACGGTCCGGCCCCCTTTGCGTAACGAAACGCCTAAAAATTTTTCATTTTCAACCGAAAAAACATCGCGCCTTCCTTCGCCCCGCATGGGGAGGCCGGGTAGGAAGTACCTTTTGCCTTTGGCGGTGCCTTGCCCTCGCAGAGCGCATTTCGTCATGCGCTCCGCAAGGGAAGGGAAGGAGGGCAACTATGGCTTGTGAGCTTCTCTGTTGCTCACGCTTAAACGATAGCACAAGTGAATGTACTCTTGTGTACTCGATTTACTAGGGCTTGCAATTTCCCTATTGACAAGCCCCTATATATAGCCCCTCTGTACGGCCCACACAAGCCCGACAAGGGCCTTTATTTTATGGGGTATAAATACCTTGCCTGTGTCCTTTAGTGGGGCCTTTTTTCCAAAAGAAAAAAGAGCTATGCCTATGCTGTGCGCCGTATAGAATAGCCCCCTAAAATGGCCCCCTACACAAGGGCCTATATACGGGGCCACAAGGGGGCCTTGTATATGGGGGCCTTTCCCCTGGTAGCCCAAAATAACCGCCCCCAAAAGCGGGGCCTTAAAAACCGGCTCCGCCTGGAGGCGCATCTGCAGGGGCCTAAAAATGCGGGGGCCTTATAGGCCCTGCCCCATAGGGGGCAAAATCCCCCTTTTGAAAAAGCGGTGTAAAAATGGGCGTAGAAAAACCGGGAGCCAATCCCGCCGATCAGCCCCCGGCTTTTTCCTCAAGCCCTAATGTACGCCGGACCTTACTCATTCTCAAAAGTGCGTCAAGGCCCCGGTTGTAATACTTGGCGCATGGCGTCCGGGTCAAATAGACCGTGTCGCAAATGTCCGCCCAATTCTTGCAGTCTATGTGCCGCAGCTCTAAAATAATCCGCTCCGTGGATTCGGCGGGTAAAAGCTCCAAAAGCTCTATGATCTCCAGGACGCTCTTTTCCGCCGCCTCCGTCTGCTGCTGAATTTTGGCTTCTATTTCCGGGACCGAGAGGGGGGGCATAAAGCCCCCCTTGCCTGGAAGGTCTTTCCGCAATAGGGAAAGCCGCCCCTGCAAAATCTCCCGCTTGTCCTTCGCTCTGTAATAACGGGCGAGGTATTTTCGTAAAATGCGCCGCTCACTGGCCTGTGTCGTGTTCCCTGCTTTCGCCATCCCCCGCCTCCGTTTCCGACGGTTCCCTGGGTGCTAAAATATAAACCTTGCCGCCGATGTACTTCATTTTCTGGACGACCTTGTCCTTTTCGTCCCAGTCCCTGATTTTGTGGCCCCGGTCCCGCAAAATCCCGATCATGGTGTCAATGGTGGCCACCAGGGCCATCGTGGGGAGCTGGGTCAATCCGGCCTGTGCCGCTCTGGCGTCCACCTGTTTCTTGAAAGAGGGCGGCTTGCCGGTTGGCCTCCTTTTCGGCTTCTTACTCTTGGCCATTGTCCTGCCCTCCCTTTTTCCTCCGGGCGTCCTCCATCTGTTCATGCCAAAAAGCGGCGACAAAGGCGTTCATGGCGGCGGTGGCCTCTCTGTTGGTGGCCCCGGCCCCGATCATGGCCTCATAGTAAACGTGGGTCATTTCGGCAAAACCGCCGAGGGCGGCGACCAGCTCGTTTACCTGTTCCTGTTGCTTCTTTTTCTGGTCCATCGTGCTGTCCCTCCAATCAAAAAATCATGTAGTTTAACGGTTCGTCAAGCATAGCCCACCGAAAAGCGGGATCGTCTGGCCTTAAAAGGTGTTCGTCCTCCAACTGAAAACGCCGCTCAAAATCGTGGACCGTGTGTCCGTCTGAATTAAAGGTCCTGTGGCTGTCGCTGTCCCATTTCAACATCAAGGCCCAATATTCCGGGTATGTCTTCCTCAAAAGGCGGAGCTGCTGGACGCTCTGGTTATGACAAAACCAACACCCACCCCTTGTGGCCGTGGTGTAAATCGGGGAGAGTAGGCCGTTCTTTTCGCACCATTCGTGGCACTTCTTTTCGGTCCACCCTGCTTCTACTAAAGGACTTTTCTTTTTCTCCGAAAGGTTGTGAAAGCGTCCGGGTTCGTCTATGGCAATGCCTATATAGCAAACACCGCCTTTTTGTGCCTTGTCTAAAGTGCTTACTTTCAACATGGAATTGCACCATGCTCCCCGGATAATGGGCCACCCGTAAATCCAGCCGGTGCGTTGTCCTTTTCCGTATTTCGTGTAAAACTGCTGTTCATAGGTCTTTTTAGCCCGAATGTGTTCAACCTGGATTCCCCAGCGGCTCTTAATGATGACGTCCGCCCTGCCCTTAAACTCTACCATTGGCGGCGGGTCTGCCGGGATGGTGTCGGTGGCCCAAACCTCCGCATGAATAATCCTATCAAGCGTCCATCCCAGTTCCTCAATGGCCCCCAAACAAGCTAAAGAATCTTTCCCGTATGACAATGATAGAATATGGTCCATTGTTTTTGCCCCCTATGTGTGTACTCCATCAATTATCCGCTGACAATCCGCCGGGTAGGAAACAACGGCGGCGGTTCCCCCGGCGGCGTTGATTTTCTGAATGGTCAATTCCTGGAGCTTGGAAAGCCGACCGCCCTCCGGCCTCTTTACCTCAAACCCGTAAAAATGGCCGTCAATGATGGCGCAAATATCTGGGATGCCGCCCTGGCTGTACGGCCCCGCCGCCGCTTTCCAAATGAAAGCCGCCGGGTATGTATCCCGTAGCCAACGGAGGATTTTGGTCTGGTAATAGCTTTCCTTGTGGGCCGTGGCCGGGGCGGTCACTTGTCCGCCTCCGGCTGGGCCTTGCTCCAATTATTGATAAAGCGGCGGCGATTGCTGTTCATATCCCAATCACAAGGGGGCGTTTCGTTCATAAAGGGGCATTCCCCTTTGTGGTCGCTGTACCGGCACTTTTTGCAATCCTTCACTTTGGCGCAATAGCCCCGGAGCGTGTCGACTGCTTCGTCGATTTTGTCCTTAAATTCAATCATGGCCTAAAATCCTTTCCGGCGGTTTCCCGCCCATGTTTCTTTCGGTGTCTTTTCATCCGCCTATGTTCCCGGTAGTAGCCCCGCATGGCCTTTCGTGTCCATCGCCTTGCCCTCCAACGTTGGAAATGTGGCAGGGCAATCTCTGAAATGAAAATCCAAATTTCACAGCCGATAATCCCTGCCGCAATCCCCAAAAGAAAATAGTCCGGGTAGGTCATGGCCGGTTATGCTCCTGCCTGGAGGGGCGGGGCGTCCTGCCACTCTGCCGCCGGGGGCGGGGCGTCCTCCTGGGCCGGGGGCGTCGCCTCCTGGGCGGCTCCTGCCGGGGCCGGGTCCGCCGGGAGGAAAAGCTGCTTGTTTTCCTTCTCCCCCTCCATGAGCCGGGAGGCCATCATATCAGCCGTGTAAAGGGCAAGGGCGAGGGGGTACTTCTCAAAGCTGGCCCCGGCGGCGGTGTCGTTCTCATAGTTGCCGTTAAATCCCATGTGCCACCAGATGGCGTACATCTCCGCCGTGGTCAGCTCAATGTACTGCTTTACGATCATGGCGGACTTTGGGCCGTGGCCCAGGGGCATCTTATCATCAATGGTATAATAGGGCTGCTTCTCCCACTTGCCGGTTCTCTCATTCTTCACGTTCCGGGTGCTGGTGGTGTAGAAATGGGTTTTACAAATATCGTGGAGCAGGGCGGCAAGGGTCACGCTCTCTGTTGGAATTTCCGCCGCCGCTCTCCCGGCGACAACGTACTCCCAGGGGCCGTCGCCGTTCCTGTAAAGCAAGCCCCGCAGGGCGTCCAGAACGTTAAGGCTGTGCTGCAGGAGTCCGCCCTCGCAGGAAAGGTGAAATTTCGTGCTTGCCGGGGCGGTATAGAAATCACTCCCCCGGATGTAGCCCATGAGCTTGTCAATGCCGGGGCGGTTTACCTTGCCCAGCTCCGCCTCAAAGCGGGTAATCAATGCTTGTCTGTCCATTGTTGTCCTCCTTCAATTTTTCGCCTTTTGGGCTGTAATCGTGGAAATCAGGCACCGACTTGAAAATAAGGCGGTTGTTGCACCACCGCTGCAGGTGCCTTATTTCCTGTGGTGCGTTTGGCCGGTCGAAAACCATTACATAGGGGTCAAAGCCCAAACCACGCAAGGTATAAATCCTGTAAAGGTTTTCGTCCATCGTGGTGCCGTGGTTCGTCAAGACGTAAACCGTCCCCCAGGCCCCGTGGACCTTCCTGCTTGCCCGGTCCCGGTAAAGCTGCAGCCCCTTCAAAACTGCCTTGCTTTCCCTCATGTAGTCCCAGGCAAAATGGATATCTTTTAGGCGTATGGCGTTTATGGCCTCAATGTTTGCCGGTGTCAAAAACCGGGCGTCAAGGCCCTGGTTGAAATTAACCTGTGAGCCGCTCTCTTTAAGCTGCTGCAAAAGGTTCATGTGGTCCGGGCAAGCCAGGAGGTTTGGGTCCAATAGTTCAATACGCTTTTGGCCGCTCCACCATTCTGAAAGGTCCGCAACCTTCACCGACCGCCGCCCCTCTTTCCTGGCAACAATACAAAAATCGCAAGCCCTGGGGCATCCCCTGGTTAAAAAGCCGTAGGCCGTTTCTTTGGTCAGTTCCGGGTAGATGGAATAGTCCGGGTAAATATGTTCTATTTCATCCGGGAGCCGGTTGTCCAGGCCGTAGCCGGTGCCGCCCTTTATAATCCGCTTGGCGTTCAACGGCTCCGGGATGTCCGGGGTATAGGTGCTGTCGAAAACCTTGCTCATATAAACGAGGTCATACTCTCCGCCGAGGCCCCACCACCACTCTACCCGGTCCCCCTGGGCCTTGTGCCACGCTGATATTTTCATGAGGGCAAGGTTCGGGAAATTGTGGCCGTCTACGTCAATCAGGCCGACGATCATTGTGCTGTGTCCTCCTTAATGTGCGGGGGAAACCGGGTATCATGCCCGGTATAGTCCCGGTTAATCCAACAGCCGCCGGTGGTGGGGAATTTCTCTTTATTCGGCCACCAATATTTCCGGGTTATATCGTTGTAAATCCATCGCCGGTCCGGGGGGCCTATCCACCTGTTGTGCCGTTGCCAGTAGCGGTCGAAAGCCTCAACCTCAAGGCGGTTGTAAATCTCCCACACAAGCTGCTCATACTCTTTTAGGTCCAACCGCTCCAACAAAGCGGCCCGGTACCGCTCCACCCTGCCGCCGGGTTTTTCTTCCTCTGCCCGTATGGCGGCGATCTTCCTGTCCAGCCACTCATTCCCGGCGGCGTCCTTTGGGTGCCGGGGGAAATGGCCGACCAAAAGGCTGATATATGCCGCCGCATACCAATCCGCCCCGGCCTGTACCTCCGCCACCAGGGCGTTGTAGGCGTCCGCATACCGTGTCCGTAGCTGCTCAAGCGGCACCTTCTCCCGGTTCTTCTGCAACCGCTCAAAATCTGCATGGAATTTTCGGAGCCGCTCTCCGTCCGTCATTTTGCAAGCCTCCTTTGTGGGTGGTTTTGGGGCGCTCTAACACCTTCCCGGAAAATTAGGTGGTAGGTGGAAAATCCCCGCCGCTCAAGTAGTTTCGGGCGTTTCTAACGCCTAACACCTAACTTTGAAATATAGCTATTGTTTTATGGATTTTTACAATTTTGCAGTCAACGTGTGTAAAATGCAAAATGCAATATATAAGCGTAATTAGGTGTTATAAGCGTAATTAGGTGTTAGAAAGGCCCTAAAGCCTTGCCATTCAACGAGTTTCGGCCTAACACCTAACCTAACACCTGCCCTATCACCTAAATTTAGGTGGTAGTGAATTAAAAGGGGAGTTCTTCGCTGCCGTCCTCAATGGGGGTAAATCCGCCTATGGTTCCTTGTGCTTGGAGTTCTTCCTCTGTCGGTTCGCTTTCGTCAATGGCTGCATCGTTGGCGGCGTCTTCATCCTTTACGGCAAGTTTCCCAATGTAAAATTCAACAAAGCGGCTGTTTCTGGCTTCAAACCATTTTTGGATGGAATATACCTTTTTCCCTGATCGCTTGTCCGTTTCCGTGGCAATCAATCCTTGCTCTGCCATGTATTTCATCGTTTTTCGGGGGGAATACCCGGCCTTGCTCAATGCCTGATTCAACATGGAAGGGAAAATATAGACGGTGTTGCCGCTGTCGCTGGAAAAGCCGAGGCACGTTCCTATGGCCTTTGTCCCAAAATAAGCCTTGTTGGAAAGTACCCAGTCAACAATGAATTGGACGGCGTTCTCGTTTACGTCGGTAGCGTTGCCCTCTACTTGGTCGACCAGAATGTTCCCAGCCATCCGTTTGGCCCTGGCCCACGCTGCTTCTTTGGTGGCTCCGAAAAACCAGTGATCTATCAGGGCGTCCGCAAGGGCTACAACGGAAATTCCGGCAATGTGGGAGCCGTTTTTGCCCTCGCTTATATCCCGGACGTATCGGTGCATTTCTTCGTAGGCGTCTACGATCTGCCGCTCGTCTGTCCCGATCAGCCGTTCAATAAAGGCCGGTCCCGCCCAGCCGCAATCCTCCGCCGCCTGTTGGTGCATGAGGCTGGCCGCTGTTTCATCGTCAAATGGTCCGCCGTAAATCTCAAGGACACGGGTGGAGACGCCGGTCATGGTTGTGTCGGTGGAGAGCGGTTCCTCCCCGGTGGCCAGGGCAACGGTCCGCCACTGGTATGTGGTCTGTAAGCCGCCGTTTTTGGCCGCTCTGATTTTGCCCTTGCCGCCGGAAACCATATAAACAAGCTGCTGAATAAGCCCTTGCTTGTCCCCGGCCTGTTGCCGTTCGTCGATGCCCAGGGGGAGGTCGCAATAAAAGGCGGCGGTCCGCTCAAGACCGGCTATGGTGGTATTAAAGCTAATCATGAGCCGTTCCGGGTCCCCCCAGGCGGATAGGGCCGCTTTCATGGTGGCGGTTTTACCGCCCTTACTGCCGCCCCAGTTGTATACAAAGAAAATACGCTGTTTCACAATCCGCAGGAGGGGGGCGGCGAAACTTGCTGCAAGGATAAACCTGAATTTGTCCCGGTCCCGGTGGGGCTTCATGGTTTCGAGCCAGCCCTCAAGGGTGCCGCTCTGGCAATACGCCGCCGCCATGCTCCGCTGGGAGGGGTCAATATCAAGGACAAGGTTCTCCGCCCTTCCGGGTAAAAACCGCTTGCCCGGTTGCCATCCAAAAGTGGAGGTAGCGTCCGCCTTTGGAATGAGGTCTATGTTCTCCGCCTCCAACGCTCCCAGGAATTTCACAACCTGACGGGCGTTTTCGCTGGTAACGGTGCAGCCCAGCCGGGAAAGGTCCAAAATGCCCCGGCTTGAAAAAACGGCGTCACGGGGATAAATGGCCGTTGTCCACTGGCCGTCCCGCTTAAATGCAACCTCCATCTTTTCCTCTCCCGTCTCTATGCTCTTGAGCCGTTGGGTCAAAATGATAGGGGTCCGGCAGACGCAGGTCGGGGTCATGGTTTTGGGGTCAATGGAAGAAATACCGCTTTCTGAATAAATCCAGGCTTCCGGCTGTCTCAAGATGGCCGGTGCGCCGGGTATCACTTCCGGCAAAAGCTCTTTTTCAAGGTCGATCAGCTCCGCCGCCGCCAGGGCGTCCCGGATCATGTTCCCGCCGTCCTCCTGCCCGTGGGCGAGGTAGACGTCGGAGGGGTCTTTGGCGTCAAGGTGGGCGCAATCCCAGCGGTAGACCGTCCCGGTAAATCCCCCGTCCCGGAGGCACTTGTAAATTTTGGCCGTGAACGTTTCGCCGCCCTGGTCCGGCTCCTTATGGACGTATAGCTTCAAGCCCTGCAATAGCTCAACCTGTTCCCGCTTGAAAAGGTCCGCCCCGGCAACTCCCAGGGCCGGGAGGCCCATGTACCATAGGGACTGGGTATCGCTTTCCCCCTCTACCAAAATAGCCCACCCTGCTGCCCGGATGCTCTCAAGCCTCCATTCCCCGTAAAGGTGAATTTTCCCGGCGGAGCCTGTCCGCCACCTAAAATTTTTCGGGGCGTAGCGTTTACGGTAGGTGATCTCTTGGCCGTTGGTGTCGGCGTAGGAAATCCGCAGGAATGTGGTACCGTCCCGGTCCCGGCCTGTGTCCGTCCGGCAAACGTCCCGGAGGAAATCCGCCGGGAGCTTCTTGTCCTGGCTGTACTGCTCCAAACTGTACGGGATAAATTCGCCGTTTTTCTTTTTGGGCTTCTGTTTTGGTTCCTCACGGCTGACGCCGTATTTCTCCAGAATTTCCTTGTAAGCGGTCCCACTGTCTACGCCGTGGAGCTTGGCCCAAAAGGTGATAAAGTTCCCGCTTTCCCCCTCCGTGAAACAATTCCATTTCCCGGTCTTTAGGTCAACAGAAAAGCTGGGGTTGCTCTCATGATGGAAGGGGCAAAGGCCCAGGAGGCTGTCCCCGGAAATCCTTAATTTTTCCCTGCTGATGGCGGCGGTGTACTCCGCCTTGTAGTCAACGATTCTGTCGAGGTCCACGTTGTCCCTTGCCGCCATAAATTCACCACCGCCATTTCGTTAGTTTTTTCATAGTGTCTGGCGCCTGTGGGGCATGGGGCGGGTACCGCATGGGGGCGGTACCCGCCTTGTCTCAAGCTCAAGCAAAGGGGAGGGGTTCCCCGCCGCCGGTGGGCGGGGCTTCATTGTCGCCGTGGGGCGGAGCGTCCTGGAAAGCTCCGCCGCCGTTCATGGCCTCCCACTCCGCATCGTCCGGGTTCACGTCCACAGCCTTGCCCCGCTCCGGGGCGGCGGTGTAATCGTCCATCGTGAGGGCCATGCCCTGGTATTGGGCCTTGATCTGGCGGCGCAGCTCACTCACAACGGCGGCGGCGGCGGGGGGCAGGACGCCGGTCTTCTTCACGACCACCTTGCTGTACGGGGTCCCCCCGGCGTTTTGGGCTTTCTCAAGGGAAAGGGTGACCACCTTGTTGGCGTAGGGGGCAATTTTGGCAAGCTGGTTATTTACGTCCTTGATGGAGGTGGGCGGTACCGTCAAAAGGTAGAGGTTCGGGTCCCCGTCCATCAAAATGTAGAGGCGGCGCATATTCTTGCAAGCCTTTCCCCGTGCCTGATTCCCGGCTTGGTCCCTGGCGGTGCCGTACTGGTTCCAGGGGCAAGTCTCGCAAGTGATAACCTCCCCGGCCCGGTCCCCGATCTGAACGATGCCGGTCTTGCCGTCCATGCTGGCGCAAGTGGGGAGCTTGTCCTCCGGGTTTTTGGCAGCTCCGTAGGAGCTGGGCCAGTAGCCGCTCAAACGGTGGGTGAAAACAACGACGCCGGTGATCGTCTTCATGGGGTCCGTGTCGTCGTCGTCCTCCCCATGGACCTCATAGGCCGTGCCGCCGCTGGCGGGGATTTTGATTTTCCGGCAAACGATGCCGCTCTCCTGGTCCAGGTCCTCCATCTGGTCCTGCAGTTCCTCCCGTTCCTCCGGGGTCATGCCGTCGTAACGGCTCACGATCTGGAAGTCGTTCATAACCGCCAGGGCGGTGTTCTTTTTCTGCTGTGCCATATTTTATTCCTCCGTTTCATTGTCGCCGGGTTCGGCGTCCGGGTCTGTGTCGGGGTCAAGGTCCGGGTCCTCCGGGGCGAGGTCCTCCGCCTCCTGGAAACCGTCGCCGTCTGCCAGGGCCTCCATCGGCGTCTTGCCGGGGCTGGCGTTCATCTCCGCCGTGTAAAGGTCGTCGAGGGTCCGCTTCATTTCGGCGGCGGCTCTGATAAGGACGCCGGTCGCATCCGTGATGCTGTTCACGATGGAGCTTGTGGCGTCAATGGCGTTATAGTTCGGGTCCGCAAGGGTGCCGAGCAGGGTGGAAACGCCGCCCTTGATGGTGTTCACGGACTTCAAAATCCGGCTGTGCTGTTCGGCGGCGATGCCATACGCCTCATGCCGGTTACGGACCGGCCCGGTGTAGCTACCGCCCCGCTGGTTGGCGATCTCATAGTGCCGCTCAAGCAAGGCGAGGGCCGTGGTGATGGCGTCCCCGGCTACGGCCTCAATGGCCAGCTCAAGGTCCGGGCGGGTGTCGAGGACCATTTGCTCATAGTCTTCTCTGTTCTTCATTTCTTTTTCTTCGTCTCCTTCCTGCTGTAAATGTCGTTATAGTCAAAGGGCTTAATGATGGTGAGGAGGCCGTCGGTCAGTTCCCCGTGTTCCTCAACAAAAGCGGCCATAGCCCCCTGCAGGGTCCGGGCGTTCACGGTTTCCTTGATAAGGTGGCCGAAACCTTCCTCCCGGAGGGTGTCCAGGTAGTCGATGCCCTCCGCCTCCAGGGTATCGTCCGCAATCTTGTTATAGGCGGTTTTGGCCTGGAGGCCGTAGATGTAGCCGCCGCAGGAAATGCGGGGGGTGTCCTCGTCGATCATCTGCTGGGCGATCTCCTGCTTTTTGGCCTCAATTTCGGCCTTGTTCTTTTTGGCCTCCGCCTCCAGGCGGTCCTTTTCATCAAGGAGGCCCCGGAGGTCCTTGACCATTTCGGTCAACGTCTTTGCCATTAAAATCCCCTTCCTTTCTTCTCGCTCCCCGCATTTTCGGCGGTAGGCTCATACTTAATTTCGATGGCGCAAATGTTACCTCTATCGTCCGTGTGGACCTTGAGGTCTACCATGTCCATCTTGTCCAAAATGTTGACAAGAGGCTGTGTCCGCATCTCTTTTAGCGTCATGGCCTATACCTCCTTCCCCGATAACCGGCGGCACATCTCTCTGCCGCCGATCTGGTAGTGCGCTATGCATCGCTCCCCGGCGCAAGGGGCGAAACGCTCGTTGATCGTGGTCTTGCCGGTCTTGCCGCTGTAATCCCGCTCAATAATTTTCTTGAACGGGCAGAGGCGGCTCTGCTGGTTGTTCTTGCTCATTCCTCGCAGCTCCCTTCCCCGTCGGCGGCGTCCCCCTGGGCGTTGCACCGGCTCTGTGCGGCCAGGACCTTGTTCTGGAGGTCGTAGTTCTCCGCCTTGAGCCGCTCCGCCTCCGCTTTCGCCTCCTTCAGCTCCGCCTCCAACTTGACGACCTTCTCCCGGCTGGCCTGGACCGTCTGGTCGGCGGTGGCCTTGCTGGCCACCAGCTCCCGGTACTCCCGGAGGGTGACCGTGACCGTCAGCTCCTGACCGGCGAGGAAATTGTCTTTTCCCCAGTCGTAGCTCTCCAGTTTCTTGTCCTGGACGGCGTCGTTCTCAAAATGAGAAATAGAAATGTTTTCCATGCGCTGTCTTCCTTTCTGGCCTTTAGAAAAAGGCCCTCCAATTATCAACCACCGTTTTTGCCAAATCCTCCTTTTTGGCCAGGGCCTGGAGGATGGTTTCGTCGATGGTGTTCTCCGCTACAAGGTGGATATAAGTACAACGGTTTTTCTGCCCTATACGGTGTATCCGGCTCAAGCTCTGGCTGTAAGTGGCAAAGTTGAAATTCACGCTATAATAAACGCAAGTATCCGCCGCCGTGAGGGTTATGCCGGTCCCCGCCGTGTCAATCTGGCCTATAAAGGCCGTGGTCGCCGGGTCCGTCTGGAAACGCTGGACAATGGCTCCCCGTTCTTCCTTCTTTATGTCCCCGTAAATGGCGACCGCTTGCATCCCGGCTTTGCTCAAAACCTTCTTGCAAAGGGCCTCTATTTCGTGAATCTCTGGGAGGAAACGGGCGAAAATGACCAGCTTTTTCCGGCCCTCCACAACGTAGTCAAGGAGAATGTCCTCCAGGGTGTCCAACTTTCCCCGGCTTACAAGTTTGGGCCGGTCGGCGGCGTCCTCTACCAAAAAACCGCCGGTAAACTGCTGGAGTCGGAGCAGCTTGGTCAAGACCGTGGTGGCCGTGATCGTGCCGCTGCCCTCAAGCTCTGCATATCCGTCCCGCCGGAGCTTGTCGTATATGCTCCGCTCCTTCTTGTTCATGGGGACCACCCGGTTCTCAAAGGTCTGTTCCGGGAGGTCCAGGGCTTCGTCCTTTGTTACCCGGTAGGCGATGCTATGCTCCTTCTTAATCAGGGTGTCCAGGTCCTTGTAACGGACGATCTGCTTGCTGTTGAAACCGCCCATCTCGCAATACCGGCCCCGGAAAGCATAGAAGTTATCGCCGAAAATGGAAGGGTCCAAAAATCGGTATTGGCTGAAAATGTCCACCGCCTGATTCTGGACCGGGGTGCCGCTCAAGATCAGCTTGTACCTTGCCCGGTCCCCTAATTGGTGCATGGCCTTACTTTGGGCGGCGTCGTGGGTCTTGATTCTCTGGCTTTCGTCGCAAATAATCAAATCTGCATCGTAGGCCAGGAGGGCCTCAAAAATTTCATCCCGCCATGTACTTTCGTAGTTGATAACGGCCACCTTTAAGTGCTGGTAGGGGAAACGTACAAGGTCATTAAGTTCCTTGAGCCGTTTGGCCTTGTCCCCCAGGAGGGTGCGTATGGTATAGGGGAAAGCGGCGTACTCTGCAAACTCTTTCGGCCAAACCGCAACCACCGAGGTGGGGGCTACAATCAAAATCCGCTTGACGTGGCCCATCTGGTACCCGGCTCCTACTGTTGCGATGGCCGTCAAGGTCTTTCCGCAGCCCATCTCAAAAAGGAAACCGAAACCCTTACCCGCTCCTGGGGTGATCTTCGCAGGGGTCATGTGGTGCCGCCCCCTTCCTCTTTGGGTCGATGCAGATAGGCCACCCATTTTGTTCCGTAGTCTCTAAAATCCCACCAGGTATATCCAATTCCGGGGAGTTGTGCGTTGCCGTGCATTCCTACAATCGCCCATTCTGGGTACATTTCTTTTAATAGCGGAACAACCCACACTGGGGTCCCATCCGGGTCCCCTGAAAGCTGTTGCAATTCCTCTTTCGTCAATGGGTGCGGATTTTCCTGCTCCGCCTGTTCCTGTAAGGCCGCAAGCCCCGCAACATAGGCGGCGGTGATCGCCTCCGGGGTAAAGCTCTCACTTTGGAGGCGGCTGTTCTCAAAAACATGGATGCACTCCGCTGTTGTCATGGCCTCCGCCTCCAATCCAGCCGCTTGCCGCAATTCCAACAGTAGGCGTTGCCGGGGCGGCTCTGGTTGTGGCACTCCGGGCAAAGGCAAGCGGCCCTTGCCCCGCTGCCCAGCCGCATAACGGGGGCCGGTTCCTCATACTTTTGGTGGAGGCCCTGGTACTGCTTGGCCAGGGCGTTGTAATCGTGAATCAGGTCCCGGACCTGTTCGTGATCGTTTACCCCTTCGTCCTGCAGGGCGGACAAAATGTCTGTTGCGGCCTCGCAAGCTGTCACCCGGCTTTCCGTAATATCCGGGTCGTCCCTTGGTTTCTGGAGAAAGAGGGCCACGTCCTTCAAATCGGCCAGCCGCTCAAGAATGGCGTCAATGCTCATTCCTTTGGATGAGGCCTCCGCCGGGGCCTTGCGTTTACCCTGCTTTTTCACGTTTGCCGACCTCCAAATCCGCCGGGGAGGCGAGTACGTTGTTGATCTCGCAAAACTGGGCGAGGGTCATGCGCTGCTTGCCAGTCCGTTGTGCGTAGGCCCACTCAATCTGCGCCCCCTGGCTATGGGTCCAGCCCTTCAAGGCCACCACCGTGTCCGCCGCCTCCAAAACGGAAAGGGAAATCCTCATATAGTCGTTTTCCTTGAGGCCCAGGGGGAGAAAAGTAGAATCGACCGGGGTGTACCCGGCTTTCTCTACAAGCTGACGGGCAAAGGAAAATTCCCGCTGGTAGCCGTCGAGGTTGCTGCTGATAGGTCCGGCGAGGTAAACCACGCCTTTTGTTTGGGTCATGCTTTCACGCTCCTTAAAAAATAGTTTGCTGCTCCAATGGGTCAAAGTTCATCCACAATACTTCCCGCCGCCTTGTGGCTGTTTGGGCCAGGGATGTTGCTTCGTCCCTTCTCCATCCCTGCAGGGCGTCATTATATAGGCTGTTATCGTAGCCGGATAAAATGACCGGCCCTTTGTGCGCCCTCAAGACCTCCAACAACTCCCCGTGATCGGCGTCGGTCATTTCATGGCGGTATTGCGGCCGCTTTCCTTGCCTGGAAGAAATGATATAAGGCGGGTCTGCGTAGATCAACACGTTCGGGTGGTTGAATCTGGCAATCACGTCAACGGCTGGGAGGTTCTCAATTTGGACGCCTCTTAGCCGCTCCGCCGCCTCAAAAATTTTGCCGGGGGTATTGCACCAGCCTCTTGCTGCATACGCTTTTTCCCGGCCTTGTACGTCGTTTTTCCAGCCGACCTTTTCGCCGGTCGTTCTAAACCCGTGGCCCATCATCATGCGGATGTAAAAGTCAACTGCCCTTTGGAAACTGTCTGTCTCCGTGTGTTGCGCCTCCCAGGCGGCGTTGTAGACGTCTCTTGCGTATGGTGTCCAATAAATAGCGTTGGCCAGCCGCTCCGGGTCCTGTCTTATCCAACGAAACAGGTTGATAACATCCCCATCTAAATCGTTGATGGTTTCTATTGGGCTTCGGTTTTTACCGAACAGGACGGCCCCGCTGCCAAAAAACGGCTCAAGGTAGCTGTGGTGTTCCGGGAAATGCCCTATAATCCAATCCGCAAGCGACCATTTTGCCCCAGGGTACTTAAAAATCGAGGTCATTAGGTAGCCCCGCCAATTTTAGGCGGTACCCACCCGAAAGTGATAAGGGCCATATTTGCGCCCCTGGTTTGGTGTGCGTAAAGGGGCATTTTCACGGGAAACTTGAAAAGGGGGGCCGGGTGTTCCTCTACCCGCTGCCGGTCCACGGCGTCCTGTACCGCTCTAAGCTCCGACCGCCGCCGGTCAATGTCCGGGGGGAGCCGGACCAAACCGGCGAGGCGGTCCAACAGCTCAAGGTCTGCCGTTCCCTGCAATTCCTGGAGCTTCTTTACCCATCGCATCTTGTTCCAGCTCTTGATAACGGTAAATTGTACGTTGTCGGCATCCTTGATGCGCAGGGTGTTGCCCTGCAAGGCCATTTTCACGGCTTGACTTCCTCCTTTCATGTGGTCTATAATGGGGGTGTCTCAATTCGGCGGTTTACTCCGCCCCGCCGCTCTCGGTGCTGGTAACGCCGGGGGCGGCTTTCATTTCTTCCAAATAGTTTTGGTATGTGGAAAAAACGCTTTCGCTGTAGCTGTTGCTTGTGATCCCGTCTGCAAGTGCTTTTCTGGCCCCAGATGGTCCCATGTTATATGCGAGGCACAATTCGTGGCTCTCCGGCTCAAACCCGTAACGGCTTACAAGCTCCCGGAGGTAGTCAAGGGCTACGGCGGCGCACTGGGCCGTGTCCGTCAAGTCGGTAACGCCGAGGGCCTCCATCCTGCCGGTGTGCCAGCGGGTGTTGATCTGGAAGACGCCGAGGCTGTCCCCGCCGTCCCCCTGGGTATCAGGGTTAAACCGGCTTTCGTGCTGCCCTATTGCCATCAGGAAACAAAACAGGCCGGGGTCATACTCGCAAGCCTCAAAAATGGCCCACTGTGTTTCGGCCTCAAGGGGAATGTCAAGGGGCTTGATTCGGTGCAGGGTGCCGTCGTCGCTCCATAGCTCCGAGGATGAATCCGCCGGGGCGTCGGTCCCGTCCGGCTCTGCTGGCCGGGTAATTGCCGGAGTGTGCGTGTCTGCCAGGGCCGGGGCCTCCGCCGCCGGTGGCTCCATCGTGGCGATCACTACGGCGCAAAGAATCAGGGCGGCGGCGGCAATGGCCAGCAGAATGTCTCTGTAATCTGTTTGCATGGCTAGTCGGCTTTCCAGTCTTCGTAGCTCAGGGGCGATTTACCTGTGTCGGCGTTCCCCTCCAGCCAATCCTTGACATATGCCCGGTACTCCCGGTAAAGGGCCGTTTCATCGGCGGCGGCGTCTTCCTCTCCTTCATCCTCAATAGAGACCAAGAGGTCAGAGGTGAAGTACAAAGCGGGGCGGATGCCATAGGTGCGGGCGGCATCGCTGCTGCCGTAGTCGCCATTGGAACCGACGAACCACACGTAGTTGGTGTAGTCGGTGTACGGGGAGCGGAGCCACCCGGGGTTCGGTGTCCTCCAGGGCGTGGCAAGGCACCACCAATCGTCCGCAAGCGGGATAATGTCCTGATACTTGCCGTACTGCTCAAGGGTCAAAAGACCGGCCCTCATTCCGAAAGTGCCGTACTCCCTGGAGCCGTCCGTGGCCTTGAGGTCGATCATATTCATAGGGATGGTGTCGTCGCTGGCCCCCTGCTTGCAAAGGTCGAGGAAATACTCGACAAGGTGGCCGGTAATGCTGGCCGTCCGCAGGTCGTTCACGCCGCCGGTATCAAAGGGGGCGGTCTTCCAAATCTCCTTACGGATCGCCAGGACGTTGCCGTTGATGTAATCAAGGGCGACAAACTTGTCCCCAAATACGGAGAAGGTTTCGCCATAGGGGACCTTCCTTACTTGAATCTGTTTCATGTGCTGCACTCCTTTTCTTTTGTAGCTCTGGACGCTTTCCACCGCTCAAAGTCCGCCCTAATAGCCGGGTCCTTGAAATCCCTCTGTATTGCCCGGAGGGCAACCTGGGCGAGGTTGTGTCCAACGTGCCGGGGTATCCGTGCCGTGTCAATATGTACCGTGTTACTGACAAGCACCGCTTTTAGCTGTCCTTTCAACGGTCAGCCTCCTTTCTGTCTGTCTATCGTTCAATTTTCAAGGTGCAGGGTGGGCGGCGGCTCCGCCGCCCTGTCAGCCGCTGGCGGTGGACCGGCTGGCGGCGACCAGCTTGTCCTGGGCTTTCATTCCGTTAATGAACGCCTCCGCAAGCACCGCCATAATGGGCTGCTTCTCCTTTGGGACGCTCTCAATGGCGTTAAGGAGCCGCTCAACCTCAAGGCCCTGGGCCGTGGTGTACTTGGCTTTCTCCATCGTGTTTACCTCCTTTCTTTGTTGGCTACGGGACCATTATAAGTCCTGTTGTCAACTTTGTCAAGCCCCTTTTTGCAAATTTCTGTTGACGAGAGGACTTTTTTGTGGTACACTACTTTTACAAGGAGGTGAGCCTATGACTTTAGGTGAACGGGTCAAGGCAATAAGGAAAGAAAAGGGCCTTACTCAACAAGAATTTGGGGACCTTATCGGTATCAAAAGAAATAGCGTTGCCTTGATTGAGGGCGGTCGTAGCACGTCCGATCAAACCGTAAATTCAATTTGCCGTGTGTTCAATGTCCGGGAGGAGTGGCTACGGGATGGGCTGGGGCCTATATATGTGGCCCCGGAGCCGGAGCCTTTGGACGTGCTACTGAAAAGCCGGGAAATACCAAAAGAGGACCTTTCTGTTGTTAAATCGGTAGTCCGTGCTTTTCTGGAATTGGAAAAGCCCTCCCGTGACGCCGTTATCCAATTCGTGCAAAGCTGCGCCGAAAAGCTGAACGCCCCCACCGACGACGTTCCCGGTACCGACGCCGCCCTGGCTGAAAAGGTGGCGGCTCTGGAAAGGCAAAACCGGGAACTTATGGCAAGGCTGGAGGCCATTGAAAAAGAAGACGCCGAAAAGGAAACGGCGGGGGCGGAAACGGGAGCCGCCTACATATCCCGGTACCGCTGATTTTCATAATTTACGATGGCGGGTCCGAAAACAAATAAAAAGCCGCCCCGGCAGCAATACCGGGGCGGCAAAATTAAAAGGAGTGTTTGATTATGGCAAAGAAAGAAAAGGTACAAAAGCCGCTTTATAAAAAGTGGTGGTTTTGGGTGGTGGCCGTGAGCCTTGTGGGGGCTGTCGGGACTGGCCTGTTCGGCGGCGGCACTACGGATGCGGGGCCGTCAGATGCGCCGCCGCCTCCGGCTGAAACCCAAAAGGGCGAAACTGAACAGGAGCCGGTTGTCACGCCGGAGCCGTCTACGTCCCAGGCCCCGGCTGATTCTGCACCGGGAACGCAAGAGCCGCCAGCCGAAACCGGGCCGGAGCCGGACGCAAGGGAGGCCCTTGATGATGCTTTAGGCGGTACAACGTTCTATGAAAACGTGAGGAATGATGTAACGGGGAAATGGCGGGTCCTCGTTTTCTACTCCGCTGAAAATATAGTAGACCATGCAACGGAATACTATAACACCTATTTTTCCTCTGATGATGAAATTCATATAGCTGTGAATCTCGGCCTAAAAACAACCTCCGTTATGAATGTTTCGGGCGGGGTTATGAGTATCGGCGTTCATGAATATATCGACAAAGAGGAACATGATGCTAAAGTTTTGGGTGGCGGGGAGTTGCTTAAATCCTATACGGTGAATCTTGAAACGGGGGAAACCGAGGACGTTTCTGCTGAATAGGGGGTGCCTTTATGGGCCGTCAAGAAATGCCGCCGGAGGCCCCTCTGCAGGACTGTGTGGTCTATGCCCGGTATTCCTCTCACGCTCAAAGGGATGTGTCAATCGAGCAGCAAGTGGCGGACTGCGAGGCTTATGCCCGGTCTAACGGCCTACGGGTTGTCAAGGTCTACGCAGACCGGGCAATCTCTGGCACCAATGATAAGCGGCCCCAATTCCAGAAAATGCTCAAGGACGCCGAGCGGGGCCGGTGGGCTTATGTGCTTACCTGGAAGGTGGACCGTTTTGCCCGTAACCGCTATGATTCGGCCACCTATAAATACCGGCTCAAGCGTCACGGGGTCCGGGTGATCTACGCTAAAGAATCAATCCCGGACGGCCCGGAGGGCATCCTGCTGGAGTCCGTGCTGGAAGGGTCCGCCGAGTATTACTCCGCCAACCTCTCCCAAAATATCAAGAGGGGTATGCGCTTTAATGCTCTGGAATGTAAGGTAAATAATGGGTCCATGCCCCTGGGCTACTGCAAGGGGCCGGACGGGCGGTATGCTGTGGTTGAATCGGAGGCCGAGGTGGTCCGTGAAATATTCCGCCGGGTGGGCGAGGGGGTCCCCTTCGTGGAAATCGCCAACGACCTAAACGGGCGGGGTATACATACCAAACGGGGCGGCTTGTGGAAAAAGAATAGTTTCCATGCCCTGCTGCACAATGAATCCTATATAGGGGTTTACCGTTATGCGGATGTCCGGGTGGAGGGCGGTATGCCCTCCATCGTGGACAAGGCCCTTTTCTTGGAGGTGGCTGAACGGTTGAAAACAAAAAAGAATCCTCAAGGGCGGCACCGTGAAAACGGGGAGTATATGCTTACTGGTAAGCTGTTTTGTGGGCCTTGCGGCTCTCCTATGGTCGGTATATCCGGGACCGGCAGGAATGGGCTTCACTATTATTACGTCTGCCAAAACCGGCGGACCGGCGGCGGGTGCGAAAAGAAAAACGTTGTCCGGGACGCCGTGGAGCGGGCTGTGGTCCAGGCTACTCTGGACCACGTCCTGCGGGATGATGTTCTGCAATGGGTGGCCGATTCTGTCATGGCCTACCAGGAGCGGGAAAATAACTCCGCCGTCCTTTGCGGCCTCCGGGATAATCTGGCCCAAAACAAGCGGGAAATCGATAACGTTCTAAAGGCGATCAGGGCCGGTATCATTACGGCCTCAACCCAAAATCTGCTTTTGGAATTGGAGGCCGAGGGGTCCCGGCTTGAAAATGCAATCTGCCGGGAGGAGGCGTCCCTCACTCATATAGAGCGGGACTTCGTGATCTATTGGCTTGAAAAATTCCGGGGCGGCAACGTGGACGACGTCGCCTTTAGGCGAAAGGTTATTGATTCCCTTGTAAACGCTGTTTTCCTGTGGGACGATCATATCCGTATAGCGTTCAACTATTCGGGTAGGGGGTCCGCCGTGGACCTTGCGCTGGTCCTGGAGGCGGAGGCCGTGGCGGGGGCGGAGGGTTCGTATAAGCCCTCTTGCTCTCCACCCAAATCACAAGTGGCGAACCTTGAGGTTCTGATTGCAAAGAACGTGTTCGCGCTTGTGTATCGCACAGCGGTCTATGGCCGCTGAAAAAAGATCCTGGGATGGTACGCCGTCCCAGGATCTTTTCTATTTTGCTCCAGCCGTCCGCTGCGCGGACGC
>Ga0137307_100600_pt1 | contig 44685 bp, 52 predicted proteins | sample NAcewD2O_March_2_FD_97180 | JGI IMG/M metagenome (GOLD analysis project Ga0137307, IMG submission 97180) | Mouse cecal microbial communities from Vienna, Austria - N-Acetylglucosamine amended D2O_March | ecosystem: Host-associated > Mammals > Digestive system > Large intestine > Cecum | place... | reverse complement strand
AAGGTTGCATTACTGTTTATTTGTCAAGGTTCGTGAAGTTAATTCCTTCGGAATCAACTCCCGGAGAATGCTTCGCATTCTTCCGTGCTGTGCCAGTACGCTACCGACGCAACGGACTTATATTAACACAACCGTTCTGCGTCGTCAACCCCTTTTTTTAATTTTACAAAATTTTTTTCTTCTGTAAATTTAAAAACCGGGAAAAAAAAGAAATCTCAATCTCTTAAGATTCTTTTTAAACGGAGAAAGAGGGATTTGAACCCTCGCGCCGCGTAAGCGACCTACACCCTTAGCAGGGGCGCCTCTTCAGCCTCTTGAGTATTTCTCCACAGTCTGAACTATTCCTCTACCAAATATATAGTTCCGCGTCTCCACAACGCAAAGTAATTATACATAAGGTAGTTTTGTTTGTCAATGCCTTTTCACGGATTCCTTTTTAAATCCTTCCACAAATTATATTTCCCATTATAATTTACAGTATTCCCCGATTGCTGTTTCATATAAATTCTGTCCCACAGAATCAATCACCACGATCACCGGGAAATTTTCAACTTCAAGTCTGCGGACTGCCTCCGTCCCCAGATCGTCATAGGCAATCACTTCCGACGCTTTGATGGAACCCGCAAGAAGTGCGCCCGCACCGCCTACCGCTGCAAAATACACCGCGCCGTTTCTGACAATCGCCTCTTTCACCGCTTCCGAACGCTTTCCCTTTCCAATCATACCTGTCAATCCCAGATCCAGAAGCGCAGAGGCGTACTTGTCCATCCGGCTTGCCGTGGTCGGGCCCGCGGACCCGATCGGTCTGCCCTCCCTCGCCGGAGACGGTCCCATATAATAGATGACATTGTCCTTCATTTCCAAAGGCAGCGCATCCCCTTTTTCCAACGCCTCATACATTCTTTTATGCGCCGCGTCACGCGCGGTATAAATCGTGCCCGTCAGATACACGTAATCCCCCGCCCGCAGTTCCTTTGCCGTTTCCTTATCTATAGGCGCCGTTACATGCCGCTCCATATTGTCAGCCCTTTCTTTTCTCAATTCTGTTTCCGACTACACTTCCAATCCCTGCACATGCCGCTGCCAAAGCTGCTCCTAATTTCACCCATCCTCAAATATGTCCTGCTTTCAAATCGCATCCTGCTATTCCTTCAAAGGGTCAAATGTATATATATTGTGTCTGTGAAAAAAGAAAGCACTATATATTTATAGAAGAAACATATTCCTCTATAACAGCCCGCCCTAAAAATTACCCGCAGAAAATCAGCTTCTACAGCACCCGCACCGCATGTCTGTTCACATGACAGCAGATGTTGACTGCCACCGGCAGCCCCGCTATATGCGTGGGATAAGTTTCAATATTAACCGCCAGCGCCGTCGTCGTGCCGCCAAGCCCTCCCGGTCCGATTCCGGTTTTATTAATCCGGGAAAGCATTTCTTCTTCCAGCTCCCTGACATAAGGAACCTCCGACCGCTCGTCCACAGACCTCGTCAGCGCGTGTTTTGCCATCAGCGCACACTTCTCAAAGGTGCCGCCGATTCCGACGCCAACCACCATGGGCGGACAGGCATTGGGACCCGCATCCCTGACTGCCGTCAGAATCGCGTCCTTCACTCCCTCCACACCGTCAGCCGGTTTCAGCATAAACACCCTGCTCATATTCTCGCTGCCAAAACCTTTCGGCGCCACCGTGATCTTAACCTGTTCCCCCGGAACAATTTCACTGTGTATGACCGCCGGGGTATTGTCCTTCGTATTTTCGCGGATCAGCGGATCACCCACCACGGACTTGCGCAGGTAGCCGCTTGTATAGCCTTGCCGCACGCCTTCATTGACCGCCTCCGCAAGACTGCCTCCTTCAATGTGTATATCCTGCCCTATTTCCAAAAATACCACCGTCATTCCAGTATCCTGACAGATCGGAATCATATCCTTCCCGGCAATCTCCAGATTATCCTGCAGCTGCCCCAGAATCTGTTTTCCAAGGGGTGCTTCTTCCGTCTGCGCCGCGCACTTCATCGCCCGTTCCATATCCGCAGAGAGAAAATGATTCGCTTCGATACACATTTCTTTGATATTCCGGGTAATTTCTTCCGTCGCTATCGTCCGCATGTTTCCTCCATTTGCCATTCGTTCCGCCCGCGTCCGTCAAGGCTGCTCCAATTGAACTGTCAATCGACAATCTGCGCTCTGACTTCCTCCAGCTCTTCCGGTTCCACTTCCTGTGGTTTCCAGCCGATCTTCTGCCCGTCTGCACTGTAACGGGGTATCAGATGAAGGTGAAAATGAAACACGGTCTGTCCCGCGAGATCGCCGTTGTTCTGCACCAGATTAAATCCCTCGCACCCAAGCTTTTCGCGCATCTTAATCACCATTCTTTTTGCCAGCTTCATCACCTCGCCGGCACTCTCCTCCGGCAGCTCAAAAAGATCCGCATAGTGGTCTTTGGGCAGGATCAGCGCATGACCTCTGGTCGCCGGTCCCTGATCGAGAATGACGCGGAACTTCTCATCTTCATACAACGTCTTTGCGGGGATTTCCCCATTTGCAATTTTACAAAAAATACAATTATCCACTTTTCAGCCCTCCATTTCGTAAAACGGTAATACTTCAATCTCTCTATAAAATGCAGACATCAAGCCATGCCAAAATCACTTCACGACGGGAGCTGCGACTCAGCCCGCCCCGAACTGCAGCACCTGATCGAGCGAACGCAGCACCTTAAAGTCACCCTTCATTTTCATGTCGCCTGCCATGAAGGACGTCTGAAAGCTCGTCCGCCCCGAAACAATATCCGAAAAAGAAGCGCGGTCAAGCTGTATTTCCACATCCACACGCCCGCCCTCTCCATAGTGGCAGTCAATGCCGGCACCATCTATCTCAATCATAAGCGGCGTCTTTTTCTCCTCGATCACTACCTTAAATCCCGCCGCAAAGCCCGGCTGCGGCACAAAATGCTGCCGGATCTCCTCCACAAATTCCGTGGTGTCCTCCTTCTCGCTGCTGCCCATCATGTCGCGGAACAGACTTGCAAGCTCTTGGATATCCGCCTTCTGCCGCTGCACATACGTGTCATCCGCCACATACTGGGAAAGCTGTTCCGACTCCTGTGGCGTAAAATTAACAGTCTTTGTAATAGCCACCTTCTGCTTTACCGCCTGATTGCTTGCCGGCAGACAGGGCATTTTCTGATTGATCGTGCGATAAAGATTCTCCGCATTTTTCTCAATAATCCTGATATAATCTCCGTTTTCCTCCAGAAGAGACGTATCCGCGATATAGCCGCAGAGCCCGCTGCAGGGAAGACCGCCCAGAATTTCCCACGCCGTGGCAAGATTCAGCTTAGCCTCCTGCTCCCCGTAAGTAGTGGACATGACGATCGGGCACATATAGATCCGGCTGATTTTTTCTTTATCGCCGTAAAGCCAGCAGGCGTCCAGAAACAGCTGCATGTATCCGCCGATCCCGTACCATTCCAGCGTCGTCGCCAGAATCACGCCGTCCGCGTTTTTCAAAGTCTGCGGAAGTGTGGGGATGCTGTTTTTCTGCTCGTAAAGGTAGAATACCTCCACCGTCACGCGAAGCTCCTCCAGCACCTCCTTCATCTTCTTGATCACAAACAGCGTGGGATCGTCCATAAGACCTCTCCCGCCATAATAGATATTGATCTGCATAAAACACGTTCCTTTCTCATCTGTGATCGGAAAACACCTTTATTTTTCTGCATCCCACACTGACAGCCGCCGCCGCAAATCCCATCAGGACACCGCCCACATGCGCCGCGTTGTTCACGCCCGGACTGGTAAAGCCGCAGTAGAGCGAAAAGGCAATCGCAAAAGCCACTCTGCCTGCCGACATGGCTTCCAGCTTTCCACGATGCGCCATAACCAGAAACAGCAGCGCGCCCTCCACGCCGAAAACCGCGCCGCTCGCCCCTGCGGAACTGCCATAGGCATTCGTCAAAAGCTCGTACCCCATGGAAAAAATATTCCCCGCAAACCCGGAAAGCACATAAAGCGCCGTATAGGAAACCGCTCCCAGTTTGCGCTCCACAATCGCTCCCACATAATATAGAACAATCATATTGCTGAAAAGGTGCTCCACATTCCAATGTAAAAACATGCTTGTAAACAGGCGGTACCATTCCCCCTGCCAAAGCGCCGTTACACTAAACGCACCCTTATTATATAACAAGTCTCCCGTAAATGTACATATCAGAAATATAATTACATTCACCGCCACCAGAGCAACATTAACCCACGACAGCGCCCGCCAGTCAGCCTTCTTTTTCGCTTCGGCGTCCGCCCCGGTCTCCTTCGCGCCCTCCCGTGCCAGCGAAAACAAAAACTCCTCCAGAATATCTTTCCAGCCGTAGAAATCCGCCGCCTGTGTTTCGTGAATCAGCAGCCGGTATTCCCGCGAGTCAATAACCCAGCAAAAGCCGTCCCCGCCGCAAAGTTTTCTCGCCTTTTCCGTATCGTCGCACAAGACAAGTGTCATCACATGGACTTCCCGCTCGCCCCTGTCGCGGAAAAAAGCTTCTATCTGCTCTTTCAGATGGATATACTGGTCCGTTGAAATATAGAGCCCCTGTCTGTAATCAATCACGTGGAGCACAGTGATACCCTGCACCTCCCTGCGGCAGTAAAAGTTAAACTCGGGCAGATTAGACGGTATCTTGCCATATCCCTGCTCAAAGAACAGATTTTCCAGTCGATTCAACGTTAACATATCCATGAGAAAAGAGTATCATTTTCGGCCGGGGATGTCAAACTGCTGCGAGCCAACCCCGCACCCTAAAACAAACTCATCTGCTGATATCCGCCCGCTTCACTCTTCTGTCTTTGCAGTTTTTCAAAATGCCTGTCCAGCAATTCCTTTGCCGCTGTCTCCGAGAACAGCCATTCCTCCATATCCTCCTTCCGGAGTATCAGCGGCATACGGCTGTGTATCCCGGTCATGCACCCCTGCGCCTCGCGGGTCAGGATGGTAAATCGGTCGCCCTCCGGGTCTTTATGGTAGATCCCTGCCAGATACAAAACTTCTTCCGGCGCATAAAACGCATACTTCTCCTTTTTCTTTGCGCCGGTATCCTTCCACTCGTAAAACCTGCACGCCGGAACCAGACAGCGGCGCGCCTCAAAATCATGGCGGAACATGGGGCGCTCTCTTACCGTTTCCGATCTGGCATTAAAAATTAAAGTACGATTCCTTGCAGACGCATAGCCCCACTTAAGTACATCAGCCAGCATACTGCCTTGGTCCGCCCGCAGCACCAACGCCGGTTCCGAGGGATGCACATCCCCCATTTTGGCGTTCTTCCGATCAATTTTCCCGGCTATCTTCTCAATCTCGCGCACTGTCTCGTCATCTATATAAAATCTTCCGCACATGGTTCCTCTCCGGTTCTTTCCTTAAAATTTGCAGGCATCCTTTACAGATCCCTGACATTTTCTCCCTCCACATCTATTCCTAATGTAACCCCGCTGCGCCGCTCTTTATTCAGCCCACCGCTCATATGGGAGACATTTCCTTTTAGGAAGCTGGCACGGAAAATCGCATCCTCCCCGTATTTTTCACGAACCTTATCTACTGCCTTGTCCAGTTTTTCCAGTTTGTCGCTTTTTTCCAGATCAAAAATGCTGTACTGCCGCCCGGCATTTTCCTGCACCTTCGTCGTATGCACTCCGAGCTGCCGGATCGGTGTTTTCTTATCCCACAGCTTACCGAATACCTGACATGCGGCTTTGTAGATTTCCTCCGTGATATTTGTGGGAGAGTCCAGCTGCATCTGCTTATTCATGCGCTGGAACTCACAGGTTGTCAGATGTACGCTGACCACGCTGATCATCACGCCGTCAGCCCGGAGTCTTGTCCCCACCGTCTCGCTCAAAGAAAGCAGCAAGTGTTTCGCGTACTCCTCCGTCACAACGTCCACCGGGGCTGTCATGCTGTTTCCATATCCTTTATTGGCTTCATGGGAAATCATGCCCGGATCCAGATCATCGCCTCTCGCAAAGCCTTGTATTGTCTGCCCATGCTTTTTTAACAGAGAGCGGATCATTCCCTCGTCCGCTTGCGCCAGTTCCCCAATCGTCCCTATGCCGACCTTGTGCAGCTTTTCCACCGTTGCCCGTCCTGCCAGAAACAAATCCGAGACAGGGAGCTGCCACATTTTCTGCTCAATCTCTTCGGGAAACAGCGTGTGCACTTTATCTGGTTTGGAAAAGTCCCCCGCCATTTTGGACAGAAGAAAATTCGTCGAGATGCCGACATTCACCGTGAAGCCGAGTTCCTCTCTGATCCTGTCCTTCAGCTCATACGCCAGATTCACCATCTGTCCCCTGCCGTACAGCTTTTCAAACCCTTCAAACACGACCCATGCCTCGTCGATGCTGTATTGGATCACATTATCGCTGTACTCTTTCAGTATGTTCATAAAGGCGCGGGACGATTTGACATATAAGCCGTAATCCGGCGGCACAATCACCAGTCCCGGACATTTTCTCTGCGCGGCTACAATGGGTTCGCCCGTCTTTATGCCGTATTTTTTTGCAGGAGTGCTTTTTGCCAGAACAATTCCGTGGCGTTTCTCCTGATCCCCGCCCACAATGCTCGGTATCTGTCTGATATCTTCCTTCTCGCCCAGCACATCCACCCGGTACGCTGCCGTCCATGCGAGAAAGGCACTGTTGACGTCTATGTGAAATATATATCTACTCATCCCTACAGAAATTGGAAGATACGCCATCGCTGGGTTTCAACATTGTAGCGCACCTCTAAGGTTTTGCACGTATCTCCCATTCTGATCTTACAGATAAACTGTTTCTCCCTAATGCCCACATACCTCTTTTCATCCCGCGACACGACCTGCTCAATCCGATATAGCCTGATCTCATGTTCTTCTGTCTCAAGGCGGAACCATTGCGGCGTGATCCTGCCGTCCCGTTCTGTCAGCGACATCATCTGAATCGGAATACTGGTCTGCCCGTCAGACAGCATTCCCGCGTGAAGCCTCTCTTCCATTTCCTTCACCTCCCCCCCTGCCGGTAAATGTAATTTCATGTTATCAAACGTATGTTCTCTTGTAAAGATGAAATATTTACCTGCGAGGTTATAGGCGAATTTATAGAAAGAGGGACGCCTTAATCATACAAGGCTTCCCATGTTTCTGCGCGCATTGCGCGAAAGCACATCTCGATCTGCTCCCTGTTATTCTTTTCTTCCGCAAGGCGGGGCAGCTCGTCCATTCCAAAAAAGTCAAAGCCCGTCGTCTCAATATTGGGCACAAAACCGCCGCCCGTTATCTCGCAATACATAAAAATTTTGCATACTTTATAAGCATAAATCGGTAAATTATGTTTTTCCCTGTCCTGAACCGCAATAATCCGTTTGACGGCAACATCAAGCCCCGATTCTTCTTTCACTTCTTTTATCGTATTTTCCATTACGGAAACATTCACGTCCACCCAGCCGCCCGGCAATGCCCATGTGCCGTTCGCCTCGTGTACAAGCAGTATTTTTCCCTCTTTAAATATAGCCGCCCGCGTGTCAATCTTAGGAGTCTGGTATCCTACATCCGTGCAGAATAAATCCTTCACTTTTTCAAGCGGTATATCCGACTGAAAGCTGAGCATTTCCGCCGAGATTTCACGGATGCGCCCGTACCGTTCCAGCTCGTATTTATCCTTGCAGTAAAACAATCCCGCCTGCGCCAGACTCTGCAGTTCAACCGCCCACTGTAACCATTTTTCGTTTTTTTCCATCGCACTTTCCCTTCAAGTATTCGTTTTGTCCAGTATACCAAAAAAGAAGAATTTTTGACATATCATACTCTTTTTTATCAATAATTCCAACATTCATTTTCTTTTTTGCGTCCTTAATAATACCCATAATATTTCTTTCAATTTCTTTTGCATGGCGATTCCCCCGCCCCAAATTCTGTATCTGTACTTCTCACCGATAGCAATAATTCAGCTTCCCAAACCTTATCTCATCCCCCGGCTCGATCTCCACCGTCTCCTGCGGCTGCATCCGCAGTCCATTCCTATAAGTGCCGTTTGTGGAATTCATATCTGTCAACTGTATCACATCTCCCACCTTCTCAAATCTGGCGTGAATACGGCTGACGGAATCGTCCGGCAGAACGCAGTCCACACAGCCCGCCATCTTTCCCACTGTAAACGGAAATTTTGTGAGTTCAATATGTTTTTTATTCTTTTTATCTAGCGCATACAATTTATGTTCCGCTATTTTAGCGCTGTCAAAAAAGACCGTATTTCCACAGACTTCCTCCTCTTCCGGCGGATCCTTTCTTCCTCTGGCAGGCACGGACAGCCCCGGCTCCCGTTCCCGGCTCAGCACGTGTTCCAGAGAAATCAGCTCCCCGTTCCGTTCCTTTCCTTGCGGAATCGCCTTTCCCTCCCGCTCATGCCCTTGAAAAACTGCCGTTCTCTCCCTTTCATGTCTCTGGGAATCCGGCTCTTGTACGGGCAGATAAAAATCGTCCATCCCATCTGAAAACTTTTTCTCTATTCCTTCCCCTGTCGCCGCTTTTTTCTTTTCCTTCTTTGCACCGCCTTTCAAAATGCCCGTAAGACCCGCAATCAGACAGACGCCCAGCAGCGCACCGCATCCGAGAAGTGTCATAACCTCTTCATCCGACAGCTCATACGAACCGTAAATGTAGACGATTCCCGCAATACCCAATGCCGAAAACACCGCGACAAACACAGAGAACGGGCTTTTCTTTTTTACAGACGCTGTCTTATCTTCCTTCTCTTCCCACGGAGAGAATGCGTTTTCCTGCGCGTCATACATATCCGTCTGCACATATGTCTGCTTTGTCTTTTCGTTTTCAGAAAGCGTATTTCCGGGCAGCAGAAAAATGTCTCCCCTCTTCTCCCCGTGTCCCTCCGCTTCCTGCCCCGTCTGCCCTTCCTGTTCCTTTTCGTCTCCCAGAATCTGCAGCGCGTCCCACAGTGAAAAACCGCTGTCCTCCGCTCTCTCATAGATCTGATAGATACAGTCCGCCAGCCGCGCATCTTCATTATCCATATGCTCCAGCAGATAATCCATAAGCGCCTCATAGGGTCTTTCCTCCTCGTAATCCGGATAATAAAGTCCGATATATTTTTTCCGCGACAGATCATAAAAAATATACGCCGGCGAAAAGACCAGCCGCGTCTCATCCATAAAATAATCGCCTACCCGGCAATATATCTGATAAAGCTGCTCAAACAGCTCCCGAATCTGACGGTATGACATCTGCCTGTCACGATACAGACTTTCCATGGTCGTTCTGGAGCTGATATCATAATAAAAATAAGTCATGCCGTTCACATGCCGCATGGAACAGCGCAGAATACCTTCTATTTTATTGGATGCGAGCTGCCTGCACTGGTAGCTTTTCTCCGGCTGCCTGCTTTTACACGGTAAAATTATATAACTATGTTTATAATCCCTGAAAAATTTCACTTCAAGCATCTGTATCTCCTCCCATTTCATCTTTGTACGTTCAGTCTGAAAACATATTTCCCGTCCACCTGCATCTGCGTATCATCTTCGTCGGATTTATGATCTGCGCTTTGGCACGTGTGCGGATGCGCCAGCCCGCTTTTCCATACATGGTAAACAACTGCCGGATCGGCACCTTCACCTGGCACTCCCCAGTCACGCTCGTCGTATTCCCGCTTTTATCCACCGTCCCCTGCACCTTTCCCACACCGAAATACTTCCTGCCAAACTGTTTCTGCATATTTGCGCTTATGTAAGGCACCACCTGTCCTTCATCCTTCTGGATGCTTCCCCGGAAACAGATCGTATACGCATCCTGAAAAAGTACACATTTGTCATAGGAATAGAAAGACAGATAGATCAAAAGAACAAACACAAACATCGTCCACGTGATCAGAAAAGAAGCCTCCAGCGTCATATATCCCTTCACTGTCTTTTTCAAAAACATACTGCCACCCCCATTCCCAAAAGCAGAAACGGCAGAAATGGTATTTCCCGGTCCCGTTTTATCTTTCCGACCGCCAGCAGCACGATCGCCACCGCAGATTCCGCCATAAGTCCCACAAGGAGGATCAGAAAGCAGCGGAACGCGCCAACAAACAGACCTATCATCAAAAGCGCCCAGCCGTCACCGTACCCCACCTTTTCTCTCGTCAAAAAACCGAGCAGAAAAAAACCTGCGCCGGGTATCAGGGAAAGCGTCACCTCCATGAGATCTGTCTCTCCCATCACCCCGTTGATCCGAAGGCAGACCGCCGTCAATATGCCAAGCCACACGACGACTAACGGAACCCGCCTGCTGAAACCGTCAAACACGGCGCAGACCGCCAGAAACACAAACAGTACAATCTCTATCCACATTTGGAACACCTCCCTCTTGCGCCCACCTCCGACAGCGGCACGGTATAAATCGTCCTTTTCAGTCCCGGACAGTCCAGCCGCTTATGATAACTGCTGCCGTATTCCGTGATAAACACCTGTCCGCTGCCTCCGCCCGCGCCGCAGGAACCGCAGGGCGCATATTTTGCGCCGGATGCATTGCGCCTGTCGGACACGGATGATGTGGGCACTGTCTCTATCTTCGGATTTAAATACGTACAATTCCTGTCGAGATGATAAACCGATCCCGTTTTTGTGATATAAACCATAGGGTCTTCCTGCGTGCCGCCGCTCCCCGGTCCTGCCGCGTCATAGCCCGTCCATGCCCTGCCGTAATAACGCTGCGACAGGCGGAACCCGTCAAATCCCATCAGCCCTATAAAAGGCTTGACGCGGTAGGATATTTTCAAGTCAATCATATCCTCCGCTCCCATTAAGGAGGAACCGGCGAAAGACAATCCTCCCGCGCCGCCTTTCACACAGGAATGATCCAGATAGGATCTTCCCACATTTTCCACAATCTGCCCTCTGGCATACCCCTCCGTGACCACTACGCCGGAAAGCCCGTCCGGCAGAATATCTGCCACCGTGTTTTCGTAGACGTACCCCGCGAAAGCCAGTTTATTTCCCACCTGATGCATTGCCGCGTTGATCCGGCTCTGCGTCCCGATCATATTTACCGCAAAGAGAATGTTGAGCACCGCGAAGAGAAAAAACGGCAGCGCCAGAGCCGCCTCCAGTGTCATGGATCCTCTCTCACGGGAGAGGATAAAAGATGCCCCTTTTACCAGTCTAAATTCTGATCTGTGAATGTGACCACCTTGATGTGTCCCAAGATATGCCCGGAGAGAATGTGCTGTCGATTTAGTTAATTTTTTGTTGCTTCGCCGTAAAAAGGGCATCTTTTATCACCTCCCGTGTTAATAGAATCCATATCTTCTTGTCATTTCGTAGGAATAACCGAAGCGGCTCGTCACTTCCAGATGTGCCTGATACGTGTCAAAACAGCCATCCAGACGAAATCTCGCATTGCCGGGTGTCTGACGGATATCCATTTCCATGATATCCATGGCACGTTCTGTCCGGCTTTCCGCATTCTGCAAAAAGACCATGATCTGCAGGTACTCTTTGTAGCTCAGTCCGTTTCCCCCGGAATCCTCCGTGAGGCTTCCTTTTACATCCTTAAGGCAGCCTATTCCCGTTTTCCAGTCGGCAGCCGTTTTAAAAACAGGCACTCTGCCGCCGCCAAGCAAAGTTTTGACATCCTGCAGGCTCTCCACGTAAGCCCACGCAAAGAGGATGGTAAACTTTACCGGCTCCGCCAGTGCCGGCATAAGTATCACTGCCGTAAGCGCCGTAGCCAGAGCCTGCGCTTCCGCCATCTTGGCGCCGTCCGAGAGAAGGTACATCATATTTGCCGCCTCCCGCCAGAGCAGAAGCTTTTTTGCCACCTGCTCCAGATTCTGCCAGTCCGTGTCCTTGCCCGCCACGATATATTCCATCTGGTATTTCAGAAGCGACTTATCCATCTCCGCCCCGTAATAACCGCATTTTTCAAAGAGATACGCCTGAAAGACCAGTTCGTTTGGCGCACCGCCCGTCTCTACCGCCTCCGCGCACAGCCCTGTGCCCGTCATCCTCTTGGAACGGTGGGAAATGTAGTCCCCTAAATCCACTTTTACCGCGGAGACTGCGGATGGGTTTTCCAGCACAAGATTTAATACCCCGCTGCTTCTCGTAGCGTTGACAAAATCCGCCGGATTGTTAAGCGGCACCTCCTCCATCTCCCCATCCTCCGTCTCCTTTTCGGGCAGACCGATCGCATCAATTTCCGCCTCATACTGCCGCCGCCACCCGTCCACATCCTTTGTGTCGATTCCGAATCCCTGCAGCAGTCCCACATTGGCGCCAATCTTATCCAGAACGGCACCCAGCGGATAGTCGTTCATATAGTCGGTAACCTGCCGCTTCAGCACCGTCCCGTTTTCGTCCGAGGCCACGGAATACTCGGGAATCTCCACCGCACCCATATCCATTGCCAGAAAATCCCTGCCGCCAGTCAGACTGTTTCCCTCCGCCGGGCGACAGTTTTTCTGTGTGTAATTGTAAAGATGCGCCTCCGTGTTGGCGATTTCGGGATGGGAACCGCCGTAAGACGTATCCACGAACAAAAGATCATACTGCTTCAAAAGCTCCCTGTGATATTCAGCCAGAACGGAATTCATACCGATATCCGTCACACACTCAAATTTCATGCGGATGGCACTGATCCGTGCCCCTTCTATTACTGCGAATACAAGGGACAGGATCAATGTGAGGGATAAAGATAAAAATACCGTTATGTATCCCCGCCTCATTCCATTACCGTGTTGCTGTCTTTGGTAATCTTCTCAAAAACCTTCTCCACCAGCTCGCGAAGCTGTGTCTTGAAGATAATGACCAGACCGATCAGCACCACAATAATCAGAATGATTTCCACTGTGCCCATACCTTCCTCCTCCCGCAGGAAGTCCCCGAACCCTTTGAGCCGTCTGTCGTTTCTCTTTTTCAACATCTTGTTTTCCTCCTTTTTTGTCGTGTTGTTATGCGTAACTGCCGGCACAGAAACCACCATACGAAAAGCGCCGTGCAGATACATCTAATTTAAGGTAAATGAAAAGTAAGCCGGAATCATAATAATCACCATGACCACGCAGAGCATCATCATCATTGGCAGAAGCAGTTTCGTGCCCGCCTCCTCTCCCAGTTTTTTCGCCAGATTTTTCCGCTCTGTAAAGGCGTTATCCGCTTCCTGTCTCAGCACCCGCAGAAGGTCATTACTGCCCTTTCTGATATTCTGCGAGAGCAGCGCTGACAATTTCATATAAGCCTGCACCTGACACCTTTTTCCAAAGTTTGCGTAAGCCTCCGTCTCCGACCTGCCGCCCTGCAGTTCATTGCAGGTCATCAGGATTTCCTCGTAAACATATTTTTTTCTCTCTTCTTTCCGCTTTCTGTAATCCTCACCCATCTTTAAAAAGGCGTTTCTGATCGTCATGCCCGCACCCATGTAAAGCGCCAGCTTATTGACAATCTCGGGATAGTCCAGAAGCAGCTCCCTCTTTCTCGCCTCCAGTTTCTGATCCAGTTCCCTGCCCCTTGCCCAGTAAAGGACACCCGCCGCAAGGATTACCAGAATCAGGAAGTAGCCGCTGCTGTCCTCTATGATCTCACTCCAGATGACAGGCTCCGTGCCGATCTGTTCCGGCAGCGTCATAACTTCCCCGCTTCTGCTGGTCTCTTCCCGCTCCCGCAGAAGTTCTTCTATCCGCGCGCGCAGCGCCTCCTGCGGTGTATAAATAATCGGATTAACTTGCACGGGAATCTGCAGTTCCCGCAGCCAGTCCTCATAGCGGAACAACGCCGTCAAAGTAACGACCTCCCCGTCCGCAAGCTCCTCATTATGTACGGTCCCGTCCGTATTGACCAGAGAATACGCACCGCTCTCCCAACCGATCTGGAACGGGTATCCATCCAGCGCGGAAACCAGATGCAGATTCGTCCGCACATTTTCCAGCCCGGCATTCCCGTTAAGAATTGCCTCCGGAAGCAGCGCTGCCGCCTCCGCATAGCTTTTTTCCAGCTCCTCCTCTGTGAGTCTGCGCTCCTCCAGAAGATAGTCAAAAATTTCCTCCTGCACGCCCGCAATCTCCGCCTTCAGCCCTATCTCCACATCCCCCTCCCCACAGTCGTTCCGGGTCAGATACCCGCCGTCGGTCAGCCTCGCGGCGCTGTGGGCGCCAGACCATGCGGCGAGGCAGAAAACATCCCCCACAAACACCACCATGAGCAGAAGCGTATACAGCGAAAGATAATGCTCCCGGATCTGCTTTTCCGCCGCGATTCCCGGCTCCAGCGTTTTCAGCTTGTCCCCGAGCTGCCTTGCGTAAAGCGCCCGTTTCCACGCTCCTCTTCCCTTACTCGTTTTCTTCTGCCGCTCCTGCTGTTTTCGGAAAATATGTGCCGCTATTTTTTGAAACGGATTTCCGCTTTCTTTCAGAGACAGGAGAAACAGCGCCAGATAAACTGCTAAAATTGCGAAATATACATAAACCATTACATGCTCCTTTCCCCAAGTGCCCGCGCCGTCAGATTCATACCGCCATGAGCAGCTCAGACCTCAATTTCCACAATCCGCTTTGAGATCCGATAAGCCGCGCCATAAAAGAGCAGACACACTGTCATCACCGCCACGCCCACAAGATTGTGATAAAGTACATCAAAAAATCCCCGCGAGGTCGTTCCGATATAGAAAACAATCAGAAACGGCACCATATTCATAATTTTCTGCTCCATCTTCTTCGCGCTGATCATCAGCTGGATCTCCTTGTCCGTCTCGATCTTCTGCTCGATCACCCCGGCTGTCTTCTCCAGAATTTCCGTGAGATTGCCTCCGCTTCTTTTCGCGATCAGAAAAACGTCCGCGAACTGCATGATATCGGGCAGCCTGCTTCTGACACCCAGATCGTACAACAGCTTTTCCAGAATCACATTATTTTCCAGCCCCCGTATCATGTGCCGCGCCTCGAGGCAGATGGGACTGTCCGCGCCGTAAAGCAGTTCCACATCACGATAGGACTCCCTTAGGGCGTTCTCTATGGAATAACCGGCTTTGACATTGGCGCAGAGCGCCAGCACCAGATCTTTAAACTGTACACTCAGTTCCTGTCTGCGCTTTCTTGCCAGATCCTTTTTCTTCTCTTTCATAAAAAGAACAAACACAGGAAGAAGCAAGAAACAGGCAACCCATGACTGATAAAAGAAATATCCAGTCATTGCGACCACAAACACGCCCTCAAGTGCGGCAACGGCACCTTCCTTCCATGAAAAATGATACTCAGCATAATCCGGCAGTCTGTAACTTTTCGACATAGGAAAGTTCTCCCTCCTTTCGCAGCGTGCCGAGGATTTTCCCGCCGCCCGTCTCCCCTTCCTCCTTGAAGCGGTATAGCGGGCTTAAGACAATTTCCCCTTTTTCAAATCCGCACACCTCCACAATTTCCAGTACCTTTCTCGATTTATCCCGCAGTCTCCCCAGATGGACGATGATGTCAATCCCCGAGGCGATCTGCTGCCTGATCGCTTCTAACGGAATCTCAATGCCCATCAGAATCATATTTTCCAGACGGCTTAACATGTCCTGGGAGCTGTTGGCGTGTCCTGTGGACATGGAACCGTCGTGCCCCGTATTCAGACATTGCATCATGTCGAAGGCCTCCCCGCCGCGCACCTCACCCACGATTATCCTGTCCGGCCGCATTCTCAAACTAGTTTTAATCAAGTCCCTAATCGTGATTTCCCGGCATCCCTCCACGTTGGCATTCCTCGTCTCCATCCGCACAAGGTTCCGTATGTTTCTGATCTGCAGCTCCGCGCTGTCCTCTATCGTTATGATCCGCTCCTCCCCGGGAATATAGTTTGACAGTGCATTCAAAAACGTGGTTTTCCCGGAACCTGTTCCGCCGCTGATAAAAATATTGTATTTCGCCTGCACAAGCCTGCTTAACCACTCACACACCTCCTCCGTAATGGAACCGAAGGACACCAGATCCTCCATGGTGATGGGCTTGTCGGGGAAACGCCGGATTGTGACGATAGGACCGTTTAACGCCACCGGGTTCAAAACCACATTGACGCGGGCGCCGTTTTCCAGTCTTGCATCTACGATTGGCGACGCCTCATTGACCGTCCTGTTACAGTCGGAGACGATCTGCTGTATCACATTTTGCAGTTTCTCCACGCTGTCAAAACGAAGTTCACTTTCCGTCAGCCTGCCGTTTTGCTCGATAAATATTTTGTCTGGTCCATTGATCATAATCTCTGTAACCTGCGGATCATCCACCAGCTCCTGCAGCACATCCAGCTTGCGGACCGCATGGAAAAGCTCCCGTCTGAGCCTGCTGCGCGCCGATAATGACAAGGGCGTTTCCCTTCCTTCCCGGACAAGCATTTCGTCTATCAGCTCCCGGATCTCCTCATCGCTGCTCTCTCTGGAATAGTCGATGCTTTCCAACAGCTTTTCCTTTAAAATTCTCCTTCTCTCCTCCGCGTTATCCATAGATATCCTCTTTTATGATGGACCTTACATATCCCGCCAGTTCCCCGTGTGTCATCATATCCAGACTGTCCGGCAGTTCCTGAAAGACCGGGAAACGGCATTTTACAGTCTTTTCCGTTATTTCTTCCAATTCTCCCTGCTGCAGCATCCGTTCGTACTGTCTGAGCTTCGCCTGCGCAAAGGGATCTTCCCTTGTGATGGTATATATCTTCTGGCAGCTTTTCAGCAGATCAAACAGCCCGTCTATCCCGTCATCCAGATCCAGAATCATGTATTCGTACTCCCCGATCGCGGCTATGTCCCTGCACAGCGCCAGCCACTGTTCTCCCGGCACCTCCCTGATTCCAAGCGAATACTGCATGGGCGGTATGTAATCCAGCCCTCCCGCATTCTGGATGATCGTCGGCAGCCGCAGCGCCAGCTTTTCCCTTGCGCTCTGAAAGTAATACATAACATCCAGCATATCTGTCTGGTATTCCCGCCGCAAAAGTTCTCCCAGACCGGAATACATCTCAAAATTCAGATACATTGTTTTATGCTCCTTTGCCAGAAGCTGCCCGAGGGACAAAGCGAAGGATGTCTGCAGGCACCTTTTTACCGGGGAATAAATCCCTATCATCTTAACCGCCGTGTCCGTTGCCTCCGGACAGTCCTTCCATCCGCTGCCATCCGCTATGACGTTCAGTATCTCCTGTACCACTATTTCAGGACTCTGATACTTGTTGATACAGCGCATCTCCGCTCCTGCCGCGCCGCTGTTTTCCTGCGGAATGAGTGTCTGTGCCGGCTCTCCGCTCTCCCGCAGGATAAACATCTGCGCCACCTGTGCTCTGATATACTCTTCCTTGATCAGCCGCCACGCGCTCTCCGCGATGAGAAGGATCTCGATTTCCTCCCTGCCCGCAAATTTTTCCAGTTCCTCCACCGCCGTAAACAGATGCAGCGCATAGGGAAGCTTTATCTTTTCCAGAAGATACTCCGCCATGCGGAACGCATAGCCCTCCTCCATGTCGCAGATTGCCATAATTTTATGTGTCAAAATAATCCTCCTATCCTGCACACCGCACTGAGCAAAATTGGCACCGCAAAGTGAATTTTGTTTTTACAGTAGGTGTGATAATCCTGTTTTAAGTCTTCGCCGTAAATTCTCCAATGCCCTGTCCGCCAGACCTCGCGCAGATATGAGAAAAAATATCGGAATCTCTCCCTGCCGTTCTTTTCTACCGCAAGTTTGACCAATGAAAATCCCGCGCCGATCACAAAGGCACCCGCCAGTATGGGGAAAAAATCTCCCACCCTCTGAAAACTCCCGATCATAACAAATAGCTTTACGTCACCCGCACCGAGTGCGCCTATCATATACAGAGGATACATAAGCAGAAACGCCGGAAGCATAGATGCCAGAATATCCGATAATCCCCGGCCGGACAAAACGCCGCCCGCAATGCCGGTTATCATACCCAGAAGAATAAAGCCGTTCGGAATCCGATCCGTTTTTAGATCCGCCAAAGCGGAAAGCAGTAACAGGAGAAGCAAAACAGATTGACAATAAGTCAGTCCAATAAAACCACCTCCACATCATAAAATGAATCGTTAAAAGTTTACTCAACGAAATAATTGGAAGATCTTCCCGATGCCCTGAAGCGAGAAGTGTGTATTCCGCAGAATGGAATGACACATAGAATTTCTTGAGTTGTGACTTGAATTATAACACAATAAAAACGCTTGTCTATAGCTATATGCGAAAAAAACTAATTTTGTAAATTATTCACAAAATTTTGAAAAAATGAATACCGTAAAGTACCGCAATCCCCGGAAATCCAAGGATTCCGGATGTCAAAACCGTAAAGGGATTGATGCCCACCGCCACCTGCAGCTGCCTCGCCGCCAGCATATAATTGATCGCATAAATGCCCACCGTTCCCATCACCGCGCGCAGCACAAAATTGACCAGCCACTCTACCTTTCTGCCCATTGCGCCGATCGCCAGCACAATCAGACATACTGCCAGAATTGTAACCACTCCGCCTGCATTTCCCATAGTATTCTCCATTCCGGAGCGTTTTCGCGACGGGCTATGATCCGCACGGTTCGTCCCGGCAAAAACGCCTTTCCTGCCTGTCTCCCTACAGCATATGAACGAGCTGTACAGAATATTACATGAATATTTCTGGAAATTTTTACCTAAACTAATGTGAGAGGAATAACCAGAAAGGATGGTTCAATATGAGAGTTATTTTTAGGCAGAGTCCCTGCGTACCGGAAGAGAACGAAATTATCGTGGACAGGCAGAAGATGACACTGAGAGAGGAGCTGCTGCTGACAAGAAACGCGCTGGAAAACGCTTACGCCGGATTTGACAACGCGACGGACCCGGATCTGATCGACTGCTATATCTTTGAGCTGAACGCTGTTATGAAGCGGTATAAATACTTACTGCAAAAGGCAGCGGAAACTGATCCGCTGCCCGAAAAAGAACTCGCTGAGGCTTACCGCCCCTTGACCTTTTCATAAATAATCAGACACAGAATCCCCGGTTGGCGGCGGGATCCGCAGCGCTTTCCATCAGATCGTTTCTGCCGTAGGTAAGCCCCGCATAAACGGTCTGGGCATTGCCCATGACGGGACCTGTGACGTCCTGCCCCTCGATCTGCTTATAGGCTTTCAGAAGCTCATCCAGCACGGGGCGGACATGCGCCAGATTTTCCGCACTGTTGTGCAGCGCCGCCTGTGCCACCTCCCTGTTGATATAGAGGTAGAGCTGTAACAGCTGGTGCGCTATCTCATATTCCATGTGCAGGGAGTCCATAAGCTCACACATACAGCCTTGAATCCTGCGGACCGCATTCTTAAGCTCTGTCCTGTCGCCCGCGGCAAGCGCATCCTCCGCCTCGCCCACATAGAGCAGCGCCATCTCATACAGGATGGTGATAAGCTGTGTCTTGTTCGCCTGCGTAATCCGCAGGGTATATTCCTGTTTTAATTCCTTCGTCATATCGCGAATCTGCCTTTCAAAATATTTTTCTACTGGAGCAGCTGCAGCACCTGCGAAGGTCTCTCGTTCGCCTGCGCCAGCATGGATACCGCTGCCTGAGATATTACCTGCTCTGTCGTGTAAGCCGTCATTTCCTCCGCCATATCCACATCCATGATCCGGGCATAAGATGCCGTCATGTTCTCGTTGGTCACCGCCAGATTGTTGACCGTGTGATCCAGACGGTTCTGGTACGCACCGAGCCTGCTGCGCGCATCCGACACATAGAGAATCGCATTCTTAATCGTCTTGTTTGCCTCCGCGCACTCCTCCGATGTCTTCATCGTCATGTCTTCCATATTCATCCTGTTCAAGGAGATGGTAGGAATGCGGATTGCAAGCTGCTGTCCCTCGTTCGCGCCGGTCTGGGTATCCATGGCGCCGATGCCGGTAATGTCAATCTTCAGATTCTGTATAGCTCCTCCCATCAGTCCCCCATACGCGGTGCCATTCTCCTGCCCCGGCTGTGGATCTGTGTTAGGCACTGTCGTCTTAGGTCTATCGCATACATAGGTTAACCGAAATCCGGCAGCATTCCCAACGACAATTGTATCCGTACCATTCACATTATCGGGTGTAATACTCATAACTTCTGCATCCGCCGGAACACCTGTTATACCGGCATTCTGCAGCGCTTCGGCAAAGTTAGCCTTAACAGCATCCTCATTCACTTTCGGCACCCAGTTTGTTCCGTCGTCCTCAAAATCATACGGCACTTCAAAACCGGGATACATATTCTCTTTGGACAGCTGAAGGGTCATCTCAAAATCCAGAGGCCCCTTCAGCGTAATTTTCGACTTCCCTGTATCAGAAACCTCCACGCCCTGCGGAAATTCAGGACCAAGACTGATTGTGACCGCATCTTTGACAATATTCCCTTTCGCGTCATAAATGACGTTCAGCTGATTAATCGTATATTCTTTCGCCATCACCTCATCTGAATAGTAATCGACCCTAACCTTGTGATTATCGGTATATCCCCGCAGGTCAAAGGTGCCATCCAGAAGTGTCTGTCCGTTAAACTGCGTATCTGTAGAAATTCTGGTAATTTCAGCCTTGAGCTGCTTTACTTCCTGCTCCAGCGTCATGCGGTCGCCGGTGGTAAGCGTTCCCGTCTCACCTTTAACTGCCAGCTCGTTCATTCTCTGCAGCATCTCATGTACTTCCGTCAACGCGCCATCCGCCGTCTCAATGACGGAAATACCATTCTGGGAACTCTGCGTCGCCGTAGTGATACCCGTCATCTGCATATGCATTTTTGTGCCGATGGCATAGCCCGAAGGATTATCCTTTGACGTCGTTACTTTCAGCCCGGAAGAAAGCCGTTCCAGAGACTTGGACACTCTGCTGTCCGACGCATTTAATGCATTGCTCGCGCGCATTGCCGGCGCATTATAACTGATCTTCATAATTTATTTCCTCCATTCTGCTTCTTAAAATGCTTATGCCGTCAAGGTTGTGATAAACGCTTTCGCGATTTTGTAAAGGTCCGCCGTCTGCTGCCCTTCTCCGCCGTTTACCTCTTCCTCTGTGTAATCTTCGCCGCCAACCTCTCTGCCCTGCAGAATCACAAGACTGCCGGTTTCTCTGTCCTCACCCGAGGCTTTCAGCGCCGACTCCAATTCCTCCTGCCTGCCCTGCAGCCAGACCGTTCCCTCTCTGCTCTCACAGGCGATATAGCCAGACACGTTCTGTTCCCTAAGAGAGAATTTGGCTGTGATCCGCCCGAACTCTTCGGTCTGTACCGTGACGTTTACTTTCCCCGTCCCGGTTCCGTGCAGAACCTTCAGGTTGATTGCCGTCAGCTCGCCGTTGATCTCCACGGGAATCTGGTAATTTTCCTCCCGCGAAAGGTTTCCGGCAAGCGCAAGCTGCTTCTGGCAGCTCTGCAAGGTGCGCAGATCAAGGAAATCCTCCGGCGTCTCCATGGCCTCGTCCAGAACCGAGGAAAAGGTTTCCTGCATCTCCTCGTAAGCTTCCTGCGCGCTGTCTTTATCCGTCAGACTCTCTATCAGCGCCTCCGATTTCTGCTCTCCTTCCGGAGCGCCTGTGCTTTCCTCCAGATCACGCAGTTTCCGATACAGCGCGCCGGGTTTTCTCCGAAGCGCCGCAGCCGCCTCCATATTATTGGCTGTCACAGGCTGTCTGTATGCCACAAGCTCTCTCACCACAGCCTCTTCCACATTTTCAAGCCCACGATAGGACTGTATCTGCTCCTGCATATATGCCTGTTCCAGAGATGTATCCGCTGTCTGCTGCCGCAGCGCATCCGCGAACGCTTCCATGGTCGTCTCCGCAGTAAATTGCGTCTCTGCAAGCATTTCGGGCTCCAGCCCGTCCGCGATCTGCCCCGCGAGCATATGATAATAGCTCTCTGCCTGCTCCGAATCCTGCTGTCTCTGCCCGCTCTCCCGATCGCCGGGCTCTGCGCTCTCCTGTCCCAGCTCCGGGAATCCGCTCAAAATCTGATCGGTGATGGACTTGTTTTTCGCCACGGCGTCCACACCGTCAAAACCGTCGTCCACCTTATAATCCATTCCCTGTTTTCTGGTACTGCGCATCGCCGTCAGAAGATTACTGAAAGAAATCTCTGCCCCTTCCTTTAAGAGACTCCCGACCGCCGCGTCATCCGACTTTTCCAACTGCCGGAACATACGGTAAATCCCGATATAAGCCTCTCTCTCCTGCTCGCTGACCGCGTGGCTCTTTTCCAGTTTATATAAATATTTACTAAATTTTTCTTCTCTCGCCGCGTCATCTGCGCCGCTCTCGTCCAGATACTGATTCAGTTCCTCCATGGACATGGTCAGCGGATTCTTGCCGTCCCGGATCGCCTGTAAGGATGCCGCCGGGGTCATCCTGCGGATGGTCTGCTGCAGCTCCATGTCGTATTTCTTCACCGCATCCATATTTTCATCGGTGATATCCATACTGTTGTAGCCCAGAATCCGTACCGCCTTGCGGTTCTCCTCGCTGGTCTCCAGACCCATATCCTCCAGAATATCGTCCACATTGCGGAATGCCTTGCGGATGGAATCTCCCATATCCGCCCTTGGCGCGGTCATCAGCGTCTCATAGGACTCTCTCGCCGCCTCGTAAGCGTTCTTAAGCGCCGTACCGTTCCTATGCACACCGTCAAGCGTAAACGCTTCTGTGCCGTCTATGTACTGCACAAGCACCGCTGCCGGCAAATAAGGAATCTCCGAAACCTTTGTCTGTACTTCCTCGTAAAGCGACGCTTTCTCTGCCGCTGCCGCCACATCGGATTCCCCGAAAAGCTTCTGGTTCTGCTCCTGCTCCAGCTTCTTTAATGCCTCCACCAGCGCTTCCAGCTCTGTCGTATCTATGGAATAGCCGCGCGCCATCAACTGCCGGTTTGCCTCAATGGTCATCATCAGCCTGACTTCTTCCATCTGACGCCTCTGGGTAACCGCCGCCGGTACTTCCTGCGTCACCTCGCCCGCGTCTATTTTCTCCTGCGCCTTCGTCAGATTCCGCAGATTTACTTCCTTTTCCTCCGCCACCGTCAGATCGACCGCTTCATCGCTGATCTTTCCATAGCGCTCCGCATAATCAGCCGCCTGCTCCATACTGCTTCTGCCATCGGCAAGATTTGCCTCGCCGGGCTTTTTTCCGTCGGCAATCGCCGCCGCTGCCGCCGCCAGAACTTTTTCTCTGTCCCAAGGCTGCTTTGCCTGCCCGATCTCATGGAGCGTCTGCATGGTCTCCGCCGTCAGCGGTACGCCCACACCGATCAGCCACTGTGCCTTCTCCACATTTTCGTCAGTGACCTCAAGCCCAGCCTCTTCCAGCACGCGCTCAATCTGCGGACGGAGCTGCTCCCAGTTATAGTCCTCCGCCTTCTTCGCGTAATAGCCCGTGCCATCCGCGGCGTAATATCCGTGCGCCTGTCTCCTGCTGTCAGAAGCCGCGCTGTGGTCTGCCAGATAAAAATTGTCAATGGAAGGCTCCATCTGGTTTTCCACCATGTACTTTATCGCGCCTTCACCGATTTCACCCGTCTGCATGGCTCTCTCAAAGGCATCCTTCACCGCCCGCACATTTTCCTCGGTAAGCGGAATGTCATGCGCCTGAAACTGTCTGGCCAGCTCCTCCGCAAAGGCTGCGCTTCCCGTAATCTGACTCAGCGTTTCCGCATCCAGATCGTCTGTATAGCCTACAACCTCTGTGCCGCCTTTTACAAGCTCTGCCTTAATTTTGTCGACAATGGTGACAACTTCCTCAATTTCCATATCGCCGGGATGATATCCTTCCTGCTGTAAGCGGGAAAAATCTTCCCCGGACATAGTATTAGACATCACTGTCATAAAGTCTGTCTGCGTGGCAACGTCAATTGCCCCCGCATCCTGCATAACCTCTTCTGCGGTCTTTCCGTGACCTCCGTAAGCGTTGTTATCCATAACTGTGCCAGAAATGTCTAATGCGTAATCACCCGCACGCTCTGTCTTCGTCGTCCGGGTTTCCCGATATGAAGTTGTCGCCCTGTCTACATTTTGGTTTGCGTTACTGTGGTCAAACGTAATCTTCATATGTCTTCCTCATACAAAATGTAGTGTACTCTTTTCTATAATCATACAAAAATCATACAAAAAAGGGCGAATGATTTCTCATTCACCCTTTATTTCGGCATGGTTTGGCTTTTCCTTAACCTCTAGAACTATTTTGTCTGTTTTTTCACCGATATGGAAACCAGACCTTTTAAACAAAATCTACATGATATGTTTCCTCCGGTTACAGAATAACAAAAGGGAGCGATGATCCGGCGTAATTTTTGAAAGGAAAAATGCGGTAATTCGTTCCCAAAGACTTTTAACGTTTCCCCGTTTTCTTTTGTTCTGCTTTGCTATTGACACTAACGTTTCCCTCTGCTACACTTTATCTAATCATATTTGAGATTTCATCTTTTGCAGGAAACCATTCTGGTTTCGCTTTGACAATTTCCATGTATCAAACAGAATATGGTAATCTGCAAAGCTGAAGAATTTTCGATACATCGTGGAGGAAAACAAATAATGGCATTCACGCATATAGACTGTTTTAGCGGTCCCGGCGGAATCTGTACGGGATTACATGCCGCAGGATTTGACACAAAAGTAGCCATAGAATACATTAAAAGCTGCGTTGATACATATTCAGCCAATCACCCGTCGGTGCATGTTATCCACTCTGATATAAGAGATGTTACAGCAGAACAGATCCTGCCTTACATTCCCAAAGAGGGAATTGATCTGGTCACGTCAGGTATGCCCTGCGAAACTTTTTCTACTGCCGGAAATACCTCCCGCTCTTTTTATGATGACAGGCAGTTCCTTTTTCGCGAGGGAATCCGCATCGCCCGGATTGCCAATGCCAAAATGATCCTGTTTGAGAACGTACCCGCCATCACGACCAAAAAAGTGGAAAAAAATTCAAATGAGCTTATAGTAGACCTGTTAAAGGATGAGCTGAAAGAATCCGGTTACACAAATTATAAAGAGTTTGTCCTAAACGCCGTGGATTATGGAGTACCCCAAAAGAGAAACCGCTTTTTTATCCTTGCCACCAAAGACGGAAACCTGAAACTTTCTTCCCCAAAAGCTACCTGCGATAAACCCGTTACCGTAAAAGAAGCATTTTGCGGACTCCCAAATGTTGTACCAAACTCTGATACAGAAAATAAAATCTATTCACAGACACAGTCAGATTATGCAAATCGGATGCGGGATAATGCATTCTGGAAAATAGGTTGTGGGACAGTCAATGAACTTACTTACCATATGCCAATGAGACACCGAAGCTGCACATTGGAAAGATTCTCTTTGTTAAAACAGGGTGAAAGTTTAAAAGATTTATTTGAGCGCTATGTCGGGTCAGAGCGGGAAAAATTGCAGGAAAGACGGGTCCTGCCGAAAAAAATGTTTATCAAGCGCAATTACCGCCTGAAATCGGATGAGCCTTCCCCCACGGTAACGAGCCATTGTCTGGATGAATTTGTCCACCCCAAATATGACCGGGCACTGACTGTCCGGGAATGCGCCAGACTGCAGTCCTTTCCTGACGCTTATCATTTTTCCGGCGGCCCATATCTCGTCCCCCATATTGACCGCGAAGTGCAGGACAAGTATGAACAGATCGGCGATGCAGTCCCACCGCTTCTAGCGTATGCCTGGGGCACAGAACTGAACAAACTTTTAGCGGAGTACAATAATGAAAACTAATTCAGATTATTTTGCCTTTTGCAAAAGCACTTATACGAGAACTTGGAATGAAGCATATCTTATAGAATGTCAAGTGAAAAACTCCCAATCAGCAAAGCTGGCGGCTCAGAGAAAAGCAATAGATACAACGCTTGTCGAGTCTCTGCTGCATTATGCAGACATAGTTTCTGAAGATGAGATCTGGAAAAATATAGCCTTGGTCCACAAACTTAATGTGGCTAATTTATCAGATTTTCATATTTCAGAAGCCGAACAGGCAAGTGTCCTTGAACGTTGTCTTTCCGCCCACCAAAGCTGGATAAAATCAAGCGGACATTCTTTTGAACGCTATATCGCCAGTATTGACAATGACGAACTACAGAATAATGAAATCAGATTTATTTTGCAGTCCGATCTGACAAAAATGATTAAAGAAGGCTCATTGACCAATACTTCTGATGATATCAGAGGTCTTAATTCATGGGGAAAAGACTTTGACTTATATGCGATACAGGCGATACATGGAGATATCCACGTCTTTGGGTGTATTCAGTCCAAAACAAGTATACGTGACAGAGTCGGGCGCGACGTAAACTTTTCCAAAAATGCCATGGAGGGATTATTCTGGTCTGTTGCTGTTACATTAGACGGCTCTTTTCTGAATATGGATGAGTTTAAACATATGGTAAATGGCGGCGGATCCTATCCTGTCAATGGATGGCATGGTATGTATGCCATGGCGGGCATTTCAGAAAGTAATGGCAGAATATATAAAGTGAATGACACACTTGATTTATTTGTAACACATGCTGTCAGAGCCGCCAAACAGTTTATTGCCGACAGACGAATGCTGACCCCTTCCTGGTCCGCGGAAGGTCAGACTGCACTATAATCCGCTGTCTTGCCTTTTCCATATGTCAAGTCAATCCATTCCTAACGCAAACAATCTGCTCCAGCAGCTTTTCATATGACTGAATAAATACTCTGCATCATCATAAACATAATTGCGAAACCCGCCATCATTACTATTGTCAGTCGAATAGTCCAGAAAGTACTCCTTAATTTGTTCCCATATGGATGCATCGTTTCCATTGTTTTTCATATTCTCAAACAATATCTGCAAACCCTGCCGGTACGCTTTCTTTTCCTGTTCTGATTTTTCTATCATACTAAGCCTTACAGCATATTTATGCTCACTTGAATGCTGCGAATAGAAGCTCTCGTCAGAATGCATTCCCGCAATTGTCCTGCTAATGGCTTCCATAGGATTATCGTATTCAGAAAGCACCTCGTTATTATGCTGATAATACTTATCAATTAACTGATTAAAACCTTCCCTGTGTTCTTCCGGCAACAAACTGTCCGACAAGTATCGAAGCGCTGCTACAGACGATTCCAGTCCTGCTATCGCTTCGCTTTCCGACTGGAAAAACTTATATTTTTCTTTGACTGGACGAAATTCCATCTGCATTGTATATTGACATTGGCTTCGGCTCAGACAATCCATCCCATAAGTGATATGTGCCAGAGTATCTTCAAACTGATCCACCTCCTCATCAGTCATCCCTGTATAAAAACCATTATTGTACAGCATTTCACTGAATACCAGCCACTGGTTTATGGTATTTTCCCAGAAAGGATCATCAGGATTCTTATCCTTGGCATTTTCCTTTTTCTGAATCTCATTCTTAATAAAAAGGTCTGCCCCATCCTGCTTCATCTTCTGAAATCCTTCTTCACTGCAAAGAAAGTCCATACCCTCTTTAGAAATCGACACTTTCACTCCCTGATTCTGAAAAACCGATGAATGAAGAGCCTTTTCAACATATGCTGCAGCTTCCTCTGTTTTCTCTTTACTGATGGATATAGTTCTCTGTTCCAGCCCGTTTTTAATACGCTCCGCATATGCTCCCATAAAAATATTCATACCATTTATCTGCATCACGGTCTCCTTTTTTTCATAAAACTTGTATCTTCCCATCCACACAGATGATCTTTTTCAGTTTTTCACCCTCATTGCCGTCCACCATCTTCTGCCCGTTTAACGACTTAAAATACCGCCTTTTCTTAAAACGCTCTTCTCCTCCTCATGGTACTACGCGTCCGTACTCCTGTCAATGCAAAGTGACAATGAACACGAATCGAGTAGGAGGTAGGCGATTATTTCGCCTGCCGACCTCTCACACCACCGTGCATACCGTTTGGTACACAGCGGTTCAATCAACTTAACAAGCAACACTCTTGGTTGTGTAGTAGTCCAACATTGAGATTAATCCAAACTTCGTTGTTACTACGGCTAATGTGACCGCCTGTGAGACCTCCCCGGTTAAGGTGCGTGCTCTTTCCCTCTATGCGCCTGCCGCATTTACTCGTACTTCCAGCAACTTTTGGACTTCAGTGTCTTTTGCCACCTTATCCGCATTTCCGAGCCTTATATGCGGTTCCTGTCCGTTAGGCCAGAGGTTTGCCTACAGCTTCTTTCAGATTCCGTCTCACGGCGGACACCCTTGCTGTTCAGCCATGTGCTTCGTCGTTGCCTACGTACACTCGGGGCTTTCACCCGTCAGAGTGCGCCCATGCTGGGCAAACAAAAGCAGATAATAATCAAACATTATCACCTGCTTAAATAGCTATTCAATTATATGATTCTTCTATCAGTCAGAATCACGCTGTTCTCTCCTACTGGAGTCCAAACTTTTCTTGTTGTCCATACTTATTTTTTGTCAAGCTAAGATAAGTATCCATACTTTTCATCCAAAGTAATGTCAAATCATATCTTCCCAATTTTTTCATATCGCCTATACATTGTTCAAACATTGAGATAAAATTAGCTCTATCATTAAGCCCCAGCTCTCCAGAACTCAACGGCAACGACGTAAGTCCACCCTGTTTCTTTACTTTATAATGGCCTTCAAGTGCCCGCATCTCAACCACTGTAGCACAAGATGGATTAATTTTATTTATAAAAATCCTTTGTTCAAAATCATTTCCGTTTTCATCTACACCTTTTGCAATCACTACAGGTTCTTCATCTGTTGATTCATCAGCATACTTAATGTAAAACGATAATCCCGTTCCATTACACCCAGAATATAACATGTCTTCGGTTTTCAAGTATATCTTCGGTCCTCTGATTGTTTTAAAGTCTTTATTCCCCATGCAGTTTTTAGTATCATTGCTTTGTTGCCATTTACATGGAATAGATAAGTTGCTTATTGCCTTACCTATAAACATGATAGACCTCCTTTTATTCCTCTCCAGCATTATCGTTCCTGTCAAATTTCTCCTTCACCTCCTTCCACCTTTTGGGATCAAAGATGCATACCCAGCTGTTAATGCCATCTTTGTTCAGAAATGTAATGCTGTTTGGTCCGATCTGCATAATGCCCCCTGCGGTTCGCTTTGTCAGTCCTCTGACTTCAAAAGTTGCATGGAACCATGCCTCTTCATAGGAATGGACAAGGTTCGGATATTGGGACAGGTACTCTTTGGCAAGGGAATCCAGTTTTTCGCGGGCTTCTTTATCCATGATGATCTGTCCGCCGCTGCTCTCAAAACCGTTTGACGTTATGTACCGTATCCCTGTCTTCTGATCCTGCTGGACCGAGAAGTTTACGAGCGGCTTTTCGTATAATTCCGAAACATCCAGTGCTTCCTTCAGCCCCTGTTCCAGTTCCTCATCCACCACAACCATGTTAAAAAGTCCGCATCCCAGATCATTGATCAGAAATTTAAGTCCTGTCTTTTCATCTACCTGTACATCGTCTTTATTCAGTTTCCAGCGAAAGGCTTCATTACCGCCACGCTCTTTATCATAAATGCACAGATACCCGCCCGGCTTCCACGTAATGGAATATCTCTCTGTCTCAACCTCTTTGGTGGCACGTGTATCATACGTGTGCATATTCACCTGAAGTATTCTTCCATATACTCCGCAATCGGATATCTTATTCCTTTCTGCTCTGGTATAGGAGTCCAGACCTGCATTTGCCTTCCGTAACAGGGTATCTTCAAAACGTCCGCTTCCCACATTTTTTATGTTCTCCGACGGTTCTGGCTTATATGCTGATGAAGATATGCCATTTATCTGCATTAGATTCTCCTTCCATCTCTTCCTTACTTCCAATGCCGCTTTTGTGTCGCTGTATTTTCCGATTCTATAAGGAATACAACTCGGTACATTTAAAAATTTCATTTAAGAACCAGCGAAACAAAAAGTAATTGCATATCCTTTATTTCATATTTCACGCAAATTTCGGAGTATGATTACCAAACAGATCAATAAGTCCGCTTTTATAAACATACCATCCCGTCACATTGACCGCTTAGAAATATGCAGCAACTTATTGAGGAATACTTCATAAAACTCCCGTTCTTTCATAATTAACTGATGGTCTTCCCAGCTTCTTGCAGGCGATCCAGCAAGCGGATGATCCACATCATATATCCATTTGTTTACCGCATTGATTGCACTTTCCACAGTACTTCCCAAGAGATCATTTTCGTTAAATTCACCCCTGTACCATCTGACAAAACGGTCTATTCCCATTTGGGTCATGTGCGCATGCTTGCCGTCTTTACTTATATAAAGACCGTACACTGTAAAAAATGCACCTGTTTCTTCCTCCGCCTCCATCCATGCCTGCTTCACTTCATTCGGAGCATTAATACCGATCGAATCAAGAATGGCCGAGGTCTTTTTTTGCACTTCGCTGCTACCCATCGCTTCTGCTTTCATAGCTGCAACATCAGAAAAAGAGCGTTTTGCGCCACCCACTGACTTTCCCTCCTCATTCTTCAGCCCGTCTTTCGTTGCCAGCTTTTTTGTCTGTGAATTATAAATGTAGGTATTCCGGCTTCCTATTCCACAAATGCTCATGCAGTAATCCTCCTTCACCCCGTTATGACATATTTGCGACTGTATTATTTCCTTCTATAAGGAATACGAATCGGCAAGTTTAAAAGTTTCATTTTACTTCCAAAATCTGTCGGCAGAGGTGGTGCGCGTAGAGGATTTTGTATTGTAATGAGGGAGCTGGAAAAAACTGTCGGACCAATATGCTTTTTGCATCATAAGTCTAATTAAGATAATCAGCAATTGGCTTTATCTGATATGCTTCATTTATCAATTCATTAAAATCTACTATAGTAGTATTTTTTGTTGTAAACGCCTCTGTGTCTGTCTCATCCAGAATACAGATGCATATATCATTGCCATTAGAAAGAACGTTACGAAAGCTTTCATCTTGTGACAGCCCTAAATTGGTTTGATATAAAATATCAGTATCTACATCCAAAATATAAAAATCTTTGCCCCCTCTTAAAAAAAATCCATAATAATTATCCTGTGTATTTCTACCGTTATAGGCTATACGCAGATTATACAAATTAAGAACTGTTTTTACTTGATCATTTTCTATTTTTCCTATGGCACCATAATCCGTAAAATTTCTTACATATATATAATCGTTAAAACAATAAAATTGAATGATACCATTCTCGGAAACATCATTTCGCAATTCTGAATCAAAATACAATTTCCCAATTAAATCATAGTTCTTGTCATCATAAATTTCTATATAGATATCATCTTCTGCTTCAATTTGATTTACAATAACATAAATCCTTTCGTTGCTGCAGGCAAATGCTATGATCTGCTCACCTGTATTATTTGCAAACTCTTTTTTAATGCAAATATCCATTTTATTAGTAGTTTCATTATATTTTCTGATATAACTTGTTTCAATCGAATTATCTCTTATGGTACTTAACATATAAATGGCAGTATTCATCGTAGATACCACATCTATTGCAGAAGAATTATAATCATTAAATATCGTGTCAGACGTATTAGAATCAGCATTTATCATCAGAAGCTTATGTTCATTTGTATATAACGTTACAGGTAAAATAACAGAATCTTCAATAACCGCCGGCAACCCGCTTGAAATATAAAACCCATCTACACATATGACATCTGATAGGTTTTTCGATTCAATATCATAACAGCCAATTACAAATTCATCGTCGTCATTAAAATAATCATAAACAATCGTATCCTCCAGCAAAGCAATCGGCGAATAATTATTTATATTTTCTAGTCCGTTTTCTTCGTGTTCTGTATTTTCTAGCTTAGCGTATAATAGAAGTATTATTGCAAATGAAAAAACCAGTAGACTTCCAAATAAAATTTTACCTCTTTTACATCTTTTCATAATGATTTCTCATACCCGCACGATAGCCAGTAACGTTTACATTCGGGCACACACTACGCACGTATCGAAAATCACCCTGCGTTGTTTCCCCTTCCTTTTTTCATTATTTTCATCCTTTCCCTCTTAAAATCTGATCGTTTACAACCAGCCAAAATCGGCAGAACTACATTATAGTAATTCTGCCGATAATATACTGTATAAGCAAGCCCATGTCAAGTCAATCCATTCCTAACGCAAACAATCTGCTCCAGCAGCTTTTCATATGACTGAATAAATACTCTGCATCATCATAAACATAATTGCGAAACCCGCCATCATTACTATTGTCAGTCGAATAGTCCAGAAAGTACTCCTTAATTTGTTCCCATATGGATGCATCGTTTCCATTGTTTTTCATATTCTCAAACAATATCTGCAAACCCTGCCGGTACGCTTTCTTTTCCTGTTCTGATTTTTCTATCATACTAAGCCTTACAGCATATTTATGCTCACTTGAATGCTGCGAATAGAAGCTCTCGTCAGAATGCATTCCCGCAATTGTCCTGCTAATGGCTTCCATAGGATTATCGTATTCAGAAAGCACCTCGTTATTATGCTGATAATACTTATCAATTAACTGATTAAAACCTTCCCTGTGTTCTTCCGGCAACAAACTGTCCGACAAGTATCGAAGCGCTGCTACAGACGATTCCAGTCCTGCTATCGCTTCGCTTTCCGACTGGAAAAACTTATATTTTTCTTTGACTGGACGAAATTCCATCTGCATTGTATATTGACATTGGCTTCGGCTCAGACAATCCATCCCATAAGTGATATGTGCCAGAGTATCTTCAAACTGATCCACCTCCTCATCAGTCATCCCTGTATAAAAACCATTATTGTACAGCATTTCACTGAATACCAGCCACTGGTTTATGGTATTTTCCCAGAAAGGATCATCAGGATTCTTATCCTTGGCATTTTCCTTTTTCTGAATCTCATTCTTAATAAAAAGGTCTGCCCCATCCTGCTTCATCTTCTGAAATCCTTCTTCACTGCAAAGAAAGTCCATACCCTCTTTAGAAATCGACACTTTCACTCCCTGATTCTGAAAAACCGATGAATGAAGAGCCTTTTCAACATATGCTGCAGCTTCCTCTGTTTTCTCTTTACTGATGGATATAGTTCTCTGATCCAGCCCGTTTTTAATACGCTCCGCATATGCTCCCATAAAAATATTCATACCATTTATCTGCATCACGGTCTCCTTTTTTAATTAAAAATTTCACATTTTAATAAAAATTTATTGTGGGTTGCGGTTCAGCGCCTCCTGCATAAAATAAATTTAATGTACTATAAAAATCAATAGGTCTTCCAGTATTTATATCATAAACCAAAATATGCTGATTGCCCCCTGCAAAATCTACAGAATCTAATTTTCTTGGCGTTTCTCTACCCGTTGTATCGACGGTTGTACTGTCATAAATATGATCCGGTGCTGACTGATAATAAGTATGCACATACGAAAATTCTGTGTCCTCATCGCAGTAAAGCAATACTACATAATTTGACGATGCATTCTTGGAAGAATATGATGCCAGTTTAGACATCCCTTTCACCGTTGCATTAAGAACCATATGCGTCCTTTGTTCATAACCGCTTCCCCAACTAACTTTGTCAGTTCGTTGCCAGTGAAGATAATTACCTGCTTTTGTGGAAGTATTATATATTAAATTTCCATTACTATATACATCCCCTGTTTCTGTTTTAAACATAAAAATACTCAAGTCACTGAATAAATAATATACTTCTGATATGTTTGCAGCCGGGTTCTGTGCATGGATATTTAAGGTATAATTCTGCCCATATGTACTGTTTTCAGAAAGAATGATAAGTGCATATTCACCGATCGGCAATCCATTAAGCTGGATCAAATCATCAGGTTTTCCGTAAATATTTGTAGGTGTAGCGTCTCCTGCTTCTTTATCCACAACAAATAGCCGAGCCACATAATTCGTATTACTTGACTTTAACTGCGCCAATAAAAATTTAGCGGAATCTGTTACAGAAAAGAAATATGCATCCATATTATTAGATTCTGTTAATGTTCCTGACGTGCTTGCGTTGGGATTATTCTCGAATAAATAAACTCCCCTGCTACTTAATTGCGATGATACATCTAATACATCCCCGGTCTCATCAATGCTATAAGATGTCGGTGCATCATCTATAATATTACTATCTACTGGTTCACTTTCACTGTATTCCGGAAAATCTAAATCCACAATGTCAATATCAGCCGCGAAAACAGGATCAGGTAAATCCGCTTCACTTGCAAAAACAGACAAGTGACTGTTCATAGCCACCATTACTGCCAATACACAAATAAATATTTTGAACCTTTTCAACATAATAATTCCTCCTTCATCATTAGATTTGCTGAAATCATAATAGTAAACACTTTTATTCTAGTTCGCATCCCCGCTGTCGGGAATCAAGAGCGAGGCATCTATCTTTAATGCCCTAAACAGATTCATCCAAAATTCCCATGATTCCTCTCCCGCATTGTCATTTCTGTCAAATCTCTCTTTCACCTCCTCCCATCTCTTTGGATCAAAAATACATACCCAGCTGTTAATGCCGTCTTTATTCAGAAATGAAATGCTGTTCGGGCTAATCTTCATAATACCTGTTACTTTTTTATAAATAAGTTCGTGGTCCTTTTGGGGAAAACTTCAACAGCTTATCAAGAAATACTCCATAAAATTCCCTTTCTTTTATGATTAGCTGCTGATTCTCCCTGCTTCCTCCGCCTCCATCCATGCCTGCTTCACTTCATTCGGAGCCCGAGAGCCAATCGAATCCAAAATAACCGAGGTATGTTTTGCATATCCTTATTTGCAAAAGCCCTATATGACATACCATTATTATTGTTAATCTGCATAACTCCTCCTTTTTTATTTTTTGTTTGCAAACTGTTAAAATCCCCAGAACTACATATATGTAGTTCTGGGGATAATATACTACAACCATAATCACATGTCAAGGTAAACATCACTCTTACTTTCCAACTTGCGAGTTGTAAAATTTAAATCAAGAAATTTTCTAAGACATAAAACAGGATATAGGGGGATGGGTAAATGAGATTGTATGAATTGGTAAACAAAATAAATACATGTGTTGCATGTATATCAATAACAGGCTTGTGTGATGAATACCGTGATGGTTTGGATTCACTCAGGCAGGAACCTTGGTATAAAGAAAACTGTGACAAGCCCGTCAAGAAAATAAATATTATTGGTTTTGATGAATACAGTTTTGAACTTTCTATTGAGATATAAGGGATAAAAAGCACCGGGAAATTTAATCACAATATATCATATTTAAGACGTAACTGCAGGAACGGGCTGGCATACCATCTGGCATGTCACAGCCAAGGGAGTCATGTACACGCTGCGCTCCTCCGGGAGACAAGGAAAGAATAACAGTACACCCTTATATCCTGTATTTACATAGGTTTATCTTTTATGGGTAAACCATTTTCCCAGACGGGGGAACCTTTGGTTCCCCTTCCCCTAAAGTTGGAAAGAGAGTTGGTTACTATTTTTTCTTTACAATGAAGCAGACTGCAACGAGCGGCAGAAACCATGGTACGGCTTCAAGCGCTGATTTTAGGATTTCAGCAGCACTCACGTGATCACCTCTTTTCTGTATCTGACCGGGGAGTTGGCGGGAACCTTGTGCCCCGGTCAGTGTTTTATACAGGATATCAAAATCCAAGTCCCATTTAAAGGACTTTACCGTTTTTTAATATCTGCGGATAATACACCGCCAGCGGCGGTTATTATAGAAACCCAAAACAAGAAAAAGAGAGAGAAGAAAGAGAGGAAAGAGAATGGGTAATTATGTAACTATCATTGGCGTAAAAAAGGGACAGTATAAGGGACGCGACGGCGTGATGAAGAACAGCTTCAACTATTACGGCATCAAGGATTTTAATGCGCGTGACCTTGACACTGCGGACTGTGAGGGACAGGTTGTCGTGCAGGAGTGGTCTGGTATCGATTTTGACGTCCATCCCGGCGACGTGGTCAGGCTTATTTATGAACCCGGCTATCAGGACAAGGCTACTCTTGTAGATGTGGAGTTTATCTCCCACGGTGACGGCAACCCCTTCACAAAAAAGGAAGATGCTGCGCCTGCCGCGCCGGACAAGGCTGCTGATGGCAAAGATAAGAACAAGGCAGGTGCATGATGGATGCGTTAACCGTCCTCGTCCTGCTGGGTCTAGGGCTCTATGCAGTAAAGAAAAAACTTCTGCCCCGCCTGAAAAAAGGCGGGCGGGATGCGCTCCCGGAAAAGGAGAAAGCGGACGGGGCTTTCATGTCAGGACAGGCTGTGCCTGATTTTCGTATCTTAAGTTTTAATACGGATGATTTTACCCGTACTGATGACATGGCGCACTGTGTGGAGTATGAACTCGGGAAAGCTATCAGCGACCTGAAAAAAGAAGGCTGTACGCTCAACGGCGATCCTTTTCCTATTGTGGCAGGGTGTTCTTTGCTGATTCTTCTGCGTTACTGCCGGGAAACCGAAAAAACGGGGGAGGTGGAAGGATGAAGCTGAGTACGATTTTATGGATCATTTGTGGCGTGATCTGGCTGCTGCTTGGGATCGGGTTTGTTGGTCTTATGATCTATAACCGCATCCGTAATCGGAGGAAATGATATGGATGAAAACATGGATTACATACCAGAGGAGAGTTACACGGAAGACCCTGCGCCGGATGATACGGCGGTACCTGAGGAGACGGGCGTGGAGGCTGCCCCGCCTGTTCAGGAAGAGCAGGGAGAACCGGGGGATATAGAGGAACGGATCGACGACCTCTTAGACCAGATTGGTGCCGGGCAGTCTTTCGGCTCTATGGGTGATTACTACGTTGCAGAAGCGGGATGTTATGCATTTCCCGGGGAGGACGTGTTTTTCCATTTTATTGATGAAGAGGCACGCTCCGGCTGGACGACAGCATCCAACGGATGTTACGTACCCGCTGATTCACTGGATGCATATGAAGCGTACCTTTCAACCAGTACGCCGGATGAGGGCACCGAGGAGGAGGGGGAAGGACAGGAACAGCTGCCCTTCCCCGTAACACAGGAAGACCTTGTCTCGCTGGAGGGAATCCTTAACGGGATATATGCGCAGGAGGAATCCTTTTACCAGACTTCCATCCTGCACATGGAATCTATTGAAAAGACACTGGCAGACACGCAGACACAGCTTTACAAGACATCTGTTTTCCTCGTAGTAACCTGTTTTTTCCTCGCATTTTTAAGCGGGGTAAAGCTGGCGGATGTATTCTGGAGCCGTATGCGTGCGGGATAGGAGTTGTCATGGATGAAAAGGTGTTATCGGATATATTGACCGAGTTTTTGAAACTGATGCTTACGGGTGCATTCATACCGGGCTTTATGCTCTGCACCATGCTGCATCTGCTTGGATATGGGATATTCAAAGGTCTGACCGTATTGAATATAAGATCATAGGACAGACGTGTCCGGAAAGGAGAAAGAAGCTATGTTGACTGAGGCTATGAAGACTGCGTTTTCTAACGCTGTTGATTCCATCAAGGACGACGTGACGGGCATGATCGTGGTTGCACTCCCTGCGGGGCTTGCGATCATGGGCATCCGTCTTGCTGTGCGGCTCGGTGTCGGTTTCTTCCGCACAATCGCCGCCTAGTAGTTCATTCTGATCAGTTGCGTTGACGCAACCGGGTCAGACATACGGGTTCCGGGCGTGTCACAGCGTCCGGGATCATTCGGGAAGGTGTATAAAGCAGAAGCGTCCATCTGTGATTTCCTTTCCGTTAGGTATATACCTCCTGTTTGCAGACAGGAGGCATGAAAATACCTATGTTTTTTGTTCAGGCAGATACTTTTTACTGTCTGGTATCCGTTAAAGTATCTGCCTACATAATATTATCATTATTTCACGGTTTCAAGAAAGGTATATAAAAAGCACTATGAACAGACTGGACAGACTGTATTTTTATCTCCGGGCGAAGTTTTTTGAACTCTGTCTGCGTATCAGTTTCTGGATTGATGAGGTGGCAGGGTTTGAAATCCCGAACGGGGAAGAAGATAAAAAAGAAGAATTGGAGGAAAACGTATGGAATGGGAAAATGTGAAACCTGTAAGGAGGGAAAGAACCATGACAAAGGAAGAATTTATTGAAAAGGTCAATGAGAGGTTGGTCTCAGAAGGGAGTCCGGCTCTTAATGCATTTGATCTTATCATTATTTCAAGAAAGGTACATAAAAAGCACTATGAACAGACTGGACAGGCTGTATTTTTATCTTCGGGCGAAGTTTTTTGAACTCTGTCTGCGTATCAGTTTCTGGATTGATGAGGTGGCAGGGTTTGAAATCCCGGACGGGGAAGAAGGGGAAAACGGGGAGGACGGGGAAAATGACGGAAATGGATGAACGTTTTATCTGTCTTGTGTCTCTTGCCGCACGTGATCTGTCTGGCATGATAGCCAGATTAGGACATGCAGCGGAAAAGATAAAAAAGAAGAATTGGAGGAAAACGTATGGAATGGGAAAATGTGATACCTGTAAGGAGGGAAGAATCATGACAAAGGAAACATTTATTGAAAAGGTTAATTTGCGGCTTGTCTCAGAAGGGAGTCCGGTTCTTGATGTATCTGATCTGGATGAAGATATTTTTTCTGTGATCAATACAGTTTATACATTTCATCCTGCGATTGATGATATAAGCGGCGAAGACCAGATCGCGGACTTGTATGTTAACTATGGCATCTCTGTGATCCGGGATATGCTGCTGCGTGCGGAACGGATGAAAAAACTGGAAAAACAGTATGCAAATTTGGAATCTTCTTTTGCTGCTTTACAAAAAGAGATGACTTCTGTCAGAAACGGCGACCGAATTGATTTGTTTTAGTTTTGTAATACAAAATACCTGCAGAAAATTTGTAATACATAAGGAGGCAGCATATGGCGATCAATTTTTTCACGGGCACACCCGGATCGGGGAAGAGCCTGCACATGGCTATGATCATAGATAAGTGGCTGCGGGACGGTAAAAATGTCATTGCCAACTTTGAGATTAACGAGGATTCTTTTGCCCGCTTTGATGAAAAGCATCCGGGCAGACGTGGCATATTCATCTACGTGCCGAACAGCGAATGGCTGACCAGCGCATATAAGCCGGTCATGCAGGGAAACCGCCGTGTCCCGCCCCCTGCCGGGCAGTACCCGTATCTTGAGGGGCTTTATAATTATGCCCTGCGGTTCCATGAACGTAACAGCAAGGGGCAGATCATAGAAAAACAGACCCTTCTGGTGCTTGACGAGTGTCAGGACCTTTTCAACCCCAGATCGTGGAACCGTAAGGACCGTCTTTCGTGGTGTTCCTTTTTCCGTGAGCATCGAAAGTATGGCTATGAGGTCTACCTGATTTCGCAGGACGAGACTGTCATTGACAAGCAGATCAGGAACGTGCTGCAGTATGAATACACCCACCGCTGCGTGAATAATTACAAGCTGCAAGGGCGGCTCATGGGTCTGCTTTATGGCGGGAAATGCTTTGTTTCTGTCAAGAGGATGCGTGGCGTGAAAAAAGCGAATGCAAAGATACGTGCAAAATATTTTAGCGGTCAGCAGAAATATTATGACTTTTATGACAGCTACAAGACATTCGGGCGGGAATCCGCGGCGGCTCTTGCCGCCGTGGATAACCACCCGGAGGGCGCCGTAGCGACATAAAGGGGAATATAATACTTAGGCTGCGCGTGCATTTACCCTTGACAGTAGGGGCGCATGGTTTAGCCTTGGCTGAGGGTGGCGGCATGCCGCCGCCCTCAGACTCTCCAAGGATAATGCGCGGGTTCATGCTGTCAAGGGCGCGCAGAAGTTCCCTAGGGCTAGTATTACCCTAGGGAACTTCTGAAACATGAAACATGGACTGTTAAATCCAGTCTTCATGCGGGTTTCAGAAAATCAGACATGTTGAAACATACTGAAACATCTTTTGAAACGGGGGAAAAGGGAATGGAAAACAACGTACAGTCACGCAAGTGGCTCCTGACTTTCAACAATCCTGAGAAATACGGGTTCGACCATGACAATATCAAGGCTGCCCTCTCCACCATCAAGGACGTTACCTACTGGTGCATGTGTGACGAGGTCGGGAAGGAAGGCACCTATCACACGCACCTGTTCATCTTCCGCAGGAACACCATGCGGTTCTCCATGATAAAAAACAAGTTCCCGATTGCCCATATCGACTACTGCCGTGGGACGACGCAGGAAAACCGGGACTACATACGCAAGGAAGGGAAACACCGGGGCACCGACAAGGAAGAGACGAACCTTCCCCACACTTTCGAGGAAAACGGGGAGTGCCCTAAAGAAGAGCAGGGAAAGCGCACGGATTTAAACGAGCTTTACGGGATGATCAAGGACGGCATGAGCAATTTTGAGATACTGGAAAGTAACCCCGGCTACATGCTGAAACTTGACGAGATCGACACCTGCAGGCAGGTGCTCCGGCAGGAAGAATTTAAGAATAAATTCCGGGAGGTAAGGACGGAATACTGGTACGGGCAGACAGGCAGGGGCAAGACCCGGACAGTGATGGAAACCTTCGGCTATGAGAACGTTTACCGGGTGACTGATTACCAGCACCCTTTCGACAACTACAAGGGACAGGATATCATGGTATTTGATGAGTTCCGCAGTTCCCTGAAGATTCAGGACATGCTTAACTTCCTTGACGGCTACCCGCTTGACCTTCCCTGCCGCTATAACAACAAGACGGCATGTTTTACAAAAGTATTCATCATCAGCAACATCTCACTGAAAGAACAGTATACTGATATCCAGCGCAGTTATGAAGAAACATGGAAAGCATTCCTGCGCCGGATCGACGGCGTGAAGGTCTTTAACAGAGACGGGGTACTCTCTTTTCCTGCCGTCCATGATTTTTTATACAGTTATATCCCGGAAGACAACTGGGTGAAGGTTGACAAGGATTCGGAACCCCTTCCATGGATGGATGAAGAGAAAAAGGATAATGAGCAGCTGGAACTTGATCCGGACCAGAAGGAGGAAAAGAAAAATGGTTAAGTGGGAGGATGTTATCTGTTTTGTGGCAATCGTTGTTTATCTGTGTTTCTGTATCTATAATCTGGATGGCTTTTTTAATTATTTTAACCAGAACCATATATCCATGGTAAGGCGTACTGTCTTTTTATCCATAGCTTTAGGGTTTATGGTTTTCGGTCTGCTGGTCCTGCTTTTTGCAGCCAGAATGTTTTTCCTGTCCTGAGGAGGTGAAAACATGGGCAGCGGAAGTACGACTTTATTCTGAGGAAGAAGGTTTTGTTTTTCAGTTTTGGTTAAAAACCCAGAAGGGAGGAAATGTGACATGGGAAAAGTAAGTGAGTATGACGGGCTCGGTCTGGTGGATGTAAATGATACCATCAGGGTGATGGGCTGTGAAGTAAACAGGTGTACGGAACTGTCTGTGTCGGCTGTGGCTGTCACATATGGTGTCTATATCAATGATGATCTGGTCTACAGCTGCAACGTCTTAAAGAATGCCGAGACGATCTATCAGGCGATCCGGGCGGACATGGCGGGAAAAGCCTATGAAGGGAAGGGCTGATCATGGGTAAGGATATCTCAACTCTCTATATTAAAGAGAAGAACATAATATGCGGGGATTATGTGGGTGTTGCCTGTGTGGACGGCTCCTGTCCCATCGCCAATGCGGATAGATATGCGGAGTACGGCATGGATGTGATCCGGCGGTGTGAAGACTGTTTTATGCGGAAGGGATGTGAGGACTGCATTTTGTATGGTACTGATTCTTGTCCATCCTTTCTGGAGGAGGTGGAAACATGACATATGGAGAGGAAGTATTATTGAACCTTATTTTAGCTGTTTCTGTTGTGATTGTTGTTTCTTTTTTATTCGGTCACATAAAGCATTAAGTGCATGATGGCATTTATGTCGTTGCAGGTGTATTAAAGTAAGGTGGTGGATAAATGACAATTTTAGAAATTTTTATTTTTTTATTTCTTTCAACTATTGGTTCCCTTGCTCTTGTTTCGGATCTTCTTACAAGTGATAAGGAAGTAATGGGTAAAATAGTAGATTCTATATCACATGGTTTAGATAGGATTTTTTACAAAAATCTTTTTATGTATGTGATAATACCTTTTTTAATATTTTTTATTTTTATTATGGGATTTGTCTTTCTGATTTATTCTATTTTATAAACTAAAAAACTGAATATTTGCAAAACCGTCGAAGACATGGTATAATCGCCCTTATAGAGGGGGTGAATTGGTATGATTATTTTAGATATGTCGCAAAGTACATTTTATTTGTTGAGTGGTTGTGTTCGTACTACAATATTTATACTTTTGCTTGTTTTAGTTGTGAAAGCAATTAAATGTTTAAATAAATACTTAAAACAAGATTGTTCGACTTGTATTTACAAGCAAAAGTATATATGCGATCAATCTATAAACAATTCATCAAACGATGATAAAAATTAGTTTTGATAACATTTTAGGACGGTTAACCCGTCCTTTTTTAATGGGAGAAAATATGAAACTACTGTATAAAAAAATATTGCCTTATATATTAGCATTTGAAATTTTTATTGTGAGCCTGTTCTCATGCTCAATCCCTGTTTATGCGGCTGATTTTATGCCCCGTGACATTGTGCAGGCTATTGAATATGGAATAGAATATAATGACTGGCAACCTTTTTGGATATTTTTAAATGAATCAAAGGATGGTCTTGTTTATCTTTATTCGCAAATGGGTGCTCTTGTTACTATAGACTTCCAAGCTTGGGTAAATAATAACAAGGCATTAGAGTCCCTTGCTGAAACCGTCCCTGTTCCTGCCAAAAAGGAAGAAAATAACATTGTATTCACTAAGGACTTCATGGCAGAACTTAAAAAGCTTCTCGACGACTATGCCGCCCAGAATCAGCCGTTCAAGGTGGAAAAAACCTACAAGATGTCTCAGATCCCTGCAAGTGCTTTTTCCAGCAAGGAAGGTTACAATTATTTTAAATCATACTTCGGTTCTTCGTATGTATATATTGTCTGTAATCCGCAGGGGTTTATCGGATATATAGGGGATGCGACACCCTGCATTAAGGAAGGCGGTGGTTTTGTTAAAAGCGGGAGTTATATCAGAATATTAGATGCCGACTGGCAATATGCCAAATTTTCAATGAATAAATATGTCCTTAACAACCGGGACGAAAATGGTGATTTTTATATGAGTGTGAAAGAAAATTTTACAACGGCAGGCTCTTTGGAACATTATAACCCAAACAAAACAAATTTTAATTCTTACCCCCAGTCACCCATGATAATCACTCCGGACGGCGGCAACATAAGGGTATTTAATACTATCGCTGATTTCATTAATTACAGCGTAGGACAGCGTAAAATCTATTACACGAGCAATTATTATGATTACGTGCCAGAAGACCTCTCCGTCTCCATCGACGACCTTCAGAAGACCATTGAGGACATGCAGGACGTGATCGACAAGCTCTTGGAGCAGATCGGGAACGATACAAGTGAAAGCGAAATTGAGGAACTGCTCCGAAAAATTCTGGAAGCACTGGAGAACAACCCGGGCGGTGGCGGATCCGGCGGCGGGGACGTGAACGTAGACATTGATTTAAGCAGCACAAACAGCCTGCTTTCAAAAATCCTTGCAAAAGTAACACAGATATTCGACAAGATGTCCGGCGGAACGGATGGGACAGGCGGGGGTATATTGCAGGAAAGTCTTGATGCTGTCCTTGCCAGACTGGATGACCTTAACGCTATGTTGAAAAAGTATCTTTCTGAGATTACGGGCGATCTGGATGATATCAAGGGACAGCTTGCTAACATGTCCGAACAGGAATTTGAACAGAAATCAGATTCTTTCCTCGGTGAGGTCATTGATGCCTTTTCTGAGATTTCGGAAGTGGTAAAGACTAAGTTTCCGTTTTCGATCCCAAACGACCTGCGCATCTTTTTATCCAAAATCGCACCTGCGCAGTCAGAGGCAGAAGCTGTGCTGTATCTTGATGACATGTCCGGCATGGTGCTGTATTCCGGGGAACATGGTGGTAATGGGACAACTGATGGGGAAACCAACCCGCCTGGTGGCGGCGGTGCATCCCGTCCGGGCGGATCCGGCTTTGTATCCGTGGACCATGGTGGCGGTGGCGGGTCAAGGGAACCTGCCGAGATGCGGGAGGCACCAGTGTTCCGTCTGCCTATCGTCATAGAACGTTATGGCATTGAGGAGTATATCATTATAGACATGGCGCCTTTTGACCCTTTGTCGCGGTTCAGCAGGTCGTTCTTTACAATTATATTTATGGTGTGCCTGTTTAATCTTACCTTTAAAGTCATAGGAATGTGGGGTGATATAATTGGTTAATCTGATAAAAATACTGCTGCTTAAAATTTTCGGGCTTTTTCCGGATTCTCCTTTTTCGGAATACATGGAAGGCATGGACACGACTTTTTTTGAATATCTCAATTGGTTTTTTCCGCTTGATACTATACTGAACATGTTTCTTATATGGGTTAACTGTGTCCTGATTGTGCTGGTGCTCATGCTTGTTAAGAAGTATCTTCTTGATAAGCTGCTTGGATTACTGGCATCCCTGCCGCTGCCGTTCTGATAAAGGGGGGGGAATGATATGAAG
>Ga0137307_100597_pt1 | contig 44821 bp, 38 predicted proteins | sample NAcewD2O_March_2_FD_97180 | JGI IMG/M metagenome (GOLD analysis project Ga0137307, IMG submission 97180) | Mouse cecal microbial communities from Vienna, Austria - N-Acetylglucosamine amended D2O_March | ecosystem: Host-associated > Mammals > Digestive system > Large intestine > Cecum | place... | reverse complement strand
TTTCTGTCATAGTTGTATTGGAGATATTAATATTTTCACATCCCTGGAACAAGACACCTGCCTTTTTGCTGCCTTTAACCGTACAATCTTTTAATGTAAATCCAGAGGTTTTGCACATACGGAATACGGCTGATGTAACCTTATTATTCCCGTCCCAGGTTCCTCCCTGAATCGTAATATTGGAATGGGAATACTGTGCTGTGGCAAACATAATAGTTTCTGTATTGCCTGTAGCTTTAATCGTTGCACCTTCCGCTTTGATGGTCACATTATTATTGTTCTGCTGAAATCCTACCTGCTGACTCATGGTATAATTTCCGGCAGGGATAACAATGGTATCATTACCTGCTTTTAATGCATCCATCAATGCCTGACTGATATCCGCTCCGCTTGTCACCTGCAGATTATAACCCCCGGCACCTTTTACTACATCATACTTAGCATCTGCCTGTAGATCCTGGGCAAAAGAAACATCTGCTGACATCACACATGTTGCCGCCAATGCGGCACACATAAATAACGCTACTTTTCTCACTTTACTTCCTCCTATACAATATTATGTTTTTTCAGTTCTTGGAAAATCCGCTCTATATTTCGTCCGTCTGAATATTCATTTATGGTCCGGTACCTGTCCTCAAACTCTTTCGTCCTTCCTTCCGACAGAATAATCCGGCCATCCTTAATAATCCTGGACAAAACATTCTCCAGATCTGACATAAAGTAAGTGCGGTAACCAATGTATTCCTCATCCTTAGGAATCAGTTCTCCCGCCTCCCTCTGGTACAATTCCAGATCCGGCTGGTAAAATACTACCGCCCCTCCCTGATAAAAACTATTATAACATGCACTGGAGTAATCTGTCACCATTAATTTTGCAACTTCAAGAACTTTTGATATGGGATCTTTCCACAGAGCACTTTCCATTTTTGTTCCAGAAAAGTGCTCCGCCATTTTGGGGTGAGGAACAATCAAAATGTTCTCTTTTGAAATATATTTTTCCAGCATATGATATATTTCCATCACATTTTTATAATATTCCGAATCCTCAAAATTCTGAATATGCTCCTCATAAGACTTCCACGTAAGCATAATAACCACTTTATCCGGGGAATCCTGGTTGATATGCTTATAACTAACCTTGCCAAAAATGGGAAGACCTGTATTTAAGAATCTCTCTTCATATATTTTCAGCATATCGGAACATACGTCCCGCTCCTTTTCGCTGCCAACAATCATATAAGTCGGTTCTCCTTCTTTTCCTGCCACAAAAGTAGAACTTGGCCCCTGACATTTCAAATAGGTAATTCCGTGCTGTAAAAAAATAAAAGGATGTTCTACCGTACTGATACGGAAATATTTATTATTGGAGCGAAGGATATTTAAGTGTGCCGGCGCCTCTGTGGAAATATAATGATTCACCCTGTACAAGAGCCAATAATATTTCAAGGAATACTTCCTAACCACATTTTTTTCATTTTTAATTCGTTGATAGTCCTCTGTGTTTTCATCAATAATATAAAAACAGTCTGAAGTCCCCTGATCTCTGGCAAGCTGAAACAACTCGAAGGTTCCTTCCTCCGCTTTTGAAGAAAATTTTTCATAAAAAAGATTTACTTTCTTTTTTCCTTTTCCGGAACGCCATTTACCAATGTGATATAAAAGAAAAGAGACAAAATCACTTTCCATAAAGCGAAAAAACAACTTGTGCTCTATTTCCTCCATAGGCCTTTTCACAACCGCAAAATTTCCTCTGTCAGTCCTCCTTAAATGGACGGCATACCCGTCTGTATAACAACTTTTATAGGGCGCATAATAAACTCTGGGGGAACTGATAAATTTACTCTTTTTCCCCAGCCTGTACTCCGCTCTGTGCCCGTCTACAAAAACTGCCATATTCAACTTGGTATTTATCTGGGTATCATCGGTCAAAAGGCCTCTTACCGGCAATTTATAGTGGCTGATATTGCGAAAGCTTAAAGCCTTGATAAAAGGCAGCTGCTTCGGTACAATTCGGACGGGAGAGTCCTGATTATTCCTGTCGTCAATATAAAACTGAACCTTGTCCACTTTCAAATCCGGGTTTAATTGGGTAAAATACCCAATTAGCCACACAGATAAATATTTTTTTCCAAGCCCTACATGGAGCAGCTTATAGCGCAGCCGGAAAAATTCATGATACACTTTGCTGATATCACAGACTCCGTACCTTACCCGCAGTTCCCTTGTCCACACTGCAACCACCATAACCTCTGAATTTCGAAAGGGAGACACAAAGATGAGACGGTTATCATTTTTTTTACTTGATACCACCATGTCCGTATTGTATGGCTTATTCAACACAAGCGTATTAATATCTATCTCTTTTGTGTCGAAAATCGTCATTCTGGTCCGAACCTGCCGTATCGTAAGAATATCATCTTTTAGATTTACTTCAATTTTACTCATAGCGCACTTCTCCCAACACTCTTATTTTTCAGATGAAGATTTTTCCGGAAGCCATGTCTGAAATGCTTTCTGCACTTCCAGTTTCTGCCGTTCAAAATCCGTTGTATAAATAGTATCATTTACACAAATCATCTGATATGTTCCATGGGAAATGGCATTAAGAGCCGCCGGAAAGGTTCTGTCTTTGATATGAAAACATTTGCCGTATTTAGGATTTTTCGGAACAAACCGGCCGCTGGCTAACTGCCAAAATTTTATAAGCCATTGGTTGCAATTTGATTTGGTGCGAAATTTATCCCTGCAGGTGGCATCTAACACATCCCCTTCCAGCCGCCAAACTTCTTCAAATATGCTTTTCAAAAAATTGCTGGGCAGATGATTATAATACATTCCCGGAAACCAGGGCCAGATACTCAAAGCTAATGTTCTGACAATGCTTTTCCACCCGTTTACCGGACTAAACCATTTCCAGAAATTTTTCTTCATTGCCTCTTTTTTCTTGAAATGTATATTAATCAATTCCATGTCATTTCCATTAAAAAATCCTGCACTTTTTTTCCCAAAATAGATACAGTTTAATGCAAACACATCCCGTGGAAGGCCTTTTTTGAAAAAATCTTCCGGTTTCACATAATTGGTCACAAACATATCGTCGTTAAAATAGACAAACTTTTCCGCCAGCCCTTCGATTCTGTGAAGATTCAATTCTATGGTATTGGCATTAAAAGTGGGAAGATATTCTTTAGGTATATAATCTTTATGATTTACAATGTGAAGTTTTGGATTTGATGTATCCAGCCAGGGCGGCAGATGTCCCCACGTTACAAAATGAATTTTATTTACCCAGGGGGCAAACTTTTCCACTCCCCGGAACCAGTACTGCAGATTGTCCCAGCTTCTGTAACGCACAACTGTACTGTCCCCTTTGTCGTTGGATTTGTCATATTTATTTTTTTCTTTCTGCCATTCCGGGTCGTTCCCGTCCACCCATATCATAACAAAATCTATCTTTTCCATTGTCTGCTTTTTCCCCATAGTATCCTCCTTTAACTCATAAACTCTTCATACGCAGGCAGTACCACATCCTTTGCCCCGTCCATCCGGATCTCCCCGTCGTGAAGCCAGATAATCCTGTCACATAATTTGGACAGCGTATCCATGCTGTGGGATACAATCATTACCGTCCTCTCCTCATTGGTAATCAGTTCCTTCATCTTTTTATAGCTCTTCTTTTTAAACTTGGCATCCCCCACACTTAACACCTCGTCAATCAAAATAATATCCGTCTCCAGAAAAGCCGTGATGGAAAAAGCCAGCTTGGAATACATGCCGCTGGAATATGTCTTTACCGGCTTGTCTATAAAATCCCCCAATTCAGAAAATTCTATAATATCTTTCATATGATGGTTAATCTTGTCCTCAGAAAACCCCAAGAGCATTCCTGAAAGATAAATATTTTCACGTCCGGTAAGTTTTTTCTGAAATCCCACACCAATAGAAAGCAGGGAAACCGTATTGCCATGGAGGTCTATCGTCCCCTCGTCCGGGGCAAATATCCCCGCCATTGCCCTAAGCATTGTGGACTTCCCGCTCCCGTTTTTCCCGGTGATACCTACAATCTCACCTTTTTTCACCTCAAAGCTCACACCTCGAACAGCTTCAAACACATCTGTCTGGGACTTTTTTAATTTAAACAGACTTTTTTTAATAGACATTTTATTTAAAGACCTGTAACGAATCTTTAAATCCTTTACATCAATTGCATTTTCCTTCATCCTATATCACCTTCGCATAACTGTTTTCGTATTTGTAAATGATACGCACCCCGATAATTGAAACTATCACGCTGGCAAGGCTCCAGACCGCCAACAGTGTAAAATGGGGCAGTTCCCCATACAACATGCATCTTCTCAAATCCGTTAAAATAAGAGCCATAGGGTTTAATTTCAGCAAAAACTCATTGTAGGGGGCCGGCACCCGTTTTTCGATGGAGTAAAAAATTCCTGTAAGATAAAACACAAGGCGCAAAAGCACATTCACCACATTTGCCAGATCCTCCACAAATACTCCAAAGTGCAGTAAAATCACACTGCTTCCAAAAGTAAATAACACCAGGGATAACATTATGGGGAAAAAATATAACATGGTAAGATTTAAAGGCACCCGGTACAGAATCATCATTCCCACTACAAGAGAAAAGGAAATCAGCATCTTAAACCCGTTATTGCCCATCTTTACAAATATTAATATGAATTTTGGCAGATAAACCTTGGATACAATCTGCTTGTTAGAGGACACCAGCTTTACGCTCTGTTTTACGGTCTTATTATAAAAATCCCAGCAGGATACGCCGATAAACACGAATGCAAGAAAATACTTTTCCGATGATTTAAAAACAATTCCCGCTATAAAAGCATATACCAGCATAAAGAGAAAAGGATCTAAAATCCACCACAGCCAGCTCAAATGTGAATTGGCAATCTCTGATTTTAACTCTGCTTTTGCTGAATATATGGCATACTTATAAAATTTCTTAATATCTGTTATAAATTTTTCCATTTTCTTCACCTTTGTTCTTTTTGCTAAAACTATGATAAACCATGTTGCAAAAAATAACAACCTAAAAATCCAATATATGCCAGGGGCTTCCTTTTACCTATGATTTTCCACCAGCTCTTTTACCGCTTCAAAATTTCTTCTGCAATTTTCCCGGTCTTTTAATGTAAAAAATTCACTGCGCCTTTTTTCATATAGTTCATCCTCCGAAAAGTCCTTTAACGCCCATGAAAATAATGTGTCCATCAGCTCCCTTTCGGTATAGCAGACCGGGCCAAACCCATCCTTCTCATAGCTGAAATACCCCTGGGAATAATGTTTTTCCCTGAATTTTTTGTAATCAAACTGATAGTAACACAGGGGTTTTCCCATATACGCAAAATCCATTGCAATACTGGAATAATCCGTTATCAGATATGCGCTTTCCATTAATAATTTCTGCACGTCATAACTGTCATCATCTGCGATTTTAATTCTGGGCGACCTGCTTTCAAATAATCCGGAAAATTTCCGCATTTCCCTGTGCTGGTAAAAAATCAGATGCTTATCCTGCCCCTCTAAAAGTTCCTGCAGCCTTTGATCCTGCAAAAAACTATTCCAGCCTTTATAGTATTCACTTTTTTTAATGGCCTCCACCCCCTCAAATTCAGCCCTGCCATTGGAGGGCGGGGATATCCAGCTGCGCCAGGTGGGCATCACTAAAATCTGCTTTTCATTTGTCACTGCATTGTGGAGATTATCCAGCCTACACAATCCCAGCAATTTCACATATCCGGCAGGATAATTAAAATTATCCCGCACATACTCATACTCCCTCTGGGTACTTGTGACAAATAAAGAAATTTTTGAGTTTTCATAATGCACAAAGGGAAGGTCGTCTTTTATAATCCCATGCTGAAGAAACACCCTTAAATTCTTTCGGATTCCATAGACCTCCAAAAAGTAGCATACCGCCGCATTGGGCTTGCCGCCCTTTTGGGAACTGATATTGACTTCCGCCGCCAAATAATAAATCCAATGTTTGAATGTCCCATAGGGAACCGTCTCACCTAAAACCGCCGCTTTTTCATAATCCATGGATTTATGGTCAATGGCATACACCGCATCACACTCCGGTTCGTTTTCCCTGATATATTTAAACAGCCAGTAACCATTGTCCCTGGCTTCCTCTCTGTTTTCGCAAATCAGCCAAAGATGCTTTCTTTTTTTCTTATAAAACCATGCCGGGATAAGGGCCAGCAAAAAAAGTATAATGTGCCCGAAATCTGCCGCTGACACTTCCCTTAGTTTATTCCAGAACTTCTGTTTCATCCCTTGTTTCACCCCGTTTACTGCTGTCTATTGCCGTATTTATTTTATTGTTTGTGGTTTTGTACAAAAAATACAATCCTTTTCTTCAATTTTAACCCAATTAACTCCTCAGCATCATTAACTGGCAATATTGTACCAAATAGCAGACCGCTCGTCAAACCTTGGAATCCTGCAACTTTGTGGGAACAGGAGAATTTTTCTTCAATAATATACCGCTGGGGAGCATGTTCCGCAGCGGTATATCTGATGATTTTATAAGGTTTTCACTTTCTTTTTATCCGACCATTTGGAATACAGCCGTTCCGTTTTTCCTTCTCTCTTTATATTTTTATAAGAGCGGATTCTCACATAATAGGTTTTCTTTGATTCCAGATTTTTTATCTGGCTCTTTATGGCATTTCGTTTGTTTACCCTGACTTGCCGGGTTTCATCCTTTTCAAACTTGTCACCCGCTGAGTACTGGATTTCATAACCGCTTATCTGGGAGGCTTTTACGCCTTTCCACTCCAGGGTAATGTCGTTTTTGCCTGAAGCTGTTTTTGTAATTTTACTCTTTGGCGGGATGATAACAAAATTGGTTTGGATAGTTCCGGCATATATATAACCATTGAATTTTACTTTTACTGTAGCTTCCCCTACATTCTTATTATTTTTGTATGTCACTTTATAATGGCTTTTGTTCACCGTATTTCCAAATTTATCTTTTACAGTAACCTTGGGTTTCTTTTCTTTGCCGTCATATGTATAGCTTGCCTGTGAAAGTTTTATTGTATCCTTTGTTATCGTTCCCTGGCTGTCCTCCTCTGGCCTTGCTTCCCCAATGACACGAAACTCCTGGTGTGCATCCTGGGCATATTTCTCTGCCGTGGAACCTGGGTAGCCAAAAATAACTGTTTTATTGACGCTTCCAATATGGGAAGGTTCGCTAAATTTGTCAATCTCACAATCCTTATTCCTGAACTCAATCCACCTTAAAGTTTCACAGTCAAATGCACCTTGCTCTGTCATCTCAACACATTCCGGGAGAATAAGTTTTTTCAGGCTGCACCCGGCAAACGCATCTTCACCGATACCAGTGACATTGGTGTTCAATTCCACTTCCGTTAATTTCTTACATCCTGAAAATGCATAAGTACCAACATTTCCGGAGATAAATGCTTTCTCTAACTTTTCACATCCGGAAAAGCCCCCTTCTATGATACGCAGCACAGTATCCGGAATTTCTACTTTTACTAAATATTTGTTTCCTGTAAACGCATAATTTCCAATTGTGGCAGCCTCTTTTGGCACCTGGTAAAAAGTGTCTCTTTTTCCTGACGGATAATGGATTAATTCGTCGCCGCCCTTATAAAACATTCCCTCGTTTTCTTTTTCAAACAAAACTCCGTCTTTTTCATAATATCTTTCATTTGCGGCATCCACTTTATATTCTTTAATATCAGAAATACATCCTCTCCCGCCTTCGTAGCCAAATCCCACAATACATTTTACTGTTGCAGGGAATGTGACAGAGGTCAGCTTTGAACCTTCAAAGGCCAGAAGATCCACGACTGTGGTTCCCTCCGGTATGCGGTAAGAATTTCCTTTTTTCGCCGGTGGACAAATTAACAAAACTCTGTCTCCGTCATCTTCCTTTTTGAAAAGCACTCCGTCCTTTGCATAGTATACTTTGTTGGCGGAACTCACCTGGAAGGATTTCAGCTTTTCCCCAACGCTTACTATTGGGGATTCCCCATCCATGTTATAATCGCCGCCAAACTGACTTACATTTTTTCCCAATTTTATTGTTGCCAGTTTACTGCATTCATAAAAAGAATTCCATTCCACTGTTTTAACTGTATCCGGTATGTCCACAGATGTTACATACTTATTGCCCCGGAGAGCTTCCGATCCAATCTTTGTCACCTTTTTTCCCTTTATCTTCTCCGGAAATACCAGCTTTTTCTTTTTCCCTTTGTAACCTGTAATCTCAACCGTGCCATCCTTTGAAGATATCTTGTAAGAAAAGCCGTCTGATGTAGTTCCTTTCTGCGTCGCTGCTGAAACTTCCATTACACCAGCTTCCCCTGCCAGCACCGTAACAAGTAGAACGGCTGTTATTATAGTTAATAACCATTTTTTCATGAAATTTCCTCCCTTCGTTTCCCTCATGTATTACACTGTAAATGTTACTCCTTTTTTCACCATAATTCAACAGAATTATTTATATTTTCACTTTTTTCTTATCCGACCACTTGGAATACAGGCGTTCCGGCTTCCCCTCCCGCTTGATATTTTTATAGGAACGGATTCTTACATAATAGGTTTTCTTTTGTTCCAGATTTTTTATCTGCTTTTTGGCCGCATCCCTTTTGTTTACCTGCACCGTCTGGGTGTTTTCCTTCTTAAATTCATCACTTGTGGCGTACTGGATTTCATAGCCGCTTATCTGGGAAGGTTTTACTCCGCTCCACTGCAGGGTTATGTCGTTCTTTCCGGAAGTCAGCTTTGTGATCCTGCTTTTAGGCGGTTTTATGACAAAGGTGGTCTGGATGGTTCCGGCATAGGCATAGTTATCAAATTTTACCCTGACTACGGCTTCCCCTACGTTTTTATTATTCTTATAGGTTACTTTGTAATAATAATCTTTCACTTTATTCCCAAACTTATCCTTTACCACAACTTTCGGCTTTTTCTCTTTCCCGTCATACGTATAGCTGGTCTGTGACAGTTTTATGGTATCCCTTGTCACTGTCCCCGAGAAGTCTTCTTCCGGTCTTGGCTCCCCGATTACCCGAAACTTCTGGCCTGCCTTCTTGGCGAATTTCTCTGCCGTGGAGTCTGGGTAGCCATAGATTACGGTTTTATTTCTCATTCCTGCATCAAGCATGTCGATATGGCAGTCTTTGTTCCGGATCTCTATCCATTTTAATGGCTGGTATTGGTTAAAAGCCATTTTTTCTATGACGGTTACGTTTTCCGGGAGGATAATGCTTTTCAGGCCGCTCCCTCTAAAAGCATCTTCACTGATTGTAATTTTTTTGTCCTGATTTCTAAATTCCACGCCTGTCAGTTTTTCGCATCTGGCAAATGCTCCATCCGCCATTTCCTCGGAAAGAACCGCTTTTTTTAGCTTTTTGCATCCCTGGAAAGCATCATACATAATATATGCATTTGGTATCTCCACTTCCTCCAAGTATTTATGTTTTTCAAATGCACACTCTTCTACTTTTACAATATTTTCAGGCACCTGATAAGAAACATCACGTTTTTCCGGAGGATAATGGATCAGTTTATCTCCTTTGGGATAGTCATAATCCTCATATGCTTTTTCAAAAAGCCCCCCATCTTTTGCATAGTACTTCTCGTTTGCCTCATCCACTTTGTATTCTGCTATCTTAGATTCACAACTTCCTTCACGATCATAACAAAAAAAATGTATAATGCCTTTTACTGAAGCAGGAAATATAATTGTGGAAAGCTGGGAATCCTTAAATGCCAAAAGCATCACACTGGATATCCCCTCTGGAACCTGATATGTCCCCTTTTTTGCCGGAGGACATCTTAGCAGATAAAGTTCTCCTGATATTTTATCTCTTTCAAACAACACACCGTCTTTTGCATAAAATGCTTTATTTAAAGGGCTTACTTCAAAGGCTTTGAATTTCTTTCCCAACTCAATACTATATGGATTCTTATACACATCCTCCTTTGTGCCGATTTCTTTTACGCTTTTTCCAAGCCTAATGATAGTAAGATTCTTACAATTCTCAAAGGCGCTTATTTCCACTGTCTTAACGCTGTCTGGCACTTTTATGGATGTTACATACTTATTGCCCTTTACTGCTGCTTTCCCTATTTTCGTTACTTTCTTTCCTTTGATTTTATCGGGAAATTCCAATTTTTTCCTTTTTCCCTTGTATTTTGTTATTTCTACCGTATTATCTTTGGATATTTTGTAGGAAAACCCGTCGGATGTGGTTCCTGTCTTTGACGCTGCGGAAACTTCTGTTATGTCGGTTCCCAGAACCCAGCCCACAGGAAAAATAATGCCGTAAGTGACAATAACCATTTTTTCATGAAAACTCCTTTCTTCCCTTCCAAGGCTGGTAAAATAATTCAAATTCGCTAAAACATCTGTCATATTTTCCTGTACCAATATCAATCTACCTATATTGTCTCACTGGATAACCTTCTCTTATGCTGCATAATCCCTGCATTAAAGCGATGATCCCTAAAATCATATTTCGCATTGTTGCCTACCAAATCATTCACAACTTTTTTTGCGTCACTGTAGCGCCAGCTTTGTATCTTGACATTGTCTTCATAATAACTGGATTCATCTTTATTTTTTTGATAATCCCCTGCAATTTCCCGAAATTCTACATCACCGGCTTTTACATCACTTTCAAAAGTTTTCCAGCTAATAAAATCGCTTTTTACAAAATACCCTTCCGACCGATTGCCCGTATTTCTGGCATCTTTCAGCATATCCGGGGTTACCTTTTCCCTGTGGGCATATATGTCTCCCGCCACATGAATCACAACTCCCATTATCTTATAGGCTTTATTACGTCGGGTGTTTTCATCTGCCGCTTTTAAATCAGGACGTATCCGCTGCCTTAAAAACCACTTTATATTATCAACTATGTTACCGTCTTTGCCATTTTTCTTAATCTGCGGATTATTATATGCCCATGCGTAGACTGCTTCTGGATTGCCCTTTTCTTTTATATAGTATTCATGGGCTAAATTTATCAGAAACTCCAAAGTTGTCATATAGTTTTTGGAACCGTGGAATCTTCTGTCCATTTTTAGCAAATTATACTGTCCATTAATATAATCATCATCTGGAAGTGATACCGCTGCATACATTGTCTTATATCTGTCCGCATTTATGTCAGTTGGCACCATCTTTTTATGGTCTTTCCCCTTCCACAGCGCCCTGATCTCCCCCTCATCAAACTCCAGCAAGGGCTTCTCCTGCGCCTTCCCCTGCATCCTTTTTTTCTCCCGGGGCGTAGATGTCCACCTCTTTTCCACGGGTGCTCTCCGATGCAATCTCACCTTCCAGGTTGCTGGATCCTACGGCGCATACCCCCTGGTAAGCTGCCGGATACTCTACTGCCCCTCCGGGTCGTTCCCTGCTACGGCAACCAGAAGAATCCCTGCCTCCCTGGCATCTTCCACTGCTTTTTCCAATATCTCTGAGGAACGGGGTGTCCCAAAGCTCATATTTATGATATCCATATCGTTTTCGATTGCCAAGTAAATCCCCTGGACCCCCCCGCTTAATGTCCCGGCATTGTTTTCATTTAACACCTGCACGGAATATACCGCCGCATCCCCGTTCATTCCCCGGATGCTCTCTTCGTCCGGATTTGACGCAATCAGGTAAGCCACCGCCGTCCCATGCCCTGTGGCATCTTCAAAAAAGGGATTGCTCTCCCCTCCCTTAAGCTCTGTCACATGGCCGTACACCGGAAGGTTCTCCCTGTAGTTTACCCCGGAATCCAATACTGCTATTTTAATTAGCTCCCCTGGCGCTTTATCCCCCGTATAAGATTCTCCATGTACTGCCGCTATGTTCCAGTCGTCCCTGGCATCGGCTTTTTCCCTTCCCTGCCCAGAATCTTCCTCTGTTTCTTCTTCCTCCTCGGTATCCTCTTCTTCGGTATCCTCCGGTTTTTCCGTGGATTCTGTCTCTTGCATGTTCTCCGATTCTTCCGTATTCTCCAGCTCTTCCGCAGGTTCTGTCCCCTCCGTATTCCCCGGCTCTTTCAGGTTTTCTTCTGCTTCCGTATCCGTGATGCCTGTTTCTCCCGGCCCTGGTTCCGCATCCTGCATATCTGAAGGTACATTTTCCGGCTCTGCTGTTTCCTCCGCATTATCCTGTACTTCTGCAGTTTCCATTATCCCGGATTCGGATGCCTGCTCTGTTTCCGGCACATCCTTAGTCCCTTCAATATTTAACGCAGATGCACTGAACAAAATATCTTCCTCTATCACTATGTCCAGTTTTTCCAGGGCTTCTGCCTCTTCATTAGACAATTCAAGGGTTACGATTTCCCCCTCCCCTGTCCATTGTCTGGGCCTGCACGCTTCCCGCTGTCTCTATGGACACGCTAAAGACCAAAATAAGCGCTGCCATTCTTTTTTTCATAAGTGCTCTCCTCTTATCCTTTTAAGTGATAGTATCGCATTTCACTTTAATGGATTTCCATATGAAACACAATCAACTTTGTATGAACAGCACATTTTTTGTATGAATGACATAAAACAAAATCGTTTACCGGTACTTCTTCACCCCATTCAATGCATAACACAAAAACAGCCAAACCGCCTTCCAGGCGGGAATCCCCATATACTTGTAAACCCCGTAATGCATTTTTGCCGACTTCAGCTTATTCCTGGATTTTCCCCCCTGGGAAAGCCTGGACTTAAGCAAAGGCTCGTCAATGCCGTAAGCTGTCCCGTATTTTTGAAGTACCTTAAGCCACAAAATGTAATCCTCATGGAGTTCATCATGGCACATGTAAAACTCCCTTGCCGCCTTGGTTTTCATTAAGACTGATGAACATGGGATGCAGTTGGTGCGAAGCAGGGACTTATAGGTTGCCGTCCCCGGCACATGAATGACTTTCCCCGTAGAGCCCCCCAGGGGCTGCATCAATTCCCGCCCGGAGTAAACCAGCACGGCATCCTCTTTTTGTATCAGTTCAAGCTGTTTTTGTAACTTCTCCCTGTCCCACCAATCGTCTCCATCCAAAAAGGCGAGATAATTTCCCCTGGCTTTGCGGATTCCTTTATTTCTGGTCTCCGCCACCCCAAGATTTTTTTTATTGGAAAAATAGAGAATTTCCCGGCTGTTCCTCTTTTCTTTTCCGGAAAATGCCTGCTTTCTCTCTTCGTTTTTCCGGATTAATTCCTGTACTGCATGTTTTGTCCCATCTGTGGAACAGTCATCGATAACCAGGATTTCCATATCTGTCTTTACATTCTGTTTCAGGGCAGATTCCACAGCCTGCCTGATATACCTTTCGCAGTTATATGCCGGAATAACAACACTAATCATTATAAATCCCCCTTTTGCAGAATTTGATCCTTGACTCCACATATTTCCTGTCAGGAGCCTTTCAGCGCCGTCTTTTGACTGTCATCCACGCCTTCTGACTTCTCCTTCTGAAACAATATCTTCACCGTAAGGAAGATAAGTTTGATGTCCAGCCAAATCGTATACTTTGTAATATAAGTCAAATCCAGTTTTAATTTGTCGTAGGGCACTGTATTATACTGTCCATAGACCTGGGCATACCCGGTGAGGCCTGCTTTTGCCTTAAGGCGGAAGGGAAACTCCGGTATCTCCTTCGCATATTCCTCCGTAATCTCTTTCCGCTCCGGCCTTGGCCCCACAAAGGACATATCCCCCAAAAGGATGTTAAAAAGCTGGGGCAGCTCGTCAAAATGTGTTCTGCGGATAATTTTCCCCACAGGGGTAATTCTGTCGTCATGGGCTTTTGCCAGCCTTGCCCCATGTTTTTCGGAATCCACAATCATGCTGCGGAATTTTAAAATATCAAATTCCCTGCCCCCTAAGGTAAGGCGTTTCTGCTTATAAAACACAGGGCCTTTGTCATAAATCTTAATGGCCAGGGCGATGGCTATCATCACCGGGGAGGCCAGGACGATTCCCACCAGGGAAATCCCAATATCCATGCACCGCTTTAAAAACATTTGACGGTAGGTCAGGCCATTATTGCGAAACAGCAAAAGGGGCGTATCAAACAAGTCAATGTTGTCGGCGTTGATAATCATAATATCCGATATCTTTGGAATACTGTAGCACCGGATATCCTTCTCAAAGCAGTATTTAATAAACTTGTTTCTGTCCTCCGCCGGAATATCCCCCACAAGGACTGCGTCATAGTGGAGCATTTTTTCCAGGATCGAATCCACCCCGGCGCTTAAGGCCACCTTGTCTTTTACATGGTACTTATCTTTTCTGGACTCCAGTTTGTGGATAATCCAGTCCGGGCTGATATCCCCGTAAATTAAAAGCATCTCATGGGGGGGATAAATGATGGTGTAAATCCACCGCATGAAAATTGCCCAGAGAAGAACAATGGTAAAATCCGCCAGTGATAAGAGCCACATGGGCCTGCTGTTTTCTAACAGACTCCAGTCGCCGTTAATCAGGGACAGTTGAAAATAGGTCACGCCGTTGACGCAGAGTATGGTTAAAATCTGGGAGTACATAATGTCCCAGGTTTTTAAATACCCCACCTTAAGGGCGCCGAATGCCCTGGAAAACGCCATGATAAATACGGCATATAAGCCGATCACAGCCCAGTTTCCCCTGTGCCAGTACGCCACCGGCATCATATCTTTATAATGATTGTACCAAAGCCATCCGTACATTCCGGTCTGGATAATCACAATCAAAAGCTTTGACCAGAACATAATCATCCGCTTGGTCTTTAAGGATGATGATATTTTCATGACAACCTCTATTTCCGCAGCCGTTTTTTCAACCTGTATTTCCTGTCAATTTTCTCTGCAAGCCACTCCGCCGCTTCTAAACTCATTGTCTCTATTTTAAGTTCCAGCACAAGAACCTCCTCGTCTTCCGGAATGGATTCCAACAAGATATTGGGATCTCTTGTGTCAAATAAATATAAATTCTCTTTTAATTTATGTCCATTACTCAGAAATTTTATAACTCCCTTTGGATTTCCATACCAGTGTAACTTCTTGATCTCCACAGTGACCGCCTCGTTTCCCGGGTCAATCCTAAGCCTTCTTGTACTGTATGGAATACGAATCATCAAATCGTAAACTCCATCCAATGCCTCACAACGGTAGGATTTTGTACTCTGCTCCGAAAAACCGTTTCCATTGTCAAAGTAAAAGGTAAGGGCCTGCTTCCGCTCAGTCTCCTGGATTTCATTTAACACACGCCTTACGTGATATACCGGTTTTCCACAGAAATCATAATCCTCGCGCAATGGGACATGGCCGCTGAGGATATAATTTTGAAAAGCCTCCTCCATCAGGGGGTAAACCTCCATTTCCTCCTGGGAAATCCCAGCCCTCTGATATATGTCATATTTTCTTAATACCTGCCTTTGAGGGCTGGTTTCCACATAATAGTGAATCATGCGGTATATCGTAAAATTAATGGGAATGGAAAACTCAAAAGACCACTCATAGTCAATCAGGGTCCAGCTTTCGTCCTCCCCCAAAATAATGTTGGGCAGAATACAATCTATACTGCTGTAGGATGGTGCCATAAGCCCCGAGGGAAGATTTACTTTGCCAAACACCCGGATAAAATCCTGGCTCATGTCAAACCTTCCCGAAGGCTTAAACTTCTTAAGCTCCTCTGCCACATCCAGAATCAGCTTGAGAACGCACTCTTCTTCCCCCGCCTCTAAAAGCCTGTCCGCCTCTTCCTCCAGGGTGCGGCCTGTGAGATATTCCAATTCCATCCCGCCTTCCCTGACCCGGTAGCGGTTTACCAAAAACCTGCTTTCTTTGTAAGCATTCACTAATTCCAGACAGGCCCTCTCAATGTGGGTAATATGAATCATGGAACGTCCGGAATCAGGAAGTTTATGAATATGCCGCCTGCCCTCCCGGTCCTCCGTGATACCGGTTAAAATATTATATTGTTCATGTCTGTCATTGGAAAATTTTATATACAAAATATTTTCCTGCTTTTTATTTTCAAGAGAAACATCATCTCTCCCGATAACCAGCAAATAGGAATTGGAAAATGTGGGAAAAAGCCCTTCCTCTATCAAGGTATCCATTGCCATACCCTCGTCGAACATGGTGAGGCGTTCCTCGTCAAAATTCCCCACCTGATCCCTCAGCTCCCCTGTTTTTGGAAGGTAATCATCCGAATACACGCTTATGGCAAAACGGTAATCCGGGAATGGATAATAAAATCTTCCCTGCAATCCTGTCTTTTGCAAAATCTCACACAATTCTTTTCTGCTGAAACCGGAAATATCAGGATCCTGCTCTAACCCGGCAAAATAGTTTCGGCTCTTCTCCTCCTTTGCCCCGCACCAGTATTTTAAACCCAGCTTGTTTTCCAGTGCCAGAATCAGCTTTCCGTTTTCTTTTAGCATTTCCATAAAAAAAGTAATCCCAAAAGATGCCTGGGAAAGACGCCCATTTGTAGAGTCCTTACATAATATTTCTGTTGTCTCCACAAAATTCCCGATGCAAATCACATAATCAAATTTATCTTTAATTTCCTTGCACATCTCAGGTGGTATCACTGTGAGGTTTATTGGCTTTTCATGTAACTTATGTTCAATGGGTGAAACGCCGTTCCTAATATAAAGCACATCCTCTCCCTTTTTCAACGGAAGCCATGATACGATATTGCTCCTTAAGTATGAAGTGTTAAATATGTCGTCCATAAGGAATCCTCCTTGTCCTGCAAAAGTCACTCTACTGTAATACTAGTATTCATATCATAATACCCCACGGTATTTTTCGTAGACACCACCGTTAAGTTGCACACATCATAGAGCCTGTGGTACACCGTAAACTCCCCTTGGGGATATCCGGTACATCCCAGGGACAGAAGATATTCCCCTCCCTGCAAATCCATGTTCTGTTTAAAAGAGATAACCTGCACATCCCCCGCCTTTTTGGGGCTTATCTCGATTTTCTCAAAGAGAGTGTTTGTGCCGCAAAGTTCAATACCCATTAAATTTTTAAAGGAAAAGGCAAATATTGGCTCCGGTATATCTTCGTTAAACCGAACCTTCATTTTTACAGTCATCTCCGTGCCCTTTTCAATCACATTTGTCATTTTCCCCTTGTTATCCAAAAACACAAAGTCCACAATCTCCGCTTTCTTGCTACCGTACTCTAAAACCTCCGGATTTATGGGCAGGGACTTCCGCCAAAGTTCCTCCCCTCCCGCCTGGTTCCAGGCTGTCTTGCCATTCTCCTCGTCGTCATCATCAAGCTGGTTCACCAACACCCGCTTGTACATATCCACCGCTTCTTTTGGCGTCCCCTCAAAAAGCTTATGTCCTTTATTCAGGAGAATTGCCCGGTCACAGTATTTTGTAATGCTCCCCAAATCATGGCTTACAAACAGTATGGTTTTCCCCATCTTTTTAAATTCTTCAAATTTATGGTAACACTTGGACTGGAAAAACACATCCCCCACAGAGAGGGCTTCGTCCACAATGAGAATCTCCGGGTCAATATTGATGGCCACCGCAAAGGCAAGACGGACAAACATGCCGGAGGAATAGGTCTTTACCGGCTGGTTGACAAAATCCCCGATATCTGCAAAGTCAAGAATATCCGAAAGGCGCTCATCAATTTCCTCTTTGGTAAAACCAATCATGGTGCCGTTTAAGTATACATTTTCAATTCCCGTATACTCCATGTTAAATCCCGCCCCAAGCTCTAAGAGGGCGGATATCCTGCCATCCACCGTCACCTCCCCTTTGGTGGGGTTTAACACCCCGGTGATAATTTTTAAGATGGTGGACTTGCCGGAGCCGTTGGTGCCGATAATTCCCACTGTCTCCCCTTTTTTTATCTCAAAATTCAGCTTTTCCAGGGCAAAATGCTCCCGGTAACACTTCTTTTTTGTCAAATTTAAAGCGTCTTTTAACCTGTCCCGCTGTCTGTTGTAGAGATGGTAAATTTTGCTTACCTCATCCACCTTAATTGCAATATCGCTCATAGAAAAAACCTTTCTCTGTATCTGCCTGTAAGCCTTTGCCGGCAAATCTATAATACATCCGCAAAATGCATCCGAAGTTTCTTAAAGACATAATTGCCCAAAAGCATAAATGCTGCCGTCACTGCCCAAAAGTAAAGGGTCATTTCCCATTTCTCCCAGAACGCCCTTTTGTACAGCAGAGAATCCCTGTAACCCTCAGTTATGTAATAAAGAGGGTTTAACTTTAATATAAATTTAAGCACCGGGCTGATATCCATGGTATCCATGTTCCACATAATGGGGGTGGCCCACACCCCTACCTGGAGCACAATGTTAATAATCTGGTTTAAGTCCCGGAAAAATACCACCAGGGCGCTGGTCAAATAGCATAATGCCAGGACAAAGACATACATGCTCACGGAGTAATATAATAGCTGAATGCTGTACAAATCCGGCAGATATCCCAATATCCCAAACAATACCAGTGCAAATCCCAGGAAAAACACGTGCACAAAAAGCGCCGAGTTTACTTTCACCATGGGAAGGATATCTATCTGGAACACCACTTTTTTTACCAGATAGGAATAGTCCAAAAGGGCCCTGGTGCCGCCGCTTAGAGCCTCGCTGAAAAAGAACCAGGGCACAAGCCCCCCCACAAGCCAGAGCACGTAGGGCACATCCGCCCCTGCTGCATCTCTCACCGGGGCAGGCTTAAACCCTTTTTCAAAGACAAACCAGTACACAAATATGGTAATTACCGGCTGAACAAAGGCCCAGATAATCCCAAGATAGGAACCTGCAAACCTGGTTTTAAAATCGTTGGCTGAGAGCCTTCCGATAAGTTTCCGGTTTTCATACACCCCGGAGAGGGTCAGCCCATGTTTTTTCTTGTCTGCTGCCATAAAAATTCCTCTTAAACCTTCTTAATTGAAAGACATGTATCCTATGCCTTTGCTTTAGACGCCGCATATTCCTTTATGCCGCCCCAGACTTTATCCTTGTCCGACATAATCAGGTCTTCTTCTGTCATTCCCTCCGGCATGGGCCATTCTACCCCGATATCCGGATCTTTCCACAAAAGCCCTCCCTCGTCATTGGGATGGTAAAAGTCTGTGACTTTATAGCAGAACTCCGCATAGTCGCTTAACACCACAAAGCCGTGGGCAAAGCCCTTGGGAATAAAAAACTGCTTTTTGTTTTCTGCGGATAAGACAACCCCAAACCATTTTCCAAAAGTTTCGGAACCTTCCCGCAAATCCACCGCCACGTCAAAGACTTCCCCGTTTACCACCCGAACCAGCTTGTCCTGGGGGAAATTTATCTGAAAATGAAGCCCTCTTAACACACCTTTTTTGGAGGCGGACTGGTTGTCCTGGACAAACTGGCAGTCAATCCCCGCCTCCTTAAAATCGTTGTAATTGTATGTCTCCATAAAATATCCCCGGGCGTCTCCAAATACGCTGGGTTCCACCACTTTTAAACCTGCAATGCCGTTGCACTCGGACGTTACTTTTATCTTTCCCATTTCTTCTGCCTCCTACTTAAGCAGTTCAGACAAGCCGAACCGTTACGATTTTATCTGAATTATAAGCCTTCCGCCACATCAATCAAATACTGGCCGTAGTCTGTTTTCAGAAGGGGCTGGGCCAGTTTCACAAGCTGATCTTTGTCAATAAAGCCCCGCTTGTATGCAATCTCCTCGATACAGGAGATATAAAGCCCCTGGCGTTTCTGGAATGCGGAGACAAAATCCGCCGCTGCAAGAAGCATGTCATGGTTTCCCGTATCCAGCCATGCAAATCCCCGACCCAAAGTCTCCACGGAAAGGGTTCCCCTCTGCAGATACGCATTGTTTACGCTGGTAATCTCAATTTCTCCCCTGGCGGAGGGTTTTACGTTTTTGGCAATTTCCACCACGTCGTTGTCATAAAAATAAAGTCCCGGCACTGCATAATTTGACCTAGGCTTCTCGGGTTTCTCCTCAATGGACAATGCCTTTCCCGTCTCGTCAAACTCCACAACCCCGTACTCCCTGGGATCTTTTACATAGTAGCCGAAAATAGTGGCTCCCGGCAGGCTTGTGGTACGCTCCGCCGCAGATTTTAACACCTTGGAGAAGCTCTGTCCGTAAAAAATATTATCCCCCAGGACAAGGGCCACAGCGTCATTTCCGATAAATTTCTCCCCGATTAAAAAGGCGTCCGCCAGCCCTCTGGGCTCCTCCTGGATTTCATAGGAAAAATCCATGCCAAGCTGCTCCCCGGAGCCTAACAGTTCCTTAAATACCGGAAGATCCCTTGGGGTGGAGATAATCAAAACCTCCCTGATCCCTGCAAGCATCAGGGTAGATAAGGGGTAATAAATCATGGGCTTGTCGTAAACAGGCATAATCTGTTTGCTGATTGCCTTTGTCAATGGGTAAAGACGGGTTCCTGACCCTCCTGCTAAAATAATGCCTTTCATCCGCATCCTCCTTTGAAACACAAGAAAGAAGGCTTACGGCTTCCCTATAAACCTTCCCTTCTGCGCATCTTATCTGTTTTTATACATATCCTCGTAGTATGTCTGGTAATCGCCGCTTGTAACGTTTTCCATCCAGTCTTCATGCTCAAAGAACCATGCAATAGTTTTCCTTATGCCGTCCTTAAACATGGTTTCCGGCTCCCAGCCGATTTCCGCCTTGATTTTATCCGGGGCGATGGCATACCTTCTGTCGTGGCCCTTCCTGTCCTCCACATAGGTAATCAAATCCCTGCTGATATGCTTTCTTCTCTCGTCATCCTCCGGGAGCATCTCTAAGAGGGTATCTAAAATAATCTCAATAATCTCGATATTCTGCTTTTCGTTGTGGCCGCCGATATTGTAAGTCTCTCCCAGCCTGCCCTTCTCCTGCACCATGTCAATTCCCTTGGCATGGTCGTCCACATAGAGCCAGTCCCTCACGTTCTTGCCGTCGCCGTACACCGGAAGCTTTTTGCCGTGGAGGGCGTTGTTGATAATCAGCGGAATCAGTTTTTCCGGGAACTGGTACGGCCCGTAGTTGTTGGAACAATTTGTAATATTAGCCGGGAAGTGATAGGTGTCAATATATGCCTTTACAAGGAAATCTGAGGACGCCTTGCTGGCGGAATAGGGGCTGTGGGGACTGTATGGGGTTGTCTCATAAAAATATCCCCCGTCCTCCTCTAAAGAACCGTACACCTCATCCGTGGACACATGGAGAAACTTCTTGCCCTCCTTAAATGAGCCATCCGGAAGTTCCCAGGCTTCCTTGGCGCAGTTTAACATTACTGCAGTTCCCAATACATTGGTGGAGACAAAGACCTCCGGAGTCTTAATGCTTCTGTCCACATGGGACTCCGCCGCAAAATGCACCACCCTGTCGATATCGTTCTCTTTAAAAATCTTTGAAATGGCATCCTTGTCCGTAATGTCAGCCTTTACAAATGTATAATTGTCCCTGGATTCCACCTCTTTTAAATTTTCCAAGTTTCCCGCATAAGTCAGTGCGTCCACATTGATAATGCGGATTTCGTTGTCATATTTCCGGAACATATAGTGGATATAGTTTGACCCGATAAATCCTGCTCCTCCCGTTACCAGATAAGTCCTCATAATAAATTTCTCCTTTTCGTTTTTCCAATTTTTGTATTATAGCACCATATACGAAAAAACACAAGCCTGGGCTATCCCCTCACAAAAAGCTTTAAATAAATGTTTGCTGCAAAATTCCTGCACTTGCGGATAAAAACGCTTCTTTTTACATCGGAGTCCGTCAGGCGCAGCTCCTCTTTAAACTTGTTCACCAGGTGGATATGCTCTTTCACGTACACATCCGTCTTGTCCCCCGCCATCACTTCCCCGGTGTTGGAATCGTTTCTGACCCGGAAAAAATTTAAGGGTTCATGGATAATATACACATCCCCAAGGCATGCAATGGTTACCCAGAAATCATAGTCCAGAATGTAGGTGTACCAGGGGTCAAAGCCTCCCACCTTATCCAGCACTTTTCTGGGAAAGGTATTTGCCAGGGGAGCGCCAAAATAATTTTTCAGGAAAAATCCTTCCCTTGCAATTTTTTTCCCTTTGGTAAGGCCCCTTGTCTTGTACCTCTTATAAAACCCTTTCGGTTTTCCCTTTAAGTCAAAAAGCTGGGTGTCGCTTTCCGCTAAAACCGCCGTGGGGTTTTCTATTAAAGCCCCCACTTCTTTTTCCAGGCAGTCCTCCCGGAGCATATCGTCTGCACAGATTAATTTAATATACTCCCCTGTGCAGTGCTTTAAGCAGTTGTTCCAGTTTCCCGACATACCAAGATTCTTCTCATTTTTAATAAGTTTTATCCGGGAGTCTTTGATACTCTCAATCACTTCCACCGTATCGTCCTTTGAGTTGTCGTCACAGATCACCAATTCCAGGTTGGTGTAGGTCTGGCGCAGGATGGAATCGATGGTATCCTTAATATAGGCTGCATTGTTGTATGCTGGGATGCATACGCTTACTAACGGCTGTTCCATACAAAACTCCTTTTTCTCTACTGCTCTAACACTCCGCTTTTAAAATACTCCGTAAGTGCCTCTTTCCAGTCCGCCATTTTAAATTTGTCCCCGGCGGCAATGCGGAGCATATAATTGTCCAAGATGGAGTAGGCCGGGCGTTTGGCCGGGGAATTATATTCTTCCGTGGTAATATACTTCACCTTTGTATTTTTCCCTGCCTGTTTAAAGATTTCCACTGCAAAGTCCGCCCAGCTGCACTGTCCCTCGCAGGTGGCGTGATAAGTTCCGTAGTTCTCCGTAGGCTCTAAAAAGTGAATCATTTTTGCCAGTTCCACAGCGCTTGTGGGGGAGCCGAACTGGTCGGAGACCACGGTGATTTCCTCATGGTTTTCTGCAAGCTTTAACATGGTTTTCACAAAGTTTTTCCCTTCCCCGTAAAGCCAGGCGGTGCGCAGGATAAAATGTCTCCTGGAAAATTCTTTTACAAAAAGTTCCCCCTCGTACTTTGTTTTTCCGTAAGCGCTTATTGGCCCAGGCATATCAAACTCTGTAAGGGGCTTTGGACAGGTTCCCGGAAATACATAATCCGTGGACACGTGAATCAGCTTTGCCCCTGTCTTTTCACAGGCAATGGCCAGGTTTCTTGGGCCGATGGCGTTAATCTGATAAGCCAGATCCCACTGGGTCTCGCAGGCATCCACATTGGTGTGGGCGGCACAGTTTATCACCACATCCGGTTTTTCTTTTTCCATCAGGGAAAGCACTTCCTCCACAGAAGTGATGTCAAGGGGAATAACATCCTCTCCTGCCACGTCTGTGTTGATAAATTCCACATCCTCATCTGCATACTCTTTCCTTAACGCCCTTCCAAGCTGTCCGTTGCAGCCTGTAATCAGAATTTTTTTCATCTTATTTCCTCGCTTTCTATAACATTCGGTTCAGTAAAAACAGTCCCCGCACCACCCAGTTGTCCAGATTGCTCTGACGGTACCAGTCATGGTTGAACAAAATGGAAAACCTTCCGGGAAAATACTCTGCCTCTAAAATGGCATCCACCAGTTTGTCTTTTTCCGGCTTCGTGTGGTAAAAATGTTTAAAATCCATTAACTGCTTTTTCAAATCTCCGTGCCTCTTCTTTAAATCACGGCTTTTGGCCCGAATCATTGCCAGGGCGGAGCCGCTGGCTCCCACCTCGTTGCCCTGATGCTGGCGGTAGTAAATATAGGAATTTTCGTCATAGTACATGCTGCCAAGGTAAGTAGCTACCATATAGCACCACCAGTCGTGATGAATCACATCCTCCGGCAGCCTGTCTTTTATAATAGAAACCAGCTCCCAGTTCATTAAAGTGGTGCAGCCGGAACAGATGCTCTCTATGGCCGCATTGCCAAATCCCGGCCTTAAATGGGGATTTTGCTGTTCTTCTAATTTTTCCAGGTTTTCATTTACAAGGGTTTTTGCCCCGCAGTATAAAGCCGGCCCCGTCATGCGCTCCAACTGCTGCACTGCCTTTTCTATCTTTTCCGGAAGCCAGTAGTCGTCCTGGTCGCAAAACCCTATGTAATCACCCTGGCTTTTTTTCAGCAGTTCAAAAAAGCTTTTGTTGATTCCCAAGTTTTCCCCCTGGAAGGCTTTGATATTGGAATGTCTCTCCTCGTATTCTTTTAAAATAACAAAGGTATCGTCTTTTGAGCCGTCGTCCCGGATTAAAATATCCACATCGGGATAACTCTGGGCAAGAATAGAGTCAAGCTGTTCCCTGATATAATCCTCCCCGTTGTAAGTTGACATTAGAATCTGCACTTTTTTCACTTGTTTTTCCTTACTTATCGGATTACTTTCCGCATCGCCACACATGTCACTGTTCATGATTCTTTACTTAGTATTCTCCTTTTTTTCTAATTTTATAGGCAAAAGCCAATCTATGATTCTTCTTTTTCCCCGGCGCTTTCCAAAGATTTCTCCAAAAGGGCCATCTCCTGGGTCAGGCGTTTTAGCTGCTCCGCCTGCCTGGAAACTTTTGTGGTAAGCCCAAACACCAAGAATAAGGTAAAGCAAAAACCAAAGAAAAACATCATATTTACCGGAAGTTCGATGCCTAAAAGGTGTACCAGCCAGTCCATGGCCGATGGAAAAATATCTAAAATCAGCACAATAACCCCTACGGCAAGCCAGGATAAGGCAAAACGGATGTCCAATGCTTCCTTACGCACCATATTGATAATGGATACCAGTGCAAGAATCAGCACAATGGCCACAATAATCTGAATTTTTAAGCTCATATTCTACCTCCGCAATGCCGCTATCAAAATGGCCAGTGTCACTTTTATCATATAGTAGACAGATTTTTTTGGTGAAATGGAAGAAACCCCTTCTTCCCTGGCGTTCATCTGCACAGGAATTTCCTCCACTTTTTTTCCCTTTTTCAAAATGGTCACTACGCTCTCCGGCTCCGGGTAATCCTTGGGATAATTTTTTGCATATATCTCTATCACATCCCGGTTTGCCATGCGCATCCCTGATGTGGGATCGGTGATTTTCTGCCTGGTGATAAGCTTGATCAGCCAGGTAAAATACCGGATGCCCAGCCGTCTTAAGCCGGAGGACTGAAATCCCTCTTTTTTAATATACCGGGAGCCGATGACCATATCCAGATGTTCCCTCTCAAGCTTATCCGCCATTTCATTCAGATAGCGGGCATTGTGCTGCCCGTCCCCGTCAAACTGCACGGCGATATCATAGCCATTGCGGAAGGCATAGACATAACCAGTCTGCACCCCTCCCCCGATGCCTAAATTCACCGGAAGGTTCACCAAAGGAAACCCATGCTCCCTGCACACAGTAAGAGTCTTGTCTGTGGAACAGTCGTTAATCACAACATAATCAAACTCCGGGGCGTATTTTTTTACGTCCTCCACGGTTTTTACAATCCCTCCCTGCTCATTATATGCAGGGATAATCACTAATTTTCTCATAGTACTCTCTCCAACGACAGTAAAATTCCATAGATGGCTGCACACTGTAGACATACAGCCAGAAACATATAGGCCCTGGTGTTGTCCTTTTTTAAAATGATATTCTTATTTGGAAACAGCATCAGAAGCACTGGAAGGGACGGCAGGAGATACCTGCCCTGGATTCCCGCTATCTCCGTGGAATTTTTTGGCGTCCAGCTCATAAACATAGACACAAGAACCATGCCCAGGGGCATAAGGGCCACAAGGGCGTAAAATATTTTCTGCCCCAAAGTAATCTCCATATTTTCCCTGGCCTCACACCGCAAAAGAGATAAAACCATAAGGAGAAGCAGTCCGTAAATCACAAGCCTTGACACAAAAATATTCAGCCATCCAAGCTGCATCCCAAGCATAGTCTCCAAAAATCCGTCCCCAGATAAAAACAGGGTGCGGACAGACAGGCATATAAATGTTAAAGGTTCTTTTAACAATCCTGCCGCCCCGTATGCCTCCCCGGCCAAGTAAGAATTTGCCGCCTGCTCCTCCGTGGGGGCTGCCACATACAGCACATAGCTTAAGGTGCTTGACAAAAATGCTGCGATAGCTATAAAAGCCATAATCCCCACAAAGGCCCACTTCTGTTTTTTATCTTTAAAACGGCTGATGGGAATCAGCATAGTCAAAAGGCAAAGAGGCATATACGTCCCCCCTTTGCAGATGGAGAGCATCACCATAAACACTGCATACAAAACAACCTGCCGGTTTGTGAGAGGCTTACTGGTATAAATCAGCCCAAAGAGTACCGCCAGGTACAGAAGGGCAATTTCTATCACCACGGAATCATAGGAGTAGGAACAGCACTGTTGTATGGTCATGGGCAGGATTGCCATAATAAAGGCCGCCCCTTTCCCCATAGGCATCAGGCGAATCATCCAGTACATGGTAAAAAGATAAAACAGGATAGAACAAATCCGTCCCAGCACAATAACCATCACGCCGTTTAACCCGAAGGCTTTTCCCAAAAATATCCCTGCCATTCCCGGAAGATAAGTCACCATGGGGGCCTGGGTGTCAAAACGGTCCACCTCTGTCACCCCAGCTTCTCTTCCCTTCTTAAAAACGGCTTCTTTTAACCGGTCATACTCACAGAGGGAAGGAGTTGTCTCAAACTTCTGCATACCGTGAAAATCTTCCGTGTCCATGAGCACAGTCCCTTCCGTCTGCTGTTTTCCCATAATACGGTTTAAGTGATAGTAGGCTTCCTTAAAATGCACTTCCTCGTCAGGCACGGAAAGAGGCGGTAAAAGCAGGAGGTAAAGGACCGCAAGCATTGTCCCGGTAAAGAGAAATACCTGCTCCGGCTTTTTCCGAAATACCGCCAGCAGGAAATATGTCCCTGCCAAAAGGAGGTAAACCATCACTGCCCCAAAGACAAACCACTGTTTCCAGTACAGGAACTGATGACCTGCAGTAATAATATTGATATTTTCTGACACAGGCTCTGCGTTTACACAGAGGGAAGCTCCTTTTATCTCTTTTTCCGAAATCCCCACTTTAAGGCCGATATCCGGATTTAAATCCTCCGCCCTAAGGGTGAGAATTAAGTTTTTCCCCTCCCAGCCGGTCTGCCGCCCCAGAAAGGAGGCCAGAAGATTTTGGCCGTCCTCCAAAAGGTACACGTCATAATCTCCCTGCATCAGGGCTTCCCCCTGGTTTTCTCCGTCGAGGATACTGATGTGAATCACGCCCAAATCCCTGCGCTCTTGATTTGCCACCAAATCCTTTAACACGGACTCCTCCAGGGAAATTTTTGTCCCTGCGCACAACAGTTCGTCCGAGTGGTAACGGAAGGTCTGTTCCAGGAAATCCCCGCTTTCTAATTTCAGGTATTTCCCCTCCTGGGCCTTAACCGCCGTTTCCACCCGGGGCATTACCATCCGGGTTACGATTGTTGTTTTATATACCAGAAAAGCGGCAATCACAAAAAACACCGTCATTGCTGCCAGCTGTATCTGGTTTTTCTTAGATAATTCCAGTTTCTTCCCTGCCGTCTGTGTGGACTTCATAAAAGCCTGTCCTCCTATATCTATTCGCCCAATCCATCCTCTATCATCTGTACAAGATATGCCAGAGCTTTCTCTTCGTCTTCCCCTTCACAGACAAGTTCAATTTCATCCCCGCACTTAATGCATGCCCCTAACACGCTTAACACGCTCTTTGCGTTGGCTGTGTTTCCTCTATACTGAAATGTAATCAAGGATTTGAAATTCATTGCTTCCTTACACAAAATCCCTGCAGGCCGAAGATGCAGGCCCGTAGGATTTTTTATTATAACTTTCTGGCTAACCACTATAATTCCCCCTGTTTTTTCTAAAGCATAATCTTTGTAATTAATTCCGCCAGTGCTTTGGCGTCTTTTTCAATTTCCTGCTGATTTTTCCCTTCAATCATGACCCTGACCAAAGGCTCTGTCCCGGAAGGACGGATCAGAACCCTTCCCTCCCCGTTAAATTTCTCCTCCAGAATCTGAATGGCCTCTGCGATTTCTGCGTAATCCATATAATGCTCTTTTTTATGGTTGGGAACCTTGGCATTCACAAGGGCCTGGGGCAGAACCTCCATCACCGATGCCAAATCTGATAATTTCTCCTTGGTATCCACCATAACTTTTAAAAGATGCAGTGCGCTGAGCAGGCCGTCCCCGGTGGTATTGTCGTCCAGGAAAATAATATGCCCGGACTGCTCCCCTCCCAGGTTGTAGCCATGTTCCAACATATTCTCAAGGACATACCGGTCTCCCACTTTTGTCTTTTCAATATGGATATTTTCCCGCTCACCCATAAGGGAAAAGCCAAGATTTGTCATTACTGTCACAACTATTGTATCTTTCTTTAATTTTCCCTGGCGCTTCATATGGTTCCCGATAATGGCCATAATCTGGTCACCGTCCACAAGCTGGCCCCCTTCGTCTACCGCCAGCATCCTGTCGGCGTCCCCGTCAAAGGCAATTCCGATATCCGCCTTCTCATACACCACCCTGGCCTGCAGCTCTGACATATGGGTGGAGCCGCAGTTGGAGTTGATGTTGGTTCCGTCCGGGTCTGTGTGGATACTCACCAGGTCCGCCCCCAGCTCCTTTAATGTCTTTACGGAAGTGTAATAGGATGCCCCCTCTGCACAGTCCACCACAATTTTAAGCCCGGACAAATCCACGGGAACCCTTTTTTTCATAAAAGAAATATATTCATCCTGAATATCAAATCGATATTCAATTTTCCCCACCCCTGAGCCTGTGGGAATGGGTACATCTTTCATATTGTTGCGAATCAGAGTTTCTATCTCATCCTCTAATTCATCTTTTAATTTATAGCCTTCTCCATTGAAAAACTTAATGCCGTTAAATTCCATGGGATTGTGGGAGGCGGAAATCACCACCCCTGCGTCCACCTTATGTTTTCTTGTGAGATAGGCAATGGCGGGGGTGGGAACTACCCCCACATAAATAGCGTTTGCCCCCACGCTGCAGATTCCTGCCATCAGTGCGCTGGCAAGCATCCCGCCGGAAATTCTTGTATCACATCCCACGATAATGGTGGGCTGGTGTTCCTGCTCCCTGGTAAGGACATAAGCCCCTGCCATTCCAAGTTTCGTTGCCAGCTCAATGGTAAGCTCCGTGCCTGCCACGCCCCGTACCCCGTCTGTACCAAACATTCTGCTCATGATTCATCCTCCATCTGCCAAAAAACTCCCTTTCTATTACTCAGCAGGATTGCTGTTATTCTCCGTATGGCTGCCGTTTCCGGGAGCAGAGCCTCCTGTACTGCCTGTTCCCGTATTCCCGCTGCCGGCTCCTGTTCCTGCACTTCCTGTGCCCGAAGAATTTCCTGTGTTTCCGGTTCCTGTACTTCCGGCTGTTCCTGTATTTCCCGTTCCCGTGCCAAGGTTTTCCCCGTCTGCATCTATAATATCCACCGTCACCGTAGCGGATTTCACCAGGGCAAACCTGTCGTCTAAATTTAATTCCAGATTTAATTTATGTTCCCCATCTGTCATTCCGCTGGCATCGATGCTTCCTGTAAGAGTTTCCGAGTCCAAATCATCCAAGTCCGTGGACAACCCTTCCAGTTCAATTTCCACCGACTCCTCCAAAAACTTCACACTATATTCCTGGGAGAGATTTGTCACTGTAATATTTGCCGTGGGAACTTTAAACTTCCTGGTCTCATGTTTTTCCAGTTTCACCCGCACATCAATTTTGGCCTGGCCGGGTTCCACCAGAGTCACCCCTTCCGGGAGATAGGAAGACACATCCACAGTTTTTTCAATATCTTCCGTGGCGTCTGTCAAATCCAGCACTTCCTTTGGCACCGTAATGCTGTTCATGGTATTTAACACTGCCACCTGGCCTTTTACCCGCACCGTCTGGGGACTGTATTCCGTACCAATATATTCATATCCGTCAGGTGGTGTTCCTGATGTCTGAAAATTAATGGTCACTTCCTTTGTATCCAATATCTGTACCGAGGCGGTAACGCTCTGCATATTAAAGGACAGTTCCGAGGTATTCATCTCGTTTCCCTTTGCGTCATAGAGAAGGGGAATTACGCTGTCGATCATATCGCTGGTCATATTGTTTACATCCACCCTGGCAATGACTTTATCCACCATCTCCACCACGGAACTCGGGCCGGAAACCCTTAAAATATTCGGGGAAATGCTCACAGATCCCAGGGCTTTTTGGTCTCCCACTTCCCCCACTGTCTCCACTGCAATGACGAAGGATTCCGAGCGCAGTTCCTCCACTTCCAGCTCCAGATAATATGTCTTGTTTGTCACAGACACGTTGCTGGTGTAGCGCTGGGGGGTAATGTCAATGGGCACCCGGCTCATATTTTCGATGGATTCCATATCCGCCACAGCCTTAAAATCGGAATTGCTCATCCTCTCTAAATAGGAGCGTTTTCCGCTGGCTTTAAAGGTAACAGTACTGCTGTTGTTTACAATTTCATAGTATTTGCCAATTCCCGTGAGATAATTCCCATTTTCAATACTCACCGTAGTGGTAAATGTCCTGGTGGTCTTTGGGTCGTCAATATTTACCACCACAAGCCACAAAGCAACAGAAAACAAAACAGCCAGGATTTTAAGGCCAAAATTATTCGTAATCAGCTTTGTTATCTTTTTGAGCATCTCTTAGCCTCCTTTTCAGCAAGCCCCGCCTTTTCTTTTCCGGCTCATATTTCTGCTGCAGCATTTTAAGCTGGGCCTTTAACTGGTCTGCAGCCAGATTGCGCATCAGGGATCCTCCAATGGCAACAGAAATATTTCCCGTCTCCTCAGAGACTACAATGGTGAGAGAGTCGCTGACCTCGCTGATTCCCACGGCAGCCCTGTGCCTGGTTCCCAGCTCTTTGCTCAATTCCATGTTGTCGGAAAGAGGAAGGTAACAGGTGGCGGAAACCACTCTGTCTCCCCGGACAATAATCGCACCGTCGTGAAGCGGCGTATTTTTTTCAAAAATATTAATCAAAAGCTGGCTTGTGACAATGGCATCCACGGTGATTCCCGTGCGCTCATACTCGGTAAGCATCACGGAGTCTTCCATTACAATTAATGCCCCTGTTTTTACCCTTCCCATCTCATAACATGCCTTCACCAGCTCGTTTATGGTTTTTTCACTAAACTTTTTCACTTCATTTTTTCCAAATTCAAAGGACAGCCACCCTGTGAGGAAGTTTTTCCTTCCCAACTGTTCTAAGGCCCGGCGCAGTTCCGGCTGGAAAATAATCACCAGTGCCATAACTCCAACGCTGATGGTTTTCTCCGCAATCCACAGTATGGTATTCATCTGGAAAACCGCTGCCACCAGAACAAACATCAAAATCACAAGAAGTCCTTTAAACAGCATCCATGCCCTGGTATTTTTAATCCACACCAGGACGTTGTAAAGCAAGAACGCTATGATAACAATCTCCACGATGTCTATCTGATTAATCACCGGAAGGTTCATCCAGGTGAGATATTTGTCTTTAAAAGTACCCATCATAGATACAAAATGTTCCACGCGTCCCACTTCCTTTCCCACATATTTTATCTGAGGAGATCTTCATCAATATCCATCTCCTCCGAGAGACGTCTTCTTACCTCTCTGCCGGAATCGCTTCTCCGGCCCTTAGAGCTTATCTTTTTCACCTGTTTTTCCTGCTCTGGAACAAACATTTTTGGTATGGCTTTTACATAATAATAATATTCGTCATCCTCAAACTGCACACGCTCCGTCCTGCTGTAATCCAGGTTAAAAAACAAAAATTCCAGGAGGAAGGCCACGGCAAGGGATACCAGCGTTCCCACCACAAGCCCCATAATCTTACCGGAAATGCCTATCATCAGATATCCTGCAAACAGCACAATAAAATTTACGAGAGAGCCGGCTACAATGGCAATGGTCCAGGCGTAATCAATGGAAAGCTTCCGTATCACATACACCACAAGGCTCACCAAAAGAAAGGTTATCAGCACCAGATACATTTCTTTATTCCCCAGAAACTGGTTCAATGTGGCAGTAAATTTGGATGTAATGGCTGTCTTGTCGCTTTTTTCCCCCAGGACGGAAGCATTCTCCACCACCCCCCTTAGGAAATAATACACCACCACGCCGCAGAGTACACTGATTACCGAGTATGCCTCCTGCAAAAGCCCCACTGTCATGGGCATCACCGGCCCAAGGTTAAACCCAAAGCAAATGGGCGTGAGCACAGTGTAAACCCCGTCTTTCGGGGTAAAACGAAAATACAAAAGAAATAAAAGCAAAAACAAAAGCAGTGCAATCACAGCCACCTCCAAAGACAGAGAATATAGCTGCACTACAATAAGGACTGCCGCCAGCAGTATCATAAAATTTACCGGAATAATAGAACATACCAGGGAGAGCACCAGGGTTACGGATGTTCCGCTGAGCCTTCCCACAAATCCCATATGCCGGCTGATGGTGGAAAACACACCAAAGGCCAAAATAAATTTCAGCAAGGGGTTTACGTAAATATCATATTTACTGTAAAAACTTTTCAGTTTTTCCCGAAACTCCAATATACCTGTCAAAATTTTATCCTCCTGACTAGCTATGATCTTCCTGATGGTAGGAACGGATTACTTTTTTCAAATGGACAAAATATTTTTTCACCTTCTGCCTGCCTGTGCTGTATCTCTTATAATATATTACATAGGTTACGCCAAAATATACTGCCATAAATATCAGATATGCCGCTCCCAATTCTATCAAACTGCCTTTCATATCCACAGTATTCAGGGAATTTACAATGTTTTCCGCCTGATACATAAATCCCAGGCCGATGATAATAGCAAACGCCAGGGTTCCTGTCACAAAACTCTTCAGCAATTCTTTCACGATATAATCTTTGCGAAAATACTGTATCATAGGTTTACATGCTTCCCCTTCCCTCTGGTCAAAAATCGCCAGACGAATCATCTCTTCCACACGTTCCTGATTTAGCATAATCTGCCCCCATATTGGTTTTTTCTAAATTGCATACGTGTTTATAGTATACCATATTTCCCAATAAATGCAAAGTTTTTCCAAAAAAATCAAGCGGGGAAGAAAATCTTCCCCGCTCACTGTGTGGGAAAAGAATGGTAAAATCCATCCTGTTCCCTTATTGTCTTTCCAGGAAACGCATCCTGTCTTTGTCCCTTGCCTTCTTTGGTTCTTCTGCCACAGGCGGCATGGAATACATTTTCTGCAAATCACTTGCCATTTCATTTTTACACTTATTGCAGTATCTTCCCGTATGAATCATAGCACCGCAGTTCTCACACTCAATGCCCACCGGGGAATCATCCGGAAATGTCAGCCGCTCTTCTCTGACCCACTGCTTCAACTGTTTTATGGAAACATCGTTGTCATCGGATATTTTTTTCATAGGGGCTGTTCCATGCTCCCTGATATATGCCTTAACCTGTTCAAATTTGTCTTCCAGCTTGTTTTTGCAGGCCGGGCAAATTGGATTTCCCTGTAAGTAATTAAATAATCTTCCGCAATTTCTGCAACTCCTAACATCCATTTCCCTGTCCTCCTAGAAATCCGTACCGATTCCGATACAGCAAAAATAAATATTTCCGGCTCCAGCCTCCCTCAGCGCAAGGGCTGCTGCATCCATGGTACTTCCTGTAGTATAGATATCGTCAATAATGAGGATACATTCTAATTGTACAACATTTTTCCTACTTTTAAAAGACTTTTTCAGATTATTTTTTCTCTCCCACACATTTAATTCTTTTTGGGGCCTGGTATCCCTGGTGCGGATGAAAAGATTTTTCTCTACAGGAATTCCCAAAATCCTTCCAAGCTCCACCGCCACCACTTCCGCCTGATTAAATCCCCTGCGCCTTTTCTTTCCCGGATACAGGGGAACGGGGGCTATCGCCTGGATATGGTTCTTTAATATCCACGTCCCCCAGGCCTCCGCCAGCTCCATTGCGTAAACTTTTCCGTAATCCCTGCGGTTTTGGTATTTAAAGCGGTAAATGGACTGCCTTACATCTTTCTCGTAAACCCACAGCGCCTTTCCCTGAGTAAATTCATGATTCCTTCCCACGCAGTCCCGGCAAAATTCCTTCCTGTTATGGCTTACCGGCTTGCCGCATTTTTGGCACACCGGCTCCTTCACCTCCCGGATTCGTTTCCTGCACCCGGGACAGATGGGAAAACCTTCTGCCGCCACTTCATCACACACCGGACATCTAGGAGGATACAAAAGTTCCATACAAAACCCATCCAGATTTTTGCAAAATTTCACAAATTTATTTAAAATATATTTAATTTTCATTTTTCCTGTCTCTCCTTACAAAGACAGGATTATGCCATATCAAATTTCAGAACGTATTTCTTCTGCCAAACCGCAGTAACGCTTCTGCTGCCTGTTATTTTCTATCATTTCCCCGAATGTCTTGTCATCTCCCACAATAGTAACACATTTTCTCGCTCTTGTCACCGCTGTATACAAAAGATTTCGGTTCATGAGCATTTTAGGCCCCCCAAGAAGGGGAATCACCACCGCCGGATACTCGGATCCCTGGGATTTGTGGATGGTAATGGCGTAGGCCAGCTCCAGTTCTTCCAAATTGCGCAGGGAATAATTCACTTTGCGCCCTTCCTCAAACTCCACCGTCATAATCTCGGCGTAATCATTAATCTCCCGCACAATTCCCATGTCCCCGTTAAAGACCCCAAGGCCCTTATCCAGGCAAAGCCCGTATTGATTGGTAATTTCCCACTCCAGCTGATAATTATTTTTTATCTGCATCACCTTATCCCCTTCCCGGAAGGTGCGCTCCCCCTGCTGGTATTCTTTTTTATCCCTGTGGGGAGGATTTAAATACTGCTGAAGAATCCCGTTTAGCCGCTCCACCCCCAAAAGCCCTTTCCGCATAGGGGTCAGCACCTGAATGTCAAAGGGAGATGCCTCCACAAATTTGGGAAGTTTCTGGGCGATAAGCTGGATGGTGACATTTATGATTTTATCCGCCTCATACCTCTTTAAAAAGAAAAAGTCCATACTTTTATTGTCCAGGGAAACCTCCTCCCCGTTATTGATTTTGTGGGCGTTTACCACAATATCGCTTTTTGTGGCCTGACGGAAAATTTTCGTCAGCTTTACCACAGGGAAAGCCCCTGACTCAATCACATCTTTTAACACGCTTCCCGGGCCAACGCTGGGAAGCTGGTTCACGTCCCCCACCAAAATCAGCCTTGTCCCCCGGGAGACAGCTTTTAGCAGGGAATGCATTAAAGTAATGTCCACCATAGACATCTCGTCAATAATAATTACATCTGTCTCCAGGGGATTATCCGCATTTCTGGAAAAACCTGCATGATCTTCCATCCCTCCGTTTAACTCCAGCATCCGGTGGATAGTTCTGGCCTCATACCCCGTGGTATCGCTCATTCGCTTAGCCGCACGGCCGGTGGGGGCCGCCAGAAAGATGTCCATGCTTTCCAGCTCAAAATACTTTATAATCGTATTGATGGTTGTGGTTTTTCCCGTGCCGGGCCCTCCGGTAATAATCAAAAGCCCGTTTTTTACTGCTTCTTTCACTGCGGAAAACTGCATTTCATCCGGCACCATATTGGTCTGCTTCTCAATCCTTAAAATCTGTTCTTCGATTTCTTTATCCGGCACTTCATATGCCACATTTAATTCTTTTAGCATAGCTGCAACAGACGTTTCCATATAATAGTACACGGCGGAATAAATATTCTCCCCCCGTACCATAATCTTTTTTTCAATGGCAAGATCCATATAGTGCTTTTCAATAAGCTCCCCAGGAACGGAGAGCATAACCGCCGTGCGCCCTGTCAGTTCTTCCCTGGGCAGATAGGTATGCCCCTCCCCGGACGCCTGCAAAAGCACATACAAAATTCCGCTTCGGATACGGAAATCCGAATCCCCCTGAATACCCACTTTTGCCGCAATTTCATCTGCGATTTTAAACCCCACGCCCTTAATGTCGTCTGCAAGCTGGTAAGGGTTTTCTTTTATTATCCGGTACACATCCTGACCGTATCTCTGATAAATTTTCACTGCAAAATTCAGGGAAATCCCGTACTGCTGGAGAAAAATCATAGCCTGGCGCAAGTCCCTTTTTTCTGCCACCTGGTCAGAAATCTCCATGGCCATCCTCTGGCTGATTCCTTTTATTTCCGAAAGCCGCTCCGGCTCTTCCTCAATAATGCGGAAGGTATCCTTTTTAAACTTCCGGACAATCCGGGCCGCTAAGGCTGCGCCGATGCCCTTAATCGCCCCGGAGCCCAAATACCTTTCCATAGCCACCTCATCCTCCGGCTCACACTCTTTCATCTCCCGGGCTGTAAACTGCCTGCCGTACATGGGGTGCTCTATAAATTCACCCTTTAGCTCCACATTTTCCCCCTGGCTCACCACAGGAAAAGAACCCACACAGGTGAGTTCCTCCTCCTCGTAAACCAACACAAAGACGGTATATCCATTATCTTCATTGCGAAAAATAATATGGTCAATGTATCCCTTTATACTCTCCATGATATCTTCCTTCTGTATCCGCTATAATGAAAATGGACAGACACCTATGGGCATCTGTCCCGACTTTTATATGGAATAATTCCGTTTCATTTGTTCATACATCTGCTGTGCCAGACCCAAATTCTGCTGCTCACACACATCCTCCGCCAGCATCTGTATCATCTCGTCTTTAAAATAATCTTTCATTTGGGACATTCCCCCATCTTCCTCCTCATTTTTGGGGATGGTTTTTTCCACTTCCTTCATCACCATCTCCACAAAATAAGCCTCAAATTCTTTGCAGACACTCATAAGTTTTTCGTCATCCGCATTGGACAAATCCCCTTTTAAGGCGGACTCTAATCCACTGGCCTTAGAATTGCCCGCCGTCTTGCTGGTGTAGTCCAGCATGGAAGAAATACCGCTGATATCCATACTCATCTAAGTTTCCCTCCTATTCTATTATCTTCTCAGGCTGTTTGCCTGCTGAAGCATTTCGTCTGACGCCTGAATCGCCTTTGAATTTAACTCATAAGCTCTCTGGGCAATAATAAGGTTTACCATCTCGTCCGCCACCTGGACGTTGGAGTTTTCCAGATAATTCTGCAGCACATTACTCTTGGTAAGGCCGTTGGCCGTAGCCTCATTCATAGCCTCCCCGGACGCATCCGAAACCGCATATAAGCTTCTGGATAGTTTATTTAATCCTGCCGGGTTGGTAAACTGGTATAACCCGATGGTCTGGTTCATAGCCACATATGTACCGTCAGCCCTCTTATATCCCACGCTTCCGTCCTGGGAAATCACCATATTCCCGCTGGTAACACCGTTTGGAATCACAATATTTTTTCCTGTGGAGTCAAGCACCGGATATCCGTCCTGGTTGCAAAGGGTAGTTCCCTGAGGTCCGATGGCCCAGGTAAAACTTCCGTTCCTTGTATAATAAGTTTCTCCGTCGTCCCCTAACACCGCAAAGAATCCCCGGCCGTCAATGGCAAAATCCGTATTGCTCTCGCTGGAGGCCAATGCCCCCTCGGTAAAATAAGTATTGATATCTGCAACCCTGGTTCCAAGTCCAACCTGAGCCGGGGTAGGTTTCGTCTCCCCGTTGGCTGTGGTGGTCCTTGCCTGGAGATCTTGGTATAAGAGGGTTTTAAATTCCGCTTTCTGGGTTTTGTATCCAACAGTATTTACATTGGACAAATTGTGTGAAATCGTATCTACGTTTGTCTGCTGTGCAATCATTCCTGATGCGGCAGACCACAATGCTCTCATCATATTTCCTTATCCTCCTATACTTTGCCTACGTCGTTTACTGCTTTATCTAAAGTTCCGTCTACGGTCTGAATAATTTTCTGATTTGCCTCATATGCACGGGTGATGGTAATCATCTCCACCATCTCTGTGACAATATTTACATTGGACATCTCAAGACATCCCTGCTCGATCCTGGCTTCCGATGCAATGGCAGTACCGCCGTTTACCACATCAAATAAGTTCTCGCCATATTTTTCCAGATAATCATAATTTTCAAAATCCACAATGCCAATCTGTCCCACCTGCGCATTGTTCTGCCAGATTGATCCGTCAGCATCGATTGTCACATCCTGGTTTGGATCGATTCTCACACGGTTTGCCTGGCCTCCTGCACCGTTTCTGGCCCCGTTAGCATTTAAGACATAATCCCCGTCCTTTGTGCGGAGGTATCCTTCCCGGTCCATGGTAAACGCTCCGTCCCTGGTATATTTCACGGATGTCTGTCCCTGTTTATTGGTAAACTCTATGGCAAAAAATCCATCCCCGTCTAAGGCCAAATCCAAAGGATTCTCTGTCACATTAAAAGAGCCCTGGACAAAATCCCGGTAAGTTTCCCCGACTTTGTCTCCCATATTCACAATTCCGATGCGCTTGCGGTTTAAAACTTCCGAACTGTCTTTAATTCGGATTGCAAGCTGGTCCTCGAATGCCTGATTTACCGTTCCCTCTTTCTTATACCCTGTGGTGTTGGCATTTGCAAGGTTGTTCGTCATAACATCCATGCGCCGCTGCTCCTCCACCATTCCGGTATATGCGGTATATAACCCTTTTACCATCTCTTATCCTTCCTCCATCAGACTGTGCTGATGCAATACGGCTCCTCCTTGAACCTGTTTATTTCCATCCATGACATTCGCTACGTATTTATATCGGCATAAAGAAACCTTTTCTTTAGTCATCATCCCGTTTTCCAGCCAAAAATTCCACATATTTTCCTGTGCCGATTGCCACGCAGGTCATTGGCTCCTCCGCAGTCATGGTGTTAATGCCTGTCCGATCCTCCAAAAGCTCCTCCAGGCCACGGAGCAATGCGCCCCCTCCCGTAAGAACAATCCCCCGGTCTGCAACGTCTGCCGCAAGCTCCGGCGGGGTTTTTTCCAGCACGCTGTGGACAGCCTCAACAATCTGCATCGTTGGCTCCCTTAAGGCTTCCTCCGTCTCCTCGGAAGAGACTGTCACTGTCTTTGGAAGCCCCGTGACAAGGTTACGCCCTCTCACATCCATAGTTTCGTTCCTGCCGTTGGAGAAACAGGAGCCGATTTTTATTTTAATATCTTCCGCAGTCCGCTCACCAATCAGAAGATTATGTTTCTTTCTCATATAACGAACAATGGCTTCATCAAAATCATCCCCGGCAATTTTAATGGAAGTGCTCACCACAGAGCCTCCCAGGGAAATCACTGCGATATCTGCCGTTCCGCCGCCGATATCCACAATCATATTGCCGCAGGGTCTGGCAATATCGATTCCCGCCCCGATGGCTGCAGCGATGGGTTCCTCAATTATCTCCACATATCTGGCACCTGCCGCATAAGTTGCATCCTCCACCGCTTTTTTCTCCACCTCTGTAACGCCGCTGGGGACGCAGACGCTGATTCTGGGTTTCCGGAAATTTTTCTTCCCGATGGCTTTCTGAATAAAATATTTAATCATTTTCTCCGTAACAGTATAATCGGAGATAACACCCTGGCGTAAGGGGCGCACCGCCACTATATTCCCCGGGGTCCTTCCAAGCATTAACCTTGCTTCCTCCCCGATGGCTTTCACTTTGTTTGTATCTCTGTCAAAGGCAACTACTGAGGGTTCTTTTAACACTACGCCCTTACCCTTAATATATACTAATATGCTGGCTGTTCCTAAGTCAATTCCTATATCTGTTGAAACCATTATGTTTCCCCTTTCATCTTACTGCTGTTTATTGTAAACACAAATCGTGCATTTAATCATATTTTTACATATATATCCTTATTATATACAAATACTTCCATTTTTCAAATCATTTTTTTTGAAATCGGAGAATTTTTCCAGAATTTAAGAATTTCTAAAGAATACGGAAACTTTTTTGGTAGAATTTTATATTCTTTTCAATTTTTCATCACAAACTGGTCACAATTTCCCTATATACTGAAACAGTACTAGCTGATAAGGCTATTATAGTTTTCATAACTCATGCTCCCCGGGCATTGTCCGGGGGGTACTCCCCAATTCAATTTTGTTATACAGTGTTTTTCATAACTCATTTCCTTTCTTAAAAAAAGATGCCCATCCCTCACCGGGATGGGTATTTTTTGTAATGGCAAAATCTTTTCCTATTTTTTTAAATATTTTCTAATATATTTTCCTGTGTAAGACATTTCTGACTCCGCCACTTCCTCGGGAGTTCCCTTTGCGATAACCGTTCCGCCGCCGTCTCCTCCCTCGGGCCCCATGTCAATAATATAATCCGCCGTCTTGATCACGTCCAAATTGTGTTCAATTACCACCACCGTATTTCCACCCTGGGAGAGACGCCGGAGTATCTCAATTAGTTTCCGCACATCCTCAAAGTGTAATCCCGTGGTAGGCTCATCTAAAATGTAGATGGTTTTTCCTGTGCTCCTGCGGCTTAATTCCGTGGCCAGCTTAATTCTCTGGGCTTCCCCTCCAGAAAGTTCTGTGGAGGGCTGCCCCAGACGGATATAGGAAAGCCCCACATCATACAGCGTCTGGATTTTCCTCTCTATGGAAGGAACATTTTTGAAAAATTCCAATGCCTCCTCCACCGTCATATTTAAAATATCATAAATACTTTTGCCTTTGTACTTTACTTCCAAGGTCTCTCTGTTATAGCGTTTTCCCCCGCAAACCTCACAGGGCACGTAAACATCCGGCAGGAAATGCATTTCCACTTTCAAAATTCCGTCCCCGGAACAGGCTTCGCACCTTCCGCCTTTCACATTAAAACTAAACCTTCCTTTTTTATATCCTTTTGCCTTTGCGTCCGGAGTGGCTGCAAAAAGGTCACGAATCATATCAAACACCCCCGTGTAAGTAGCCGGGTTGGAGCGCGGCGTCCGGCCGATAGGGGACTGGTCGATATCTATTACTTTGTCAAGCTGCTCCATTCCCAGAATTTCCTTGTGTTTTCCTGGAATCGTCCTGGCATGGTTTAATTTTCTCTGGAGGGTTTTGTATAAAACCTCATTGGTGAGGGAGCTTTTCCCGGAGCCGGACACTCCGGTGACACAGGTCATAACCCCAAGGGGAATTTCCACCGTCACATCTTTTAAATTATTTTCTGCAGCTTTTACCACTTTTAAAAATCCTGTGGGCTTTCTCCGCTCTTTCGGCACAGGTATCTGTTGTTTTCCGCTGAGGTAAGCGCCGGTGAGGGAATTTGGATTTTTCATAATTTCCTCCGCCGTACCGCAGGCAATCACCTCTCCCCCGTGCTCCCCCGCCCCTGGGCCGATATCCACAATATAATCCGCCGCCAGCATGGTATCCTCGTCATGTTCCACCACCACCAGGGTATTGCCCAAATCCCTCAGCCCTTTTAAGGTGGCCAAAAGCTTATCGTTATCTCTCTGGTGCAGCCCGATGCTGGGCTCATCTAAAATATATGCCACTCCCACAAGGCCGGATCCAACCTGGGTGGCCAAACGGATACGCTGGGCCTCCCCTCCCGACAAAGTCCCCGTGGCCCGGGAAAGGCTTAAATATTCCAATCCCACATCCACGAGAAATCCCACTCTGGAACGGATTTCTTTTAAAATCTGATTTCCGATTAATTTTTGCTGGCTGGTAAGTTCCATATCCAAAAGATACTGTTGCAAATTTTTTACGGACATATTTGTTATCTCAAAAATATTTTTCCCGCTGACCGTAACCGCCAGGGAAGTTTTTTTCAGACGCTGGCCCTTGCACTCCTGACAGGGGGTAATCCGCATAAACTGCTCATACTCCTGTTTCATCACATCCGATCCAGTCTCCCTGTAGCGCCTTTGGACATTGCTAATCAGGCCCTCAAAAACCACATCGTAAACACCCTCTCCCCGCTGGCCCTTGTAATATACTTTTACGGAGCGCTCCGTGCCGTGTATAAGCATCTGGCGGACCTCCTGGCTTAAATCCTGATATGGGGTAGACAAATCAAAGGCAAATTCTTTGGCCAATGCCTGCAAAATGGCATAAGTGTAACTTCCCGGATCCGTACAGGACTGCCATCCCATTACCTGGATGGCTCCCTCTGCAATGCTGAGGCTTTTATCCGGTATCATCAAATCCTCGTCAAATTCCATTTTGTAGCCCAGGCCAAAACACACGGGACAGGCCCCAAAGGGATTGTTAAAGGAAAAACTTCTGGGCTCGATTTCATCCACGCTGATGCCGCAGTCCGGGCAGGAAAAGCTCTGGGAAAAGTTTAAAGTCTCCCCCTCTGAGACTTCCACCATCAAAAGCCCTTCCGCTAAATCCAGGACGTTTTCTATGGAATCCGTGAGACGTTTTTCGATTCCCTCTTTTACAACAAGCCGATCTACCACGATTTCAATATTGTGCTTTTTATTTTTTTCCAGTTTTATCTCTTCTGTGAGTTCATAGACACTTCCGTCCACTTGCACCCGGACATATCCGCTTTTTTTTGCCTTTTCAAAAAGTTTCTGGTGCTCCCCTTTCCTCCCCCGCACCACAGGAGCCAAAAGCTGGATTTTTGTCCGCTGGGGTAAACTCATAATCTGGTCTACCATCTGGTCCACTGTCTGCTTTTTGATTTCCCTGCCGCATTTTGGACAGTGGGGAACTCCAATTCTGGCATAAAGCAGTCGGAAATAATCATAAATTTCCGTCACTGTCCCCACGGTGGAACGGGGATTGCGGTTGGTACTTTTCTGGTCAATGGATATGGCAGGGGGAAGCCCTTCTATTTTTTCCACCTCCGGCTTTTCCATCTGCCCCAAAAACTGTCTGGCGTAGGAGGATAAGGATTCCATATATCTCCGCTGTCCCTCCGCATAGATGGTATCAAAAGCCAGGGATGATTTTCCGGAACCACTTAAACCTGTGAGCACCACAAATTCATTTCTCGGAATATCAATATCCACCCCTTTTAAATTGTGTTCTTTTGCCCCCCGAATCTTGATGTACTTTCTCTCGCTCATAATCTTTTCCTGTGCTCCTCATCCTTAATCATGGTTATATTTTTTCAGCTCTAACATTTTATCCCGGAGTTCCGCCGCCGCCTCAAAATTAAGATCCGCCGCCGCTTTCTCCATTTTCTTTTTCACTTCCGCAATAAGTTTTTCCAGTTCCTTTCTGCTCATGGATTCCGGGTCTTTTGCAAATTTCTGCTCTTCTTTTGCAACTTTCTTGGAAATACTGATTAAATCCCGTACAGACTTTTGTATGGTCTGGGGGGTGATGCCGTGTTCCTTATTATATCTCTGCTGAATGTCTCTCCTGCGCTTTGTCTCTTCTATGGCAGCCCCCATGGAATCCGTAATGGAATCGGCGTACATAATCACATGGCCCTCTGAATTTCTTGCCGCCCTTCCGATGGTCTGAATCAGGGAGGTCTCTGAGCGCAGGAAGCCTTCCTTGTCCGCATCCAATATGGCCACCAAGGTAATTTCGGGGATGTCAAGTCCCTCCCGCAAAAGATTAATTCCCACCAAAACGTCAAAGACGTCCAGACGCATATCCCGTATGATCTCAGAGCGCTCTAAGGTGTCAATATCCGAGTGAAGATATTTCACCCGGATTCCTACCTCGTTCATATAGTCTGTCAAATCCTCCGCCATGCGCTTTGTAAGGGTGGTAATCAGAATCTTATTGTGGTTTGCCGTCTCCTTTTTCACCTCTGCAATTAAATCGTCAATCTGCCCTTCCACTGGGCGCACTTCCACCTCCGGGTCCAAAAGCCCTGTGGGCCGGATAATCTGTTCCGTGCGGAACAGTTCGTGCTCCTTCTCGTAGACATTTGGTGTTGCAGACACAAAAAGCATCTGGTTGATTTTGCTCTCAAACTCCCCAAAATTTAAGGGCCGGTTATCCTTGGCGGAAGGGAGCCTGAAACCGTAATCCACCAAGGTGGACTTTCTGGACTGGTCCCCAGAAAACATGCCCCGCACCTGGGGGATGGTGATGTGGGATTCGTCCACAATAATGAGAAAATCATCTGGAAAATAGTCCATCAATGTGTGGGGCGTTGCCCCGGGAGGCATGTCCGCCAATATCCTGGAATAATTTTCAATTCCGCTGCAAAATCCGGTTTCTTTTAACATTTCTATATCAAAATTAGTGCGCTCCGCAATGCGCTGGGCCTCTAAAAGTTTGTCATGCTCTTTGAAATACTGGACACGCTCCTCCATCTCCCGCTCAATTTCCACACAGGCCTTGTTGATTTTTTCCTGGGGCACTACATAGTGGGAGGCGGGGAAAACCGCAATATGTTCCAGGCTGTTTTTAATCTCCCCGGTAAGCACATCCACTTCCACTATTCTGTCTATTTCATCCCCGAAAAATTCCACCCGATAGGCGGTTTCACTGAAGTTTGCCGGAAAAATCTCCAGCACGTCCCCCCGCACCCGGAAGGTTCCCCTATGAAAATCCATATCGTTTCTGGTGTACTGTATGCTGATTAATTTCTGAATCACCTCGTCCCTGTCCTTCTCCTGCCCCGGACGCAGGGACACCATCATATTCTGGTAATCCACTGGACTGCCCAAGCCGTAAATACAGGAAACACTGGCGATAATTACCACATCCCTGCGCTCCACCAGCGCTGCCGTGGCGGAGAGCCGCAGTTTATCAATTTCCTCGTTAATGGCGGAATCCTTGGCAATGTAGGTGTCCGTGGAGGGGACGTAGGCCTCGGGCTGGTAGTAGTCGTAATAGGACACAAAATACTCCACCGCATTCTCAGGGAACATCTCCTTGAATTCTCCGTAGAGCTGAGCCGCAAGCGTTTTATTATGCGCTATAACGAGTGTGGGCTTCTGCAATTCCTGAATGACATTCGCCATC
>Ga0137307_100592_pt1 | contig 45164 bp, 41 predicted proteins | sample NAcewD2O_March_2_FD_97180 | JGI IMG/M metagenome (GOLD analysis project Ga0137307, IMG submission 97180) | Mouse cecal microbial communities from Vienna, Austria - N-Acetylglucosamine amended D2O_March | ecosystem: Host-associated > Mammals > Digestive system > Large intestine > Cecum | place... | reverse complement strand
AGATCATATGACTATCTCAGAAACCTTCAGGAAAAAGAGAGGCGTCTATTATCTTGAGATCGGCACTATTCTGATACATACTGTCAATCAGGAGATGGAGGTTATACTGCTCAGCCATAAAAAGGAACGCCTGATGAAGTTTTCACTGAATATGACCAATGCCGATAAGGCGGTCGATATCTTAGAAGACCGGGAGCTTCCAAAAAAGCGGGACAATTAGAAAAATAAATACAGCCTGCGGCGTTTCTTCAAGCGCTGCAGGCTATATTTCACAAGCTTCTATTTTTTAAGAGCAGGTTACTCAGCCGTGTCCGGCCCCTCCGCCTTATTCTGATTTCCCTCATCTCTCATATCATTGGCCATCTTTGTTCCTAAGAAACCAGAAAGAACAGCCGGGACATCCACGCCTGTGGATTCCTTCAAGCCGTCCGATACCTGTGTAAAGGTGCCGATAATATCTTTTACCAGCTTAGAGGTATTTCCATCGCCGTACATGGTGATCTTATCCACCTTGGCAAGCGGCTCTGCAATATTTCTTGCTATCTCCGGCATTGCCTTAAAGTACATCTCCAGAATTGCCGCTTCACCCATCTGCTTCATAGCCTCGGCCTTCGCCTCGATACCCTCTGCCTCAGCCAGCGCCTTTGCCTTGATGGCTTGCGCCTCCGCAAGACCCTTGCTCCGGATACCCTCTGCCTCCTGCTCCATAGCGTACCTCTGCGCTTCCGCAGTAGCCTTCAACGCTTCCGCTTCCTTCTCACGCTCGAACTTTTCCGCCTCAGCATTCTTCTGACGCTCAAACAGCTGTGCCTCTGAGCCTCTCTGCACCTCATAAAGCCTTGCATCAGATTGCTGCTGCTTCGCATACTTATCTGCATCCGCCTGCTTCTTGATCTTTGCTTCCAAGGTACGCTCTGTCAGTTCTACTTCCTTTTCCTGCAGCGCAATTGCCTTCTCCTGACGGGCAAGATTCGCATCGGCTGTAGTAATCTCGACAGTTTTCCTCTCCGTTTCCTTCTGGATCTGATAAGCGGCATCTGCAATCGCTTTCTTTGTATCTGCATCCTTCTGAAGCTCTGCCTTACGGATCTCCAGTTCATTTGCCTTCTGTGCGATAAGAGTCTCTGCGTTGATCTCCGCTTCCTTGGATTCTCTGGTAGCTTCTGCCTGCACAACAGCCTTTTCCTTCTGTGCCCTTGCTCTTGCATTGGCAATCTCAAGTTCAGAGCTTACCTGTGCATCGTTGGCCTCTTTTTTAGCAATGGCCTGCGCCCTCGCGATTTCCTTCTCGCTCTCCGCTCTTGAAATCGCCGCATTCTTCTGGATCTTTACAATATTATCCACACCCAGATTCTCGATAACTCCATTGCCGTCCACAAAATTCTGAACATTAAAGCTTACAATATCCAGACCCATGGCTGCAAGATCCGGCTCTGCATTCTCCTTCACAAGATTGGCAAACTTCTGACGGTCGGATACCATCTCCTCCAGATTCATCTTTCCCACGATCTCACGCATATTTCCTTCCAGAACCTCTCTGGATACCTGTGCAATGTATTCCACAGGCTTATTCAGGAAGTTCTGTGCGGCAAGTGCAAGACGCGCTTCATTGTCACTAATCTTCACATTGACGGCCGCATCCACGCGGATATTGATGTAGTCTGCCGTCGGCACTGCACTGGACGTCTTCACATCGATCGGAATCAGCTGCAGATTCAGTTCATCCTTCTTCTCCAAAAACGGAATCTTGATTCCTGCCTTACCAATCAGCACCTTCGGCTGTTTGCGGAGACCTGAAATTATGTAGGCCGTATCCGGCGAAGCCTTCACGTACCCGGTTGCCAGAATCACAATGATAATCAAAATTACCACAAAAACCGGAACCGCAATCCCTGCCATTTTCAAAAGACTATCTACCATCTGTATATTCCCCCTTTATCCTTTGAATATTTTTCTTTGACAAAATTATATCAATATTTATCCCAAAACCTCTTCCAATGTCTCAAGCAGCCGGTCCATATCAATCGGCTTTGTCAAATGGCCGTTCATTCCTGCTTCCAGCGCTTTCGCCTTGTCTTCTTCAAAGGCCTTGGCAGTCATTGCAAAAATCGGCACTTTCTTCGCCCAGTCCGACGCCATTGCACGAATGGCTCTCGCCGTCTCATATCCATCCATAAAAGGCATCTGAATATCCATCAGTACCATATCATAGGCTCCGTCCTCACCAGCTGCCGCTTTCGTCATGGCAGCCAGTCCATTCTCAGCTGTATCAACGATCAGGCCTTTAGCTGTCAGGATATCCACAACAATCTGCCTGTTTAGTTCATTGTCCTCTACTAGAAGAATCTTCCTGCCGAACAAATTGCCGCTCTGTCTGCATACAATCCCGGACTCCTCAATCTTATGCTCCTGCAGGCAGAGCTTCCTGCTTTCGATCCGGTTTCTGTCAAATTCTTCATCTATAATAGACAGAAGATTCCTGCTGGAAGCGGTAATCTTCTCAATACAGTCCCTGACCCGGTTCCTGTCATCCATATGTACCGCGGCAATAGCGGCCAGTCCTACAATGGTATTCATCTGTGTCCGGATATCATAGGACATATGACTCAAAAATGCAGCTTCTTCGGCCTCCCTAAGCTTCATCTCCGAAATATTCTGTACAATGCCATATACCTGTTCCGGCTTTCCCTGTTCATCAGCAGAAATGACAGTAAGAGTAACCGTGCACCAGCGCTTCCGGTCAATACTGGAAAAAGAAGCCTGTGCCGTCTTTTCCCCCGCATCGATTCTGCGGTGCATCTCCAAAAAAGCGTCCTGCGTGGACGGATGGATAAAATCATCCGCAAAGCTTTGCGGCATATCCGTATATTCTTTCCTGCAGTTATACATCTCTGCAGTCCTGTCATTCATCCGCAGCAGCTTCTTTTTCGGATAATACCAGAACATGCAGATGTCCGTATTCTCAATTGCCTTCAGGAGCCCTTCCTGCTCCTGGATCATAACCGTATCAAGTGTTTCCATTAATCCTGTGCCCCCTATGTAACTTAAGCAGACCATTTAGATATTGATTTGAATATAGTATTCCTTTTCTGAATATAAAGTATAGCTGATATTATAGTAAAAATACAGCATAATTTTCTGCGTCTATTTGTGATAAGGTTCCCCCTGGATAATGCGGAAGCTTCTGTAAATCTGCTCAAGAAGGATTACACGCATCAGCTGATGGGGAAAAGTCAATTTAGAAAAGCTCAGCGCATAATCCGAACGCGCACGCACCTCTTCAGACAGCCCGATTGAACCTCCGATAATAAAAATGATATGACTGACTCCACGGATGCCCAGCTTCTCTATCTTATCTGCCAGTTCTATAGAATCCGGCATCCTGCCTTCAATCTCCAGCGTAATTACGTATGCATCCTCCCTGATCAGCTTCAGGATCCGTTTTCCTTCCTTCTCCCGGATAGACTTTTCTTCTGCTCTGCCGGCATCCTCCGGGGTTTTCTCATCTGCCGTCTCCAATATCTCCAATCTGCAGTATCTGGATAAACGCTTGCTGTATTCAGCAACGGCATCCCTTATGTACTTCTCCTTGATCTTGCCGACAGCGATCAGTGTAATTTTCATAACTTCCCATATCCTCCCAATCAGGCAGAGCCGCGCTTATACAGCAGAAAAAAGACCCATAAAACAGCAAAAAGCTGATGTACTAATCACTTAGTACTCAGCCTTTTTTACGCAAGTATATCAATATTATCTCCAAGTCCCGGTACAGACGCTGATGCAGCCATCTCAGTAAGTACTTCACCGGTAGCCTCGGCTGTATCAAGAATCTTGCTCATTACAGCAAGACTGATACTTGAACTTACATTATACTCAGCCATTGCCATTGACAGTGTTGGAATATCCATATTTATCACCTCTTCCAATACCTATGATAGCAAAAAAATAAAATTATTGCAAGAATTTCTCTATATTTTATAATATTCCTTATACCACTGTGTAAATTTTCTAAGTCCTTCTCTTAACTTGGTCTGCGGCCTGAACCCAAAATCTGACTCCAGTTCTGTTATATCAGCATAGGTCGTTTCCACATCTCCCGGCTGCATCCCCACAAGTTCCCTGTGAGCGTCAAAATCATAATATTCCGGCAGTACTCCCGCTCTTTTCAATTCCTGCTGTAATATTTCTACAAAGTCCAGCAGATTTTCCGGCCGGTGGTTTCCGATATTATAAATCTTATACCGGACTCCCTCCTTATTTGGAACCGGACTGCGGTGCAGAACCTCTGTAATACCCTTTACAATATCATCAATGTATGTAAAATCCCGTTTGCAATTTCCATAATTAAATATCTGTATGGTTCCGCCTCTTATTAATTTATTTGTAAAATTAAAATACGCCATATCTGGTCTCCCGGCAGGTCCGTACACCGTGAAAAAGCGAAGTCCGGTGGACGGAATGCCGTACAGCTTGGCATATGCATGTGCAAACAGCTCATTGGACTTCTTAGTAGCCGCATACAGAGAAACGGGATTATCCACTTGATCCTCTACAGCATAGGGAATCTTCTGACTGCTTCCGTATACAGAGGAAGAGCTTGCATAAATCAAATGCTTTACTCCAGCTTTTCCATGGTCAAAGCTATGACGGCAGGCCTCCAATATGTTGTAAAATCCAATTACATTTGCTTCTATATAGGCATCCGGGTTTGTAATACTGTACCGCACTCCGGCCTGTGCCGCCAGATTCACAACCACATCCGGCGCATACTCGTCAAATACCGATGAGATCAGTTTCCTGTCAGCAATATTTCCTCTTATAAAAATAAACTGCCCGGACTCTTCTTTCTGTACATCCTCAATCTGCCTCAAGCGGAATTCTTTCAGTGACACCTCATAGTAATCATTCAGGCTGTCTACTCCGATAATCCGGATATCCTCTGTCTTTTTCAAAAGCGCCGTACACAGATTCGCACCGATAAATCCTGCCGCGCCCGTTACCAGAACGGTCTTCCCTGTTAAATTTATATTTTTATCCAGCATATTCTTTACCTTCCAATACTGTAATATTCCACACCTGCCCTATGCATTTCCCAAGGCTTATAGAGATTCCGCCCGTCAAATACTAACGGCACCCGCATCAGTTTCTTATATACTTCCGGCGTTACCGCGCTTATCTCTTCCCACTCGGTAAATATAAAGCAGATCTCGGCTCCCTCCAATGCCTCCTCCGGACTCTCCGTATAGAAGATAAATCCATTCCGGTTTACCCCTTCCGGGAATCGTCTGCGGAAATTCTCGATGCCCACCGGGTCATAGGCATAAACATATGCTCCCTGTTCCAATAACAGCGGTACGTTCGTAAGAGAAGGCGCCTCTCTCAGATCGTCCGTTCCCGGCTTAAAGGTCAGTCCCAGCACTGCAGCCTTCAGCCCGGAAAATGTGATCATCCGGTCACTTGCTTTCTGAAACAGCCTCAATTTCTGTTCCTGATTCACCTCCACTGCCGCATCCACAGTCCTAAGCTTATAGCCGTATTTATCCGCCAGAAACCGCAGCGCCTTGGTATCCTTCGGAAAACAGCTGCCGCCGTAACCGATTCCTGCATTTAAAAAACGATCCCCTATCCGGCGATCGTATTTCATTCCTTCTGCCACATCCTCAATGTCAGCCCCCACAAGCTCACACAAGTTTGCAATATCATTCATATATGAAATTTTCAACGCCAGAAAATCATTGCTGGCATATTTGATCATCTCCGCAGACCGGCGGCTGACCGATACAATCGGCAGCTGGAACGGTTCATAAATCTTCTTCAAAATTTCCTCTGCCTTCTTACTCTCCGTTCCGATGATAATCCTCGCCGCCTCCAAGGTGTCGTGCACCGCCGTCCCCTGAGCAAGAAATTCCGGATTGGAGGCAACCTCCACCTTCACATCCCGCACCAGAAAATCCCGGATAAACTGCTCCACCTTGTCATTCGTCCCGATCGGAACCGTGGATTTCACCACCACAAGGCAGTCCCGTTCCACGCTTTCCGCTATCTGCCTTGCAGCGGCAGCTATGTAAGAAAGGTCTGCACTGCCGTCCGGCATCTCCGGCGTCCCGACACCGATAAAAACAGCGTCCGCATGGGCATATGCAGACACATAATCTGTGGTGTAATGAAGCCGTCCTGCAGCGTTGTTCTTTTTCATCAACTCCTCCAGTCCGGCTTCATAAATGGGCGATATGCCCGATTCCATTAATTTCACTTTCTTCTCATCAATATCGACGCAGGTTACGTCGTGTCCTTTTTCGGCAAAGCATACGCCGGCCACTAAGCCGACGTAGCCGGTGCCGGCTACTGTTAGGTTCATCATAAACTCCTCCATCTTTACATAACAATATATTTTTCAATCTAATTTAAATTCTCGTCTGATTCTTAATGATAACCTCTCAAATGTATTATTAACTCAAACTTCGCACTTGAATAAGTGCCTATGTGCGAAGTTTGAGTAAATTATATTTATAATATAATAAAAATAGTACACCACATATAGAATATGATATTGTTGTGGCCCATGCCGCACCTACTGCATTATATCTACGAATAAAAGATAAATTTACTAATATATTGATTACTGCAGACACTCCCAAATATATAGCTGCAATTGACTGTTTCCCTAAAGAAATATAAATTGGCTGTAAAACTTTAAAAAATACTAACGGAACCGTACCCAGCCATAAAATTAATGTCAAATTATATGAAGAACCATATTCTGCTCCATAAAATAAGCTTATAAACCATTTGCCAAAAAGCAAAAAACCAATAATCATTATGCCTGATATTACAATTGATGCGGTTATAGAAGCATAAGCATCTTGCTTATGTTCTCCATTTGATGCCTTTTCAAACAGCACCTCTTTAAATGCGTCTGGAATAACTAAAAATATATTAGAAAGTGTCACTGCTACGCTATATATTCCTACTTCTGAACTTGAAGATAAATGCCTAATCATAACTATGTCTACTCGATAATTAATTGTTATTAATAACATAACTATCATTGTAATTAAACAATACTTATAAATACGTATTAATTCTGTAAATTTGATTTTTATATATGACGGCTTAATAGAGTAGGCAAAAAGAATGATTATAATATTTACTATTTTTGTAACCGCATAATATATCAGCACTAGCTCTAATGTAAATATTTTCAAATAAAAAAGAGCGGATAATATTAAAAGACCGGCCAGATCAATCACAGTAGTAATCATATTTCTTTTTATACTATTGTCAATAACAGCTACCATTGTTATATTAGCCCAGATTACTGCTATAGTTGTTAAAACTGCTATGGTAAATAAATTAAATCCGCATAAGATTCCAATTAAATTACAAATTAAAAATGCTAAAAATCCATGTATAAATATCAATTCAATAAATATAGTCCTAATTTTTTCCCCATATAAATATTTATATGTAGCATAAGTTTGTCCTAATGCCATACCGAAAATAACATATAATATTTCAATTAATTCTGTAATATAAGCATATTCTCCCTTTAAATCAACACCCAATCCCCGACTAATAAGTACAGAACTTATAAACGAAACAAGCACTGCAATTACTTTACAAACAACTGCAATGTAATATTTTTTATTTAAATTAAGCATTTTATGCCGCCTCATATCTAACCCTTATTTTTCCTAAAATATACATTATACCACCGCCTAAAACTGCATACTTTAGCATGGGGGAAATTAAATTCCCAAAATCTGCACGAATTGTATAAATAAATAAAGGTATCATATATAAATAAACGATCATATAAAATGGATTTTTAACAGAATATAGATATAATATTCTTACTAATAATCCTATTATCAAAAATAAGAAAAACACACCCTTAAGTCCACCCATAACATATCCTTCTCCAACAAGAGTGAACCCATACCCTATTGAACTATGTGCAAAAAAGGTATTATTAAACCAAAGTTGTATTGAAAAATTGGTTGAAAAAAAAGTAGATACAAAATCATTAGTTAAAGCTTTTATTCCAATCAGTCCTTCACAATTATTGGAAATAAGTATTTGTAAATTTCTTCCGGCTGATACAAATTCTCCATCTAAAAACGTAAAAATCAAATTATTAATCTTAAATACATTTTTCACACCTGATAAAAAATAGTATTTGTATACGTGACTTAATGGAAACAATACAATTCCAACCGGAATAAGCATAAGAATAAGTTTCTTAGATAATTTCCCATAAATCGATAGACAAGCTATAAACAATAATATAATTTGAAACATATAGTTTCTTTCTCCGGTAAGCATACTAAACGCAATAACCACAGAAAATGTTTTAAGAACCCATACAATAGAGATTTTTTCATTTTTGCATAATCGAATGTATAAACTATACGTAAAGGCAATAATTACCAAATATTGTATTTTAAAAATAAAATTTAGAAAAAATCCAGAATTATCATATATGTCTGCTTTATTTAAAAAACCTCGATTTACCATATTATACATAGCTAAAACACTCAACAATAGAGAAATATTTAATACTAATTCAATTAAAAATAGATTATCACGCTCCAGTTTTAACGGAGTATAGCTAATTCTGTTACTGGGAAGCACTAAAATAGTTGTCCCAAGAGCTATCCATGAATAAACCAAAGATTTTTTTGAATAGCCATATTGAGCAGTAATGTTTAAGGCATATAAAATTGCGTATCCGCAAGAATACAAGAAAAAAAAGGGCGGATACCAGCACATAGGATGATAAAAATCAAATTTTACAACTACGCATGAGGTAACTGCTAAAATAAAAATAGCTAAAATGTGGAGGCTTACTTGTTTTTCATCACTTAAAAGTATAATAAATCCAGACACAATTATTGATATTAAAATATAAAACTTGGGATTATGATTCATTCCTAAACCTCACTAATTATATTTAGCAATTCTTGATTTTGAATAACTCTATTTCTTATCTGCTTGTAAAATTCATTACGTCTCTTATTCAAGGTATCATTTAAAAAGAGTTTACTATGTTCAAAATTCCTTTTTGCATATCCGTCTAAACCATTTTTTAAAATAACCATTGCAGTCTTAGCTATTGACTCTGCAGATGCTCTTTCAAATACACACTCATCATCCATAAGTTCTGGAATACCTGCTGTTCTTGCTCCCATTACAGGGCATGCTCTACTTAAAGCCTCAATTACCGCTCGCGGCAAACCTTCTTGTAAACTGGGTTGGATATATATATCAATTTCATCTAGTTTTTCAAATATTCTCTCAATTGCCAAACGCCCCATGAATATTATCTGCTCTTCAACGCCGGCTTTTTGTGCAAATTGCCTCAAATACTTTTGGCTTCCCTCGCCTGCCAAATAATATGTAACATTTATCCCCTTTTTTTTCAATAAACCTATTGCTTTTATTACATACTCTTGTCCTTTAGAATGTTGTGCGACACATGCAGATGTCATCATACTAATGTTATTTATATCCATCCGTTTAATTTTTTCTAATCTTCCCGCAAGAATTTTCTGATTAATATCTTTAATTACAACATTTGATGCATTAATAGTTGGATTTTTACATGGGTATTTACTTTGTAGAAATTTTTCAGTAACATAAATAGCAAAGTCTGCATCCCATGTACATTGTCTCATCTTCATTGTCATATAGGGAGCAATCAGTTTTCCTTTTAAACTATGATTCCAATAAGAATCTAATCCATCACACATTAATTCTGCTACGAATACTTTTCCTAGTTTTTTTGCATAGTCACGTGCCCGAAAAGCAATTATGGACGGAAATCTGCCTACAACCAGATCACTATCCTTTATTGCTTGCATCATTTTATTTTTGTATCCTCCAAGTAAAGTTTTTCCCAAACTTTCACAATCAACGATACCCTTTACAAAATTGGCTCTCACACAATCAAATGGTAATTCGTCTACTCTTTCAAAGCGTGAACATAATATAATATCTCCAAAAGCTTCTGCATATCTGACAAAAATAACATACGCTCTAGTTGCAAGATAATATTCTTCCTTATATACTGTACATCTAAATTCAGTTGCCAAAAATACTTTCATTGATTTCTCTCTCCGGTTTTTGTCTCATACTCCACACAAAACATGTATCATTACTAGCGTGTCAAAAGATACTTTCGTCATATTCCCTAACGCGGAGATGATGAATTGGCGTCCCGCCAACTACTTCATTCTTTATAACATCTTTATTTACTAACGAATGTGCTCCTATAACCGCTCCATCATTTATCGTTACTCCTTGCAAAATGGTTGCTTTTGCACCTATCCATACATTACTGCCTATTACTATTTTATCAAAAGTTTCCCCTTGTTGATTCATGGGTATATCCAATGCATCAAATTTATGGGAATTAGATAAAATTGATACTCCATGTCCAATCATTACATCAGATCCAATTTCTACTCCTCCACTGCACTCTATATATGAATTATCATTTATTGTAATTCTTTCCCCCATAGACAATCTGTCAGGATTATAAATGCATACATTAGGCTGAATGATTCTATAGCCATTCCCAATAAATCTAACGCCTAATCTCTTAAGCAAGGCATATCTCCAAGCCATATTATACCATCCTGCTTTAAAACGTTTCTTTTCAAGATTCTTTTTTGCTATATTTATAGGTAATATCCTCGTTAATAATGACATGATATTTATGAATGGAATAGCTCTTTTCCACATATTTTCTCTGTATTCTACAACATTGTATTTTTTATTCGTAATTAATCTTTTCTGCTCTGACTCTTCTTTTTTTTCATAATAATTCGGTTTATACAATTAACTATCCCCCTCATAATGTTTTTACATTATCTGAAACATATTTTGTAATCCTTTTAATTTCTTCTAAATATATATTGGTTACAATTTCTCTGCTAAATTCTTTTTCCATCTTTTTCCTAGCTAAACATCCCATCTCTCTTTTTTTTAAATTTGGCAAATCAAGGAAACGCTGAACAGCTGAAACCATATCGTCAACATTTCTCAGTTTAAAAAGAAACCCTGTTTTGCCATTATCAATCCCTTCCTTTATACCAGGAATATCAGATCCGATACATGGCCTGCCCACTGCGCTATGTTCTAATATAACATTTGTCATTCCTTCATAATAACTTGGATGAATTACTGCATGAGCTGCTTTGATATACGGTTTCATATCCAGTTGAATGCCGCCGTATTTCAAAATACCTTGTTCAGCCAATTCTTCTATTTCTTTTCGATATTTTTCATCATCATAATCTCCATACAAAACAAATTGGACATTATCATATTTCTCTTTAATCTGCTTAGCACATTCAATCAATTCCTCAATACCCTTTATCTTTCCAATACGTGCAACATAATTAAAAATAATAACATCATCACAGACAGGATATTCCTTAAATGAAAATTCTTTTAAGTTTACACCGGAGCCAGGAATATCTCTATAATGGACTTTATTTTTCAAAAGTCGATTAACTACTTCATGTTCTCTTCTATTTTGATACATAATGCATGATGCTTTTGACCATCCAATAATATAAAGTAATTTCATAAATAGATTAAAAAAGCCCTTTGTCTCCATTAACCCTGCATTATTTACTATATAAGGAATTTTGAGGCGGCCGCATAAATATCCAGCATAAATTGATGGCTTTGAAGTATATGTGAGTACAACATCCGGTTTTTCTAATTTTAATATCTCATTATATGTACTAAGTAATTTTAAATCTTTAAAAACATTCTTTCCCCTTCGATCCATTTCTATATTAAAAAAACGACACCCTTTATCTGTAAAATAGTCAATTTTTTTACCATAGGGACATACGAGTACCACCTCATAACTTAAATTTAGCAATTCTATAATTAATTCACTTCTAAAGTTATAGAAATTGTAATCCTTTGAAGATATCAGCATTACTTTATTCATGTATTTTCCTGCTTTCATTTTCTTTGAAATTTTTTACACTTAATCATCCTGCCTTTTTTGTATAAGGTAAAACAGGTAATTGTATTGGTTGTCTTCTACATTTCTGTTCTTCGAATTGTTTCTTCAAAATCCACAACGCAATACTTAAAGTCATAATAATCAGAAATTTCTAAAGAATAATAATCATCACCAAAAGCTCGTCTTATTTTTCTACAAAAAATATTCCCTAGTATAATTGACCAATTAAAAAAATTTGTAAAAAAAATTTTATGTCTGTGATTTTTAGCTATTTCTTTTACCAATACAGATGTTGAAACAAGTTCCTTATTCTGTGGTGTAAATACTCCTCCACGCACGTCATCAATAATCAGACGTACAAACTCACATAGGTTATCAATATATATCATGCTTTTCTTATTACTAAACCTTGGGAATACTGGTATCTTTTTTGCAATTTGACTTATTATTCTATAATTTCCACTACACCCTTTTCCATATACAAATGGCGGTCTGATACTTGCAACTATAAAATTATTATCCGCTAATTTGTGTAAACCAATATCTCCTTGCAGTTTACTATCGCCATAAAAACTCATGGGATTTGCTGCATTTCTATCTGTAATATTTTCACAATAATCTCCATATACATTCATTGAACTAAAAAAAATAAAGTGTTTAACTCCATTACGCTTTGAATACTCTCCTAACTCAATACTTAAATCACGATTAATAGAATAAAATAAAGGCTTCATATCATTTGAAATCTTTTTAATATGAGCTGCACCTGCAAAATCTACTACTACATCATAATAACTAAAATCTTCTTTTTTCCATTCATAATTCCTTGTCGAAACAATATTAACTTCATAATTCAAAGGATATTTCTTCATCCACACAAAAAAAGATTGTCCTAAATAACTAGATTTTCCCAATATTAAAATTTTTTTCATTTTCTTTCCTAATCTAACTTTTAACTTTGATTAAATCTGAAATTACAAAACCACAGTTATCCAATTTGTATTTAACTTTATTTCCTGATTCTTCTCATCCTAACTCTTTCCAGTGACATATAGCTTGTTTAAATGGTTTCGGATCTTCTTTACTACAATAAAATCCACAATTAGCTTCTTTAAAATCAATTAACCAATCAGCTAAGTCAGTCTTTCCGGTCTCCACTCGTTTTGAATAGTCAATTGGTTCAACCATCGCTGTAAATCCCTCTGGTATCTTTTTATAATTTTCTTCATTTATTACCCCAGTAAGCATTGACTCAGCCCATAATATTGGTAGCGGCATTCCTGCTTTTGTTGCCGCATAGCTCCACGTCGAATTTCTAAAATTAATTTCCAGAAAATAGTAATTATCCTCTTTGTCAATCAAAAATTCAATTTCATAAATCCCCTCAAATCCGATTTCAGTCATCATACTTTCAATGGATTTTTTGATTTCTTCATTCTCCAATGAGGATACTGTCATATATGGGCTATAATATCCGGGAATCAAATAATTATATTCCGACACAATTGCATGAAACATCCTCCTGCCTCTATTCACACAATATCCGTCCAGACAATATTCATTTTTCTTTTCTATGTATTTTTGAATTAATACAGTTGGTGCTTCAATTTCATCATATGCAGCTTTAAGCTCTTCTGCTGACTGACAAATATGAACATCTGATTTCCAGCCGCCTATGATTGGTGAAATGGATTTTGTAATAACTGGATAACTCAAATCATCTGGTATCTCACCATGGCTGACAACACGAGTTTCCAATACCTTTAATCCATGGCGCTTAGCCAATTCCAGTATACTGCTTTTATTCATATACTCTTTGATGCGGCCTTTTTTACCCGCATTAAAAAATATAAATCTATTTTTTAGTTCGTCATATTTTTCATCTAAAAATGCAGTAGTTCTATCATCACATGTTATTAAGAACGGTAAATTGTCTTTTCTTTCATTGCCAAAATTTTTTATTAGTATATTGTATCCATCTTCGACAGTAGCCGCCTTAAAACATTGCGAAAGGTATTTGCTTTTTGTTCCTAATTCTACCCGATGCTTTACCGCAATATATATTGGAGAAATACCATGTTCTCCAAGGCTTCTGATTACGCCTAATGGATTATAATGATCTAATGCAAATACAATAAAATCATGTCTTTCAATCATTTTGCACCTCTTCTATGTATACATTTTCGCCACTGATAACAGTTTTTATTATTTTGAAAAAATATTTAATATCATTCCAAAAAGTCATATTTTCAATATATTCTGCATCCATATCAAACTGTAAATCTCTCGATGCAGATGCCCTGTATTCAATATCCACTGTGCAAAATAGGCCGGGGCGTACTTCATATCTTTTACAATATCTTTTGTTATCTTTATATTCTTCAAATTCAATCGGCAAAATAGGTCTTGGTCCTATAACTGCCATATCTCCTTTTATGATATTAATCAACTGAGGAAGCTCATCAAAACTGGTTCTTCTTAAAAAAGCCCCTGCTTTTGTAATTCTGTCATCATCTGATCTGGTCGCTATTCCACCCATTTCATAAGCATGATTACACATAGTCCGAAACTTGTAAACTGTAAATATTTTTTGCCCTTTGCCAAGCCTTTTCTGTTTAAAAATAACTGGTCCTTTACTATCAAGCTTAATCACAATTGCTATAATACACATCGGTACTACGCATACAATGATTCCGCATATAGATAAACAAACATCTATAACACGCTTCATAACATTTCTATACATCGTTTTCTCATTCCTCTTCCAACAAATATTTATATGCATTACATCCTTCTATATACACATTCAAATGCTTCTGCATAATTACATCCTGACTGACTTCCCCTATATGCGGCAAGCCCTTTGATTCCTTCTTCACTTCTTGGGTGCGGATATTCTCTCATAACCCCTTTATAAGCATGTAGAGCCTCTAATTTTTTTTTAACCCCGGCCTCTCCTATTTCTACAAATGTATTAGCTTTAAACTGATTCGATGATGCATCCAAAGACCATTCTGTAGAAGACGGAACTTCCATATACATCAGATTTTTAAGTACCGGAAGCCCTTGTTTACGTTGAAACAATCTCGATGCTGCTTGTACCGCCCCGCTTGTTACTGCATGATCAATATTTAGATCTGCCGGATGATGTGTAATAATAATTTCAGCCTGAAAAGCTTCTATACACTTTTCAATAAATTGTACTAAATCCAAATGCGGCACCGTATTCATCTTAATATTGGGGAAATCTGCTGTATATAATTTCTTTATTCCAAGAATTTTCATCGCATTTGCTTGATCCTGACTTAATGTATCTGAAATATTTCTTCTGGCCGCGGCATGATTTACCATTGTAACAACTGCAACATTATGCAATTTAGAAGTTAAATTTGAAATTGTAGCACCTGCTCCCAATACTTCATCATCTGGATGTGCCGCTACTACTAAATAATTCATTTTCTTTCTCCTTTTTTCCATATCGATATATGCACTAATAATAGTTCTTTGCTACAATCTCAATCCCTGCCTGTATCAGCTGTTTTCTCCCAAACATATCCACCTCAAGCCAGGCTCTCCTCTTATGCCGGTCAATCCTGCGGATACAGCCTTCCATTCCCGCGAGAGGTCCTGATATGACCTTCACCTGAGACTGCTCAATGATGCCCTCCGACATCACTGCCACATGCTCATCTCCGCCAAGTCTCTGGAGTAATAAGATCTCTTCTTCTGTGAGGGCGGCAACCTCTTTTCCTGTCCCGATCAGCTTCGTAAAACCGATAACAGATTTTAAATCCCTGTATAACTGCTCCAATTCCTCTGTAACTACAAAAAGATATCCGGGAAACTGAACCTTTTTCAAGGTAATCCATTCTCCCCGGACATGCCTCTGTTCTTCATAGTACGGAATAAAGCACTGCTCAAGTATTCCATTCGGAATGTTCTTCTCACATTGCCGCTTTATATTTTCCTCCGTACCCGAACGGACCTGTAACACATACCACATACAAATCCTCCCGTTTCTTCCCTGTTGAGTAAACGCTGTAATAAAAATCAAATCCCTCAAAAAAAGGCAGGCTCCGCCATTCTGCCTTTATTCAGCCAGACTCCTGTATCAGCTATAATGCCTTAATCCTGCAGACGCGGCGAAGCGACGATCTACAGTCCTAAGACTTTGTCTCAGGTTTATAAGTATAACCAGGCACAATCCGCGCCACAATTTTTTTGATCTCTGCGGAATCTTGACGGCTTGCCGTATCCAGCTCTCTAAGCCTCTCTGCAAACCACTCGTCATCCATTTCAATGGGGCGTCCGATATGTATCATCTCATTTTCTGTACTCTTAAGCCCCTCTTCATCCATCAAGAGCTCTTCGTAGAGCTTCTCGCCGGGACGTAAGCCCGTATAAACAATCGGAATATCCACATCCGGCGTATAACCAGAGAGACGTATCAAATTCCTTGCCATATCATCTATCTTTACCGGCTCTCCCATATCCAGAACAAAGATTTCCCCTCCTTCTGCATAATAGGATGCCTGTAATACCAGAGATACAGCCTCCGGAATAGTCATAAAATACCGGATAATATTCTTATCAGTAACCGTTACGGGACCGCCCTCTGCTATCTGCTTCTTAAATAAGGGAATCACGCTTCCATTGCTTCCCAGTACATTGCCGAACCGGACTAAGGCAAAATCTGTATCCGTTTTCCGGTTCATCATCTGCACCACCATTTCACACAGCCGTTTGGAAGCTCCCATGATATTGGCGGGATTCACTGCCTTATCGGAAGATATCAGGACAAATTTCTTTACTCCTGCAGACGCTGCCGCTACAGCTGTTTTATAGGTGCCCAGCACATTATTCTTAATTGCCTCATTCGGGCTGTCCTCCATTAGAGGCACATGCTTATGCGCCGCCGCATGATATACGACCTCCGGCCGGTACTGATCCATTACCTGACGGATCCGGCCGGTATTCCGTACAGAGCCGATAAGCACCACCAGATTCAAATCCTTATATTTCCTAAGAAGCTCCTGTTGGATTTCATAAGCGTTATTCTCATAGATATCAAAAATGATCAGCTGACTGGGCTGAGCACCCGCTATCTGCCGGCACAGTTCACTTCCGATAGAGCCTCCTCCGCCAGTTACCATAACCCTGCGTCCTCTTAACGCCGCAAGGATTTCATCGTTATTAACCTTTACCTGTGCCCTGCCTAATAAGTCCGTGATATCAACATCTCTCAGCCTGCTGACGCTTACTTCCCCATTTACCAGCTGGTATACTCCCGGCACAGTCTGCAGCCTGCATCCGGATTCTTTACAGATATTTAAAATATCCTTCTGATTCTTTCCTGTAGTTGCCGGTATCGCATAAATAATATGGTTTATTTTATACTTTTTTACCATGGGAAGGATATCATGCCGATTCCCCACAATCGGAATACCCTCCAAAAGCCTCCCTAACTTATTGGGATTATCATCAATTACACAGCATACCTTCGTATGAAAACGACGGCTGTTTACCAGCTCCTGGATCAGTGTCTGTCCCGCGGCGCCTCCGCCGATTACCATGATCCGGTCCTGTCCTTCCTCATAGCCCTCCCGGCTGCCTGCATAATAACGGAGCATGCGGTAAGAAAAACGGAGTCCTGTCGTCATACAAAAGCAGATCATATATCCAATAAAATAATAGGATTTCGGCATCCGCAGATTCATAAACAGGATGCCCAGCCCGTATACCGGAATCAGGATTATATATGCAGTAATACTCATCTGTACCTCCGGCATGCTGGCCAGCCGCCAGATACTATGGTAAAGCCTCAAGCCATAGAACACCACCACTGTTGCTGATATCCAAAAAGGCATGGACCACAGATAACCGTCCAGATACTCTCTGGGTATATTGGAGAATACAAAGTCAAACCGAAGGAGCAATGCCAGCAGATAGGATGCCAGAACAAACAGGATGTCCAAAAATGCAATTACGGCAGCTTTCTGCATCCATGATGCGCTGACCTTCCTAACCACTTAGATTACCTCCCCAAGATAAGAACCCGTTTAAAATTGTCTTTCTGTTCCTGACAAAGAAAATAGCAACCCCGATCAGGATCATAAGACCGGCGGCAATAACCGCCCGTTCCGGATCTATTGCCTGCATCATCATTTGTTTTCCCCCTCAATCTGTTTCATCCTTCTTGATATGTCTCCCACAATTGCCTCATCCGGCCACATCACATAGAGAAGTTGTGAACCGGATGAAAAGCAGGGCTGATTGTCGCCGCTTCCGGTGGCGGCTGTAGATTCAATGCTCCACGAAGCCGGATCAGACAGCTGCATATTGATAAACTTCGCCATTTCTTCCTGCGTCATATTCGTCTGGACACAATCGCTGACACTGGCGAGTATCTGATTTGCACTAGTCAGTATCGCCGGAGACATTGCTTTCTGCAAAATCGCAGTAAGTACTGCCTCCTGATTCTTTCCTCTCTGGTTATCACCTGATTCAAAACTATGACGCTCTCTTGCAAATGCAAGCGCTTGAGAGCCGTCCAGATGATTCTCCCCCTGCACGAAGCTGTAACCGCCCGCATCAAAGTCATACTCGGAATTTACATCCACACCTCCTAATGCATCCACAATCGTAATCAATGATGTGAAATTTACCCTTGCATAATAGCTGATGTCAATATCATAGATGCTTTCCAGTGTTGCCATGGACACATCCACCCCATAGATTCCTGCATGCGTCAGCTTGTCCCTTGCTTCCCCGGAAATTCCCGGCAGCGGCACATAGTAATCCCTCGGCGTTGTTGTAAGAAGAATCTGCTTTGTATTCGGATTGACCGTCATAATAATATTTACATCGCTCCGGCTGTTGGTGCTGATCGGCCCTGCCACATCAATACCGCTGATATAGACATGAAAAGCTTCTTCAACGTTAGTCTCTTCCTGCTCCAGTTCAGTCTCAATCCCATACTGGTACAAGATCCTCACCTGCTCCGAATAATTTTCAACCGCATCCTCGATGATCCCCATAAAGGCTTCATTGTAGATTGCAGCATCGATCCGGCCATCCAGAAGCGCCTCCGCCTCCTCCGCTGCTGTTTCAAATTCAATCAGCTTCAATTCTCTGCCGGTCACTGCCGCCACATCCTCTAACATCAGCTGGTTATTCTCCTGATCCATAGAAGTCTGGTATCCAAACCGGTAATCTCTTGCATCCAGAATATTTTTTGCCGCATCATCCTTTTTTACCGCTACGATCATATTATCTGTCTTATAAACGGCTCCGCCCACATCCTCCATGGCCTGATCAGCCTTCATGAAATACAGGAGCCCCACAGCCAGAACCATACTGATAATAAGGCTGATCACAACGCCGATAATTCCTGTCAGCTTCTTCTGAATAAACTGCACGCCAAAGGTGATACCGAAAAGTATCAGCATAAAAATGCCTAATGGAAGTATGAATTTTAACGGTACCATACCGCTGTTCCATATCATGACAATTAATGCTGTAGAAACAGCTAACTGGAAAACAGCTATAAGCTTTCCTATCATATGCCTCTTTTTTTCTTTGTGATGATGATGTTTCTTTTGTTCCATAAATCTGATTCTCTCCTCTTACTGTACTGTCAAAATCAGAGTTTTCGGCTCCGACACATTTCCCTCGCTGTCCGTCACGTAGTAATACAGCTCATAGGCTCCCGGGGTATTCACATCATACCACCCGTCTACACTGATCCTCTGGTACAGGCTGTCCCTGCCGTCAATATCATCCGCCACATCCTGCACCACACTCAGCACATCAAATTCTGTTCCTATAGGTATGGCAGCCTGATCCGTATTAAGCGCAATGGCCGGAATATTCCCGTTCGGCTGCAGTCCCTCCGGCTCTGGCGGCACTTCCTCTGACGGCTGTTCTTCCACCGGAACATCCTCCGGCTGTTCTGCTTCTTCCTCTTTCACAGCAGGATGATAAGTAATCTTCCGCTTTGCAGTTCCCACATTATTGCGTTTGTCCATAACTCCGTAATAAACGACTGCCGAGTTTTCACCGACCGGAACGATCCTGTCAACAAATACCTGATCACTCAAGTCTCCGTCTACATTATCCTTTGCAGAAACTCCCTTCATTAAAATCTCATAATCTTCCCCTTCCGTGTAGGTAATCTCTTCCTTTTTTAATGTAATCCCCGGCGGCGTACGGTCCTGTCCTATCCGGACGAAGAACGCTATAACCCCAAGTGCAATACAGCCTGCCGCCAGTACAAGCACTAATAACCGCTGTCTCATCCTCTTATCCTCTTCCCTTTTACGCTTCTCTTATTTTTGTATCTTTGGTTTTTTTTCTCCGTAGTATTCTCCGTAATACTTACCATAATATTTTCCGTAGTATTTATTCTGCTTCATATTTACCTTGTTTAAAACCACACCCAGAATCGGGCAGTCCGATTTCTCTAACTGCTCCTTCGTTACCCGCGCAAATTTATAACTGATAGTGTTAGCCGAGATCACCATGACGGCTCCATCACAGTTTTTTGCAATTACGGCACTGTCAATCACACTTCCTAACGGCGGTGCATCGATGATCACATAGTCATATACCTTCTTCGCACTCTCAAGAAATGACTGGAACCGCTGGCCTCCCAGAAGCTCCGCAGGATTTGGCGGAACCACGCCTGCTAACGCGGCAAAAAGACCCTGCTTCTGCGTCTTTACGATCACATCCTTCACCTCCGCCTGCCCGGACAGAAAGTGACTTAACCCCTTAATCTCCCCGGTAATCTTATGCCGCCCGACCATAACAGATTTCCGAAGATCCGCATCCACAAATAATACGTTTTTCCCGCCCTCTGCCAAAGATAATGCCAAAGACAGAGACACTGTACTTTTCCCTTCATTAGGGGTACAGGACGTGAAAACAATTGTTTTCTTATCTGAGCCTGAGAATTCAATGTTGGTCCGAAGTGTTTTATATGCCTCATTACTCCGGTAATCCTTCTCCAAATTTCTTAATACGATTTCCTGCATGGCTGCTTCCTCATTTCCTCAAATTTTGCATCACCTTCATTGCCGATACGCCCCTGACTTTCTTGGATTTCTTCACGCCCTCCTGTATTGGAATGGATGTGAGTACATTCAGACCCAGATAATGCTCCACGTCATCCGGTGTTTTAATGGTATCATCCAGAACAAAAACCAAAACGATAATGCCTGCCGCGATCAGCAGCCCCAGCAGTCCGCCCGCCGCCATATTTTTCATGGTATTCGGAGAAGACGGGGAAGAAGGAAGATTCCCCTCCTCTACTGTATTCACTGCATCTGCATCCATAATTTCTGTAATCTGTATTCCCACCGATTCACGGACCGCATCTGCAATCTCCTTGGCCTCCCTGGGATTTTCGCTTTCTACCCGGACACTTAGGATACGGGTATCTGTAGCGGTTGCTACACTGATCATGCCAGACAATTCTTCCGGTTTCATGTCCAGATTCAGGATTGCGATCACCTGCTCCATGACCGGGCGGCTCTTAACCAGCTCCATATAGTCTTTTGTAAGCTGGGTACCGGTCTGCAGATCCGTATAAGTAACACCCGCGCTGCTGTCCTGTTTGGATAACACATACATCTTAGTAACAGACGTATATAGCGGAGTAATGAAAAGCTTCGTCCCCACAAACGCTAATAATGCCGTCAGGATTCCCGACAACAATATAATATGTACTTTCGACCACAGAACCATCAATAGCTCTGTCAAGTCAATTGTAATTTCTTCATTTTCTAATTCGTTTCCTATTACCGTTCTTTCCTGATTCATATTTCCGCTGCTTTCTCAGCATAAGCATGGCATTGCTGAAAAAAATCCTCCTCATATATTCTTCCCCATACCGGTTTTCCACATAAGCGGCCGCCTTACGCATCTGCGGTGCCCGCCGGCGGGCACTATGGGCGTCTGTTCCCACACAGAAAACCATGTTTTCCTCCATCAGACCCCTTACAAATTTTTTTATGCGCCGGCCGTTCTCCCCTGTAATGCTGTCTGCGTTGATCTGAAGATGGATCCCCATCCTGATCAGCTGCAGGGCAAGCTCCGGCTCTTCAATAATACAGCTGTATCTCTCCACATGGGCAAGTATTACCTCGTACCCGTTCATCGTAAGCTGCAGCAGGCTCTGCTGCAGATAACCAAAAGATTCTGAGGGAGAAAATTCTACCAGAATATATTTTCTTCGATTCATGGTAAGCACCTGCTTATTCTTGAGCTTTTCAACGATATCCTGTCCAAAATAAATTTCCGTACCCAGATAGATGCGGAAATGTTCATCAATGGCATGGGCCGCATCCCGAAGGAGCAGCGCCCGTTTTCGCAGAACCTCCGGGGGCCTGTGCCCTCTTGCCGGATGGTGGTGCGGCGTAGCAATAATACAGCGTATTCCTTCATCATATGCAATCCTGAGCATTGCCTTCATCTCTTCCACATTTTCTGCGCCGTCGTCTACCCCCGGCAGGATGTGGCAGTGCATATCTATATATCCTTCCATATAATAATGTGCCTCCGCTGTTACTGATTTAATACTATTTTATTCTTTCACTGCTTTTTATATTGTATATATCCTGTCTTATAGTAAGATACTATAAGATAGAAAAGCTTAAAACAATTTATTTTTAGCCGAATTTCTGCTTATATATACAGATTTTCTCCAGCCGGTTCATCTCTTTCCTCTTTAATTCCATGGAGGGATGTACATAGCGCTGCATTGTCGTATTCACATCTGCATGCCCCAGTATTTCACTGAGAGATTTTACATCAAATCCGTTTTCTACGCACCGGGTAGCAAAGGTGTGTCTTAAGGTATGAAAGGTAAAATCCCCTAATCCAGCCTTTTCCAGAACTTGCTTATAGCGGTTCAGACATGCGCGGGGCTCCATATATTTTTCAGCTCCGGTCAGAAGATAGATATTTTCTTCTCGGCTGAACTGATTCAGATATTCAACAATAAAATCAGGAAGCGGAATCGTCCGCTTAGAACACTCTGTTTTCGGCATATCTACAATTACCTTTGTTTTTGAGTGAGCATCAGGTGAAAGGTCACGGATCCGGATAATAATCCGGTTAATAGAAATAATCCCGCTGTTTAAATGAATGTCTCCCCATTTCAGAGCGCATAATTCTCCGATTCTAAGCCCGCTGTATAAGGTAACTAAAATACTTATATGAAATGGGCTTGCTTCCTTAAAAAGATACTCCTCCAGACATTTTTGTTCTGACAGAGTTAATATTTTTATTTGGGGCTTCTTTCCTTTTGGACAGAAAAGCCGTGTATCTGCCGCACTGCATGGATAACCACGTTTTTTTGCAAATTCTAATGTGAGGATGAGGATGGAACGAAGCTCGTATACCGTTTTTGGCGACAGCCCTCCTTTTCCGTCAAGACGGCCGGAGCATAATTTTCTCTTTAGGTAATTATCCAGCATTTCTGTCGATATCAAAGAAAGCGCGGTAGATCCAATATCAGGAATCAGATGTCTATCCGTTAGATTCCTGTAATTTGCATAGGTTGACTCTTTGACCAGTCCCTTTCTGGAATCCTGCCATTCCCGAAGCACCTGGCTTAATTGCTTTTCTTGATTGTTTTCTCCATTTTTCTTCATATTTTTCTTCCTTTCTGATACTCATTTGGATGTCATTTCTATGTGCGTTGGCAGCTTTTGCTCTTTTTTGGCACTTGACATACTTCTGGTTACGGTATATATTATATAAAAGTAAGGAGATTTTCCGATTTTTCTTATAGTATCTTACTATAAGAAATGATATTTCAAGAAGAATCTGATAATAAAAAAATAGATGAACAGCTTATCATCCGCTGTTCATCTATTTTTTTATACATGCAGCACATGGACTGCTTTTTATGATTGTTTAAATTTATCTGCCGGACAAATATTCATGAATACCCTTCGCACCAGCTTTCCCTGCACCCATGGCAAGAATTACCGTAGCCGCACCTGTAACAGCATCGCCGCCTGCATAAACCGCCGCCTTAGATGTCCGGCCGTTTTCTTCCTCAGCTACGATACATTTCCTCCGGTTTGTCTCCAGCCCGTCCGTTGTAGATGCGATCAGCGGATTCGGCGAGGTCCCCAGTGACATGATCACCGTATCCAGCTCCATCTCGAATTCAGAACCTGGAACCGCAACCGGACGTCTTCTGCCGGATGCATCCGGCTCGCCAAGCTCCATGCGGATTACCCTCATACCTTTTACCCAGCCGTTCTCATCCACAAGAATCTCGGTAGGATTGGTGAGCAGATTAAAAATCACGCCCTCTTCCTTGGCATGATGTACCTCTTCCACTCTCGCCGGAAGCTCCGTCTCGCTTCTTCTATAGACAATATGTACCTCCGCTCCCAGACGGAGTGCAGTCCTTGCGGCATCCATCGCCACATTACCGCCTCCGATAACAGCAACCTTTTTCCCGGCGGCAATCGGAGTGTCGTAATTCTCATCAAAGGCCTTCATCAGATTGCTTCTGGTCAGGTATTCATTAGCTGAAAACACGCCGTTTGCAGTCTCGCCCGGGATTCCCATAAACATCGGAAGTCCTGCGCCGGAGCCGATAAATACTGCCTCAAAATTCTCTTCTTCCATCAGCTGATCAATGGTTGTGGATTTTCCGATTACCACGTTGGTCTCGAATTTAACTCCCAGCTCTTTGACCTTCTCAATCTCTTTCTTAACAACCTTCTCCTTCGGCAGACGGAATTCCGGAATACCGTATACCAGAACGCCTCCAAGCTCATGCAGCGCTTCAAATACCGTCACCTCATAGCCGAGCTTCGCAAGATCGCCTGCGCAGGTCAGGCCGGATGGGCCGGAACCGATAACAGCTACCTTATGTCCGTTTGCCTTCTCTGCCTTTTCCGGCTTGATATCATGCTCCAGGGCATAATCTGCCACAAACCGCTCCAGCTTACCGATGGATACCGGATCTCCCTTGATTCCCCGGATACACTTACACTCACACTGAGACTCCTGCGGGCAGACACGTCCGCAGATTGCCGGAAGTGCAGAAGATCCGCCGATTACCTTATATGCCCCCTCTATATCCCCGTCTTTTACCTTGGAAATAAATCCAGGAATATTAATTGCAACAGGGCAGCCCTGAACACATTTTGCATTCTTGCAGTTCAGGCAACGGGAAGCCTCTTCCATTGCCTCTTCCTTATTATATCCGTAACAGACCTCTTCAAAATTGCCTGCACGGACCTTCGCATCCTGTTCCCTTACCGGTACTCTCTTTAATACATCAGCCATTAGTTGTCACCTCCGCAATTCCCGCATCCGCCGTGATGAGTATCGCCTTCCTGCAGTTTCAGCACTGCCCGGCCCTCTTCACTCTTGTACATCTGCTGTCTCTTCATCGCATTATCAAAATCTACCAGATGTCCGTCAAACTCCGGACCGTCTACACAGGCAAATTTCACCTCTCCGCCGACCAGCAGACGGCAGGCGCCGCACATTCCGGTTCCGTCAACCATGATTGGATTCATGCTGACAATCGTAGGAATCTCTAGCTTCTTTGTCAGGAGACATACGAACTTCATCATGATCATCGGACCGATTGCAATGCAGACATCATACTGATTCCCCTCTTCAACTAACTCTTCAATCATCGTAGTAACCATTCCTGCATGTCCGTAAGAACCGTCGTCTGTACATGGATAATATCTTCCTGCCACAGCTTCCATCTCTTTTTCCAGGATCAGAAGCTCCTTATTCTTAGAGCCAATGATAACATCGGCATCGACTCCATGCTCCTTCAGCCATTTTACCTGCGGATATACCGGAGCCGCACCAACGCCGCCGCCCACAAAGAGAATCTTCTTCTGCTTCAGCGTTTCTATATCCTCTGACACAAATTCAGACGGGCATCCAAGGGGACCCGTAAAATCACGGAACACATCCCCCGTTTTCAATTCTGCAAATTTTCTCGTAGATGCGCCAACAGGCTGGAATACAATCGTAATCGTACCTGCCTCTCTGTCATAATCGCAGATGGTCAGCGGAATACGCTCTCCAATTTCGTCTATCTTAACGATCACAAATTGTCCCGGCTCACAATGCCTTGCAACGCGGGGTGCTTCGACAACCATAAGATAAATGTTCGCATTCAGCTGTCTGGATTCTAATATCTTATACATCTTATCTCCTCCTAGTATCTTTCTTTCACCACACTACAATAATAAAGTATCCTACAAAAAATAGCAAGTAATCTCCACATAAAATTCCACCTGCCAGAAAACTGCACAGGTGGAATCGCCGCAATTATTTAGAAATCAACCTCTGTTCCATAGTAAGTACATACAAACAGCTTCTCCATAGCTGCAGAATCGATCGCTCTTGGATTAGAGCCTGTACAGGCATCGCCTACCGCACGCTCTGCGATTCCTGCAATCTTCTCTTTAAATTCTGTCTCATCTATGCCAAACTCTTTCAGAGTCTTTGGAATGTTCAGCCTTACATTAAAGTCATCAATCTTTGCGCAGAGACTGTTGATCAGTGCCTTTTCTGATGTTCCCTCAAGTCCCATCCTTCTTGCGATCTCTGCATAGCGTTTAGCCGCAATCGGATCTTTTGCATTATATTTGATTACATATGGCAGATAAATCGCATTGGCACAGCCGTGCGGAATATGTCCGGTAGAAAAAGCGGCCCCTGTCTTGTGTGCCATAGAATGAACGATGCCAAGCAGCGCATTGGAAAACGCCATACCTGCAAGACACTGTGCATAGTGCATCTGTTCTCTTGCTGCCATATCGCAGTTGTAGGATGCAGGGAGATAGTCCAAGACCATTTCGATAGCCTGCAGTGCAAGGGGATCTGTAAACGGGCAGTTCAATGTTGAAACATAAGCCTCAATCGCATGGGTCAGGGCATCCATGCCGGTATAGGCAACCTGCTTTACCGGAAGGCCCATAACAAGCTCCGGGTCTACAATTGCAACGTCCGGAGTAATATTAAAGTCGGCAAGGGGATATTTTACGCCGGTCTCATAATTTGTAATGACAGAAAATGCCGTTACCTCTGTAGCTGTTCCTGATGTGGATGGAATGGCACAGAATTTAGCCTTCTGGCGGAGTTCCGGAAAATTAAACGGGATACACAGATCCTCAAAGGTTGTATCCGGATACTCATAGAATGCCCACATGGCTTTAGCCGCATCAATCGGGGAACCGCCGCCCATGGATACGATCCAATCCGGCTCAAACTTTCTCATGGCCTCGGCTCCCTTCATAACTGTTTCCACTGAAGGATCCGGCTCAACCCCCTCGAACAGCTCCACTTCCATGCCGGCCTCTTTCAAATAAGAAACTGCCTTATCAAGAAATCCCTGACGTCTCATAGAGCCGCCGCCCACAACCAGAATTGCCTTTTTGCCCTTCAGGTTCTTTAACTCTTCTAAGCATCCTTTTCCATGATACACATCTCTTGGTAACGTAAATCTGCTCATATTAACATCTCCTTTATAATATATTGTTATGCACTTTGTATAGTAATTATATATCTGTTAAATAATTAACGCAATAATTTCAAAAAAATAGATTGTACTTTTTGCAGTACAATCTATTTTCAACATGTTTAATCCACTGTCCGTTCATAATTTCTGGTTGTAATCCCGCTGGGTTTTCCTTTTCCATTGATTAGAACTGCTTTAAATATGGTGGAACCTTCCGGCATTGATACAGGCCCGGAATAAAGCTCTGAATTCTCTGTAGGATCACTGCTGTCCATGGTATAATATGCCGTATATCCATCCGGAACTACAATCGTGATCTCCTTCGGCTCATCATACTGTCCTGTGGACGGCGATACCGCCGGAGCCGCCTCAATCGGCAGTTCTACCGTATACGTCTTTGTGACGGTAAGGCTTGGAATCTTTTTACTATTTACCGATACTGCCTTAACTACGGTCTCTCCCTCCTGAATCTGGATTGGCTCTTTGTATTCCACACGAGTATTTGAATAAAATGGATCGCTTCCATCTGTAGTATAATAAATGGTCTTCTCAGAACTTTCCAATGAAAGCTGCTGGACATCCTCAAAGGGTTCCTCGTCATCCAGGCTGAACTCCGGCACCTCTGCACTGTATTCAGATAGTTTTCCTGCCACATCTACTCTTGCTTCATCCAAAAGCAGCGGAATCTCTCCTTCTTTCTTTATGGATGTATAGAAGAAAAAGCAGGCTTCATAGACCTGGGCGCTGTCTGAATACCTGTCTACGGCATCCAGAAGCATGGTTTCCGCCTTTTCTGTATTATCCTGGGCAAGATAGACTTCTACCAGTCCTTTATAAGCCTCCGCCCTTTTCGGTTTTTTATTTACCGCTCTCTCGAAATAATCTTCCGCCTCATTATATTCCCTGCTCTGGAAATATTTGTAGCCCTTCCTGACCTGGCCCTTATAGGAAAACTGATACAAAACCACTCCGATTACTGCCGCCAGAATGGCAATAAAGGCGAGGATGATCAGTGCACGTATTCTCTTTTTCCGCTTTCTGGCTCGTTTTCTCTCGGCTTGTTTTCGTCTCTGCTCCGGAGTCATAGGCCGTTTTCCGGTACCGCCGGAAGTACGTCTGGCCGCCGTTCCAGAATTTCTCATATTTGCGGTTCTTTCGACATTTCTCCTAACCGCCGTTCTATCGTTCACATAACCGGTTCTCCCGGCACGGACGCTTCCGCTCTCCTGCCGGCTCCCATCTTCATATTCATAGTCATCCAGAGGAGTCTCTGACCCGTCGATCGCTCCCTTTACCTGCGCGGCAAGTACATCATCCAAAGGATTGTAGTCCGGCACAATCCGGATATCTGCTCCGCATCTTGAACATCTGAGCAGGCCCTCCGGCATAACCGCGCCACAATGTCTGCATTTCATATATGATGGCACCTCCTACTTTGTCGCTGCCCTGACACAATTATACATGAGCATGGCGATTGTCATCGGGCCCACGCCTCCCGGTACTGGAGTGATCGCCGATACCTTATCCTTTACATCTTCAAAATCCACGTCGCCGCAAAGCTTATTCTCTGCATTTCTGTGCATTCCCACATCAATCACAACGGCTCCATCCTTCACATAGTCTCTGGTAATGAACTTTGGTTTCCCCAGAGCTGCTACAAGAATATCCGCCCTCTTTGCCGTCTCCCGGAGATTCCTGGTCCGGGAGTGGGTAACAGTCACCGTGCCGTTCTCGCGCAAAAGCAGGATCGACATCGGTTTTCCCACTATATTGCTCCTGCCGATCACCACACATTCCTTTCCTTCGATTTCAATACCGGAACGTTTCAAAAGCTGAATCACACCTGCCGGGGTACAGGAGACAAACCCTTCCTCTCCGATACACAGACGTCCCACACTCTCCGGGTGAAAGCCGTCCACATCCTTATCCGGAGAAATCGTCCGGATAATCGCATCTGCATTGATATGCCCCGGAAGGGGAAGCTGTACCAGGATCCCGTTCACCTTGCTGTCTGCATTTAATTTCTCAATCAGAGCCACCAGCTCCTTCTGGGTGGTTTCTTCTGGAAGCTCATAAGCCAGGGACTCAATCCCCACATAAGCGCAGGCCTTCTTTTTATTATTCACATAGATCGAAGACGCCGGATCATTTCCCACCTGGATCACTGCAAGACAGACGCTGACGCCGTCTTCCTTCAGCTTCCGGACCTTCTCCTTCAATTCGTCCTTTATTTCGGCAGATATCTTCTTTCCGTCAATTAACTGTGGCATAAACTGATCTCCTTCTAAAACAATCCGGTAATCTTTCCGTCCTCAGACACGTCAATTCCGTTGGCGGCCGGAACCTTCGGAAGTCCAGGCATGGTCATGATCGCTCCGGTCAGCGCAACTACAAAGCCTGCGCCCGCGCTCACGTATACCTCTCGGATGTGGATATCAAAGTTCTCAGGCCTTCCCAGCTTCTTCGCATCATCCGAGAGGGAATACTGGTTCTTCGCCATACAGATCGGAAGCCTTCCAAAGCCAAGGCTCTCGATCTTTGCCAGCTGCTTCTCGGCCGCCGGCTCATAGATTACACCCTTTGCCCCGTAAATTTCACGAGAAATGGTCTCAATCTTCTCCTTCAGGGATGCTTCGTCCTTATAGAGTGTATGGAAATGGCTCTCTTTATTCTCCAGAGTCTCGAGCACCTTCTCTGCAAGGGCAATTCCGCCCTCGCCGCCCTTTTCCCAAACCTCGGAAAGGGCAAATTCACAGCCTCTCTCCTCGCAAAATCGGCGTATATACTCATTCTCCGCTTCCGTATCGGAAACAAAGGAATTTAATGTCACAACAACCGGAACATCATATTTCTGGATATTCTCAATGTGCTTCTCCAGATTCACAATTCCCTTCGCAAGCGCCTCTATATTCTCCTTGGAAAGCTCAGCCTTCGGTACTCCTCCATTATACTTTAATGCACGGACTGTGGCAACCAGCACTACTGCATCCGGCTTCAAGCCGGCTTTCCGGCACTTAATATCCAAAAACTTCTCTGCACCCAGGTCAGCGCCAAAGCCTGCCTCTGTAATCGTAATATCCGCCAGCTTTAATGCCATCTTCGTTGCACGTACACTGTTGCATCCGTGTGCAATATTAGCAAAAGGCCCGCCGTGTACCAGAGCAGGAGTATGCTCTAAAGTCTGGATCAGGTTAGGCTTAATCGCATCCTTCAACAGCGCAGTCATGGCTCCGGTAGCATGCAGCTGCTCTGCCGTCACCGGCTCGCCCTGGAAGTTATAAGCAACGATAATCCGTCCCAGACGCTCCTTCAGATCATGGATATCGTCCGCCAGACAGAGGATCGCCATAATCTCAGAGGCAACGGTAATAACAAAATGATCTTCCCTTACCATACCGTCCATCTTATTGCCAAGACCCACTACAATATTCCGAAGATTGCGGTCATTCATATCCAGACAGCGTTTCCAGACTACCTGTCTCGGATCAATGCCAAGCTCATTGCCCTGCTGGATATGATTGTCAAGAAGCGCCGCCAGCAGATTATTAGCAGAGGTGATCGCATGGAAGTCTCCGGTAAAATGAAGATTCAGATCCTCCATCGGTACAACCTGCGCATATCCGCCGCCTGCGGCTCCGCCCTTGATCCCGAAACAGGGACCCAGAGAAGGCTCCCTCAGAGCGATGATCGCTTTTTTATTTAACTTTGCCATGGCTTGTCCAAGCCCTACGGTTGTAGTGGTCTTGCCTTCGCCTGCCGGAGTCGGGTTAATTGCCGTTACCAGCACCAGCTTCCCATCCGGGTTATTCTTTGTCTTCTCATAGACGTCATCTGACAGTTTTGCCTTATATTTGCCATAAAATTCCAGATCCTCCTCCAGGATTCCGATGGATGCGGCAACATCCCTGATATGAACCATACTGGCTTCCTGAGCAATTTGAATATCTGATTTCATCTTTTCCCTGTCCTTTCTACGAATTGTTGTTTACTTTACCCATCTAAATCTATGTATTCTCCTCAATGTAGGCTTGGAATTCCTCCATTGACATTAATACCTTCCTCGGCTTCGTTCCTTCCTCCGGCCCTACAACCCCTGCCTCGCAGAGCTGGTCCATAATCCTTGCAGCACGGTTGAATCCGATCCGGAACATACGCTGCAACATTCCAATGGATGCTTTTTCTTTTTCTATAATAAACTTGCCGGCCTCTTCAAAATAAGCGTCCTGACCGCTTTCTCCGGAAGCATCGGCTCCGGCGCCTGCCGTCATATTTGCCGCAGCGCTGGAATTAACCTGCTCCGTCACTTCCTCGCTGTAAGTTACCTCACCGCTTGTTTCCTTCAGGAAATCTACCACTCTCTGTACCTCTTTGTCCGAGACAAATGCACCCTGTACCCGGGCAGGCTTCTGATAGCCGCTTGGGTAAAAGAGCATATCCCCTTTTCCAAGAAGCTTCTCCGCGCCATGCATATCAATAATGGTTCTGGAATCCACTCCCGAGGACACCGAAAAGGCAATCCTCGACGGCATATTTGCCTTGATCAGTCCGGTAATAACATTCACCGAAGGCCTCTGGGTCGCAATCACAAGATGGATTCCTGCGGCACGGGCAAGCTGTGCCAGACGGCAGATTGCATCCTCCACATCTCCCGGCGCCACCATCATAAGGTCTGCAAGCTCATCTACAATAATAACGATCTGAGGAAGCTTTGCAGGCTTATCGCCATTTTCATCCGGAGGCGCATGTTCTATCTTCTCGTTATAACCTTTCATATCCCGAACCTGACGCTCCGCAAACAGCTGATACCGCCGCATCATTTCAGTAACTGCCCAATTTAGGGCTCCCGCAGCCTTCTTCGGATCCGTGACTACCGGGATCATCAGATGAGGAATCCCATTGTATACGCTGAGCTCCACTACCTTCGGATCAATCATAATTAACTTTACTTCATCCGGCGAGGCCTTATAAATAATACTTATGATCAAAGTATTGATACACACTGACTTACCGGATCCGGTAGCTCCTGCCACGAGAAGATGGGGCATCTTTGCAATATCTGCCACCACTGCATTGCCGCCAATATCCTTACCTGCCGCAAAGGATATCTTAGACTTACTCTCCTGAAATTCTTTGGTTTCCAGCAGGTCCCGGAGCATGACGGTGGAATTTTCCTTGTTCGGAACCTCAATCCCCACAGCTGCCTTTCCTGGAATCGGTGCTTCGATACGGATATCAGCAGCTGCCAGATTCAGCTTAAGATCATCCGCAAGGCCGACGATCTTACTGACCTTCACGCCCTGCTCCGGCTGAAGCTCATATCTGGTTACCGAAGGTCCGCAGCTTACATTCGTGATAGCCACCTTCACTCCAAAACTCTGCAGGGTATTCTGCAGCTTCATGGCAGTCTCTCTTAAAACTGCATCGGAATCGCCTCCTGTTTTCTTTCCCCGGTTCAACAGAGACATATGCGGAATCTGATATACCTGCTTCGGTTTTTCCTGCCCTTCCTTAGATGCCCTCTCAATATCGGCCGTTTGTTTTGCCAGTTCATCCAGATCGGCCTTTGCCTTCTGCCTGCGCACTGGTGTTTCCGCCGGTTCCGTTTCTAACATATCCGTCTCCACATCAGAATCCGAAAATACATTCATTTCCTCTTCCGGCTCTGGTATTGCGGCACGGTTGATCACAAATTCCGGCTGCTTTTTTTCTGGCCGCGCCGGTTTCTGTGGCGGCTCCGGTTCCTGCAGCGGTTCTTTCACAAAAATACCTCCCTTTTCCGGGATATCCTGTGCCGCCTTAAGCTCCCGTATCTCCGGAGACTTCTTAGAGAGCGTAGTATCAAAGGAAACACCCTCAACATGCCGGTCCTTCCTTCTAGCACGTCCCTGCTCCTTTGTCTCCTTCGCTGCCATTTCCTTCCTGCGCAGCTCCTGACGCTCTCTTGTTATTTCTCTTCTTCTTGCAGTCTCTTCCCTTGCTTTTACGTATGCCTTATCTCCCTGTTTCTTGACGCCCTTTAAAACAGACTTTCCGGTAATGACTACCGTACAGATGATCATGCAGATTACAAGCACCACATATGTACCGATGACACCCAGCGCCGGTATCATCACTGATGTCAGGGATTCTCCAAGAGAGCCTCCTGATTTTGAAACCATCTCAAACAGGCTGCAGACTAATACAAATAAAATAATCACAGCTGCCGTTTTTACATAGGCAGACACATTCTGTTTATTGGATATGGTAAACGCAGTCAGCCCAAAAAGCAGAAATGGAAACAGATATGCTCCTGCGCCAAACGCCTCCATAAGCAGGGATGTAACGGCATCTCCCACACTGCCGCCAAATCCAAAATTGCTGATCAGAAGTAAAATACTGACTGCAAGCGTTACCCATATAATAATCTCATCTACTACAAAACTATCTCCTGAATTTCTCCCTGTCTTCTTCGTCTTTTTTGAACTGCTTCTCCTCTTAGACTTCGAAGCCATAGTATTCCCCCTTATCCTATCGTTTGTGTCATATACAGTGAAAGCATACTAACACATACTAGTCCTAGTATAGCATTTTTAAAAGAGGCTGTCATCATTTATATTCATCTATTTATACATTTTTCATCAATCATTTCATGCAATTTGCACAATGCATCGCTCATTCCTCCCACCTCATCGATCAATCCCTCCTGCACTGCTTCATCCCCTTCCAGAAGGGTTCCCACATCCTTTACCAGCTGGGTTGGATTCAGCATCAGCTCCTCAATCCTTTCCTTTGTCATATTGGAATGCTTTGCCAGAAATCCGGTAATCCGGTCCTGTGTTTTTTCCATATTCCGGAAGCTCTGCATCACACCGATAAACATCCCATTCGAGCGCACCGGATGGATGATCATAGTCCCGCTCGGAACAATAAATGAGTAATCTGCCGATACTGCCAGCGGACCTCCGATGGAATGGCTTCCGCCCAGCACCAAAGAAACCGTGGGCTTGCTTAAGGATGCGATCATTTCTGCAATGGAAAGCCCTGCTTCCACATCGCCGCCCAGTGTATTCAGAAGGATCAGCAGGCCGTCGATTTCGTCACTGTCCTCGATCTCTGCCAGCATCGGAAGCAGATGCTCATATTTGGTCGCCTTTGTATTTCCGCTTACCGTCTCATGACCCTCAATTTCCCCGATAATGGTAATCAGCTTGATTCTGTGCTTCGCGGAATTTTCCTCCAAATTTGCCGTTCCCATTTCCTTAATCTGTTCATTCTTTTTCTCGTCTGCTTCCGCCGCCTTCCCGTCCTGTCCCTTTCCGGTGCGGTGACAGTCTTTCTGTTCATCATAATCCTTATACATAAAGAAACACCTCCATACCTTCTAGTATGGAAGTGTTTTCCTAAAATTATACCTGCATCAGAGCCTGCTCTACATCCGCAATGATATCGTCTATATTTTCAAGCCCTACGCTGAAACGGATCAGATCCGGCTGAACTCCTGCTTCCAGAAGCTCCTTATCATTCATCTGACGGTGGGTGTGGCTTGCCGGATGCAGCACACAGCTTCTCGCATCCGCAACATGGGTCACGATCGCCACCATCTTCAGGCTGTCCATCATCCTGACAGACGCATCCCTTCCGCCTTTTAAACCGAAGGTCAGAACGCCGCAGGTTCCGCCCGGCATATACTTCTTACCCAGTTCATAATAAGGATCTCCCTCCAGGCCAGGATAATTGACCCATGCAACCTTATCATGGCTCTTCAAATACTTTGCCATCGCCAGGGCATTCCCGCAATGCCTCGGCATCCGCAGGTGCAAAGTCTCCAGCCCCATATTCAAAAGAAACGCATTCTGCGGCGACTGGATCGAACCAAGGTCCCGCATAAGCTGAGCGGTCGCTTTGGTGATATAGGCTCCTTTTCCGAACTTCTGTGTGTAAACGATTCCGTGATAGGTCTCGTCCGGCGTGGTAAGCCCGGCAAACTTCTCCCCGTATGCTTCCCAGTCAAAGTTTCCGCTGTCCACGATCGCGCCGCCGACGCAGGAAGCATGTCCGTCCATGTACTTGGTGGTAGAATGGAGCACAATGTCCGCTCCCCACTCGAACGGACGGCAGTTGATCGGAGTAGCAAAGGTATTATCTACGACAAACGGCACGCCATGGGTATGGGCGGCCTTCGCAAATTTCTCAAAATCAAGCACGACCAGGGCAGGATTTGCAATGGATTCACCGAACACCGCCTTTGTATTCTCCCGAAACGCCGCATTCAGCTCCTCCTCGCTGCAGTCCGGATCCACAAAGGTCGCCTCAACGCCCATCTTCCTTATGGTATGCGCATACAGATTGTAGGTTCCTCCGTAGATTGCAGAAGCACACACGATATGGTCTCCCGCCTCGCAGATATTCATAATTGAATAGAAGCTTGCCGCCTGTCCGGATGATGTGAGCATGGCAGCCACGCCTCCCTCCAGATCACAGATCTTGGCCGCTACCGCGTCGTTGGTTGGGTTCTGCAGCCTGGTATAAAAATATCCGCTGTCCTCTAAATCAAACAGACGGCCCATCTGTTCACTGGTGCTGTATTTGAACGTGGTGCTCTGATAAATGGGCAGCACTCTCGGCTCCCCGTTTCCCGGCTCATACCCGGACTGGATACATTTTGTTTCAATCTTATAATCGCTCATGGGGCATCCTCCTTCTATTCATCCCAGTTGTGGTATACATCCTGCACATCGTCATCGTCATCCAGAAGATCCAAGGTCTTTTGAATGTTCTGGATATCCTTCGGATCGCTCAGTTCCACATAGGTCTGCGGTATCATAGTTACCACCGCCGACGCCATCTTAATGTCCGCTTCCTCCAAGGCCTCTCTCACAACGCCAAAGTCCTCCGGTGCTGTCAGGATCTCAAAGCTGTCCTCTTCCTCGGAGAAATCCTCTGCCCCCGCATCCAGAGCCTGCATCATCAGATCATCCGCATCTCCCTCAAACTCTTCTTTATCCACGATAATCTGTCCCTTTTTATCGAACATAAAGGAAACGCATCCCGGAGTCCCCACGTTGCCGCTTCCCTTGGTAAATGCGCTCTTTACATTGGACGCAGTACGGTTCTTATTGTCCGTCAGCGTCTCTACGATGATCGCCGTGCCGTTCGGCCCGTAGCCTTCATATGTAATATGCTCATAATCCGCCGAAGAAGAATCTCCCGCCGCCTTCTTAATATTCCGCTCTATCGTATCATTGGGCATATTGTTGGACTTCGCCTTCGCGATCACGTCCCTCAGCCTGCTGTTGTTAGCCGGATCCGCGCTGCCGCCTTCCTTGACCGCAACCGCAAGCTCCTTACCGATCTTGGTAAAAATCTTTCCCTTCGCAGCGTCGTTTTTTTCCTTTTTATGCTTAATATTCGCAAATTTTGAATGTCCTGACATCTCTTCTCTCTCCTTATCTCCTTTATTCGTACACGTCTGCTATTGTATCACGCATCCTAAAGTTTTTCAATCTTTACCGATTGAATTGCATTGTTGTCCACTTCCAACACCGTAAAAAGATATCCCTCATACATGACCGTGCAGTGCTCCTCCTCACCCGGGATCCGGTCTAGCTGATGGATCAAAAAACCGTTCAGAGTCTCATATTCCTCTTTGTCAAACTCAATGTTAAGAAGCTCCTCCAGATCCTCCAGATCCGTAAAACCATGCACATCGTAGGTTCCGTCCGCACGCATCTCGATGTCCTCTTCCTCCTCGTCATACTCATCCATGATATTGCCTACGATCTCCTCCAGAATATCCTCCATGGCAGCCAGGCCCGAGGTCTGCCCGTATTCATCGATTACGATAGCGATGTGGTTCTTTTCCGCCTGCATCTCTTTAAACAGCCGGTCAATACTCTTTGTCTCCGGAATATAAGCCACCGGTCTTATGTAATCACCAAGCTCCTTAACAGGGGCATTCCTGCTCCTTTCGTCAAAAAAGCAGGTCATGGCATCCCTGAGATGAAGCGTTCCCACAATCTCATCAATATCCTCACGGTAGATCGGAAATCTGGAATGGGTCTCCTGAAGCATAAACCGAAGCGCCTTCTCAAGCGGCTCCTCCTCATCGATCGCAACGATATCCCTTCTGTGCGTCATGATATCCTTGGCATCCTTATCCATATACCGGACTATATTGCGGATCAGCTTAGCAGCTTCAATTCCCGCCTGCTCCTCCTCTTTCTCTTCCTCCTGAAATATCTGTCTCATCCGCTGAAACAAACTGCCGTCTTCCATCTTCTCTTAACTCCTTTTTATGTATGAAGCTCCAAACTCACCCGGATTGCCTCATCAACTTTATTCATTAGTTCTCTGTCCAAATGCCCCACCATATCCTTCAGCCTTTGCTTATCAATGGTACGGATCTGCTCTAACAGTATCACCGAATCCTTCACAAGCCGGCATCTTCTGGAATCAAGCTCAATATGGGTTGGAAGCTTTGCCTTATTCATTCTGGATGTAATTGCCGCACAGATGACCGTCGGACTGTGCCGGTTTCCTGTATCATTCTGTATCACCAGAACCGGCCTTACTCCTCCCTGCTCCGAACCCACTACCGGACTCAAATCTGCATAAAATATATCTCCACGTCTAACCTGCACTGTTTATTCACACTCCGATTTTCTAAGATAAAAGTATTATTTCCATCTTTCTCGGATGTATTCCACACAGTTTAAAATAAAATCTCCTAATCTCCAAAAAAGTCAATCTGTGCCACAACTTTTCCGTTTCGTATATATTCCCTCGGTATCCGTATTCCAAAGTCAGTGACAAATTCATAATTAAATCGTCCGGATAATTCGCTCAGCATATCCACAGAAATCTCTTCGTCCTTATCCTTCCCAATCAATACTATTCTATCACCATATTCCACATTGTCAATTTCTGTTACATCCGCCATAAACTGATCCATACAGATCCTTCCAAGAATCGGCGCCTTCTGCCCATGGATCAGCACACAGCCTTTATTCGACATGCTTCTGGGATACCCGTCGCCGTAGCCTACCGGAACAGTCACAATTCTTGTAGGTCTTTCTGTCACATAAGTTCCGCCGTAACCGATGGGAGTTCCCGCCTCCACCCACTTCACATGGGCGGCATGGCTGATCAGCTCCAGCGCCGGGATCAGAGGAACCCGTTTCTTTTCAACCTCATCCGAAGGATACAGGCCGTAGGCGGCGATTCCGGCTCTCACTAAGCCCATTCCTGTCTTCGGAAGATCAATGATTCCTGCACTGTTGGCACAATGACAGCAGGAAAAAGAAACTCCCTTCTCCTCAAGCGCACTTTTCATCCAGAGATAAGACTCCAGCTGCTTCTCGGTAGCTTTTTTATTCTGTTCATCCGCTCTGGCAAAATGCGTATACAATCCTTCCAGCTGGATTCCCGGCAGCGCAGAGATTCCTGCAATCTCATCCGCACTCTCTTCACAAACCGGAAATCCCAGTCTTGACATGCCCGTGTCGATCTTAACATGAAGATAGGCTTTTTTTCCAAGTTTCCCTGCAAGTGCGGAAATTTCCTCCGCCATCTCTACTGTATAACAGGTCATCCGAAGCTCATGTTCAAGCAGGATCTGCCTCTGATCCGGAAAAGCCGCCCCCAGCACCAGAACCGGCTTCGTAACTCCCGCCTTCCTTAAGCTGACGCCCTCCTCTATAGTTGCCGTGGCAAATCCCCATATGTACTCCTTCGCAGACAGCATCTGTGCAATGGGAACCGCACCGTGGCCATACCCGTCCGTCTTGACCACCACCATCATTCTGGTTCCCTCTTCCAGATTCCTGTGCATCTGCTCTATGTTATATTCTATGGCATCCAGATTAATTCTGGCACAAACCCGTGTATATTGTTTTAATCCCATATTCTGCCCTTTCTTTGCCGCAATAGTTTCAATGCTTTTCATTTATAATCTGCAAAACCGCAGACCCGATGTGCTCCGCTAAGTCTCTGGCAAGAACGCTGTAATCTCCAAGCCTCTCACATGCAAGCTCTCCCGCCAGCCCATGCAGATATACGCCGAGCACAGCCGCCTCATAGGGCTCCTTTCCCTGTGCCATAAGCCCGGCAATCATACCGGAAAGCACATCGCCGGAACCGGCCTTGGCCATAGCGGCACTGCCAGTCTGATTCACATACGTATGCCGCCCGGACTCACCCACAAGAGTACAGGCATCCTTCTGGACCAGCGTTACACCGTACTGCTCCGCAAATAACTCTAACAGCTCTTTCCGGTTTTTCTTTATATCCTCCACCGGCCGTCCTGTCAGCCGCGACAATTCCTTCATGTGGGGCGTCAATACATATTTCCCCTCCGAAAGCCCTTTCATCAGCCTTGAGTCTGACGCCAGAAGATTCAAACCGTCTGCATCTATCATACAAGGAACTTCTCCCTCTTTCAAGACTGTATTTAATATATGCCTGGAAATCTCCGAAATACCGATTCCCGGTCCAATACATACTGCGTCTGCCCAGGCAAGCTTTGTTTTAAGCTCTTCCCTGTCAAATTCTTCATAAGCAGAAATAACTGCTTCCGGGATCAGCTGCTGCAGAACCGTCCTATTTTCTTCCGCGGTATAAATCTGTACCAGCCCCGCGCCCATCCGGTATGCGCTGTATGCACTAAGAAAAGCCGCTCCTGCCATTCCTCTGCTTCCTGCAATCAGCAGCAGCTTTCCGAAAGTTCCCTTGTGGGAATCCGCAGGGCGGGGCGGAAGCATCTTTTTCGCATCACTCTTATCCACGGTATAGCAGACATCCCTTCCTCTTGTTATCAAAGAGCTGTCAATTCCAATATCTGAAACCAAAACCTCTCCGGCATAGCTGCGTCCCGGAAACAGACATAGTCCAAGCTTCTTCTCCTGAAATGTCACTGTCACATCCGCCCGGAATGCCGCTCCCATCACACAGCCCGTAGCGGCTGAAATACCAGAAGGGATGTCCACCGCAAGCTTCTTTCCTTCCGATTCATTCATTTTCCTGACGATATCCAGATAATCTCCTGTAATATCACGGTTTAGTCCGGCTCCAAACAAGGCATCAGCCACCACGTCATACGCTCCCGGCTCGAAGGTGCCGCAGACCTTTCCTCCAGCCTGCTTGAACCTCTCCATCTGACGGACCGTTTCCTCCGTCCGGCTCTCCATGCGTCCTGCGAAAACCAGCGTCACATCCGCCCCTTTTTCAAGAAGGATTCTTCCAATAGCAAATCCGTCCCCGCCGTTATTGCCGGAACCGCATACAATCAAAGCCCTGCCGGGCCTCCACTGCTCCATAGCCTCTACGCAGGATAACGCCGCCCGCTCCATCAGCTCCAGAGACGGAATGCCGAGCTGCCGGATCGTGTAGTGATCTGCCGCCTTCATCTGCACTGCATCCAATAAATACTCCATACTCTCCTCCATACAAGTATCCGTTTTCTAAATATCATAAAGAAAGACGTGTAAAGCAGCCTGCCTGCGCACACCGCCATTACACGTCATCCCGACCTGTCCTGTCTATCATTCATCAACTCCATGTTCCTCGTTATAACGGTTAATATTATAGGATAACCTCATCAGGCTCTCTGATAAATGAACACTTTCAACAATAATATGATCCGGAACATTCAAATCCACATGGGCAAAATTCCAAATCGCCTGTATCCCGGCCTCCACAAGCTCCTTCGCAACATCAACTGCCACGCCCTTTGGGATTGTCAAAACTGCAATTTCTATATCATTCTCTCTGATATAGTCCTTCAACTCATCCATCATACGAACAGGGACGCCCCGGATCGTCATACCCTTCAGGGTAGGATTCACATCAAAAATCCCCTTTAGAACAAAGCTTCTTTTTTCAAAGCTGCCATAGTTAGCCAATGCCTGCCCCAGATTACCGGCACCGATAATAATAAAATTATGATCGTTTTCCAACCCCAGAATCTTACCAATCTCTGTATACAGATATTTCACATTATAACCGTATCCCTGCTGTCCAAAACCGCCAAAATTGTTTAAATCCTGTCTAATCTGCGAAGCCGTCACTTTCATCCGCTTGCTCAAGTCATTTGATGAAATACGTTCAACTCCACTTTCCAATAATTCTCCTAAATAGCGATAATACCTTGGGAGTCTTCGAATCACCGCCTGAGAAATCTCTCTTGATTCCAACTCTTCTCACCTTTCCAAAAAAAATTTCCATTCCCATTATATAGGATTGTTAAGTCAAAGTCAAACTTATGCACAAACTTTAGTTGTTTTTTCTGGAAATTTCGGTATAATGATACACGAAGAATTTTACGGAGGTGTGCCATGATTCTATCATGTCATGATATAAAAAAAGCATTCGGAGAGCATGTGATCGTAGATAACGGCTCTTTTCATATAGAAGAACATGAAAAAGCCGCCCTTGTGGGCGTGAACGGCGCCGGAAAATCTACGCTTTTAAAAATGTTTGTAGGGGAATTATCCTGTGACAGCGGCTCCATCACCCTTGCAAAGGGGAAGACCTTGGGCTATCTTTCCCAGCACCAGGAGCTGTCTTCTGGAAATACCATCTATGAAGAAGTCCGCACGGCCAAGGCTTCATTGATTGACATGGAAACCCGGATCCGTGCTATCGAAATCGAGCTAAAGGATTTATCCGGAGAAGCCCTGGAAGAACGGCTGAATACCTACCATAACCTGATGAATGCCTTTGAACTGTCAGACGGCTATTCCTATGAGAGTGAGATTACAGGCGTTTTAAAAGGGCTTGGATTTACCGAGGATGAATTTGATAAAAAAGTAGATACTCTGTCCGGCGGACAGAAAACCCGAGCCGCTCTCGGCAGGCTCCTGCTCACCAAACCGGATGTACTGCTCTTAGACGAGCCCACCAACCATTTGGACTTGCATTCCATTACCTGGCTGGAGAACTTTCTTTTAAATTATTCCGGCGCTGTACTGATCGTCTCCCATGACCGTTATTTCCTGAACCGGGTTGCAACAAAGATCATTGAAATAGAACTGGGAACGTTATCCGTATTTTCAGGCAATTATACTGACTATGCCCAGAAAAAGCAGATGCTCCGGGAAGCCAGGCTGAAAGAATACCTGAACCAGCAGCAAGAGATCAAGCATCAGGAAGCGGTCATTGAGAAGCTCCGCTCCTTTAACCGGGAAAAGTCCATCAAACGTGCGGAAAGCCGTGAAAAAATGCTGGCCAAGCTTACCCCTGTGGAGAAACCTGCGGAGGTACATACCGATATCCGGCTGAAATTAGAACCCTCCATCGTAAGCGGCAATGATGTGCTGTCAGTGGAGCACTTATCCAAAGCTTTTCCGCCGCATACCTTATTTCATGATGTCAGCTTTGAGATAAAGCGCGGAGAACATGTGGCAGTCATCGGCGATAACGGAACCGGAAAGACCACTCTTTTAAAAATCCTAAATCAAGTACTTCCGGCAGATACAGGCACATTTACCTTGGGGACCAATGTAAAGATCGGCTACTATGATCAGGAGCATCATGTGCTGCATATGGAAAAGACCATATTTGACGAAATTTCCGATGACTATCCGGCTCTCAACAACACGCAGATCCGCAAAACCCTGGCGGCTTTTTTGTTTACCGGAGATGAAGTATTTAAGCAGATCAGCGCCCTGAGCGGCGGCGAGCGGGGACGTGTATCCCTTGCCAAGCTGATGCTGTCCGAGGCCAACTTCCTGATACTGGATGAGCCAACCAACCATCTGGATATTGCTTCCAAAGAGATTCTGGAGCAGGCATTAAACGACTATACCGGAACCGTTCTTTACGTTTCCCACGACCGTTATTTTATCAATCAGACTGCCACAAGGATACTGGAGCTGACCGGCCATACCTTCATTAATTACATCGGAAGCTACGATTATTATCTGGAAAAGAAAGAAGAACTGACCAATATCTACGCATCCGAAGCCCGCTCCGGTTCTGCCGATACTGCCGCTGTAAGCAGATCAAAACAAACCTGGCAGGAACAGAAGGAAGAACAGGCAAAACGGAGAAAACGACAGAATAATCTAAAGAAAACCGAAGAACGTATCACTTTATTAGAGGAACGCGGCGGCGAAATCGACGCCCTGATGACAGAAGAAGAAATCTATACCAATTCCGTCAAATGTCAGGAATTAGCCAGTGAAAAAGCCGATATTGCCAAGGAATTGGAGGAACTGTATCTCTGCTGGGAAGAACTCGCCGAAGACGATAACAGTTCAACTTAATCCTAAGAAAAGAGGTATAAAATGACAGAACAGGAATTTAAATCCTCCCTATACAAGAACACTCATCCTTTATAAAAATGTAATAGAGAATAAAATTCGTCCTGCGCGGCCAGACCAGACTGCGCAGGACGAATTTTTTGTACTTATTTCTAGTTCTTTAAAAAGCTCATACTTACTGTACCTCCGGCACCTTATGGCTGCAGGCGATCGCCACAGCCCCAAAACCGATATGGCAGGATACGCTCAAGGACAGCGGATCCATATGAATCTCATATCCCGGAAAGCGTTCCTCTACTTCCTTCTTCCACTGCAGTGCATCCTCCTTAGAACAGGTATATGCCAGATCCAGGTTCATCTCTTTTCCTGCAAACCTCTGGGTCAGATCCTTCTCTATCGCATCCAGCATGGTCTTCTTTGCTGATTTTAAGCCCCTTGTCTTTGAAAATGCGTCCAGCTTCTCTCCCTGGATCTGCAGTACCGGCTTCAGATTCAGCACGGTTCCAATCGCCGCAGCCGCCGGTGTGATGCGGCCGCCCTTCTTCAGATATTTCAAAGTATCCAGCGTAATATAGATGCTGGCCTCCAGCTTCTCCCGCATGAGAATATCCTGAATCTCTATGCCACTCATTCCCTTCTTAGCCAATGCAATGGCCTCCAGCACAGAGCGTCTCTGGGTAATGGATATCCTCTGGTTATCCACCACGAACACCTTGCCGTCATAATCGTCTGCAAGCATTGCCGCCGTCTCACAGGAGCTGGACAATCCGCTTGACATAGGAATATGAACGATCTCATCATAAGATTTCAGCAGTTCATCCCACAGGTCGGTCACATCTCCCGGGGACGGCTGGGAGGTAGAAATATCCGCATCCTCAGCAAGCCGTTTATAAAACTCCTCCTGTGTTAAGGTGATATCTTCAAAAAACAATTCCTCATTGATGTAAAATGGCATAGGGAGCACCCGGATTCCCAGCTCTTTTCCCTGCTTCTGTGTTATTCCGCTGTTACTGTCCGTAACAATTGCAACTCTGCTCATAACATTTTCCCCCTTTAATTCTTAAAACTATGGATCGGCGCAGGGATCCTGCCCTGTCTGCCGATAAATGCGCTGCAGTCATATTCATTGACCGGGATGATCGGCGCATAGCCGAGAAGGCCGCCAAACTCTGCCGTCTCTCCCACATCCTTGCCGATCACCGGGATCAGGCGGACTGCTGTGGTTTTCTGATTCACCATGCCAATCGCCATCTCATCGGCAATAATGCCTGAAATCGCCGCGGCGCTGATCTTGCCCGGAACCGCGATCATATCCAGTCCCACGGAGCATACGCAGGTCATTGCCTCCAGCTTCTCAAGGTTCAAGGCGCCAAGCTTCACCGCATTGATCATGCCCTGATCCTCGCTGACCGGAATA
>Ga0137307_100588_pt1 | contig 45357 bp, 42 predicted proteins | sample NAcewD2O_March_2_FD_97180 | JGI IMG/M metagenome (GOLD analysis project Ga0137307, IMG submission 97180) | Mouse cecal microbial communities from Vienna, Austria - N-Acetylglucosamine amended D2O_March | ecosystem: Host-associated > Mammals > Digestive system > Large intestine > Cecum | place... | reverse complement strand
ATGTAATATCGTAGCATCCAGAACTCCATAAGGCATAACTGAAACCAGATACCATTCGGACCCTGTAAGCGGAGCACAATATATATGACGGTGCACGCCTTCAACTGTTACAAGTACCGAATAATCCTCATTTGCCTCTATGGCATCTTTTATATCCTTTACATGCTCCTCAGGAGACTTTCCATCAGAATCCGTAATTGTTTTCTTGACACGCTCAAAATAATTGTTACGGAATGCATCCCCTTTTCGCACTACAAAGTTTCCATTTTTCCGGATGATATGGGAATACACCATGGAATCATCCTCCTCAAGAACAAGCGCATCCTCTAGATAGGACATGGAAATTCCTGCCACAATGACATCACTTGTCTCCCCGCCTTCCATTGGATAAGCTGCATCCGCTACAAAGAGAAGGATTCTGTCTCCTTTATGATCAATCCCGCTTGTAATCTTTTTATGACTGTCCTTTAATGTTTCAGCAAATTCTTCTTCCTCAAAGGCCTCTATCGGTTCTCCGTAAATTGTCTGTTTTTTTCCTGTCTTTTTATAGAGCCCAAGATAACTGAATTCCCGTACCCTTGCACTAAGCGCCAGTTCATCAAGAAGTTCTTCCCCGTACACAGAATCCTCTGGAGGGGTACGTTTTATAATACCATCCGCCTGGGATACCCAGAGAGCTGTAATCGCATTAAACTTCTGCTGAAGCTGCTTACTCATCTCAGACATGTAGATTCTTCCAATTTCATTGATTGTATCCTTACTTTTTCCGCTCATTGAAGTTCCCAGCCATAAAAATATGACAATACACAGTACAACCAATCCCCCAAAACTTATCATCAAGAAATTTTTTGTCTTTTTATACATCAGCTTATTTACCCCTTATATATCCTGAAAAAGATATTTTCTTCGTTACGTGCTCTTATTATATACAATTACAAGCATGAAATCAATTCATTTCCACTTTCTCACAAATCTGCTTCAATCAGTATCACTACAATTTCCTGCTGACCGTTCCCTAAACCAGAGTAATTAATCCAAACATTACCGCCATTCTCACTCCCAGAGCCCCTAGTATAACCCACACTAATTAACCGTACGTTTCACTTGTCTAAATTTCCATCTGCCGCGTTGTCGTCAATCGGCGCAGCCACCGCTACGCCTCGTTCCTCCGCCTTGCAGGCTGAAAATTTATCCTGCGTGAAACGTATCGGTAATTAGTGTGGATTGTATTAGTACATATTCGATCATTTTGCCTTCCAGAAAAAGATCCTGCAACATCTTCTTTAATTCCGGATATTCCTCCAGCTTATGTCAAGTGATTCAAACAATGTATTTTCCTCCATTAGCAAAATACGCACCGCTGCAAGAAATTCCTCCTTTGTCCAGGCAGCCTTTTATCTGTAAAATTCAGGCTCCCGGCAATCTTTTCATCAATCATCTTGCAGATCCGAGATACTAAAAACGGAACCCCGGATGTATACTCATAAAGCAGTGATTATAATTTCCGGACATCCATCCTGGTATGATAATCTCTCTCATATTCCTCAAGCATTCCGCAGCCCATTTAAAATAATCATTGCATTCCTTATTCTGTCATGATAAAATTGTTACATCTGAAGTAACTCTTTTAGCAGCTGTGAAGAGGGGGGTTGATCATACATGGTTTTAAATAATTGCACCATATGTAATGTCTATGGAGATGACGGACAGCTTATGTCAAGAGTCCGCGTAAAGTGCACAGGTGAGGACATTACACTTCATTTCAAGAAAAACAGTGAGCTTTCAGATTCAGACCATATCCGGATTGACTTCTTTGATGGACAGATCGGTTATATAAAGACATACTGTGAGATTATTGTAAGGAAGAATTACGATCCGCTTATATTAGAGCCCTGGATGGCAGACTGTGAGATTCTGGAGGTCGTAGAGATTATCCAGAGACAAAAGGATCTCCGGGCGAAGATGGAGCGGGAAGTAACCTTTACATCCTTCAGACAAGGCAGCTTTTCCGGCACCATACAGAACATCAGTGTCGGCGGTCTCTACCTTATAACAAAGACACAACTGGATATTGACGAAGAATTCGAATTCAGCTATTGTTTTACCAAAAAGATTCACCAGGTAAAAGCCTTTGTACTTCGTGAACAGGATCTGAAAAACGGAAATTATGGCTACGGCTGCAAATTCACAGATCTGAAGAACTCAGCAGAGAGGGATATACGCCAGTTTGTATATAAGCAGCAGCTCAGCCGGGCGTGGTAACGGGTTGGGGACGGGGTATTTTTAAAAATACCCCGTCCCCAATTGCTATTCTCCTTCATTCTCCTCATTTTCTGCATTTTCTGCATTTTCCTCCATCATCGCTTCATGCTCTTCCTTGGTATACTTTGGAGTATATTTCAGGAAATATGCATAAATATCGACAATTGCCTGATAGAGTTCTTCCGGAATCGGTGTTCCAAGGTCAAGCTGGCTCAGCACTGTTGCAAGGGAATTATCCTCATACACAGGCACTCCGTTCTGATTTGCCGTCTCCACAATACGCTCTGCCATATAACCAAGACCAGATGCAACAATGACTGGTGCGGCGTCTTTATTCTCATCATATTTGAGAGCAACGGCTTTTTTATTAAGCACATCATCATATTGTGACATTAATCGAATTTCTCCTTTCAAATATCTTCGGGAATGCAGCGGATACTGGTATGGATTCCTTTCCCTGCTCCACGGCAAGATACTCAAGCTCCAGATTATTCTTAGCCATAATCTTTCTTATTCCGTTACGGATATCGCTCTCATGATCCTTTAGTTCCTCTGGATAATGAATCAGCATATCCATCTTCCCTTTTTCATAATACATCATCATGTCAAAAAAGCCAACATCTTTCAAGTCAAATTTTATTAAAAGCTTAATTCCCTTCTCCTTTGAGCCTGGATTTCCGGATTCTTCATCCGGATCTATCCACATTTCGGCAAACATAGGAACTCCATTAAGGACTGCCGGGATCATGGCGTGCATAACCGGCATATAGACACTTTCATTCACAAGGATTGCTTTCATAATATTCATGAAGGCCTCCCTGTTTTCCACGCCTGCCTCTCCTTTTATGCCTGCCTGTATAATATTAATCAGATTATCTGCCCAGGGCATCTTTCCTGCTGCCCTGTCAAAATCTACATTTTGGAACATAGCCTTAAGTTCTGCTGCTGTCATTCCTTCAAAATGTTTCTGGAATGCGGGAAAATCCATCAGCTTCAAAAATGCCTGGACTACGTTGTTCACATTTCCATTCTCATACCTTGAGGTATTCAGTGCAAGAAGACTGATCAGATCCCTGATCTTCCCCATATCTCTTGTCTCAGATATGTATCTCCCCAGATATGGTATAATCTCGCCCTTAAGGAGCTGGGAATTCGTCACATTTGCCTGCATACTGTAAGGCCTTAGCCTTGCTGCAAGTCTCTGCAGTCCTTCCCTGTCGTTGCGGAACATATATCCTTCCATCTCCTTTAATCCGTCCTTAATGTTCTGGAGGAGATGCTTTCCAGATGACATATCATTATACTTTTTCAAAAAATCCAGGATTCCTGCTTTCAGCTCAACCGTAGTTGCCTCATCCATCACCTGGCGAAGCATGTCAAATAAGGGTCCCTGCATCCGGTTCGCCCCCGCCATCTGGCTTTTTACAAAATCAGCCAGCTCCTCAGGGGACATATTCAGTGACCGGAACAGTGCCTGAATCTCTGCCGCTGTTCCTTTGCTGATGCCGGATTCCACCACATTTGCCATGCCGCTGAAGATCATCTTGGTCATAATATCCTCAAGTTTTGGAAGATCACGCAGAGACTGGACAAAATTTCCAAAATTTGATTCCGCTGACACACCCTTCTGGGCGGCATCCTGCTGGTTATTTGCCTGGTTTCTTCCGTCTGCTCTTACCACCCGGCTCGGATCCACCGGATTCTTTACACTCATGTTCTCCGCCTGTTGGGAGGTTGTCTGCTTATTTATTGCATTATTGTCATAACCGGTCGGCGGGGTCGTTACTTTTAAAATATTTGACATTTTTTCACCTACTCTATAATTTACTCTTATCCTTTTCCACTCTTATGACGATATATTAAAATATAATACAATTTAAACGCATTAAAACGTTAGATAAGGTGGTACTAATATTATGGATAACATGCTTGAAATGTATCTTTACGAAACAAACACTCTTTTGGAAGAACTTGATGCGCTTTTGATAGAAGCGGAAAAGAATAAGGATTTCACCACCAATGATGTTAATGAAATCTTCCGCAGCATGCACACTATTAAAGGTTCATCCGCTATGATGGAATTTTCCTCACTAATGGAAATCGCTCATCATATTGAAGATTTGTTTTTCTACATTCGCGAAAACGGACTGGATTCCATGGATGACTCTCATAAAAATGATCTGTTCAGCCTGATGTTCCAGTCAACAGACGCTCTTCGCAGCGAAGTTGAAAAGATCGAAAACGATGAGCCTCTTAGCACTAATATCGACCCAATCATAGCAAATATTAATAGTTTTTTGGAAAAAATCAGCGGCTCAGGCAATAACTCCTCTGATGAAAGCCAGGAATCAGAGGAAAAATCAGAATCCACATCTGATGCCGGACCGTCCAGTGAACAGAAGATCGCCCTCCTTAATCAGGAGATTGCCGGTGCACCCCAGAGCGACCTTCCTTATTTTATAAGGATTTTCTTTGAGCAAGGGTGCGGCATGGAGCATCTGCGTGCTTTTATGACGATTACTGCCTTAAAGGACGTGGAGCTTGAATTTAAGTACTATCCGGAAGATGTAGAGACCAACAGCGATACGATTGAGACTATCGTTGAGAATGGCTTCTATATTGCCCTGTCTTCACAGCAGGATGTAGAACGTGCGCTTCATGTAATCAAGGAGCAGAACAGTATTGAGACCTATGAAGTAATGGAGAACGCTTTACTAAAGCAGGAAAAAGCCGAAACAAAGGCTCAGCAGGCTTTGGTTTCACAGCATGAGGATGCTTCTGAGTCTGTCTCTGTTTCTGCAGCAGCGTCTGCCCAGGCGTCACAGAGCCAGGCTGCTGCCCAAACACCACAGACCCAAAAGTCCACTCCGGCGGCTCCGGTAAAACAGAGTCTTATCAGCGTTAATCTGTCCAAGCTTGACAGCCTGGTTGCCATTGTCGGAGAGATCATTATCGCTGAATCCATGGTAACCTCTTCTCCGGATCTGGAAGGTTTGAAGCTTGATAACTTTATGAAGTCTGCCCGTCAGTTAAGAAAGCTGAATGATGAACTTCAGGACATTGCCATGTCTCTTCGCATGGTTCCTGTTTCCGGCACTTTCCAGAAGATGAACCGTATTGTAAGAGATATGAAGAAAAAGCTGAATAAGGACGTAAGACTTACTATTGTAGGTGAACATACAGAGGTAGACAAGACAATTGTGGACAGCATAGGAGATCCTCTTATGCACATTGTCCGTAACTCTATGGATCACGGTATTGAGGAGAATGTACAAGACCGTATTGATGCCGGGAAGGATCCCCAGGGCGAGATTATACTGTCAGCGGCACATACCGGAAGTGAGGTTATCATTACAGTAAGTGACGATGGACAGGGCATGGATACAGAAAAGATCCTCGCCAAGGCAGAACGGAACGGAATCCTGACCAAACCTGCATATGAGTACTCACAAAAAGAGATCCTCTCTCTTCTTATGCTTCCCGGATTCTCCACCAACGAGGAGGTTACTGAATTTTCAGGACGTGGAGTCGGAATGGACGTTGTAAAGAAGAATGTGGAGTCTGTAGGCGGTACGATTTCCCTTTCTAGCGAGCTTGGAAAGGGAAGCTGCACAACCCTTAAGATCCCGCTTACGATGGCCATCGCAGACGGCATGGAGGTTTCGGTAGGAAAATCCATGTTCACGATTCCGATCGCCAATATCCGCCAGTCCTTCAAGACCCAGAAGGGAGACGTAATTCTGGATGCAAACGGCAACGAGATTATTAAGTGCCTGGATGATTTCTACCCGATTATCAGAGTACATGACTTATATAATATAGAGACGGATATTACAACAATTGAAGATGGTATCTTAATCTGGGTAGAGGATGCCGACAAATCCTACTGTCTGTTCGTAGATGATCTTCTTGGAGAACAGCAGGTAGTAGTAAAACCGCTTCCTTCATTTTTAAGTAATTACAATATTAAGAATTCTGGAATTAGCGGCTGTACGATCCTCGGCAACGGAAATATCAGCCTGATCCTGGACATTAAGACCTTGTATGCAGCATTTTATAATCAGTATTAATTTGTACAGAAATTGGAGGAAGTATATATGTCAGCAGCTACAGTAGAAAATACAGCAGTAAATGAAAACCCGGAAGTATCAGTTTCTACGGAACGTTTTTTAACCTTTAGTTCCAATGGACTGAACATCGGCGTCAGCACCAACTATGTGATTGAGATCATAACGAACCACATCATTACCGTGCTCCCGCTTGTTCCTGATTATGTGAAGGGAATTATTAATCTGCGCGGACAGATTATCCCGATTATTGATATTCGTCTGCGCATGGGTAATCCCTCAATAGATTACACGAATTCGACCTGTATCATTGTATTGAATATTAACTCCGTGCAGATCGGTATCATTGTAGATGATGTACAGCAGGTTATGGATATTGACCAGAGCCAGATATCCCCTGTCCCGGTAGAAAACCGACAGGAACTCATAAGCGGAATGGTGTCTTCAAGTGATCGCTCCGTTATCCTTTTCCTTGACTGCGAACAGCTTTTACAGACATATTGATGATAAAGGAGTTATATAAACTATGTTAACGATAAACGATAATGATTTTCACCGTTTAGTCAAATTTGTACATGAAAATTATGGAATTGACCTTACAAAAAAACGCCAGCTTATTACCGGACGTCTTTCAAACACAATTTTGTCAATGGGATTTCCTTCATTTAAAGAATATGTAGACTATCTGATCACAAACAGAAAACAGGAAGATCTGGAGCTGATGCTGAATAAACTGACAACAAACTACACATTCTTTATGCGTGAGGGGGCGCACTTTGAATTTTTCACAGATACAATCCTTCCGTATCTTATGGAGACAAAAAAGGATCGTGTACTCAGTATATGGAGTGCGGGATGCTCTTCCGGTGAGGAGCCCTATACCATTTCCATGATTCTGAAGGAATTTTTCGGTTCAAAGGCGTCTATGTGGGATACCAGAGTTCTTGCAACCGATATTTCCCAGAACGCCCTTCATGCAGCTACAAATGCCGTCTATGATGAAGATTCTTTAAAGGAGCTGTCGCCTGGCTGGAAGAAGAAGTATTTTACAAAAGTAGACGCCCGGACTTATTCGGTATCACAGGAAATCAAATCCAATGTAATCTTCCGGACCTTTAATCTGATGGATCCGATCAGATTCCGGCTGAAATTCGACGTGATTTTCTGCCGGAATGTAATGATTTATTTTGACCAGGCTACAAAGGAAGCGTTAGTCAACCGCTTTTATGATGCAACGAACCCGGGAGGATACCTCCTCATCGGACATTCTGAGAGCTTAAGCAAGGCTGCAACGCCATACAAATACCTGATGCCTGCGACCTATCGGAAGGTCTAGTACAGCATACAATCATACGAGATTTTTCTGAAAATAGAGGAAGCTGCTTTTGAACTTTCAAGGCTATTGTTCAGAGGCGGCTTTTTCGCAATTGCCATTCGCTGAGCGAATTTTAGATGGATTTGCGTAGGTTACTGGTCACGGAGTGAACAGTAACTTGTTTTAGTCTGAAAGGAGATATTATGCAAAGTAAAAAAATAAAAGTCCTGGTAGTAGATGATTCTTCTTTATTTCGTCAGATGATCATCCAGCATCTTTCTGCACAGCCTGGCATAGAAGTTATCGGATTTGCCATTAATGCATATGACGCAAAAAATAAAATTCCGGTGCTTAAGCCAGATGTCATGACTCTGGACGTGGAGATGCCAGGCCTTAATGGAATCGAATTTCTCAAGCAGCTGCTTCCCGTTAACCCGATTCCTGTCGTTCTCGTGTCTTCTCTTAACTTAAGTGTATTCGACGCACTGTCAGCAGGTGCGGTTGATTTTGTACGTAAGCCGGATATGAGTGCATCCAACTCGAAGAGTGTATTTTTCTCATCCCTGATATCAAAGATCAGGGCAGCTTCCATATCAAAAGTACGCATGTCTGTAAGGCCGCCTCTTTCTTCTAATATGCCGTCTTCAAATATGCCGGTCTCCGGTACATCAAGACAAAGCATGACAGGCCATACACCGAAGCCCCAGAACCCTCTTCTCCAGAAGATGCCGTCCAAACCAATGCCGTTTCCTCCTCTGTCAAGAAGCGTTCTTGATTCTACTATTATTGGACTGGGAGCATCGACTGGCGGAACAGAGGCAACTCTTGCTGTATTGGAGAAACTTCCGGCCAATATACCCGGAATTGTAATTACACAGCATATGCCTGAAGGTTTTACTGAGATGTATGCCCAGAGGCTGAACAGAATCTGCAGTATGGAAGTACGGGAGGCAAAAAACGGAGATGAGATCCATCCAGGGCTTGCCCTGATTGCGCCTGGCGGCAAACAGATGGAAGTCGTACGCTCCGGCCGTTCCTACATGGTGCAGGTTCATCCCGGAGCGAAAGTAAGCGGTCACTGTCCCTCCGTAGATGTCCTGTTCAGCTCTATCGCAAAAAATGTACTGATTAACAAAGTAGGCATCATTATGACCGGTATGGGACGTGACGGGGCAGACGGACTTTTAAGTATGCGCCAGAGCGGCGCCTTCACCATTGGGCAGGATAAGGAATCCTGTGTCGTATATGGCATGCCTATGGTTGCCTACAACATCGGAGCAGTGTGTACACAGGCCTCTTGCGATAACATTCCTTCCGTCCTGATGAATCACTTGAAGAAATAATTGTGATTCTTTCCATTTTGGGTTATGATTCCAAAATTTGTGCCGATAATTAAAATATAGACAATTGGTATATCTCAATTTTAAAAAGGAGTCCGGTATGAAAATATCTACAAACAATAACATAATAAAAAATTATACAGATCTTAGAATTCATACGCCGAAAGAAAATTCTGCTCCTTCTGTAACTCCAAGTAGCGGCGGGCACAAATATGACGCAATCATCATACAGTCTAACCCGAGACAGATTGAAGAGCACACCTTTGCCAAGTCTGTTTCCCGCCGGATATCTTCTGATATGAATTATACTGCATCTGCAGAGAAGATCCAGAACCTCAAGGATCAGATTTCCGGACATACGTATCAGGTCGATGCTTATGCCATCGCAGCAAGGATGCTTATGTTATAGGAGGATCGGGCAGTATGAATAATTTTTCAGATTTTATTAAAATAATGAATGAATTCATAAATTTTTTTGATGAGTTAATTTCCATCGAACAGGAGAAACTTGATGCTGCAGTCAACAACCGTGTGAGCTTTGTAGAAGAAAGTATGCACAAAGAACAGGCTGCCATTCTGAAGCTTCGGGGATTAGAGCAGAAGCGGGAAAAGGAACAGGAAAGACTTGGCATGAAGGAATACACCTTCCGCCAGATATTAGAGCATGCACCACAGGATGCTGCCAGTGCACTGAATCCTTTATTTGACCGGCTGTCAGAGCAGGTTCGTCTGACACAGTCCTTAAGCGGTAATATTAAAGATGCCATAGAAGTGAATCTTCATGTGATCCAGTCCTCTCTTTCCGGCGGTACATCCGGCAGAGAGACTTATTCTGCGTCAGGACAGAAAAATAACAACAATACTCACAACCACTTTACAAGTCGTTCAGTTTAAAAGTCAGGAGGAAGATAAATATGATGCGTTCAACATTTGCCGGTTTTACTACTGCACAGCTTGCAATGGCTGCCAGTCAGCGCGCGCTTGATGTTACCGGTCAGAATATCGCAAATATCAATACACCAGGTTACACCAGACAACGTCTTGATATTACAAGCTTAAATACTCAGAAGGGTGATTTCTATAATTCCAATTCCACCATCAAGGTTGGTTTTGGCGTGCAGATGACAAAAGTTTCACAGCTTAGGGATCCTTTTCTGGATGCACAGTACCGTTCCCAGATCAGTAAGCTTGGAACCTCTGATGCACATGTTGCGGGATTTGAACAGTTGGCTAATATATTTGATGAATCTGTTGATGAAGGGGTGAGGGCTGCGCTTGTTTCTATTTCCAGTTCGTTAAGCACTCTTTCTACACAGGCTGGGAATAAAGAACACGACACGGCAGTGCGCTCCAATATGCAGGTTCTCCTTAATATTTTCCGCGAGAAGGCAATTCGTCTCCAGGATATCCGTGAGGACATGCAGAGCGGATTCAGGTCAACAGATATCAGTGATCTAAATCAGATTCTGGAGAACATTGCTGAACTGAATACCAGTATCAAAAACAGCCAGATTCTTGGCAATCCGGCATTGGAACTACAGGACCAGAGAAATACATTGCTGGATGAACTGGGAAGCTATCTTCCCATCAGTGTAAAATATAGAGACGAGACCATTGGCCCGGATCAGACAGTAGAAGTTCTGGACGTAAGCTTTATTGATACGAATGGCCAGAGGCATACTCTTGTCTATGACGGGCGCTACAGTACCTTTGATACAAATGTTACCGAACTTCCTGTCACTCTGACTATGACAGATGCCAACGGAAACCATGTTCAGCTTGCAGGATATCAGAAGGATGATAAGGGGAATGACGTATATACAGAGATTCTCGGCTCCGGAACAGTTAAGGGAACACTGGATTTATTAAATAAATCCGGGGACTTTGACCACAGCGACTTCCGTGGACTGGGATATTACGAAAAGGCGCTGGATGCCATGATTAATAAATTTGCAACTGTTTTCAATGAAGCAAATAAAGAGGCAATTCCAGGAACGGATCCTGTTGAATATAAGGATCGTCCATTATTTACGACAAAAGACGGAAAGACAGAAGGCTTTACTTCTTTAAATATTAAGATTGCAGATGGATGGCTGAATGGCGATTATGGAATCACTATTTCGAATAAACTGATTGATTCAAAACCTGGCTCTACGGCTGATGAGAATGTTTTAAATATGATCAGCCTGCTTGAAAAAGGCTTTGATTTTGAAGTTCCTGTTGAAGGAGGCCAGCCTGTCAAGTTCTTTACCGGAAGTTTTCACGACTGTTTTGCGAATATAGAAAATACCCTTGGTATTGATACAAAATCTGAGAATGCTATGCTGACAAATCACATTACCGTATTAAACCAGACGTCTAATTCCAGAGACGGCGTATCGGGTGTACAGCTTGATGAGGAAGGTATGAATCTTCTGCATTTTAACCAGTCCTACAACGCCGCTGCAAGGCTGATGACCACTCTTGATGAGGCTCTTGATAAACTAATTAACGGAACCGGCGTAGTCGGAAGGTAACAGGAGGTATGATATGAGAATTACAACAAATGCTATTTTAAGAAATTATAAATCCAACCTGGGAACATCCCTGAAGAATCTTGATACAGCCAGAACGCAGGTTATGACGCATCGAAAATACAACTCCACGGCAGAGGATCCGTCAAGTGCCCTGCGTGCCGCTATACTGGAACGAAAATATGTAAAAAATGAAGATTATCTGAATATTGTAAAGGATGTGCAGTCCTTCCAGGATTCCCAGGAGGATGCTGCAATGCAGATTGAAAATATTGCAAAGACACTGAGCAAGCGCTACGGTCTTGAGGCCTTAAATGGAACCAACGGTTCTATAGAGACAAGAGAAACCTATGCTGATGCATGGCGCGGCGCCCAGGAAAGCCTGCTTCTCTGTCTGAACGCAAGTTATGAAGGAAAATATGTATTCGCCGGCAGCAATGGAAAAGAAGCACCCTTTAAACTCGAAAAAAAAGATGACGGCACACAGATTCTTACATACCGCGGCGTTGATGTCAATGATCCGTCCAACGCGAAAGTCCTTGAGCAGTTATCAAAGGATTCCCTTTTTGTTGATCTGGGATTTGGTCTGAACGTAACAGGACAAAGCGGTGATGTAGATATTGATTCATCCAGCGCTTTTAATACAAGCCTTCCAGGAATCAACCTTGCAGGCTTTGGAACCTCGGATGGTACAGAAAATGGAATGCCAAATAATATCGTTCTTCTCTGCGGCAAGATTGCCGATGAATTGGAGAAAAAAGACTTTGACCGAGAGAAGTATACTGAGCTTTTAGGTCATTTTGACAAGGCACGTAATAATGTTCTGGAGAAGGTAACAGAACTCGGTACACAGACAGAATTCCTGACCACTACAAAAGAAAGGCTGGAGTCAAACAGCATTAGTCTTTCCACCCAGATTGACAATGTTGTAAACATTGACATGGCAGAAGCAATTATGAATTTCTCATGGGCACAATATGCTTACAATGCTGCACTAAAGGTCGGCAATAACATTTTGACGCCATCATTTATTGATTTTATGAATTAAAAATAAATATGAGAGAAGGGAGGTAACCATACATGAATCAACTCATTAATATAACAACTGTCCCCATTCAGTATGAGCTGAAGATCAACAATGCCAGATTGGAATATTCCCGCTCCGAGGCACAGCTTGAAATCAGCAGAAACAAAGGCGGTCTTTCCATCAAGAGCCGTCCAGTAAAACTGAATCTGGATTCTTCTGCTGCAAGAAGTTCTGTTGTTCCAACAACAACACAGAGTGTTTCACAGAGTGCACAAAAAGGCACAGAGGCTGCCTACAGCGCTACTGCACAGCTTGCACAGGAAGGACAGCTTTTGCTTAAAGCTAAGATTGGTGAAGATGTAATCGGTCAGATTATGAATCAGAGAAACGCTGCACCAACCGGAGAATTTCAGCTCGGATTCACTCCGTCTGCACCGGTGGACATCAGTTATCAGGCTCCTGACCTGACAATCAACTATGAGATGGACAAATTGAATTTTGATCTCAAGGTAGCGAATGGAAACTTTGAATTCATTCCAGGCAACATTGAGATGTCCATCACACAACATCCTGATGTAATCATCGAGTATGTTGGCGGACCGATCTACGTACCGCCAAGTGCTGATCCAAATTATGAACCATTAGATGTAAGGGCTTAATATTAAGCCCTTTCTTTGTGATATAGGAAAATTCATTTCCAATATCACAAAAACCCAAGGAGGTACCATACATTGATTATTAACGCAAAATATTTTGGTGAAATATCCTATGAAGAAAATGATATTATACAGATTATGGATGGACTATTTGGATTCGAATCCTGCACCCGTTATCTTCCTCTCCCCTTTAATGCGGAAAATGATTCCATGATCTCATTACAATCCCTGGAGGATGAATCTCTATCCTTCATTGTCATGAATCCATTTATGATCTGTCCTGACTACGCGCCAGAACTCTCAGAAAAAGATCTAAAAGAACTGGAAGCCAGCTCCCATGATGACATCTCCTATTATGTCATCAGCGTCATACACGACCCAATCGAGGATTCCACCGTAAACTTAAGAGCACCTCTTGCCGTAAATGCAATAAACAGAAAAGCAAAGCAAGTCATGCTGGAACAGCCTAAATACACCTTCCGGCATAAGCTTTCAGATCTGTCAAAAAAGGAGGGGGAATAATATGCTCATATTACAGAGAAAAAAAGGTGAATCCCTTTCGATCAATCATAACATCACTCTGACAGTTATGGAAACAGGAGCCGACTGGGTAAAGCTTGCAGTTGATGCACCAAAAGAGATCCCAATTCTCCGCACCGAATTAAAAGAAGCAGCAGCCGAAAATAAAAAAGCGGCCGAAGCTGCACCAAAAGAACTACTTGAAAAACTAAAGTTGGGGACGGGGCAATTTTCGCCATAGCGCGCATCAAAAGCTCCAGTGGAGCTTTTGATGTGAAAATTGCCCCGTCCCCTACTATTACGCGCTGCAGTCTATCGATGCCACAGGCGCCGATACAACAGATACACTTACTACTGCTTCGCCTCCCCCGGCCGCTGTTCCTGACACTCCTCCGGTTTCTGCGGCTACTGCGGAGTCTGGCATGGAGTTAACATACTGCTCTGCAATCTGACGGAATCTCTCATCATTCAATGAGGGCTTTGGAAGTACATCATCCAGGTGGGATGTCTGGCACTGTTCCTGACCCTGTCTTGCGGTTTTTTTTCGTCTGAGTTCTTCTGCAAGACGCCTTGCAAGCTTTTCCTTCATTTTCTTTTCAGCTGCCTTTTTCTGAAAGGCCAGCCGTTCCTCTTTATGAAGTCTTGCGATCTTAATATTACCACTTTGTATGACAGATTTGATCTTTCTTACAATGGATGCTGCCTCAGCCGGATCCTTTACCTGCATCTTTACCTTTTGTATCTCCCCGTATTTTGCTGAGATCAGTCCTCTGACTGCTGTTACATTCCTGGCATTTGCCAGGCGCATCATATTTGTGCTGTGTGAATAATTGTATGGGGAGCTGTATCCCTTATTCTTTGCATGTTTGGAATAGAAGGATGTGGATTCCCTGTCACGCCAGTAGGTTGGATAAACCTTTTCTTTGTCGCGCTCTGTGGTGGCCGTCCACATAGATACCTGTCCATCCTCACTTAGGACAAGTCCCATACCCACCAGCTCTTTGTCCTTTAAGAATGCACTTGTCTGTGCACTCTTCTGGTAGCTGTCCAGATGGTTCAGAACATTCTCCACCTGTCTCCTTACTTCTTCATCCGTACTCATCTTTTCTAAAAGCTCCGGAGAAATTGCCACATGATTCATTCCCTTTTTTGTTGAACCATACTGACCGATCTGACTTTTATTATCAAAAGAAATGAAGCTAAAATTAATATGTTTATAATTTTCCTTAAGGTAATTCATCATAGCGGCTGCACCAGACTGATCTGGCTTATTTTCATTCTGCATGTCCTTCTGGAAATTTACCTGGGGCAATTCTGCGGGTGCTTTTTCATGGTATATCCTTTCATTTTTCACCTGCATAAAAATCCCTCCAATATATCTTTGTCTATTATTAATATCGGCTAAATCATGAAGATTCATAAGTACAAATGCCTCCAGGATTCTTTAAAATATAATAAAAACATGTTATAATAGGAAATGTAAGACATTAGCTTAGTACATTATTTTATTAATCGTACTACAAAACTGTTTTACTGCGCGCCAGATAAATTGGCCGTGAGTATACTAATAAGTTTAAACAGAAAGGAGATTCCTGTATGGCTGCAGAATGTTTTCAATCAGACATCAGGCGGCGTCCACGGCTGTTCTGTGGAAGAGTAATAGCATTCATCCTAATATCAGCCTTTTTGGTTCCAGGCTGTTCCTCTGGCGGCAGTTCGTTTGCTTCAGACAACCAGGCTTCCTCAAATTCTTCGTCAAAACCAAAGAAAGAGGCTGATGACAATACTCCAGACCGGGACAACACTCCCCGTGTACTGACTCCGGAAGCTTCTGGAAAAAGTGTCTTTGGAAATGATATCGTTTCGATGGATTTATCAAATGTATCCAAAGGCTATATGATGCTAACCTACAGCGGCAGCAATGAAAAAGTAAAATTCCAGGTTCAGGGACCGGACGGCGTTACATGCACATATCTGGTCGAAGCCAGGGGAGAACATGTAACCTATCCCCTGACCGGTGGAGACGGCGGATATACTTTTACATTATATGAATCTGCTGATTTATCCCAGGATCTGTATGCAGTCGCCTTTACCGAATCTGCAGATGTTACCCTGGAAGATAAGTTTCTTCCTTATCTTACACCAAATGTATATGTAGATTATAATAACAAATCAAAGGCTGTTTCTGAGGGAAGTTCACTGGCAGAGGGGTGTAAAACTGATCTGGATGCTGTAGAAAATATTTATCTATATGTAACGGAAAATATAAAATACGACACAAAAAAAGCAGAGAATATTGCCTATGGTTACATTCCAGATGTAGATCATACACTGAAAACCAAGAAAGGCATTTGTTTTGATTATGCCGCGCTTATGACGGCGATGCTTCGTACTCAGCGCATTCCTACCAGACTTGAGGTCGGTTATTCCGGAGAAATCTACCATGCCTGGATCAGTTGTTATCTGACTGAAAAGGGATGGGTAGATAATGTAATTGAATTTGATGGAAAGAACTGGTCGCTTATGGATCCTACCCTTGCCTCCAATAATGGAAAGGGCAGCGTGAAAAAGTATGTAGGCGATGGAAGTAATTACACAGTGAAGTACACTTATTAGAAGTACACTTATTAATAGTATGGAAGGAGTTCAAATATGTCAAATAAAACACCCTTGTCCAATTTGGAGACAGCAGCATTCTGCAACCAGATGGCAATGATCTTAAAGTCCGGCATTTCCTCACTGGAAGGGCTTGGTATTCTCGAAGAAGATTCCCAAAATGAGAGTGAACGTACACTTCTTGCCCTCATGAAGGAAAAGATGGAGGAAACAGGTTTCTTTTATGAAGCTGTAAGTGAGGCCTCAGTATTTCCCGATTATATGCTTCATATGGTAAAGCTTGGGGAAGAAACCGGTACTCTTGACGAAGTCATGGAGTCCTTAAGCACACATTACACCAGGGAAGATAACCTGGCGCAGACTATTAAAAGCGCCCTTACATACCCTCTTATCATGATTCTTATGATGCTGGCAGTGATTCTTATTCTGATCACAAAAGTTATGCCGATTTTCAACCAGGTATTTAGCCAGCTGGGGCAGGAGATGAGCGGCTTTTCAAAGGGTATCCTAAAAGCAGGAGAGGGACTCTCCCGTTACGCTTCTGTCTTTATTATAATTGCCGCAGTATTTGTCGTTCTCGTATTTTACCTTACAAGGACGAAAGGGGGAAAAGCGCTACTTTTGAAAGCAGGCTATCATTTTTCCTTTGCCAGAAATATATATGAAAAGACAGCTGCATGCCGCTTTGCAGACGGTATGGCACTGACACTTAGAAGCGGAATGTCACCGGAGCAGGGTATCCATCTTGCAGGAAATCTTGTAGAAAATGAACATTTTCAAAAAAAACTTGCAGAATGCCAGCTTAAGCTTGACGAAGGAATGGATTTGTCTGATGCATTCCGGGAAACTCATATATTTACAGGAGTCTACGCGCGCATGGCCTCCATTGCCGGAAAAGCCGGTGTTATGGATGAGGTTATGAGTCAGATTGCAGCCGAATATGAGGATGATGTAGATACCCAGATTACCGGACTGATTGCCGGACTGGAGCCCACACTTGTTATTATTCTTTCTGTAATTGTAGGCGCTATTCTGTTTTCTGTTATGCTGCCGCTTCTTGGTATTATGGCAGGCTTATAGACTGACTGGTTTCCTGCAGCTAAAAAAGTGATACATGAAAGGAGACGTTTAATATGAAACGTTTTTATCAAGGCAGCTCCAGAGATACGAAAAAGCATATTTTTTCTCTTCTCCTTTTTCTCGGCGTTGGATGCGTCTTTTACACAGGTGTATCCGCACTGGGAAAAGATACGGATAAAAAGCAGAAGGAAAGTTTGGAAAATGCAGTAAGACAGGGAATAATCCATTGCTATGCGACAGAGGGACACTATCCTGAAAGTCTTGATTATTTAACAGAATCCTATGGAATACACTATGATTCCAAAAAATATTTTATTGATTATCAGATACTCGGGGCAAATATTCTGCCCGATGTAACTATTATTGACAAACCGGAGGAAAGCAATGAATAATAAGAAAATAAAACAGCATACAATTGATTTTATTTTTCCAATTGCGCTGTTCTTCGTATTTGCAGCCTCGTCTCTGGCAGTATTGATTCTTTCTGCTAATATTTATAAAAATATTATAGAGAGTTCTAAGGATCTGTTTACATCCAGAACCTGCCTGTCTTATATAACAGAAAAAATACGTCAGAATGACGAGGGAGGCACACAAAATATTTACCTCGACAGCTTTGACGGGCATCCTGCCCTTGTCCTGGAACGGAATCTGAATGAAACACTTTATCACACCTATATATATGAAGATAAAGGCGTACTCCGCGAGCTTTTCATTCAGGATGGTATTGATGCTTCTTCCAGAAACGGTACTGAGATCATGAAGGTTTCCTCTTTCCAGATGGAAGAAGCAGCGCCCGGACTTTTACGTTTTTCCTGTTCCTCTGATGAAGGACAGATGGAATCTGTTTTTGTCAGTATACATTCTGACAATTCTATATGAGAGGAGATGCTGACATGAAAAGAAAACCAGCAAAACGTTCCAGTCTCTTTCTAATGGAACTTATCATTGCAATCCTGTTCTTCTGTCTGGCCTCTGCTGTCTGTGTAAGGTTTTTTGTAAAATCGCATTTAATAGAGCGGGACACTACAGCTCTTAATCATGCTGCCAATTATGCCTCCTCTGTTGCAGAGATGGTAAGAAGCAGTGAGGATCTGCCTGCCTGCCTGAAAGAACAGTTTCCTGAAGGAGCCTCCAGACAGGAAGGAGATTATATGATCTATTTTAATCATGACTGGAATACCTGCAGTGAGGATGACGCTGCTTATTCCCTTAACCTTTCCTATAAACAGGCAGACAACTTCCTCTTAGGCAGAATCGTTGTCTCAGACTCTCAGGAATCAGAGGAAATCTATTCTCTTGAAGTGAAAAAATATTTACAGAAAATGATACAAAAGGAGGCTGTGCAAGAATGAAACCAAAAAAGAATTCCTATCCTCCGGTTAATGTGGGATCATCCTTTATGCTTGTTATCCTGGTAATTCTTTGTATGGTGGTATTTGCCATGCTTTCTCTCTCCGGGGCTCTCAGAGATGAAAATTACAGCAAGAAGACGACAGACCGTACCACTGCCTATTATAAAGCAAATAACCTTGCCGAGGAAAGGCTCGAAAAAGTTGACCAAATTCTGTTTGATATTTCAAAAGAAACAAATTTATATACATCCGACTATCAGCAGAAGACCCTGGCTTCCCTGGAAAATATAGAAGGAATCACTGTTTTACCTAATGAGGAGGTACAGAATGCCCTTATTATCCAGTATCTGGTTCCAGTCGGAGATGATGATTCAGAATCATTAAGAGTTACCCTGGCAGCAAATGACAGGGACATAGAAGGGTATTACCGTATTACGGAATGGAAGCAGATCTCCACACAAGAATGGAAAGGAGATTCCTCACTTCCCCTTCTTCAATAAAAATAGTACAGGAATGAAACACATGACCTTTTGACACTTGTATTATAATAATGTAGAAAAATAAAAAAGGAGATTCTCAATAAATGAATGTACAAGAATTATTAGAAAGGGCAGTGGAAGACCGGGCATCTGATATTTTTATTGTCTCTGGTCTTCCTGCCTCTTACCGGACCGATATAAATATTATAAAGGTTGATGATGGCCGCCTGATGCCGCCTGACACCCAGCGATATCTTGAACAGATTTATGCCCTGGCCGGCAACCGGAGTATGGATGATCTGCTGACAAATGGAGATGATGATTTTTCATTTGCAATTCCCAACCTTTCCAGATTCCGTGTCAGTGCATATAAACAAAGAGGAACACTTTCTGCAGTAGTAAGGGTGATTACCTTCTCCCTTCCAAGCCCTGATGAACTAGGTATTCCAAATACCATTATTAAGACCGGATCCCTCCCAAAGGGACTTGTTCTCGTTACCGGGCCTGCCGGGAGCGGAAAATCAACAACTCTGGCATGTATTGTTGACCACATTAATGAAAACATGGAGAAGCACATCATTACTCTGGAGGATCCCCTGGAATTTCTCCACCGCCACAAAAAAAGTATTGTAAGCCAGCGTGAGATTAATGTTGACACCGAAAGCTATGTAACCGCACTGCGTGCTTCCCTAAGACAAAGTCCAGATGTAATACTTCTTGGAGAGATGAGGGATTATGAGACAATAGAGGTAGCCATGACAGCCGCAGAAACCGGACACCTTGTTATATCCACCCTCCATACCATTGGCGCTGCTAATACCATTGACCGTATTATAGACGTATTTCCCGCCAACCAACAGAGACAGATTGCAGTACAACTTTCCATGGTATTACAGGCAGTTGTATCACAGCAGCTCGTACCGGGTATAGACGGAAGAAGAGTCCCTGCTTTCGAGATCATGACAATTACTCCGGCTATCCGCAATATGATCCGCGACAATAAGATTCCCCAGATAGAAGGAATCATATACTCCTCAAATAAAGAAGATATGCTGTCCATGGACAACAGCCTGATCAATCTCTACAAAAATAATAAAATCACAGCAGAAACAGCACTGACCTATGCCTCAAATCCAGAAATGATGAAAAAAAGATTATAAAAGATATTATTTTATTTACGGGTAAACTATATACCATATAGTTTACCCGTATTTTTTTCGTTTCTTTCTATCACTTTTTTAATTCTATTTTTTACAATCTGTGCTATTTCACTCGTTTTCATATCTTTATAATCCTCATACAACAACGGCTCCAAAAAGTGAACCTGAACCGTTACCGGACTAATTGTATTCGTATCAAACGGCTTAAAAGAATCAATCAAGGCCACAGGAACAATGGGACACTTTGCTTTCGTAGCAGCCTTAAAACTTCCACCCTTAAAATCCTGTACCTCATTCCCATTCTTCGAACGAGTTCCCTCTGCAAAAATCAGATAATTCCGTCCCTTTTTCACCTCATTCGTCACATCTGCAATCACCTTCATTGCCTGCCGCACATCCTCCCGGTCAAGCAGATATCCCCTCAGGCAGGCAATCACCTGCTTTAGAAACTGGATATCCTTAATCTCCTTCTTTGCAACCACTGAAAACGGAATCGGACAAGCCTCCATAATGGCCAGTACATCATACAGTCCCTGATGATTCGGAAAAAACATAAAGCCATCCTCCTTTGGAATATTCTCCTGCCCATGCACATCAATCGTCACATTCCCGCCCTTATTCGCATGAAGAACAATAAACTTCAGCATCTTATAATGCTGCTCCTCCGTATACTTATCAACATGAGAAGCATGATAGCAAAGCTTACACCACATAAACGGCACATAAATAAAATTTCGGAAAACCATCAATAATATTCTCTTCATTTGTCCTCCTTCTATGTTTGTTGGGGACGGGGTATTTTTAAAAATACCCCGTCCCAGATTGGCAGATTACTCATCTTTTTCCTCTTCATCTCTTACCTTTGCGATGCTTGCTACCATGTCTCCGTCTTTCAGGTTAATGAGTTTCACTCCTGATGTGATCCGGCCAAGTACGGAAATTCCACTGCAGAGCATACGAATAATGATTCCTTCTGTGTTTATAATCATGATTTCGTCTTCTTCATCTACGGCTTTGATGCCAACTACATTGCCTGTCTTTTCAGTAATTTTATAGCATTTTACACCTTTTCCGCCACGGTTCTGGGCTGTGAATTCTTCCATTGAGGTACGTTTTCCCATTCCCTTTTCGGATACGATCAGCAGGTGGGTGCCTTGTGTAACAAGCTGCATTCCGATCACCTCATCCCGGTCTGCAAGGTTGATGCCTCTGACTCCCATGGATGTCCTTCCTGTTGCCCTTACATCACCTTCTTTGAACCGGATACACTGGCCATATTTTGTAGCCAGTATAATTTCCTTCTTGCTGTCCGTGAATTTCACCTCAATTAGTTCATCATCCTCTCGTAATGTAATAGCGGCAAGACCGATTTTCCGGACATTCATATACTCACGGAGAGGGGTTTTCTTGATTAATCCGTTCTTGGTTGCCATGACAAGGTATGCCTCTTCGCCGTAATATTCTATTGGTATGACTGCCGTAATCTTTTCCCCTGGCATGAGCTGCAACAGATTAATGATTGCGGTTCCTCTTGAAGTACGGCTTGCCTCGGGAATCTCGTATCCTTTCAGTCTGTATACACGCCCAGTATTTGTAAAGAACATGATAAAATGGTGTGTATTGGACATAAAGAGCTCTTCTACATAATCTTCCTCTATGGTCTGCATTCCTTTGATCCCTTTTCCGCCGCGGTTCTGAGCCTTGAAGGTATCATTAGACATACGCTTGATGTAGCCGAGCTTTGTCATGGTAATGACAACATCTTCCTTTGGAATCAGATCTTCCATGGAAATATCATATTCGTCAAAGCCGATGGACGTTCTTCTTTCGTCTCCATATTTATCGCGTATTATAATGATTTCTTTTCTAATTACTCCGAGGAGAAGCTTTCGGTCAGCAAGAATTGCCTTTAACTGGTCAATGAGTTTCATTAATTCATTATATTCAGCCTCTAGCTTTTCTCTTTCCAGTCCTGTCAGTGCTCTCAGACGCATGTCTACAATTGCCTGTGCCTGGACATCTGTAAGACCGAAGCGCTCCATGAGTTCTGCCTTTGCAATCTGGACTGTCTGTGAACCTCTGATGATCCGTATAACCTCATCAATATTATCAAGGGCAATCAGCAGTCCTTCTAATATATGTGCCCGCTCTTCCGCCTTATTTAACTCATATTTTGTACGGCGGGTTACGACCTCCTCCTGGTGATCCAGATAGCAGGAGAGCATGTCCAGAATATTCATAACCTTTGGCTCATTATTCACCAGTGCAAGCATAATAACGCCAAAGGTATCCTGAAGCTGGGTATGCTTATATAATTGATTTAAAATAACATTTGCATTAACATCTCTTCTGAGCTCAATTACAATTCTCATGCCTTCCCGGCTTGACTGGTCGCTCAGGTCTGTGATTCCATCAATCTTTTTATCCCTCACCATCTCGGCAATCTTTTCGATCAGACGAGCCTTATTTACCATATATGGGAGTTCTGTGACAATAATACGGCTCTTTCCGTTTGGCATGGTTTCAATATTTGTAATGGCGCGTACGCGGATTTTTCCCCGGCCGGTCCTGTATGCCGCTTCGATTCCCCTTGTTCCCAGAATCACGCCCCCTGTAGGAAAATCCGGCCCTTTTATAATTTCAAGAATCTCTTCGATTGTTGTTTCTTCTTTGTCCTCAATCTGATTGTCAATGATCTTTACAACTGCATTGATGACTTCCCGAAGATTGTGGGGCGGGATATTAGTTGCCATTCCTACCGCTATACCAGAAGTTCCATTTACAAGCAGATTGGGAAATCTTGCCGGAAGCACAACGGGTTCTTTTTCAGTCTCATCAAAGTTTGGCATGAAGTCCACAGTATTTTTATTTATGTCAGCTGTCAGCTCCATGGAAATCTTACTAAGCCTTGCCTCTGTGTATCTCATGGCGGCGGCCCCGTCGCCATCTACAGATCCAAAGTTTCCATGTCCGTCTACTAATGGATATCTTGTGGACCACTCCTGTGCCATATTTACTAATGCACCGTAAATGGAACTGTCTCCGTGGGGGTGGTATTTACCCATTGTGTCCCCGACAATACGTGCTGATTTTCTGTGAGGCTTGTCAGGTCCGTTATTTAATTCTATCATGGAGTAGAGAATTCTTCTCTGTACCGGCTTCAGTCCGTCTCTTACATCGGGAAGCGCACGGGATGCTATGACGCTCATGGCATAATCGATGTAGGAATCTTCCATTGTTTTCTTTAAGTCTACTTCGTGGACTTTGTCGAATATATTGTCTTCCATGTTTTACTCCTTTTTTTGAAACTCGCTTGAAACTCGCTTCGCTCGTTTTGGGGACGGGGCAGCCTCGCCTTCGGCTACTTTCCCCTATTTTGACTGCTTCGCAGCCCTGGACGGGGCAGCCTCGCCTTCGGCTGCGTTCCCCTATTTTGACTGCTTCGCAGCCCTGGACGGGGCAGCCTCGCCTTCGGCTACGTTCCCCCGTCCCCTTGCTTTCGCAGGGAGGCTGTGGCTTGCCGTTACCCTGTCCGCTCTTGGCCTCTCGGTTAGATGTCTAAGTTTTTGACATATTTGGCGTTTTCTTCTATGAATTCGCGTCTTGGTTCTACTTTGTCGCCCATGAGGGTGGTGAAGGTGAGATCCAGCTCTGAGGTGGTTTCTTCGTCCATGGTTACGCGTAGGAGAATTCTGTGTTCTGGATCCATGGTGGTGTCCCAAAGTTGTTCTGCGTCCATTTCTCCGAGTCCTTTGTATCGCTGTATTTTGTTATTTGTGTCACGTCCTACTTCTGTGAGTATTGAATCTAGTTCTTCATCGCTGTATGCGTACCATACTTTTTTGTTTTTTTCCAGTTTATATAATGGGGGCTGTGCGAGATATACGTAGCCCTCTTTTATTAGCTGCGGCATAAAACGGTACAGGAATGTTAATAATAATGTACTGATATGTGCCCCGTCTACATCTGCATCGGTCATAATGATTATTTTGTGATACCTGAGTTTTGATATATCGAAGTCCTCGTGAATTCCTGTTCCGAATGCGGTGATCATTGCTTTGATCTCTGCATTACCGTAGATTCTGTCAAGTCTTGCTTTTTCTACGTTTAGTATCTTTCCTCTCAGGGGAAGGATTGCCTGTGTTGCGCGGTCTCTGGCTGTTTTTGCTGAACCGCCGGCGGAGTCTCCCTCTACGATATAGATTTCGCATTTTTCCGGGTTTTTGTCAGAGCAGTCGGCAAGCTTTCCTGGAAGAGACATACCGTCAAGAGCGGATTTCCTTCTTGTCAGGTCTCTTGCCTTTCTCGCTGCTTCTCTGGCACGCTGTGCCATGACGGACTTTTCCACAGTCTGCTTCGCTACTTGTGGATTCTGCTCTAAAAATATTCCGAGCTGTGTGCTGACTATATTGTCTACAGCTCCTCTTGCTTCGCTGTTTCCAAGTTTTTGCTTGGTCTGTCCCTCAAACTGGGGATCTTCGATCTTGACACTGATAATTGCTGTGAGACCTTCTCTTATATCCTCACCGGACAGATTTGGCTCACTTTCTTTTAACAATTTATTCTTTCTTGCATAATCATTAAATGTCTTTGTAAGTGCGTTTCTAAATCCTACAATATGTGTTCCTCCTTCCGGAGTTGTAATATTGTTTACAAAGCCATAAGAATTCTCGTTGTAGGAATCGTTATGCTGCATGGCAACCTCGACTGCTACGTTATTCACATTTCCCTCACAATAAATGATTGTTTCATAGAGGGGGTTCGTGCTGCGATTAAGATACTGTACAAATTCTTTAATTCCTCCCTCATAGTGAAAGGTCTTCTCAACCGGCTTTTCTTCTCTTTCATCACGAAGAGTGATCTTAAGGCCAGCGGTCAGGAATGCCATCTCGCGGAAACGCTGTTTTAATATATTATATTCAAAAACAGTGGTCTCAAATATGGTGTCGTCCGGAAAAAATGTAATCTTTGTTCCTGTCTTTCCAGGCTCACATTCCCCGATTACAGACAGCTTTTCCACAACCTTTCCTCGTTCATACCTCTGCTTGTATACTTTTCCTTCGCTGCATATCTCTACCTCCAGCCAGTTGGAGAGAGCATTTACAACGGAAGCTCCTACACCGTGAAGTCCGCCAGATACCTTGTATCCTCCTCCGCCAAATTTTCCGCCTGCATGCAGAACGGTAAATACTACCTCTACCGCTGGAAGCCCTGCTTTATGATTGATTCCAACTGGAATTCCACGCCCGTTATCTATAACAGTGACGGAATTGTCCTTATTTATATTTACAAAAATCGAGTCACAGAAGCCTGCCAGCGCTTCATCCACAGCATTATCAACAATCTCATATACAAGATGATGAAGTCCTCTTGATGATGTACTTCCAATATACATCCCTGGTCGTTTTCTTACCGCTTCCAGTCCTTCCAATATCTGGATTTCATCTGCTCCATACTCATGCTGTACCTTCTCTGTACTCATTCTACTCCTCCTAATTTTTCTTCACTGGTAACTGCCCAGTACTTTCAATGTTCACTTTATGACCAGTAACTTACGAAAATTTTTAATTTTCCTTTACTACCTGTCCATTAAAGACATGAAAAACTTTATTTATAGAAAAACGATGATTTATGAACTCATCCATTCCTGTACAGGTTATAAGCGTCTGTATATCGTGAATACTATCTAATAAATAGTTTTGCCTGTATTTATCAAGTTCAGACAATACATCGTCAAGTAATAAAACCGGCGTATCGTGAATCACACTTTTTACAAGCTCAATTTCCGCAAGCTTCAAGGATAGCGCAGCAGTTCTCTGCTGCCCCTGGGAACCAAAGCGTCTGATATCCAGATCTTTTGTCATGAAACATATATCATCCCTGTGAGGCCCTACTGATGTATTTTTAAATCTCATATCCTTTTCTCTGTTTTTTTTAAGGGCATCCTCCAGACTTAAGCTTCCGCTTCCAGGCTCATATACAAGTTCAATATTTTCTTTTCCTCCAGTTAATTTTTTATGTGTATAAGAAATTATTTCGTTAATTTTTTCAATGAATTCTTTTCTTTTTTTTATAATTTCATTTCCATATTGTACTAATTGCATATCCCATATATCCAGCGTCTGGATCAGGTTCTCCTGTCTGCCTGCCTCCCTCAAATCCTTTAATAAATGATTTCTCTGGTTTATAATTCGATTATAATTTGATAAGTTATTCAGATATATCTTATCAAGCTGTGATAACTCAAGATCTATGAATCTTCTCCTCTCGGAGGGTCCATTCTTAATGATATTCAGATCCTCGGGAGAGAAAAAAACAATATTGATAATTCCAAATAATTCGCCTGCCTTACGAATCGGCAGCTTGTCAATTGCAATCCCTTTTGGACTGTTTTTTTTCAAGTGCATGTCAATCTTGTAGGACATGCCTCTTTTCTCTACAACAGTTTCAATGTGTGATTCATTTTCCCCAAACCGGATCATGTCCCTGTCCTTTGTCCCACGGTGTGACTTCGTTGTTCCGGAAAGGTAGACTGCCTCTAATATATTTGTCTTTCCCTGTGCATTGTTCCCATAAAAGATATTCGTTGAATCATCAAAGTCAAGCTGAAGCAGATTGTAATTTCTAAAATCCTTTAGTTTTAAAGACTTAATCTTCAATTTTTATCTTTTCTCCGTCGTATTCTGCTGTGTCACCGGCGTAAAGTTTCCTTCCCCGGCGGGTGTCTGTCTCACCGTTTACGGTGACATGACCGCTTTGTATTACTTCCTTAGCCTCAACACCGGAGGATACCAGGCCGGCGGCCTTTAGTGCCTGGCCAAGTTTTATGTGTTCGTCGCGTAGTTTGATTGTTTTCATGCTCTTTTCCTCGCTTCTGGTTAATCTTTTGAAACTCGCTTTGCTCGTTTTGGGGACGGGGCAGCCTCGCCTTCGGCTACTTTCCCCCGTCCCCCCTTTTTTGCAGGGAGGTTGTGGCTTGCCGGGGCTGTGTTTCATCGTTGCTTAAATGGCTGCGTTAAAGTTTACGGGGAGGATGAGGTAGACGTAGGTCTCTTTTTCGTCTTTGATGAAGCAGGGGGCTTTGGCGTTCATCAAGTAGAGGGTTACTTCTTCTTCGTCTATGACTCTGAGGGCGTCAATCAGGAACTTTGGATTGAAGCCGATCAGGAGATCTTTTCCTTCTTTGTTGATCATGATCTCTTCGTCCATTGAGCCGATTTGTGATTTTATCCGTAGTTCCATTATATCGTCTCCAATATTTATAATTATTGGTTTTTTGTCTCCTTCTTTTACCAGTAGTGTTGCCCTGTCGATGCAGTTCAGAAATTCTCTTTTATTTATTCTTACTTTAGTTTCATAGTCACTTGAGATCATCTGGTCAATCTTGAAGTATTCACCTTCGATTAATCTTGATACGACGATTGTGTTGTCAAATTCAAATACAATGTGGTTGTTTGTATAAGAGATATTAACCATGCTTTCTGCTTCGCCAGACAGAATCTTACTTACTTCATTCAGAGTCTTTCCTGGCACTACCAGTTTTTTATCTCTTACTTCGTCTTTTAGAGCCACCTTACGGGTAGATATGCGATGTCCGTCCAGGGAGGCTACTCTTAATATGCTGTCTTTGATCTCAAATAGTTCTCCCGACATAAGCTTGTTGCTTTCTGTGTCTGCAATGGAGAAAATAGTCTGTCTGATGACTTCTTTTAATGTAAATTGTGATATCTCTATGGAATCCTCTTTTTCTATGACTGGAAGATAGGAGAATTCTTCACCCGGCTTTCCGGATATATCGAATTTTGCTTTTTCACAGATAATGGTTGTCTGAAGGGATCCGTCTGATTCGATCATTACATCATTGTCTGGAAGCTTCCGGACAATCTCTGAAAAGAACTTCGCATCGATTGCGATCATTCCTCTTTCTATAATTTCTCCTTCAATCTCTGTCTGTATTCCGAGTTCCATATCATTTGCTGTCAGCTTTATCGCATCCATGGTTGCATCAATTAGTACACATTCAAGAATCGGCATAGTTGTTTTTGATGGAACTGCTTTTGATACAATATTAACTCCTTTTGCAAGATTCGCTTTACTGCATATAATCTTCATGTGTGTAAAACTCCTTTCCAGTGGCGGGTCTATATATAAATATATAATTAATTTTCGTATTCTTCTTATTAGGGGACTGTAAAAAGTGTAAAACTGCTTCTATCCCTTTAAAACTCTGATGTTTCTGGTCTGATAAGTCTGTGTATTCTCTTTTGAAATGATGTGGGTATACCTGGGATAATATTTTTTGCCTGAAGGCTCTTTTGCTTTATAAAAACAGGTTATTAGCCGGTTATCCGTGTTTTATCACAGGGTTGTCCACATATTTATGCACATATATAGAATAGCTTATGCGGGACTGAGTTTCTTTTTTATGATACTAATGGTATTAGCCAGTGTTTCGTCATTTTTAAGCTCATTTGATATTTTTTCCACACCGTATTTAATCGTGGAGTGGTCTTTTCCTCCGAGTATGATGCCAATAGTCTTAAGTGGAGTCTCGGTCATGGTTCTCATGAGGTACATGCAGATCTGGCGGGGAATGGAAATGTCCTCGCTTCGTTTTCTGCTCTTTACATCTGCAATGGTAATGCCAAAATGGTCTGCTACAATGTCAAGAATCAGTTCAGGTGTGACCTCTCTTTTATTTTCAGCAGATATAATATCCTTTAGTGCTTCTGCAGCAAGAGTAATGTCAATCGGATTGTGATTATGATTCAGCTTGTACAGTGCAATCAGCTTATTAAGGGATCCTTCCAGTTCACGGATGTTTGATTTGATATTATTGGCAATGTAATCAAGGACATCAAGAGGAATATTGTATCTGTCCAGGTGATCCAGTTCAATTTTTTTCTGCAGGATCGCCATACGTGTCTCGTAGTTTGGAACGGAGATATCTGCAATTAGTCCCCACTCAAACCTTGTCCTAAGCCTTGCCTCCAGTGTCTCGATATCCCTTGGGGGTTTATCGCTGGAGATGATGATCTGCTTGGCAGACGTATGGAGATGATTAAAGGTATGGAAAAATTCTTCCTGTGTGCTTTCCTTTCCTATTATAAATTGAATATCATCAATGAGGAGTACGTCATTATTGCGGTACTTCTCACGGAATTTTAAAATTGCGGATTCATTTCCTTCTGTACGTCCCATTCTCAGAGCAGTAATCAGTTCATTGGTAAATGCTTCGCTGGTCACATAGAGAACCTTTTTTTTCGAATCATTTGTCAGAATAAAGTGTGCAATGGAATGCATCAGGTGAGTCTTGCCAAGTCCGACTCCTCCATAGAGGAAAAGAGGATTGTAGACCTCACCCGGGGATTCTGCCACCGCGAGAGATGCAGCATGGGCAAAATTGTTATTTCCTCCTACAACAAAAGTGTCAAAAGTGTATTTTGGATTCAGTCCTGCTTTTTCGGCTACGGATTTTGTCCTCTTCTTTTGACTTGCTTCAATGGACATATTCTGGATTTGGAGAAGCCTCTCGTCATCCTCCGAGACAAAGGTAATCTCATATTCGATTCCTGTGATCTCTGCGATCGAGACTTTTAATGGAAGAAGATATTTTTTTTCCATGTATTCCACACTTGCATTCATATTAACAAGAATAAACACAGTGTCGTTCAGAATGTCAAATACTTTTAATGGCAGTATCCATGTATTAAATGATACATTAGATAATTCGTGTTCAATTCTGAGATGTTCTATAATTTCCGGCCACTTTTCCTCGACAATGTTCATACCAGACGATCTCCTACTCTTTTACATTTACTATAAGGTAGTTATTACTCTAATACATTTTACATCAAAATTGAAATTTAAGCAATAAAAAGTGAATAAAATCGTCGGTTTTGCTTGACGTAGAGCCATTTTTTTAATATAATCAAAACTGATGTCTATTAGAAATAAAGTGGGGGTAATCCCTTGAAAAATATAAGGAGGTGGATAATTATGAAAATGACATTCCAGCCAAAAAAGAGACAGAGATCTAAGGTTCACGGTTTTCGTGCAAGGATGAGTTCTGCAGGCGGAAGAAAGGTTCTTGCCAACAGAAGAGCAAAGGGAAGAAAGAGATTATCAGCATAGGCCGCGTATGTGGCCTTTTTTCACAGTGGAGAATTAGTTATGAAGTATTCTGAATCACTGAAAAAAAACAAAGATTTTCAGAATATTTATAAAAAAGGGATTTCCTGCGCGAATAAGTATCTTGTTATGTATCAGATGGAAAACGGGAAGAGCAGGAACAGAATTGGAATATCTGTAAGTAAAAAAGTGGGAAATAGCATTGTAAGACACAGGATTACGAGACTTGTCAGGGAAAGCTACAGACTTAATGAGGAAAGCTTCAGATGTGGTTATGATCTTGTTGTGATTGCGAGGGCAGGCGCGAAGGGGAGAACCTATCAGGAGATTGAGAGCGCACTTTTGCATCTGGGGAATCTTCATAAGATCCTTGTGTAAAGGAATATTGGATGATGAAAAGGATTGTACTGTCGGGAATTCGATTTTACCGGAAATATTTATCAGGGGCAAAGGGATATTCTTCTTGTAAATATTATCCAACCTGTTCCACCTATGCGCTTGAAGCTGTGGAAAAGTATGGTGCATTAAAAGGAGGAGTTCTTAGTATCTGGAGGATACTTCGCTGTAATCCCTTTTCAAAGGGAGGATATGATCCTGTTCCCTAACAGATGTAAAAAGAATATTATTCAAAAAAGCGGTGAAATATAAAAATGGTGTCCGCAAGATAATAGTAACGGAGGAAACAAAATAATGACGATGACTTTAATAAGCGCTGCAAACTGGCCAATAGTGGGACAGATCTGCTGGGTGCTGGGTAAAGTGATGAACTTTATCTATACAATGTTAGACGGCATGCTGCCGTCGGATAACGGTCTGGTAGGCTGGTCAATTATTATCTATACGATTCTGGTATATACATGTATGCTGCCAATGACCATTAACCAGCAGAGAACCACAAAGATGCAGGCTGTTATAAATCCGGAAGTGCAGGCAATTCAGAAAAAATATAAGAATAAGAGGGATCAGGCTTCACAGCTAAAGATGCAGGAAGAGGTTCAGCAGGTATATGATAAATATGGAACATCTATGATGGGCGGATGCCTTCCGTTATTAATACAGATGCCATTTTTGTTCGCTTTGTATCCGGTTATTTATAACATTCAGGATTATGTGCCAAAGATTACAGAAGAAGCAAATAAGTTTCTTACGATACCAAATATGACCATTACACCGTCTGCAATGATTAGTGCTGCAAGGAGTGGGGAGAATCTTGGATTTCCGTCTGCAGTTATTATCATTACGGCAATATTACTTCCGATTCTTTCAGGTCTGACACAGTATATAAGTGTAAGACTTTCGCAGTCCATGAACGGGTCCGCGCAGCAGATGGATAGCCAGATGGCAGGGACGATGAAGACAATGAACATAACCATGCCGTTGTTTTCCATATTTATGGTATTCTCACTGCCTACTGGTATTGGTGTGTACTGGGTTGTGAGTGCGGTGGTCCGCTGTGTACAGCAGATTGTCATTAATAAATATCTGGCCAAAATATCAGTGGAAGATCTGATTGAGAGAAATAAAGAAAAGGCAGCCAAAAAGCGCGAAAAACGTGGAGAGCGTGCTGAGAAGATTAACCAGATGGCTCAGATGAATACAAAGAGCATTAATTCTTCCGCAAATCGCACATCTACGATGACAGAAAAGGAAAGAGAAGAAAAAATTGCAAGAGCTTCACAGAACATTAAGGCAGGAAGTCTTGCAGAAAAAGCAAACATGGTAAAAAAATTTAATGAAAATAAATAAGGGAGGCCTTAGGAGATGGATTACATTACAGTATCAGCAAAGACATTGGATGATGCGATAACAGAGGCATTAATCCAACTGGGTGTAACAAGTGATCGTCTGGATTACATCGTTATTGAAAAAGGAAGTGCCGGTTTTTTAGGAATCGGAATGAAGCAGGCTGTAATCAAAGCACGCAGGAAAGAAGAAGAAAAACCAGAGCCGGAAGAAGAGGTAAACGAGCCGGAGATTGCGGAAATTGAAAAAGAATCTGTAAAAGAAGTGCCGAAAAAGGAATCAAAGAAAGAATTCAAAAGGGAATTTAAGAGGGAAAATAAAAAAGAGTTCAAAAAAGAAAAGCATACTTCATATGTAAAGGAAGAGCCTGCAAAGAAGGAGTCCGGGAAAAAGGAAACACCAAAATCCATAAAAAAAGAAGTAAAACTTGAAAACGTAGAGGAATCCACTGTTAAGGCATGTGAAAAGTTTATTGAGGATGTATTAAAAGCCATGAATATGGAAAATGTAAAGGTTACATCAGAGATTGATGAGGAAGGTGCACTTTCCATTAATATGGAAGGAGACAACATGGGAGTACTGATTGGTAAGAGAGGACAGACACTTGATTCCCTTCAGTATCTTACCAACCGGGTTGCAAATAAGATGCAGGAAGGTTATGTCCGGGTAAAGCTTGATACAGAGGACTACAGGAGAAGAAGAAAAGAAACTCTTGAAAATCTGGCAAAGAACATAGCAAGTAAAGTAAAGAGAACAAGAAGAATGGTATCATTAGAGCCTATGAATCCATATGAGAGAAGAATTATTCATTCTGCTTTACAGTCAGATCCGGCAGTGTCTACACATAGCGAAGGAGAAGAGCCTTACAGAAGAGTAGTTGTAACATTAGTAAGAAGATAATGATGAGTTGGGGACGGGGTATTTTTAAAAATACCCCGTCCCCAATTGATTAAGGAGAGAAAAATGAAAAATCATCTTGATGTAATTGCTGCTATTTCCACAGCCGTAAGTCCTTCTGGTATTGGAATTGTAAGGATGAGCGGAAGGGGTGCGGTAAAGATTGGCGATAAGGTTTATAAGGGAAGGAAAGGAAAGAGGCTTTCTTCTGAAAAATCCCATACGATTCATTATGGATATATTGTGGATGGAGAGGATGTGATTGATGAGGTTCTGGTAATGCTCATGCTTTCTCCTAATACCTATACGGGTGAGGATACAGTGGAGATTAACTGTCACGGTGGGGTGTATGTAGTAAAGCGTATTCTTGAAACTCTTATAAAATATGGAGCAAGACCCGCAGAGCCTGGAGAATTTACAAAAAGAGCATTTTTAAATGGACGTCTTGATCTTTCTCAGGCAGAGGCAGTGGGGGATCTGATTACTTCTCAGACAGAATATGCATTAAAGAGTTCCATCAGCCAGTTAAAGGGAAATATAAAAGAGAAAATTAATGATATAAGAAAGGAAATCATTTACCATACTGCATTTATTGAGACCGCAATTGATGACCCAGAGCATATAAGTGTAGATGGATATGGGGATAAACTTAGAGGCATTGTGGATAACTTGTTAAATGAAATTGAGGGATTACTGTCAACCTGCGATGACGGAAGAATTATAAAGGAAGGGATCCGTACTGTTATAGTTGGAAAGCCGAATGCAGGAAAGTCTTCTCTTTTAAATGTTCTTCTTGGTGAGGAGCGTGCAATTGTGACAGACATTGCAGGTACAACGAGAGATATTCTAGAGGAGCATGTAAGCCTGCAGGGTGTGTCTCTTAATATAGTAGATACTGCTGGAATTAGGGATACAGAGGATATAATTGAGAAAATTGGTGTTAACAGGGCAAAGGAAAATATGAAGTCTGCTGATCTTGTAATTTATGTCATAGATTCCTCTGTACCTCTGGATAAGAATGATGAAGAAATTATGGAGATGATTTATGAAAAACGATTTATTATATTGCTAAATAAATCAGATTTAGATATGATAGTTAAAATGGAAGAGGTACGAAGTAGATATTATGCAATAAATCCTGCAAAAAGCGAGGTTGATGATATCCCAGTAATTGAAATTTCAACGAGAAAAAGGCAGGGAATACTTGAATTAGAGGCACTTCTTAAGAATATGTTTTATGAAGGAAAACTTGCATTTAATAATGAAATATATATTACAAATGTAAGACATAAGACTGCCCTTGCAAATGCTGCTGAATCTTTAAAAAAGGTGATTGTCAGTATTGAATCAGGAATGCCAGAGGATTTTTATTCCATTGATCTGATGGATGCATATGAAACACTTGGAAGTATTACAGGAGAAACAATAGGAGAGGATCTTGTAAATGAAATATTCAGTAAATTCTGTATGGGAAAATAAGGATCAATATGATATAGCTGTAATTGGGGCCGGGCATGCGGGATGTGAGGCAGCACTTGCGGCTGCAAGACTTGGATTTCGTACGGTAATATTTACCGTAAGCGTTGATAGCATAGCTTTGATGCCCTGTAATCCGAATATAGGAGGAAGTTCAAAAGGACATCTTGTAAGAGAGGTGGATGCTCTTGGCGGTGAGATGGGGAAGGTGATTGACCGTACCTTTATCCAGTCGAAAATGTTAAATAAATCAAAGGGACCTGCGGTACATTCTCTTCGCGCACAGGCTGATAAGGCCTGCTATAGCAGGACGATGCGCCAGGTGTTGGAAAATCAGGAAAATTTGGAAATTAAGCAAACAGAGGTTGTTAAAATTTTAATAGAAAATACTCATGTTACTGGCCTGCAAATACTATCTGGGGGTATTTTTCGCGTTAAAGCAATTGTTCTTTGTACAGGAACATATTTGAATGCACGATGTGTATATGGTGAGGTGAGTAATAATACTGGGCCGAATGGTCTTCAGGCGGCTAATTATCTGACGGAATCTTTAAAAGAACTTGGAATTAGAATGTATCGTTTTAAGACAGGAACACCTGCAAGGATAGACAAAAGATCTGTTGATTTTTCCAAAATGGAGGAGCAGCACGGTGATGATAGGATTATGCCCTTTTCCTTTACAACAGATCCAGGGGAGGTCCAAATTGATCAGGTATCTTGTTGGCTGACATATACAAATGAAAGGACCCATGAAATTATAAGAAAAAATCTTGATCGTTCGCCTTTATTTTCAGGCATGATAGAGGGAACAGGTCCTAGATATTGTCCTTCTATAGAAGATAAGGTTGTAAAATTTGCGGATAAGAACAGACACCAGGTATTTATTGAACCAGAAGGGATTGAGACAAATGAGATGTATATAGGAGGTATGTCCAGTTCTCTGCCAGAAGATGTTCAATATGCCATGTATAGAACTGTTCCAGGACTTGAAAATGTAAAAATTGTGAGAAATGCTTATGCTATAGAATATGATTGTATTGATGCGAGGCAATTAAAGCCTTCATTAGAATTTCGGAATATAGAAGGATTATTCAGCGGAGGACAGTTTAATGGAAGTTCAGGATATGAAGAGGCGGCGGCACAGGGTCTGATTGCAGGAATTAATGCAGCACGGAAGCTTCAAAATAGAGAAAGTATCGTGCTTGATCGTTCGGAGGCATATATTGGCGTCTTAATTGATGATCTTGTAACAAAGGAGAGTCATGAACCTTATCGTATGATGACATCACGTGCAGAGTATCGTTTACTACTTCGTCAAGATAATGCGGACCAAAGGCTTACAAAGAAAGGATATGAAGTAGGATTAATTTCCAGGGAGAGGTATGAGAGACTTTTATTAAAGGAAAAACTTATAGAAAAAGAAATAGAACGTGTAAAACATACTCATGTGGGTAATTCTGTACAGATGCAGAGACTTCTGGAACAATACGGAAGTGCTCCGTTAGTATCAGGAACATCCCTAGCGGAATTGATACGCAGGCCAGAATTGTCTTACGAGATTTTGAAAACGATTGATAGGGACAGACCGGAATTTATAGAGGAACTATCGGATGAGGTGTCAGAGCAGGTGAATATATCTATTAAATATGAAGGATATATAAACAGACAGAAAAAGCAGGTAGAGCAGTTTAAAAAACTTGAAGAAAAGAAGATTCCAGAAAATATTAATTATGATGATGTGAAGAGTCTTAGGATCGAAGCGGTGCAGAAGCTGAAAGAATATCGACCGGTATCTATTGGTCAGGCTTCCAGAATATCGGGAGTGTCGCCGGCGGATTTATCTGTGCTGATGGTCTATTTAGGAGGCTGATTAGTATGGACAATTACGCAAGGTTGTGCTAGATATCTCGTAGCATGTTTTGGGGCATCTGACCTTTATTAGTATTATTAGAATTATGAGGAGTAAAAATGAAAAGATTTTTGCAAGATAAGTTGGAAATGTTATCTGTTGAGGTGGATAGAAAAAAGATAGATCAGTTTAATCAATTTTATGATCTTATTGTAGAATGGAATAATGTGATGAATCTGACTGCAATTACAGATTATAAAGATGTTGTGGAAAAACATTTTTTAGATAGTCTGTCGATAGAAAGAATATTAAAGTTAGATGATATAAAAGCTGTTATGGATGTTGGCACTGGAGCAGGATTTCCAGGGATGCCTTTGAAAATCATTTATCCTGAATTAAAGATTACTCTCTTGGATTCTTTGAATAAAAGAGTGAAGTTTTTAAATGAGGTTATCAGGCAATTAGAACTCAAAAATATAGATGCGATTCATGGAAGGGCGGAGGATATAGGAAAAAATGAAAATTACAGAGAAAAATATGATCTATGTGTTTCCCGTGCCGTAGCAAATCTGGCTACCTTGTCGGAGTATTGTATGCCCTTTGTGAGAGTTGGAGGTGTTTTTGTGTCATACAAGTCTGGTGATATTGATGAGGAAGTTTTAAAATCAAAAAAGGCAATTTCGTTATTTGGTGGTAAGATAGATGAAGTTGTTAAGTTCCAACTACCAGGGACAGATATCAACAGGGCTTTTGTGAAAATAAAAAAAATAAAAGGAACGCCAAAAAAATATCCTAGAAAGTCGGGAATTCCATCGAAGGAACCATTATATGGGGAAGAAAGAAGCAATTGAAATATCGTTCCGGGGAGGGGACGGAAGTTTTCAGATGCCCTTCCTAACACAGACTGGGCAACACCCCGGTGAACTGATGACTAACTACGACTAAGACTCTCAGGAATAACTTCGAGTCTAAGGCTCCGTAAGTCGTGGATCTCACCTTCGTTAAGTTCGCCCTTTAATGTCTGTTTGTAGGAGGGACATCTAAAAACTTCCTGTGCACTGAAAATGGTTTTTCAACTGTACAGGTGAAATGTTTTTAGAAACAGAGTTCGCAGAAAATTTATCATCAGTTAGATGAATCCGCATGAATAAGATAATTCATAGTTTACAGCAAAATCAAAATAGGACTGTGTTAGCAGACGTTTTTATTAGTGAGTGCAGTTGTTATTTGAAATTGTAAACTGCTGTAATAAAAGAAAAATATTAAAAAGGACTTCCACAGAAGTCCTTTTTTGATACAAGTGTTAAAGATCATTCTTTTTCATATTTGCAAAAAAAGAATGGTCCTCGCAAAACACTGAAAAACATCTGTTTTACGTAAAAAAAGTGTGTGAATTCGAGACGTTTTGGGATGGAGGGAGTGTGTTGCCGCATAATAATCCGTATATAGGAAACGTTAAATAACTTTTGGAGTTTAATTTTTTTGTATAAAATAAAATTCTATGTATAAATATGACGTTTGGACTTTTGAAAATATAAAAAATGGAAAGATATGTAGTAAAAATACAATAAAATGTTTCACGTGAAACATTTGTGGAATTAAAAGTGAATTTTTAACATTTGATGTAAACTGAGATGGTATTAAAAAAGCAATTTTCAAACTTACTTTAATAATCTATCTGTCTAGATATTGAATGAGTTTTTTGCTTTGTGCAAGACTGAACTAGTATAACCGAACCCGGGCAAGCCAGGTTATACATGTACTCTCGAAAGAACATCCTCAGTGAAACAGAAAGGTGTTTTAATTTGGTTATACTAGATAAAAGTTCGATAGCGATGTGGAAACATCGCTATCGAACTTTTAACAATGCAATGGTGAAAAATAGATAGTTTAAAAATTCAATTTCTGATCGGATAGAGCAATAGTATATAATTGGGTTGATAAAACAGTATTTCTAATAGAGTTGGAATGATTAAATCATACTTAAGAGGGTGAATAAAGAACCAAAACAGAAAGCTATGTTTTATAATGTGTATGGATTTGGTGAAACACATCAAACATAATGGAGATGTTCAATGAATAAATTAAGCTTAGTATATAGCAGGAGTTATTACGTAACATTTTGTGATTATTCTAAAATATTGTAGGGAAACATAGAGAGATACTTTTGAAAGGTCAAAAAGTCATGCGTTTCATGATTGCATGAAAAAACATGAATTTTGGACGTGTAAAACACCGAAAAGCAGCTATTTTTTTGCGAAAAAATGAGCAGCTTCCTGGTGTTTTAGGACTGTGGGAGTGTGTTAGCATGGAATAATCCGTGTATCAGAAACGTCAAAATATCTTTTGGTATTCGCATCATAAGATAACGGTTCACCAAACAATTTTAGATAAAAAAGGAAGAGGATTGATAGGAATAATAGAAAAATAATAACAGGGCTGAATATTCGTGGTGATAAATGTTTCACGTGAAACATTTATCTCTTATACATGCTTTGATGGGATTATTAAAAGGAATGGTTTTACTGACGATTAAGGCTAAAGAGAACAAAATACTTTATGAGGCTATTTGTAATTATGCTGTGCACCACATAAATCTGCTGAGCGGCATGACATGATGCACACAGCTGCATAAGGAAGTATGCACTTTATGAGTACGGATGGTGCGATACTTACGGCAAATTTCATCGGCCGTGAATATATATTGATGATAATATTAGCAACTTCCGCTATCAAATAAGAGAAAAAGTGTTCTGAAGGTGAATTTATCGTGAATGCTAATATAGAACATGAACCTTTCAAGTAACATGAGGATATGAAATTGTTGAAATTGACGTGGCACTTTTTATATAATCTAAAAAAATAGATGTAAGTTTAAAAATATAAATATGGGGTCACTCTCTCCACTACTGAGAGAAAAGATATATAAAATGTAATGCAAGAATAAGAAAAGGTAAAAAAACACAATACCACTAGAATATAATTGGATTTTAATTTTGAATGATAATATGATACAAGTGTCAAAAGGTCATGCGTTGCATGCTTGCATGAAAAACATGACCTTAAAAAAACACCGAAAACAGATGTTTCGTAGAAAAATGAGTAACCCCTAATGTTTTAGGATTGTAGGGTGCGAAACACTGGAAAATCTGGTGCATCATGAGCATTAAAATACCTTTTGACGTTTTTAACGTAATACGATAAAGGTATAAAAGCATTATGTACTTTATGTTCACATGAAAAATTATGATTTCCTGGCACACAAAGCAACGAGATATAGCTTTTTTTACAGAAATAGAGTGGATTCGAGGTGCTTTAGAATGGTGAGTGTGCGTTAGCACGGAATGATTCGTGTATCAGAAATGCCAGAATACTTTTTAATGTTTATAATATACTATGATGTTTTAAAATTCCGGGAGCGTGAAGTGCAGAAAAATCCGATGTATCATGAGGAGTAATATACCTTTTGATGCTTTCATCATACTTTTAAAATTAAAAAATGAAAAAATGTTAAAAAAGGTATGTTTCACGTGAAACATTTGTGTTATACTGTTTTTATTACATAGAAAGGTGAGCGTAACTGTAGATAAATAATGACAGTTGGGATTTTGATTTGTTTATAATAAAAATCATAGACTGCTGTTTGTGAATGGTTACGGGTGATTAATAATGGGAAGAATTATAGCTATAGCAAATCAAAAAGGTGGTGTTGGTAAAACAACGACAGCCATTAATCTTTCTGCGTGCCTTGCGGAGAAGGAAAAGAAAGTTCTTGCTGTGGATATGGATCCACAGGGCAACTTGACTAGTGGTTTGGGTGTGGAAAAGGAGAGTATTGATAATACGATTTATGATTTAATTATAGGCGAAACCAGTATAGAAAATGTTATAGTGAAATGTAACGAGATAGATAATCTTGAACTTATTCCTACAAGTATTGATTTATCGGCTGCGGAAATCGAATTGATTGATCAGGAGGATAAAGAATATATTTTGAGAAAATCTATTCATCAAGTTAAAGATAAATATGATTTTATTATTATAGACTGTCCTCCTTCTCTGAGCATGTTAACTATTAATGCAATGACTACTGCGGATTCTGTCCTTGTGCCTATCCAGTGTGAATATTATGCGCTGGAAGGATTAAGCCAGTTGATGCATACAGTACAGCTTGTAAAAGACAGACTCAATTCTGAACTTGAGATTGAAGGTGTTGTATTTACGATGTATGATGCAAGGACGAATCTTTCTCTCCAGGTAGTAGAAAATGTAAAGGATAATCTTGAACAGAATATTTACAAAACAATTATACCGAGAAATATCAGACTGGCAGAAGCACCAAGTTACGGAATGCCAATTAATCTATATGATTCGAAATCTGCTGGTGCAGAAAGTTATCGAAAACTTGCAGAAGAGGTTATAGAAAAAGAATAAATATTATTTTGAGGTGTTAATAGATTATATTTGACAGGATTTTGTATATAACTGTGAAGGACTGAACAGTTACAGTGATTAATAAGGAGAATAAGATGGCAGTAAAGAAAAAGGGGTTAGGAAAAGGACTGGACAGTTTGATTCCAGAAAACAAGCAAACAAAGGTATCAAGAACGGATGAGCCAGTTTCTAATGGAAAATCAGAAACTGGCGAACAGATGATGAAGATTAATGATGTAGAACCTAATAGAGAACAGCCACGTAAAAAGTTTGAAGAGGATGCACTGCTAGAATTATCTGATTCCATTAAGCAATTTGGAATTATTCAGCCTTTGGTTGTACAGAAGCGCAAAGATTATTATGAAATTATTGCAGGGGAGAGAAGATGGCGCGCGGCTAAAATGGCAGGACTAAAAGAAGTACCTGTAATCGTGAAAAATTACACAGCACAGGAAATCGTCGAAATCAGCTTGATTGAAAATATTCAGAGAGAAAATCTAAATCCTATAGAAGAAGCGATGGCTTTTAAAAGGCTTCTGGAAGAATTCAATCTGAAGCAGGATGAAGTCGCTGAAAGAGTCTCAAAGAGTAGAACTGCAGTTACTAATTCAATGCGTCTGCTGAAATTAGATGAAAGAGTTCAGCAGATGATTATAGACGATATGATTTCTACGGGACATGCCAGACCCCTGCTTGCCCTGGATGATCAAGAACAACAATATGAGATTGCAAATCGTATATTTGATGAAAAGCTAAGTGTGAGGGAAACAGAGAAACTTATAAAGGAACTGAAAAATCCAAAAGCCCCAAAGGAAAAGAAAAAGCTTGATAACTCGTTTATTTATGATGATCTTGCTAATAAAATGAAGGAGGTTATGGGAACAAAAGTAAGTATATCTTCGAAAGGGAATGGAAAAGGTAAAATAGAGATAGAATATTATTCTGATATGGAACTAGAACGAATGTTCGACATGATAATGAGTATTGGAAAGGACGATTAGATATAAATGGAAAGTAAAATTTTAAATGCACTGGGAATAGACCCGGCATATATATTTGCATTTATGTTAGTTATGCTGGTCTTATTGTTTATTCTATACGTAAATGTTACGGTAAAATATAATCGCTTGAAAAGTAATTACCAGACATTTATGAGAGGAAAGGATGGTAAAAGTCTGGAAGGTACCATGAAGGATGGTTTTGCTGATGTCGAGGCAGTTTTAAAATTTACTAAGCAGAACAGACAGGATATTAAGGAACTAAGCAGAAGGACAGGAAATACATTTCATAAGTTTGGAATTGTAAAGTATGATGCCTTTAATGAAATGGGAGGAAAGCTAAGTTTTGCACTGGCTATGCTGAATGGAAATGACAGCGGATGGGTTATTAATGCAATGCATAGCAGGGAAGGATGTTACACATATGTAAAGGAAATAGTAAAAGGTGAAAGTTATGTTGAACTTGCGGAGGAAGAGGCAGAAGCACTCGACAAAGCAATGTTTGAAAATGCATATGGTTTAGATAGTGATGAGATAATAGAAAGATAGAGGAGGAAGAAAAGATGTTAGATATCAAATTCGTAAGAATGAATCCAGAGGTTGTAAAGGAGAATATAAAAAATAAATTTCAGGATGATAAGCTTCCGCTTGTAGATGAAGTCATAGGGCTTGACCAAAGAAACAGAGACATTAAGCAGGAGGTAGAAGCACTCCGCGCACAGAAAAATAAAATATCCAAACAAATTGGCGGCTGTATGGCACAGGGAAAAAAGGATGAGGCAGAAGAATTAAAAAGAAAAGTTCAAGAAAATGCAGACCGGATTGAAGAATTATCAAAGGAAGAAAAAGAAGTAGAAATAAAAATTAAAGAAATTATGATGGTTATTCCAAATATCATAGATCCGTCTGTACCAATCGGTAAGGATGACAGTGAGAATGTGGAAATAGAAAAATATGGGGAGCCTGTAGTTCCAGAATATGAGATTCCATACCACACAGATATTATGGAAAGCTTCAGAGGAATTGATCTTGAGAGCGCCGGAAAAGTTGCTGGGAATGGTTTCTATTACCTTATGGGTGATGTTGCCAGACTTCACTCTGCAGTAATCTCTTATGCAAGAGATTTTATGATTGACAGAGGGTTTACTTACTGTGTTCCTCCTTTTATGATACGAAGCAATGTGGTTACAGGTGTTATGAGCTTTGCAGAAATGGATGCAATGATGTATAAAATTGAGGGAGAGGATCTCTATCTGATTGGAACGAGCGAGCATTCTATGATTGGAAAATTTATTGATACAATGCTTACAGAAGACCAGCTTCCCCAGACACTTACCAGCTACTCTCCATGTTTCCGTAAAGAAAAGGGATCCCATGGTATAGAGGAAAGAGGAGTTTATAGAATTCATCAGTTTGAGAAGCAGGAAATGATTGTAGTATGTAAACCAGAGGAAAGTAAGAAATGGTATGATGTATTGTGGAAAAATACAGTTGATCTGTTCCGGTCTCTTGATATTCCAGTTCGTACTTTGGAATGTTGTTCTGGCGATCTAGCGGATCTGAAAGTAAAATCTTGTGATGTGGAGGCATGGTCTCCGAGACAGAAGAAATACTTTGAAGTAGGAAGCTGTTCTAATCTTGGGGATGCACAGGCAAGAAGACTCGGAATCCGTGTAAGGGGAGAGGATAGTACAAAGTATTTTGCACATACGTTAAATAATACAGTCGTTGCTCCGCCCAGAATGTTAATTGCATTTTTGGAAAACAATCTTCAGGAGGATGGTTCTGTTAAGATTCCTGAAGTTCTTCGTCCATATATGGGTGGAATGACAGAAATTAAAAGGAAATAATTATGCATCAATATCTGAAATCAATTGGTTTTAACAAGATAAAATCAAAAAAAGAACTGTATCAAATATTAGAAGATGTAGAAAAAAAATTCACTTACCATGAACTGGTATACATGGAAGAATGCATGGACTTTTGTGAATACCAGAAGGAGTACGGTCCTGGAATTGGTATCTCATTATATGGTGATCTGGATATAGATGAAAACTTCCAAAAGCAGTATTATACACCCTTCTTTTTTGGAACAGGAATTACATCTTATGCAGAAGTAGTGATTGATAGAAGAATGGACAGGGAAGCATATGTGGGAATCTGCGAAGAGGCAAAGATCGGGATAAGTCTGATTTTCCATCTGCAGAACACACTGGAATACTTAAGAGAAAAACAGATAACACAGGATAAGATAAAATATACATCTGTCACATTATCCGGATTATGTGAATCAGGTAAGATACTTCTTCCCATTAAAAAAGATAAGATACAAAAAAGAAGACAAAAGGAAGAAGTAAAAAACAGAATGATGCTGATGGATGCTGCAAAGAACGGAGATCCGATAGCAATCGAAAGTCTTACACTGGATGATATTGATACTTACTCCGAAGTGTCAAGGAGACTGATTTCGGAAGATGTGTTCAGTATCGTGGATACTTATATTATGCCGCATGGAGTAGAGTGTGATCACTATTCAATCATGGGAGAAATAAAAGGACTGCAGAAGGTGAAAAATGAGTATTCATCCGAAGAAGTCTATATTATGAATCTGGATGTAAATGACCTGATATTTGATATATGCGTTCCTGTACGGGAGATTATCGGTGATCCTACGGTTGGCAGACGTTTTAAAGGGACAATGTGGCTGCAGGGAAGAATTAATTTTTAAAATTTTTTCACCTGTGCGGTTGATTTCTCTTAATGTTAATTCGATTCCCCACAACAAAACTGTGGGGAATTTTATTTTTCTATTTCTATAAAATAGTTATTATTGTATTTCTATCATTCGTATAGTATTCTTATAAAAACGATATTCTGAGGTTTTATAAGCTTTATGCCAAGAAAATATACTCCGATTACATGCTCCAAAAGACTTCTCAAGAGAAAATCCGACAGCTTTTAAACTATGGGAGATACCGGAATATATTTCTATCTTCTGCAGAACCGGCAGACGGGCTTATCCACTGTAAGAAATGTCGTGGCAGCCACCAGACTGTTGTGCCGAGGTTCGGAGGCTCCGGCTATTTCATGCCCCGCTGCCTCTGCCCCTTCCAGAAGAAAGCGCAGGAGGAACGGAAAGCCATGGAGGAACAGAGGGAACGCATGGAGCAGATATTTACCGTCATTGACAACCGGTATCGGAGTAAGAAGCCGCTGATTGTCACGACAAACCTGAAACTGGAAGAAATCAAGAACCCGCCAGACATTGCCCACGCAAGGATTTATGACCGCATACTGGAACGGTGTGCGCCGGTTCTCTTTTCCGGTAAGAATTTCCGGGAGGAAGGAGCCAGGGGACCAAAGCGGCGGCGAAGGAGATTGTGAGTAAGAGATAACATAAACTGATTGCATGAAAAGGAGAATTTATGGGAAGCGAGAAA